>ERZ888423.1912-NODE-1912-length-16764-cov-5.523131_pt1 | contig 16764 bp, 15 predicted proteins | sample MGYA00520523_ERZ888423 | MGnify/ENA primary metagenome ERZ888423 (study PRJEB32303, sample SAMEA104408611) | aquatic metagenome | biome: Brackish water; feature: Pelagic; material: water | place: Baltic Sea | collected 2014-06-08T10:24:00 | depth 30,27 m ...
GCTGCCCCAGCCCGAGTACGTGTTCGACTTCCCCAACGGAGCCGGTCGCTACATCCAGAAGGCATCGGGCTATGACTACACCATCGTCAACGGGCAGGTGTTCATGGACCACGGTGAACACACCGGTGTCTTTGCCGGCACCACCCTTCGGTCCTAGAAACTGCGGTCCTAGAAACTGCGGTCCTAGAAACTGCGGTCCCAGATACTCCGGGGTCCGGGACCCTGATGCGTGATCGCTCGGGGCCTGCAACAATCGCCTCATGGGGCGACAGCAACCAGAGGAAGACGAATCCGGCGAAGCCCGGTGGGACGATGAGCGTTTCACACGGATGGACCAGGATTTCCTCCACGGAAGTCTGAGGATGTCGGGGCTGGAGGTCGTCCGCAACGGCATCGAGCAGGGCTATGTTCTCGGGCCCTTCTATCGCATGATCGGGCTTCGGGTGGTGGAAGCCGGCCCGGGGACCGTCACCATGGCCTGCACGGTGACCGAGCGCCTGCATCTCCCCATCCCACGAGTGCCGGGTGCGGTGGCCAGTGCCATGATCGAGCTCTCGGGGGCGTTGGCAGTCCAGACCCTGCTCGAGGCCGGCGACATCTCGGCCGTTCGCTCGTTGAGTGTCGACTTCCTCGAACCGTTCTCGGCTACCGACGGAACCGTCACCGTCCTCGCAACGGTCGACGTGCTCGACGAGAGCACCGGCGCAGCATCGGCCACCGTGCGCCACGACGACGGCACCGAACTGGCCCGTGGCCGGATCGAGACGTTCGTGACTCGGCGGCGGTCGACCGGAGGGCGATGACCCCGGCCGAACGGTCGGCGATCCACAAGTGCTCAGCCGAGGTCGATGAGGGCTCGTTCTCGTAACACCACCTTGCGAATCTTTCCCGATGGGGTCATCGGCATCTCGTCGACGAAGATCACGGCACGCGGCACCTTGTATCCTGCGATTCGTCCCTTGCAGCGGCCGATCAGTTCCTCGGCGGTGACGGTGCTGGTCGGGGACCGAACGACGTAGGCCACCGGAACCTCGCTCAGTTTCTCGTCGGGATACCCGACGACGGCCACCTCGGCCACGCCCGGCACCTCCAACAAGTAGCCCTCGACCTCGGCCGGCGACATGTTCTCGCCGCCGACCTTGAGCATGTCCTTGTAGCGACCCATGAGCACGACGTGGCCGTCGGGGCGAAGTCTTGCCATGTCACCGGTGTCGAGCCAGCCGTCGCAGTCGATGGTTTCCGCCGTTGCTTCGGGGTTGGCCCAATAGCCGGCGGTGACGGTGTAGGAACGAACGAAGAGCTTTCCGGCGACGTCTGTGCCGAGGACCTCGCCCGTCTCGTTGTCGCGGATCTGCAGCTCGACCCCGTCCATGGGGTAGCCCGACGCCTCGGTGCGCTGCTCGATCGAATGCGACGGGTGACTGCAGCAGATGAACGACCACGTCTCACTCATGCCGAAGCCGCTCGAGGTCGGGCAGAACACGTCCTGGGCTTGCCGTGCGGTCGCGATCGACGACTCCATGCCGGCAGCCAACGTGCCGATCCGAAGCGACGACACGTCGCGCGGTCGTGCCGCTTGTGCCTTGAGAAGCTCGGCCCATTGGCTGTCGAAGCCATGCAGCAGGGTGCCGCCGTGCTGTTGGACCGCGTCGAGGATCTCTTCGGGGTCGAACGACTCGAAGAGGACCTGAGCGGCGCCCGTGAGCGACGCCATCACGGCCACTTCCGACAGTGAGTAGATGTGGAAGAGCGGCAGGTAGTTGAGATGTACGTCGCACTGGTTGTGGCCGAGCAGCATGGTGCGCTCGCGGATGTTGCGGATCGGGCGGTGCGAGTGCATGACTCCCTTCGGGTGACCCGTGGTCCCCGAGGTGTACGCGAGCATCATCAACTGGTCGGGATCGACCGCGGCCGCTCGAGCCGCCAGGCTCTCGTCGGACATGGTCGACCCGAGGTCCAGCATGTCGTCCCAGGTGGTCGTGCGGGTCGCTGTCGACGAGGCGAGCGGAGCGCCGAGCATCACGATCGAGCGGAGATGGCCGGCGGCTTCGATCTCGGCACGGGACTCCGACAACAAGGTGGCGTAGTCGATGGGCCCCGAGCGGTCGATGGTGACCAACAGGCTGCATTCGGCGTTGATCACCGTGTAGGCCATGTCGTCGGCTCGATACCGGGTGTTGAGTGGAACCAACACGGCGCCGGTGCGGGGCACGGCATACAGCAGGTGGAGCCATTCGGGGCGATTGGTCATCCAGACACCGACGTGATCGCCCGACTGGACGCCGAGGGCGAGAAGGCCCTTGGCGACTCGATCGACGTTCTGGTCGAACTCGCTGTGGGTTTCCTGATGGTCACCGAAGATCACCGCGGTGCGGTCACCGAACTTGGCGGCTGCCCGCGAAGGAAGGTCGCCCAGGCGAAGGTGATCGAATCCGGTTGGGTCGTACTGTTGCCCGGTCTGCATGCTTGCTAGCGTCGCCGGAATCGAGGGTCCGATGCAAGGGCCCGGCAACGCAGTGGTCAGGGGGACCGAGATGCATGAGCTCGTGATTCGCAACGGGTTGGTGGTCGATGGCACGGGTGGGCCGACTCGCCGGGTCGATGTCGCGGTCGATGGTGGGCTGATCTCCGCCGTCGGGATCGACATCGGACCGGGTCGACAGGAGATCGACGCCGAGGGATTGCTGGTCGCTCCCGGCTGGGTCGACGTCCACACGCACTACGACGGCCAGGCGACGTGGGATCCCGAGCTCTCTCCATCGTCGTGGCACGGAGTCACGACGACCGTGTTCGGCAACTGCGGTGTCGGCTTCGCCCCGGCCCGCCCGGACGAACACGACTGGCTGATCCAGCTGATGGAGGGGGTCGAGGACATACCCGGTGCCGCGCTGGCCGATGCGATCGATTGGCAGTGGGAGACCTTCCCGGAATACCTCGACGCCCTGGACAAGATGCCGCGGGTGATGGACATCGCCACCCAGGTGCCCCACGGTTCGGTACGGGCCTACGTGATGGGCGAGCGGGGGGCCACGAACCAGGACCCCACGGCCGACGATCTGGTCGAGATGGCAGCCATCGTGCGGGAGGGCATCGAGGCCGGCGCCTTGGGGTTCACGTCGTCACGCACCATGCTGCACCGAGCTCTCGACGGCGAACCGGTGCCCGGCACCTTCGCCGGCGCCGAGGAGATGATCGCCCTGGGGCGGGCGGTGGCCGATGCCGGCGGCGGCGTGGTGGAGGTGGCCAGCGACATCGGACTCGGAGGTCTCGAGGGCAACTTCGGCTCCGACATCGAATGGATGCGGGAGTTGGCCGAGAAACACGGGCTCACCGTCACCTATGCGCTGACGCAGGCCGATCGGCATCCGGATCAATGGCGCGAGCTGCTGGAGCTGTCGTCGGCGCCAATGACGGGGCCGGGCCAGGTGATGGCCCAGGTCGCCGGCCGACCGGCCGGACTGTTGTTCGGCCTCGAAACGTCGTTGCATCCGTTCAAGATGCATCCGACCTTTCTCGGGCTGGCCGACCTCACGCCGGCGGAACGAGTGGCAGAATTGCGCCGCCCGGAGGTGAGGGCCGCCATCCTGAGGGAGTCGACCGGGTTCACGGGACGGTTCAACCACGATGTCGCTCACGGCTTCCACAAGATGTACCCGCTCGGAACCGAGCCGAACTACGAGCCCGATCGATCCCAATCGGTGGAGGCTCTGGCCGAGGCTGCCGGTGTCGATCCCTCTGAGTTCGTGTACGACGTGTTGCTGGACAACGATGGCAAGGGACTGATCTTCTTCCCCCTGACCGATTTCGCCCAACGCACCCATGACCCGATCTACGAGCGTCTCCGCCATCACGGCGCCTTCCTCAGCCTGAGCGATGGGGGCGCTCATTGCCGACTGATCTGCGACGCGTCGACGCCGACCTATCTGTTGACTCATTGGACCCGAGATCGCACCAACGGCCCGAAGCTCGACCTGGCCGAAGCGGTGAAGCTGCAGACTCACGACACTGCGATGCTCTACGGCCTGTCCGACCGGGGCACGATCGAAGTGGGCAAGAAGGCCGATCTGAACGTGATCGACTACGACGGGCTCCGGTTGTCGGCACCCGAAATGGTGTACGACCTTCCGGCCGGTGCACCTCGCCTCTTGCAACGGGCCGACGGATATCGAGCGACGATCGTGTCGGGGCAGGTCACCTGGCGCGACGGCGTTGCCACCGGTGCACGCCCCGGGGTCCTGGTGCGGGGCCGCCGCTGAGGCCTATCTCGTGGTCTGGTCGGATCGGGCCGTCGAGGCTCGCAGCTACCGTGCCCGTGGTGAGCTCTTCGACTGGTGGATCGTTCTCGGTGCGTCTCGACCGGGTGACGGTGCTGCGCGCCGACCGCCCGATCCTGGTCGAGGTCGATCTGACCCTGACGGAACGGTCTCGACTGGCCGTGGTCGGAGCCAATGGGGTCGGGAAGTCGACCTTGCTGCGGACGCTGGCCGGTGAGGTGATCCCCGCCTCTGGCTCGATTCTGGCGGCACCAGCCAACGTCAGCGTCGGTCTGGTACGCCAGGAGCTGGTTCGAGATCCGTCGATGACGGTGCGTCAGCTGCTGGCGGAGCGCACCGGGGTGGCTCGTGCCAATGAGGCGTTCGAAACCGCGACCGCGGCGCTGTCGGTCGGCGCCGACGGCGCCGACGACGAGTACGCCGACGCGCTCGAGCGATGGCTCGACGTGGGGGCTGCTGACTTCGATGCGCGGCTGGAGCGGGCTGCCGATGACCTGGCCCTGCCAACAGGCCTCCTCGACGCGTCGACGGTCGGCCTCTCCGGGGGCCAGGGGGCACGGGTGGGTCTGGCCGCCGTCATGCTGAGCCGATTCGATCTGACGCTGCTCGACGAGCCCACCAACGACCTCGATGTCGACGGTCTCGAGCGGCTCGAGGCCTGGGTCGAGGGCCACAGCGGAGGGCTGGTCATCGTGTCCCACGATCGGGCCTTCCTGGACCGGGCCGTCACCTCGGTGCTCGAGATCGATCCCCACGCCCATACGGCGGCGCTCTTCCAGGGAGGCTGGGAGGCGTTCCTGCGCGAACGCGAGGTGGCCCAGGCCCAGGCCGAACGTCGCTATCAGGAGTTCGCCACCGAACGCGAGCGCCTGTCGGGCCGAGCCCAGAAGCAACGGGAGTGGGCGGACAAGGGGGCCAGTCGGGCCACCAAGGCCCCGTCGGACGGGGACAAGTTCCGTCGGGCCCACAACATGGCCCAGACCGAGAAGTTGGCCGGCAAGGCCAGCGCCACGCAGCGGGCCATCGAGCGCTTGGAGGTCGTCGACAAGCCGTGGGAGAACTGGGAGCTGCGATTCACGATCGCGGCTGCCCCCCGCAGCGCCTCGGTGGTCGCGACGCTCGATGCCGCGGTGTTCCGTCGTGGCGATTTCAGCCTCGGGCCGGTGGGCCTCGATCTCCGGTGGGCCGAGCGGGTCGTCATCGTCGGACCCAACGGTGGTGGCAAGTCGACGCTCATCGACGGCTTGACCGGTCGGCTCGAGCCGGTTTCGGGTCGCGCTCACCTGGGCCCGGGCGTCGTGGTCGGCGAGTTGGGGCAGCGGCGTGACGACTTCGATCGCGTCGACGGCTCGACCTTGGTCGACGTCTTCGAGGAGCTGGCCCAGATCGCTCCATCCGAAGCACGCTCGATTCTGGCCAAGTTCGGGTTGGCCGGTGAAACCGTCGGCCGGCCCGCATCATCGATGTCTCCGGGTGAACGGACCCGGGCCCGATTGGCTCTCTTCCAGGCCCGAGGGGTGAACCTGCTGATTCTCGACGAACCGACGAACCACCTGGATCTCGCCGCCATCGAGCAATTGGAGACGGCGTTGGCCGGCTACCCGGGCACGCTCGTGGTCGTCAGCCACGATCGTCGTTTCCTGGAGAACGTTGCCTTCGATCGGCGGGTCGACATCGCAGCGTTCGACCGCTCCGGCCCCATCAGCTAGAACAGCCCCAGAGTCTCAACTGAGTTCTGTTCACTGACTGAAAGGCATCCGCATGGCTGTGGAAGATTTCGCCGTCGAGGCGAGTCACATCATGATGTTCGCTCGCTCGATCGGCGACGACAATCAGATCTACTACGACGCGAGCTACGCCGCCGGCACGGAGCCGGGGTCGATCATCGCGCCACCGACGTTCGCTCAGGCCAGCGCCCAGTTCGACGAGGACTACTTCCTGCGACCCAAGCCGGGCAAGACCTGGTTCGGGTCGGGCAAGGAAGCGACCGGACTGCAGAAGAAGGCCAAGGACGATTCCGATGGCGAGAAGAAGGACGGCGGGGGCGCGGCCGCGGGCGGTCTCCACGCCGAACAGCACTTCGAGTATCACCGACATCTGAAGCCGGGCGATGTGTTGAGCGCCACCGTCAAGCAGGGTGAGACCTGGGAGAAGCAGTCCAAGCGGGCCGGCACGTTGAAGTTCAGCGAGACCATCACCGAGTACCGCGACCAGAACGGTGAATTGGTCGTCACGGCTCGCGGTGTGGGCGTCACCACCGAAAAAGTCATCGAGAACTGAGGAGAAGACCCATGTCACTCAGCGCAAGCTCCATCAAGATCGGCGACACCCACACCGAGGTGTTGGTCGAAGACCTCAAGCGCACGCAGATCGTGCAGTACGCCGGAGCATCCGGCGACTACAACCCCGTCCACACCGACGAGAAGTTCGTCACCGAGATCGCCGGGTATCCCACGGTGTTCGCGCACGGCATGCTCACGATGGGTATGACGGGCCGGTTGCTCACCAACTTCGTGGGTGATGGTCGGTTGACCAAGTACGGCGTGCGATTCGTCAACCAGGTCTGGCCGGGCGACACGCTCACGGCGACAGCCGAGATCGTTGACATCCGAGAAGAGGATGGCCAACGATTGGCTGACCTGACCGTGACCACGGTGAACCAGGACAACACCGCGGTGCTGACGGGCAACGCCACGGCTCGCATCGACGACTGAGTCGTTCCTGACGGCGCTCACCGGCTCCCCGTTCGCGTCCCCGTGAGCGTGGCGTGCGTGCCGCCGGCATGTGTGACATTCGTCATGGGTCTTGTGTCATCTGGGACACAGTGGGGATCAACAACATCGACGATGCTGAGGATCGCCGGCGCGGAGGGAGCGTCGGAACCTGGTAGTGGGCCGCACGTTGAGGGACGTGCGGCCCACTCGCGTCACCCCAACAGCAGCTCTGCGATGTCTTCGAGGTCGTGGACCTCGAAGGTGCAGTCATCGTTCGGCCCGCGCGTCGTGTGGTTGGGGTTGTACCAGCAGGTGGCGATGCCGTAGTCCCGACCGCCACGGATGTCCGAGGTCAAGCTGTCTCCGATCATCACCGCAGTCTCCCGTCGGGGTCGTCCCAGCTGGCGAAAGGTGAGGTCGAAGATGTCGGTACCGGGCTTGGAGGTGCCCACTTCGCCCGAGATGACGACGGCCGAGAAGTGATCGGCAAGTCCCAGCCGCTGCAGACGGTCGCGTTGCACCCGCCCGACACCGTTCGTGATCAAGGCCATCTCGACATCGATCGCCAGCCTGTCGATGAGTGCCCGAGCCCCGGGATACAGATCACCATTGGCTCCGAGCTCTCCCAGGAAGGTGTCCGCCAGCTGGTGCGGATCGGCATCGAGGTCCAGGACGGCGACCAGCTGCACGAAGCGCGCCACTGCCACTTCGTTGGGGGTCACTTCGCCCCGTTCCACTCCGGCCCACAACGCCCGATTGATCGAGATGTAGGTCTCGAGGTGGCGACGGGGATCCACGACACCGGCCGAGACCAGGGTGGCATCGAAGGCAGCCAGCTCGGAGGACTCGGTGTCGAACAGCGTGTGATCGAGATCGAACAGAACCGTCCGGATCTGCCGAGCGGTGCTCACGGCGCCGAGAGGTCGGCGTCGGTGGTCACCTGAGCTCTCTTGTCGGCGAAGAAGCTCGCGAACGCCTCGCTGTCCCATACCCGGTGATCGCCGGCCGCGTACCCCAACGCATTCTGCTGGTAGGCATAGGCATTCATACGGTTGGCACCGGCGTTGTCCCGCTCGGCGACGACCTTGCCCGGGGCGCCCATGATCACCGAGTTCGGCGGGAACTCCTTGCCTTCGGGAATGAAGGCCCCACCGGCGACGATCGAACCAGAGCCGATGACGGCGCCGTCCATGATCACGGCCCCGATGCCGATCAGGCAGTGGTCCCCGATGGTGCATCCATGGAGGGTCACCCGGTGGGTGATCGAGCAGAAGTCCCCGACGATGACCGGGTGGACGAAGCCGATGTGGAGCATCGCGAAGTCCTGGATGTTGGTGTTGCGGCCGATCGAGATGTGGTCGTTCTCGGCTCGCATCACGGCGTTGGGCCAGACCGAGCTGCCCTCGCCGATCGTGACCTTGCCGTAGATCTGGGCCGAGGGATGAACGAAGACGCTGGGGTGGATGTGTTGGAGCTCCATGCCCTGACGGTATTGGCAACGATCGAACCCGGCGACTTCACGGTCTCTAGGATCGACGTATGACAGCAGCGGCCACGACGTTGAAGATCGAGCACCTCGAGTTCGCGGTCACGGTCGACGCCGGGCGACGGGTGATCTCGGACGCGACCATCCATGTCGCCGATGGCGTCATCACGGCCGTGGAAAAATCCGAGGCGCTCGTCGACCTGCCGGCAGACCGGGTGATCGATGGGCGACGCAAGGTGGCGACGCCGGGCTTCCTCAACGGTCATCTTCACATCAGCTACGCCCACGCCGTTCGCGGCATCTTTCCCGATGATGTCCAGGACCGTCTGGCCCAGGTGTTTCTCATGCAATCGGCCATGACCGCCGAGGAGGAGTACGTCACGACGCTGCTCGGTCTCACCGAGATGTTGCTGACCGGCACGACCACCCTCGTCGACCCGGGAACCACCCGCTTTCCCGAGGCCACCCTGGCTGCCTACGAGGCAGCCGGCTGTCGGGTGATGATCGGTGAGCACGTGACCGACCGGGCCAACGCCGTGAACCTGCCGGTGTACGAGACGGCCGATGCCATCGGAGCGATGCAGCGCTCGGTTGCCTCGCTCGATGGACGGCTCGATGGTCGTGTGCGGGCCTGGACGATGCCTTTCTCGCTTCAGGTGTGCAGCGGCGAACTCCTGCAGGCAGCGAAAGCGATCGCGGACGAAACGGCGACCATGATGACGCTGCACCATGGTGGTTCGATGGGGCGTTCGGGGCCGTCGCCAACCCGTCAGCTGGCCGATCTCGGCGTGCTGGGACCCAACGTGGTGCTGTCCCATTGCATGGGCCTGTCCGACGAAGAGGTCCGCATCATCGCCGATACCGGAGCAACGGTGGTCATGTGTCCGAGTACCGTGACGAAGTCAGGTGGCGGCATCGCCGAGCACGGACGACTACCCGAGCTCTTGGAGGCCGGGGTGGCGGTTGCGCTCGGGACCGATTCGGTGAACAGTTCGAACTTCACCGATCTGGTGCGGGTCATGCAACTGGCGGCAACGGTCTACAAGGACGCCCGGGGCGATACCCGGCTGGTGCCGCCGGAGACCGCGGTCGAACTCGCCACCCGCACCGGAGCAGCCGCGTTGGGCGTGGGCGATCGACTCGGCGCTGTCGAAGTCGGTCGTCGAGCCGACATCGTGCTGTTCGACACCGCCCGACCCCAGTGGCGGGGACTCACCGATCCGGTTCGCAACCTCGTCCATTCGTCATCCGGGGACAGCGTCGACACGGTGATCGTCGACGGGCGCGTCGTCGTCGACGCCGGACGAGCGACGTTCGTGGAAGACGTGTGGGCGTTGATCGAGGACGTCGAGCGGGCCGGCGCCCGCATCCGGCACGCCACGGGGATCTCGCATCCCACGTCGTGGCCGATCATCTGAGCGACGCCGTGACTTGTCGCGGTACAGCTCGTCGTCGGCCAGAGCAAGCGTCGCGTCGATCGAGCGCTGGGGGTCATGGTCGGCGGCGCCGACCGAACAGCGGACGCGCAGTCCGGCGTGGGGGCCGATCGAGATGGGATCGAGCGTCGACCGAAGCACGTGGAGGGTGACCGGGTCCTCGTCGACGAGAGCGACGACGAACTCGTCACCTCCGAGCCGGCCGATGAAGGACGGCGCGTTCGTGATGCGCTGGAGCGCTTCGGCGACCTCGCACAGAACCAGATCGCCGGCGGCATGGCCGTGCTCGTCGTTCACCGACTTGAAGAAGTCGACGTCGATCGTCGCCAGGGTCAAGAGGCCGACATGCTCGTCGATGGTCTGGTGCAGACGTTCGTAGAAGCCGCGCCGATTGAGGATGCCCGTGAGTGCGTCGATCCGAACGAGATTCTCGAGTTCCAACTGGATGACCCGTCGTTTGGTGATCTCCTGTTCGAGCTGGGCTTGCGAGATCTGGAGCTCGTCGATCAGTTCCGACGCCATGCCGAGCGTCGTTGCCAGCTGGTAGCTGGCGATCGGCGCGATCACCGCAGGGGTGGCCACGGTCAGGGCCAGGTTGAAGATTCCGACCTCGAGAAACGACCCGTAGGTGATGTGGAAGATCGGGAAGCAGATCGCGACCGAGCCGAGTACCGAGAAGATCGATATCGCCAAGACGACCCTGGTCGTGCCCTGCGATCGCTGCCATCTGGCCAGACGAAGCTGAAGGCTCGAGAGTTGATCCTTGGCCATACATGTTTCTCGACAGGGTCGGCTCCGAGGTTGAGCGCGAAATCTGCCGCGGTTCGAAACGAACCGATCGACGCGAGTCGAACCTGGCTGGGCTGGGTGCGGCGGACTGAGTAGCTTCGGTTCCGTGACCGCATCCCCTCCCGAGTTCCCTGCCGTCCGATGCGAACTGGTCGGTCGTGTCGGCGTGATCAGCTTGAACCGGCCCGAAGCGCTCAACGCATGGAACGGCGACATCAAACGAGGGCTCGACGGGGCCCTCCAGTGGGCCACGGAAGACGACCGGGTCGGAGCGGTGGTGATCACGGGCGTGGGTCGGGCGTTCTGCGCCGGCGCCGATCTGAGTGCAGGCAGTACCACGTTCGGTCAGGCCGGTGAGCGGGGACCCGACGACGACATGGAGGGTCGAACTCCGGCCATGCTGCCGTGGGATGTCCCGAAGCCGGTCGTGGCGGCCGTCAACGGCCACGCCGTCGGTGTCGGCGCGACGTACGCGCTGGCCTGTGATCTACGGGTCGTTGCCGAGACGGCCAAGATCGGTTTCGTGTTCGCTCGACGGGGGATGCTTCCGGAGTTGGCCTCGCACGCCGTCCTGCCTCGAGTCGTCGGTTTCTCGAACGCCGCCGATCTGTTGCTCAGCGGCCGGGTGATCGACGGCAACGACGCGGTGGCGATGGGTTTGGCGTGGGCTGCGCTGCCCGTCGCCGAGGTGGTTTCGGCTGCCATTGCCCGGGCCGACGAGATGGCTCGTTTGTCGGCGCCCCTGTCGATGGCCATCAGCAAGCGCCTGTTGTGGGAGCAGATGGGAGTGACAGCGATGCAACGTCGCGAAGAGCCGCTGTTCGCCTGGCTGGCCGAGCAGACAGATGCCGAGGAGGGCGTCGGTTCGTTCCTCGACAAGCGCGATCCGGACTGGGAGCTCTCGGTCTCGGCCGACTTCCCTCATGACTTCTTCCCCTAGTTCGAGGCTCGGGTAGGTTTCCCTGATGCGCGAACTCGGCCTCATGAGCCTGGGGGATCTCCTCCCACACCCGGAAACGAGCACCGTCGTGAGCGAGTCGGCCCGTCATCGGAGTCTGATCGATCAGGCGGTGCTGGCCGAGGAGGTCGGCTTCACCTCGGTGCACCTCGGCGAACACCATTTCAGCGACTACATGTTGTCGGCGCCACCCGTCGTGCTTGCTGCCATTGGTGAGCGGACCAACTCGTTGCGGTTGAGCACGGCGGTGACGCTGGCCGGCAACCTCGACCCGGTGCGGGTGGCCGAGGACTACGCCACCGTCGACGTGCTCAGCGGCGGACGAACCGAGCTGGTTCTGGGTCGGGGCAACTTGTTCACGCGTACCTACGTCGGGTTCGGACACGACGTCGGGACGGCCAGGGAGCGCTACGACGAACACGTCGCCCTGTTGGTGCGACTGCTACGGGAAGAAGAGGTGACCTGGAGCGGTGCGTTCCGATCGCCGCTCGACGGCCACACCACACGACCACGACCGGTCGGTGATCTACCGATGTGGGTCGGTGCAGCGTCGCGAGGTTCCGCAGAGTTGGCTGCCGATCTGGGTTGTCGACTGATGCTTCCGAGCGTGTTCGGAAAGCCCGAGATGTTCGCTCCCGTGGTCGAGATCTATCGGGCCCGTTGGGAGGAGAACGGGCGGGACTGGGCCGATGCTCGGGTCGGCGCCTGTTCCCATGCCTTCGTTGCTGTCGCCGCTCAGGATGCTCGGGATCGATGGCGACCCTTCTACGCCAACTACTGGTCCTTCGTCGGCCGGTTGCTCGGTGACCACAGCATGTGGCCCGCCTTCGACTACGACGATCTGCTGGCCGGCCCTGCCATCTGCGGGAGTCCGGAGCAGGTCATCGACCGCATCGGGGAGTGGAACGATCTGCTCGATCTCGACCGTCACCTCTTCATGTTCGATCTCGGCGGGTTGGACCCGAACGAGACGTTGCGCACCATCGAGTTGTTCGGCGCCGAGGTGTTGCCGGTGGTCCGGGTCTCCCACTGAGGGCGTCGGCCATCTCTTCCTCGTCATCAGTCCGAGATCGGTACTCGAGCGTCGAATGGTCCATGATGGGGCGTGGACATTCTCGTCATCGGTGGCACCGGTCCCACCGGACCGCACATCGTCAACGGGCTGGTGGAGCGGGGTCACACCGTCACCATCCTGCACACCGGCAACCACGAAGTCGACACGATCCCGGCCCATCTCGAGCACATTCACGCCGATCCGTTCGATGGTGAGGCCTTCCGAGCCTCGATCGAGGGTCGCACCTTCGATGTCGTGTTCGCGATGTACGGCCGGCTTCGCTCGATCGCCGAGGTGCTGGTGGGTCGCACCCCGAGACTGTTCTCGATCGGTGGCCTTCCGGTCTATCGAGGGTTCGGCGAATCGGCGACCGAGTTTCCCGAGGGCATGCCGATTCCCACTCCCGAGACACAGCCTGTCGTTGCCGACGAGCGTTCCGGTCTCAAACCGGTCCGCATCGCCGAGGCCGAGGAACTCGTTCGATCGCTGCATCCGGATGCCACGCATTTTCGTTACCCGTACATCTACGGGCCGAACCAGATCCTGCCCCGGGAGTGGACCTTGGTGAAGCGAGCCCTCGATGGACGGTCACGCATCGTTGCCCCCGACGGCGGGCTCGGGCTGCTGACCCACTCTTTCGTCGAGAACGCCACCCACGCGGTGCTCCTGGCGGTGGACCAGATCGACGCCTCGGCCGGTCAGGTCTACAACGTCGGCGACGATGTGCAGTTCACCTTCGCCGGTGTCGCCCAGATCGTCGCCGACGAACTCGGCCACGAGTGGGATCTGGTCTCGGTCCCCTGGCCCCAGGCCGAACCGGCGGCACCATGGGTGCACAACCACTCCTCGACGCACCGTCTCCTCAGTACCGAGAAGATCCGAACCGAGCTCGGGTATCGAGACCTGGTCACTCCCGAGGAGGGGTTGCGGCGAACGATCCGCTGGCAAGTCGAGAACCTGCAACACGATTCGTCCGTTGCCGCCCGCCTCCAAGATCCCTTCGACTACCGGGCCGAGGACGAACTACTGGCTCTCACCGACTCCTATGCAGCAGCGGTCGCCGCGATCGACTATCCGGTTCGGCCCGGTTGGACCTTCGGCTATTACGGCCCACACGAGAACCCCGGCGGCACTCGGGGCAGTTTTCGGGCCTGACCTCGGGCCAGGATCGCCCACCTCGAACGACAGACGGCAAGGAACAGGTTGCAACTGCCGGACGCCAGTGCTTGACTACGTCGTGTGATCAGCCCGTGCGCCCGTCTCGTAGTAGTAATCATCACGTAGCGCACGCTGCCCATAGAACTGCGTGCGCTCGAAGCCTTCCCACCGGGAAGGCTTCTCGCTTTTTCACGTTCATCGAAGATTTTCACACGTAGCTTTGACCGCCAGCCGGAGAGGAGAACCACATGAGATTGAACGGGGGAGAAGCCCTGATCAAGAGCCTGGAGATGATGGGAACCGAGGTGATCTTCGGGTATCCGGGAGGGGCGATCCTTCCGGTCTACGACCCCATCATCGACTCCAAGATCCGTCATGTGCTGGCTCGTCACGAGCAGGGTGCAGGCCACATGGCCGAGGGATATGCCCACGCGACCGGCCGACCCGGTGTGTGCATGGTCACCAGCGGCCCGGCTGCCACCAACATCGTCACCCCGCTCGCCGACGCCTACCTGGATTCGGTTCCCCTGGTCTGTATCACCGGTCAGGTCGGACTGGCAGCGATCGGCACGGACGCCTTCCAGGAGGTCGACACCACCGGTATCACCCGTTCGATCACCAAGCACAACTTCCTGGTGACTCGGGCCCAGGACATCCCACAAGCCATCAGGGACGCGTTCTACATCGCCACCACCGGCCGGCCCGGTCCGGTCCTGGTCGACATCCCCAAGAACATCGTGGATGCCGGGAACCCCGACGCCTACTTCGAATGGGAATGGCCCGAAACGACCGACCTGCCCGGCTACAACCCCGAGCTTCCCCTCGACCACGACGCGGTCGCCGAAGCGGTCGAGCTGATCATGGCGGCCGAGCGGCCCTTGCTGTACGTCGGTGGTGGCGTGCTGAAGAGCCGCGGCGCCGAGATTCTCCGGCAGCTGGCCGAACTGATGAATCTCCCGGTCGTGACCACGCTGATGGCTCGTGGCGCCTTTCCCGACAGCCATGAACTGTGCCTGGGAATGCCCGGCATGCACGGCAACTACACGGCCATCACCGCCATGCAGAAATCGGATCTGCTCATCGCCATGGGAAGTCGATTCGACGACCGAGTCACGGGCAAGGTGGGGGCGTTCGCCCCGGAGGCCAAGATCATCCACGTCGACATCGACCCCGCCGAGCATGGCAAGGTCCGTCAGCCCGACGTCGCCATCGTCGGTGATTGCCGGATCGTGATGGAGGCGATGGTCGATGCGCTCCGAACCGCCGGCGGCGCCGAATCGGCCGCCGACCATTCGGCATGGCGACAACAGTTGTCGGGTTGGCAGGAGAACTTCCCCCTGACGTACGAGGCGTCGGCCCCTGGGGAGCTCCTCAAGCCGCAGTTCGTGTTGGAGAAGCTGCGCGACGGCTGCCCGGCCGACACCATCGTTGCCTCTGGCGTTGGTCAGCACCAGATGTGGACCAGCCAGTACTGGCAGTTCGACCACCCCTACACCTGGGTCAACTCCGGTGGTCTCGGAACCATGGGCTTCTCGATCCCGGCCGCCATCGGCGCCAAGGCTGCCTATCCGGACCGGACCGTGTGGGCCGTGGACGGCGACGGATGTTTCCAGATGACGGCCCAGGAGTTGGTGACGGCATCGGTCTCGAAGATCCCGGTCAAGATCGCGCTCCTGAACAACGCCTACCTCGGCATGGTGCGGCAGTGGCAGGAGCTCTTCTACGAAGAGCGCTACTCCGAGGTGTACCTCAGCCACGACATGCCCGACTACGTGAAGTGGGCCGAAGCCATGGGATGCGTTGCCTTCCGGGTCGAGGACCCCGACGAGGTCGAAGCGGTGATCGCACGGGCCAACGCCATCAACGACCGTCCGGTCGTCATCGATTTCCGATGTCACAGCAACGAGAAGGTCTATCCAATGGTGGCCGCCGGCGGGTCGAACGACGATGTCATGGTCGATCCCAGCCAGGAAGCCCTGTTGGTGGTGGCCAAAGCGGCGTCCGCCTCGCAGAATGGAGAACCGTCATGACCCGTCCGGGAGACCTGTCCCATCACACGTTGGCCGTCCTGGTCGAGAACAAGGCGGGGGTGTTGGCCCGGGTTGCCGACCTGTTCGCCCGTCGCGGCTACAACATCGTCTCGCTGGCCGTGGCTCCGACCCGGGGCGAACGGTTCAGTCGTATCACCATCGTGGTCGATGTGGAATCCGCGCCGTTGGAGCAGATCACCAAACAGCTGTTCAAGCTGATCAACGTGGTGGAGATCGTCCAACTTGCCCCGGAGGAGTCGGTCGAACGCGAGCTCATGATCGCCACCGTTCAAGTCGGGCAGGAACACCGGAGTCAGGTGGTGGAACTGGTCGACATCTTCGAAGGCAAGATCCTGGCTGTCGGCTCGAACCACCTGACCGTCAGCCTGGATGGAGGACCGTCGAAGCTCGACGACTTCGAGGCGCTGTTGGCCGACTACAACATCACCGAACTGCAACGCTCGGGACGCATCGCCCTACCCCGTATCGGACGCGATGCGCCCCGGGTCGCCGCCGGCTGATCGAGGACTCGACCACACCTGCGGCTACCTCGCTCATCTCATTCACCGTTAGCCTTCATCGACCAATCAACAGGAGTCTCCCGTGGCAAACATCTACTACGAAGCCGATGCCGATCGTTCCCTGATCGCCGACCGCAAGGTGGCCGTCCTCGGCTATGGCTCGCAGGGCCACGCCCATGCGCTGAATCTCAAGGAATCCGGGATCGACGTCCGGATCGGTCTGCGCGACGGGTCCTCGTCCAAGACCAAGGCCGAAGAAGCCGGTCTGCGCGTGTTGTCGATCGCCGACGCCGTTGCCGAGGCCGACCTGATCATGATGCTGATGCCGGACACCGAGATGGGGA
>ERZ888423.1913-NODE-1913-length-16751-cov-7.770604_pt1 | contig 16751 bp, 15 predicted proteins | sample MGYA00520523_ERZ888423 | MGnify/ENA primary metagenome ERZ888423 (study PRJEB32303, sample SAMEA104408611) | aquatic metagenome | biome: Brackish water; feature: Pelagic; material: water | place: Baltic Sea | collected 2014-06-08T10:24:00 | depth 30,27 m ...
CTCGGGGCTCGGGGGAGGGCTCAGGGTCGGGCCCGACCTCAGCGCCAGGAGGGCAGCCAGATCTGCAGGTGCCACGTGCTCTGCGAGATCGGTAGACCCGTAAGAATTGGATACATCCACGCGAAGTTCGTGATCACCAACGCGACATAGCAGCACACCACGAGAAGGCCGAGTGTTCGCCGCTCAGGGTTCTGCCCCCGCCGGTAGAGGATATCGCCGAGAATCATCGCGACTGTCATCACCAGGAATGGCGCCATAGGCGCGGCATAGAAGAAGTACATCTGCCGATCGATGTCGGCGAACCAGGGCAGGAACCCCGCGCTGTAGCCCACCAGTAACGCCGAATATCGCCAGTCCCGTTTGACGAATGACCGCCACACCGCCCACGCCAGTACCGGCAGCGCGAGGAACCACATCGCCGGGGTACCTACCAGCATCACCGCCTTGACGCACGACTGCGCGCCGCAGCCCGGGATATTCTCGGTGTCGATCGCGTACAGCACCGGCCGCAGCGACATCGGCCACGTCCACGGCTTGGACTCCCACGGGTGATGGTTTCCGTCGGCATTGGTGAGCCCGGAATGAAAGCGGTACGCCGCGTAGGTGTAATGCCACAGCGAGCGCAACGCATCGGGCATTGGCACGACGCTGTCCGCTCCGATGGACCGGCCGACTTCGTATCGGTTGATGCCCGTTTCGGAAGCGAACCACGCGGTGTACGACGCTACATACACCCCGAACGGGATGAGCACCATCGTGTAGAGCGACGGCCCGACGTCGCGACGAAACACCCCCAGCCACGGTCGCGGAACGCGGTACTGTCGGCGCGCGGCGATATCGAAAGCCACCGTCATCACGCCGAAGAACATCACGAAGTACAGCCCCGACCACTTCGTCGCGCAGGCCAGCCCGAGCAGCACACCCGCGCTGAACCGCCACCACCGAACCCCGAGGCGCGGACCCCATGGCGTTTCGCCGACACGGCCTTCGAGCAGGGCTACGTGCATGCGCTCGCGCACCTGGTCCCGGTCGACCATCAGGCAACCGAACGCGGCGACGATGAACACCGTCAGGAAACCGTCCAGCAGCGCGGTGCGCGCGGTGACGAAGCTGACCCCGTCGGCGATCAACAGCAGACCAGCGATGCCGCCGACGAGCGTGGATCTGCTGATGCGCCGCGCGATACGCACCACCAGAAGAACGAGGACGACCCCACACACCGCTCCGGAGAACCGCCAGCCCACCGCGTTGTAGCCCAACAGCGCCTCGCCGATCGCAATCAGCTGCTTTCCAACCGGCGGGTGCACGACAAGCCCGTAACCCGGGTTGTCTTCGATGCCGTTGTTGTGCACCATCTGCCAGGCTTGGGGCGCGTAGTGCTTTTCGTCGAAGATTGGAGTTCCCGCGTCGGTCGGCGACCTCAGGTTCAGGAATCGCGTCACCGCGGCCAGCGCAGTGAGGACCGCGACCATCGCCCACCCCTGCAGCCGGTCGACCGGGCCGAAATCGGCGACGGGTACCAGCGGCCCTGGGCTGATCACGGGGGCCGTGCGGTGGCGAACAACGAGTTCGTCGGCCGGGGCGCTCACGACTGCGATCGTAGGCTGTGCTCATGAAGATCCCCCGGTCGTCCCCAGCACTTCGTGCGGGGGCCCATCGCTCCTCGCCGCCGAAATGACCGCCGGCCTGCTGCTCGTTGCGGCTACGCCGCTGGGCCAGCCGTCGGACGCGTCGGCGCGGCTGGTGCAGGCTCTGGGCAGCGCCGATGTTATCGCTGCCGAAGACACCCGGCGCATCCGCACGCTGGCCCAAGCGCTGGGGGTTCGCCTCGCCGGCCGGGTCGTGAGCCTGTTCGACCAGAACGAGGCCTCCCGGGTGCCGGCGTTGTTGGAGGACATCCGGGGTGGAGCGACGGTGTTGCTGGTCAGCGACGCCGGTATGCCATTGATCAGCGACCCTGGCTACCGCCTGGTGTCAGCGTGCGTTGAGGACGAACTGGCAGTGCACTGCCTACCTGGCCCGTCTGCGGTGACTACGGCGCTGGCCGTCGCCGGCCTGCCATCGGAGCGGTTCTGTTTCGAGGGCTTCGCGCCGCGCAAGCAATCGGCGCGGACGTCTTGGCTGCGGTCACTGGCCGCAGAACCCCGGACGTGCGTGTTCTTCGAGTCGCCTCGCAGGCTTGCTGGCTGCCTTCGGGACGCTGTTGAGGTCCTCGGGACTGAACGCCGGGCGGTGGTCTGCCGGGAACTGACCAAGACCCACGAGGAGATCGTGCGGGGGACGCTGTCGGAACTGGCGGTATGGGCCGTTGGCGGCGTGCTGGGGGAGATCACGGTGGTGCTGGCCGGTGCCACGCCGACGACTGACCCCGACGCACTTGTGGCTGAGGTGAACCGTCTGGTCCAGGGCGGCATGGGCGTCAAGGACTCCTGTGCGCAGGTGATCGCCGCTAATCCCGGCGCGCCGTCGCGCCGTGCACTTTACGATGCGGTGCTACGCGCGCGTGAATGAGGTCAACGGGTTGATGATCGGAGCCGCTTTATGTAGGCACTCGTCCCATTCGCGCTCCGGGATGGAGTCTGCAGTGATGCCACCACCGACGCCGAGTATCGCGGTGCCGTCGTCGGCGAACTCCACCGTGCGTATCGCCACGTTCAGTTCGCAGCCTGCCACCGGCGACGCCAAACCAACTGTGCCGCAATAGACTCCGCGCCGGTACGGCTCCCATTCGGCCAGCAGTTCACGGGCCCGCGCCTTCGGCGTGCCGGTCACCGACGCGGGTGGGAACGTCGCATCGAACACTGCCGACATCGGCAACTCGACGCTCACCCCTGCCGACACCGTCGACACCAGATGCCACACGCCCGGCGCTGGGCGCACCGCGAGCAGTTCGAGGACCGACACCGTCCCGGTGCGCGCTATCCGACCCAGGTCATTGCGGACCAGGTCCACGATCATGATGTTCTCCGCGACGTCCTTGACCGACGCCCGTAGCCCGGCCGGGTCGGCATGGTCGGGCAATGTGCCCTTGATCGGGCTTGATGTCACGGCGTCGCCGCAGCGGCGCAGGAACAGCTCAGGCGAGAGTGACGCGACAGCGCCCCAGTCGCCGGCGACGTAGGCGGCGCGGGCCGGAGCAGTCCGCGATACGGCCTCGACGAAGAAATCAACGGGGTCGCCATCGAGCTTTCCGGCGAACTGCGTACACACACACGCCTGGTACACCTCGCCGGCGCTGATTGCCTCAAGACATGCCAGCACGCCACGGTGGTGGGCCGCCTGGTCGGCTTCACCCCAGGCGATGACGGCGCCTCGGCGGATCAGCGGTGTCTGCAGCGCGTCGGCGACCCAGGCTGAAAGTGCTGCACCCGAAAGGCTTTCGTGCCACCAGGTGCCGTTGCTGTCGCACCGCAGCACGCTGTCCGACCAGCCGCCTGCCGCCTGTGGGATCCGCAGACCCGGCCCGTCGGCACCCGCATCAGGGTAGGACAGGTAGCCGAACCAGCCGCCCCCGACGGGCCCGTCGCCGCGGCCCCCGGGGGTCACGTCGAAGACGTCGCTCGTTGGCACCTCCGAGGCTGTCAGCGAAGGAGCGATGACCGCGCGTGATCCGAACCACTCACCGATCAGGGCGGCGGGCGCCGCCAGACCGAAGCGTGTTGTCGCCGCGGCCAGAAGGCTGAGCACCGACGGGGCATCGCCCAGGTCGCCGAGTCGCTCGATGCGCACCGGCTCAGCATTTCATGCCTGACTGGCCCCGGCGCTGTCCCGGGCTATCGGCCGATCAATCGGTTTGGTAACGCGGGAAGACCCCGACCGGTGGGGGCAGCGCCGAACCGGAAACCAGCCGTACCCCTACCGCGTTGAAGGTGCGCTGATCATCGGGCTGGCCGAGCAGGTCGAGCAGCTTGGCCGCCGACCCGGGCATCACCGGCTGACTGAGCAGCGCAGCGATGCGCACGACCTCGAGCGTCGTGTAGAGCACCGTGCCGAAGCGCAGCCGCGCCTCGTCGGTGTCGGTCTTGCGCAGCACCCACGGTTCCTGCGTCGAGAAGTACCGGTTGGCCGCACCCAGCACCGACCAGATCGCCTCGAGCGCGAGATGCATGGCGGGTACTTCGAAGTGTGCGCGGATCTTGGGCAGCAACTCGTCGGCGAGCGCCAAAAGCTCCCGGTCGGCGTCGATGAACGCACCGGGTTCGGGTACCACACCGTCGAGGTTCTTGTTGACCATGGAGAGCGACCGCTGAGCGAGGTTGCCGAACTCGTTGGCGAGGTCGGCGTTGATCCGGCCGAGGATGGCTTCCTGGCTGTAGCTGCCGTCCTGTCCGAATGGCACTTCACGCAACAGGAAGTAGCGCACCTGATCGAGCCCGAACTCCTCGATCAGGGCGACTGGGTCGACGACGTTGCCGATCGACTTGCTCATCTTCTCGCCGCTGTTGAGCAGATGACCGTGCGCGAAGACCCGGCGCGGCAGTTCTATCCGGGCCGACATCAGGAACGCCGGCCAGTACACGGCGTGGAACCGGATGATGTCCTTGCCGATCATGTGCAGGTCGGCCGGCCAGTACCTGCCGAAGTCCTCCGACGCCGTGTCGGGGAAGCCGGCTCCGGTGAGGTAGTTGGTCAGCGCGTCGACCCACACGTACATGACGTGGTCGGGATGACCGGGCACCGGTACACCCCAGTCGAAGGTGGTGCGCGAGATCGAGAGGTCGCGAAGGCCGGCAGATACGAAGCTGATGACCTCGTTGCGGCGGACATCAGGTCCGATGAAATCAGGGTGGGCTTCGTAGTGCGCCAGCAGGCGCTCGGTGTAGGCCGATAGCCGGAAAAAGTACGTTTGCTCCTCGGTCCAGGTCACCTCCGTGCCCGTCTCGATCGCGATCCGGGACCCGTCGGAGCGGACTTCCAGTTCGTCGTCGGTGAAGAAGCGCTCGTCGCGCACTGAATACCAGCCGGAGTAGGAGTCGAGGTAGATGTCGCCTGCCTCGTCCATCGCGTTCCAGATCGCGATGGACGATTCGGTGTGGTCGGCGTCGGTGGTGCGGATGAAACGGTCGAAAGAGCTTCCCAGCCGCTCCTGCATGACCTGGAACGCATCGGAGTTTCGTCGCGCCAATTCGGCGGTCGAGATACCCGCGGCGGCTGCCGCCTGCATCATCTTGAGGCCGTGCTCGTCGGTACCGGTGAGGAAGCGGACGTCGAAACCGTCGAGGCGTTTGAACCGGGCGACCGCATCGGTGGCGATGTACTCGTAGGCGTGGCCGATGTGCGGCGTCCCGTTGGGGTACGCGATCGCGGTGGTGATATAGAACGGGTTTCCTGGGGTGCGCGTCCCCGCGCCGGGGGAAGAGTTGCTCATCAGGAAGTCACCTTAAAGTGTGACGCGTGAGCTCATCCAGGAAGCAACGTGAGCCGCCGCCCATTCCGGCCCCCCTCGCACCTCTGGTCGACGCTCACACCCATCTTGACGCGTGCGGCGCCACCGATGCTGACGACGTGCGCGCGATCCTGGACCGCGCCGCCGCGGCCGGGGTGCAGGCGGTCGTCACCATCGCCGACGATCTGGCATCCGCGCGGTGGGCGGTAGCGGCCGCCGACTGGGATCCGCGGGTGTATGCCGCCGTCGCGCTGCACCCCACCCGCGCGAACGCACTGACCCAGGAGGCGCGGACGGTCATCGAGGCGCTGGCCGAGCATCCACGGGTCGTTGCGATCGGGGAGACGGGCATGGACATGTACTGGCCTGGTCGACTCGAGGGGTGCGCGACACCGGCCGAGCAACGCGAGGCGTTCGCCTGGCACATCGACCTGGCCAAGCGGACCGGCACACCGCTGATGATCCACAACCGCGACGCCGACGCGGACGTACTCGACGTGTTGCGGGCCGAGGGCGCTCCCGAGACTGTGATCTTCCACTGTTTTTCCTCCGACTCCGCGATGGCGCAGACGTGCGTGGCAGCCGGGTGGCTGCTCAGCCTGTCTGGGACGGTGAGCTTCAAAAACGCTCATGCGCTGCGGGAAGCCGCAGAATTGATCCCTGCCGACCAGCTGCTTGTCGAGACGGATGCGCCGTTCCTCACCCCACATCCGTACCGCGGGGCGCCGAACGAGTCCTACTGCCTGCCCTACACTGTGAGAGCGCTGGCAGACGTCGTCGGCCGGCCCGCGGAGATGATCGCCGAGGAGAGTTCCGCGACGGCGGTGCGAGCCTACGGGTTGCAGAGTTGCCGCCCGTAGACCTTTTCGTTACCGTCTTGTAATCAAATACGGGCCGGCTACCGTGGCGCCCGTAGTGCCTAGTCGGGGATAGACGACACTATGAATGTTCTAAACAGACTTCACGATGCGCGCTCGCCGATGTTGCGTGTCGTCGTCGCTGCGATTTTGCTGGCGTTGGTCTTCGCGGGCGGAACTGCGGTTGCCGCGCACAAGACCGTGACGTTGACGATCGACGGCGCATCGATGACGGTTCCAACCATGAAGACCCGCGTCATCGATGTGGTCAACGAGAACGGCTTTGAGGTCAGCGATCGCGACGATCTGTTCCCGGCAGCCGATGCAGCCGTCCAGCAGTCCGCGACGATCGTCCTGCGTCGCAGCAGGCCGCTGGAGATATCGACCGACGGCGGTGGCACCGAGCAGGTCTGGACCACAGCGTCGACCGTGCAGGAAGCGTTGGCCCAGCTGCAGATGACCGATAAGGCGCCTTTGGCGGCCTCGCGCGGCAGTCGCGTTCCGCTCGGGGGTATGTCGCTGCCAGTGGTCAGTCCTCAGACGGTGCAGCTGGACGACGGTGGCGCGATCCGCACCGTCCACCTCGCCGCACCGAACGTCGGGGCCCTGTTGGCTGTCGCGGGAGTGCCACTGCAGCAAAGCGATACCGTCATGCCCGCCCCTTCTTCGCCCGTCGTCGACGGCATGCAAGTTCAGGTCACACGGATCCGGGTCGCGAAGGTCACCCAACGCGCGCCGCTCGCCCCGAACAACCAGCGCATCGACGATGTGACGCTCAACATGAGCCGTCAGATCGTCGAGGATCCGGGTAGCCCCGGCACGCAGGACGTCACGTTCGCGGTGGCCACCGTCGACGGGGTCGAGACCGGTCGGCTGCCCGTAGCCAATGTCGTCGTGGACCCCGCCCGCGATGGTGTGCTCCGGGTCGGCGCGAAACCGGGCACCGAGGTGCCCCCGGTCTCCAACGGAGCAACCTGGGACGCACTGTCGAGCTGCGAAGCTGGAGGTAACTGGGCCATCAACACCGGCAATGGATATTTCGGTGGGGTCCAATTTGACCAAAACACCTGGGAGCGCAGCGGTGGTCCGCGTTATGCTGGGAGAGCAGATCTGGCAACGAGGGAAGAGCAGATCGCGATTGCTGAAATGACCCGGTCACGTCAAGGTTGGGGGGCGTGGCCGACCTGTAGCGGAAGGATCGGTGCGTCGTGACCATACGGCTCCTCGGGCGGACAGAGATTCGACATCTGGCCAAGTCCATGGACTTCCGGCCGCGCAAGTCTTTCGGCCAGAACTTCGTTCATGACGCCAACACGGTGCGCCGCATCGTGTCGGCTTCCGGGGTGAGCCGATCTGATCACGTGCTCGAGGTCGGTCCCGGCTTAGGTTCGCTGACGCTGGCGCTGCTCGATCGCGGAGCCAAGGTGACCGCAGTGGAGATCGATCCGGTGTTGGCCGGTCAGCTGCCCACGACCATCGCGGCCCACTCGCACAGCGAGATCAACCGGCTGACGGTGCTCAACCGCGACATCCTGACCCTTGAGCCGTCGGACCTGGCCGAGATGCCGACCGCTCTGGTGGCGAACTTGCCCTACAACATCGCCGTCCCGGCGCTGATGCACCTGCTCGCAGAGTTCCCGTCGATTCGCACCGTCATGGTGATGGTGCAGGCGGAGGTCGCCGAGCGGCTTGCCGCCGAACCTGGCGGCAAGGAGTACGGGGTGCCCAGCGTCAAGGTGCGGTTCTTCGGCAAAGTCCGTCGCTACGGCATGGTGTCGCCGACGGTGTTCTGGCCGATTCCACGGGTCTATTCCGGTCTGGTGCGTATCGACCGGCACGAAACTCCGTTGTGGCCCACTGACGCGGAGTTCCGTAAGCAGGTATTCGAGCTCATCGACGTGGCCTTTGGGCAGCGACGCAAGACGTCACGCAACGCTCTCGCCGAGTGGGCGGGTTCAGGCAACGAGTCGGCCAGCCGATTGCTGGCTGCCAGCATTGACCCGTCTCGCCGGGGCGAGACGCTGGGTGTCGCGGACTTCGTTCGGTTGCTGCAGCGTTCCGAGGACTGGCACATTGCGCCCGAGGCCGCGCCCGAGGCCGCGCCCGAGGCCGCACCCGCGGCGGGACAGCCGGCCGAGAGCCCGGCAGCCGACGCCACGCGGCAGGCGGAAATCAGCGCGGTGTAGGCGGTCCGGCGGGCTGCACTCGTCGGTATGGTCCACTCGCCGATCGTTGCGGCGCTAGTGTCGTGCGGTGTCCCCGCGAGACGGAAATGCCGCTTCTGAGTGGGTTCCCACCGGATCAGTCAGTGTCCGGGTTCCCGGCAAGGTCAACCTCTACCTTGAGGTGGGGGATCGCCGCGACGACGGCTATCACGAGTTGAGTACCGTCTTCCATGCAGTATCGCTGCTCGACGAGGTAACAGTCACCACTGCCGATGTGTTGACGTTGGAGGTATCCGGCGAGGGCGCGCAGTCTCTGCCGATCGACGAGCGCAACCTGGCGTGGCGGGCCGCTGAACTGTTGGCCGAGCACGTCGGCCGGGCCCCCGATGTCGCGATCTCGATCGAGAAGACGATCCCGGTCGCGGGCGGCATGGCAGGGGGTAGCGCCGACGCAGCGGCGGTGCTGGTGGCGATGAACTCGTTGTGGGAGCTCGGCGTGCCGCGGCGCGACCTCCACGCGCTGGGTGCTCAGCTCGGCAGCGACGTGCCGTTCGCCCTCCACGGTGGTACGGCATTGGGTACCGGCCGCGGTGAGGAGTTGGCCACCGTGCTCGCGCGCAATACGTTCCACTGGGTGCTGGCTTTTTCCGCGGGCGGACTGGCCACCGCGAACGTCTTCGCCGAGATCGACCGCTTGCGTGCGTCCAGTGATCGCGATGTGCCGCCGCGCCTTGAGTCGCCCGAGCCGGTGTTGGCTGCGCTGGCGTCGGGGGATCCGATGCAGCTGGCGCCACTGCTCGGCAACGACCTGCAACCGGCGGCGCTGAGTCTCGATGCGTCGCTGCGCCGCACCCTGCGTGCGGGGGTCGAGGCCGGCGCGCTGGCCGGCGTGGTGTCTGGTTCGGGACCCACCTGCGCGTTCCTGTGCAGATCGGCGGGCGACGCTGTCGATGTGGGCACTGAACTGGCCGGGGCGGGGGTGTGTCGCACGGTGCGCGTGGCCAGTGGTCCGGTGCACGGAGCTCGCGTCGTGTGATTAGCACCTCAATAATCGCGTCCGTTTGGCAGTTACTTAAGAGTTGCTTAAGATGGGCGACGGTGAGAACGCACGGTCAAGCATTAGACGCAACCAGTTCCGCCACTGCTGGGCGCGGTGGGCGATGGGCTGGATTCGATCGCGCTCGTAGGACATCACCGATTCGATACACAACCGCTCTCCAAACGTGTGCGCGCCTCCGTGAAAAGGTCTCCCATCAGGCGGAGCATGGAAAACGCGCGTTCGCACCGGAGTACATGTCGGCGAGGAGGTCGAGGTGAGTAGATTCACCGAGAAGATGTTCCGCAATGCCCGCACCACCGACAGGGGCATGGTCACCGGCGAGCCGCACGAGCCGATCCGGTACACCTGGGGTGAGGTGCACGAGCGGTCGAGGCGTATCGCCGGTGGACTCGCGGCAGCCGGTGTCGGGCTCGGTGACGCCGTCGGCGTGCTGGCCGGGTACCCCGTGGAGATCGCCCCCACTGCGCAGGGGCTGTGGATGCGCGGTGCGAGTCTGACGATGCTGCACCAGCCGACCCCCCGCACCGACCTGCCCACGTGGGCCGACGACACCATGACCGTCATCGGGATGATCGAGGCCAAGGCCGTCATCGTCGCGGAGCCGTTCCTGGTCGCGATCCCGGTCCTGGAAGAAAAAGGCATCACGGTGCTGACCGTCGAAGACCTGTTGGCGGCCGAGCCGATCGATCCCATCGAGGTGGGTGAGGACGATCTGGCGCTCATGCAGTTGACGTCCGGATCGACCGGATCGCCTAAAGCCGTGCAGATCACCCACCGCAATATCCACTCCAACGCCGAGGCCATGTTCATCGGCGCCGAGTACGACGTCGACAAGGACGTCATGGTGAGCTGGCTGCCCTGCTTCCATGACATGGGAATGGTCGGCTTCCTCACCATCCCGATGTACTTCGGCGCCGAGCTGGTCAAGGTCACGCCGATGGATTTCCTTCGCGACACGTTGCTGTGGGCCCGGCTGATCGACAAGTACAAGGGCACCATGACCGCCGCGCCGAACTTCGCCTATGCGCTGTTCGCTAAGCGGCTGCGTAGGCAGGCCACACCGGGGGAGTTCGATCTGTCCACCCTGCGGTTCGCGCTTTCGGGTGCCGAACCCGTGGACCCCGCCGATGTCGACGACCTGATCGATGCCGGCAAGCCTTTCGGCTTGCAGCCCGAGGCGATTCTGCCCGCATACGGTATGGCCGAGACCACGCTGGCGGTGTCGTTCTCGCCGTGTGGCTCCGGTCTGGTTGTCGATGAGGTCGATGCTGACCTGTTGGCGGCGCTGCGCCGCGCGGTGCCCGCCGCCAAGGGCAACACCAAGCGGTTGGCCACTCTCGGCCCGCTGCTGACCGACCTCGAGGCCCGCATCATCGATGACCACGGCAACATCATGCCGATGCGCGGTGTCGGTGTCATCGAACTGCGCGGCGAATGCCTGACGCCCGGCTACCTGACGATGGGCGGCTTCATTCCGGCCCAGGACGAGCAGGGCTGGTATGACACCGGAGACCTCGGCTACCTGACCGAAAACGGCCACGTCGTGGTCTGCGGACGGGTCAAGGACGTCATCATCATGGCCGGCCGCAATATCTATCCGACCGACATCGAACGCGCGGCAGGCCGCGTCGAAGGAGTGCGGGCCGGCTGCGCAGTCGCGGTTCGGCTGGACGCCGGACATTCACGCGAAACTTTCGCGGTAGCTGTCGAGTCCAACGGCTGGGAGGATCCTGTCGAGGTGCGCCGTATCGAGCATCAGGTCGCCCACGAAGTGGTTGGCGAAGTCGATGTGCGGCCCCGCAACGTGGTCGTTCTCGGACCGGGCAGCATCCCCAAGACTCCGTCTGGCAAGCTGCGTCGCTCCACGTCGGCCTCGCTCGTCCTCTAATAATCTCTCCGCGAGCGCGCGCGTTTGTGCATAGGCGCGCCGCAGTTCGTGGCATTTCGCGCACCCTCGCGGTAGTCGCGAGCAGGTGCTAGGCCCAGGCGTGCACGGTGTTCTGGGCGGGCTCGAGTCCGTGGGTGATCAGTAGCTCCGTCGCGTCGGCAGCCTGTTCGCAGACGGTGGGTACATCGGTGCGCTCAGCGGCGTTGAAGTTCTCCAGCACGAACGCTGCCGGGTCCTTGCGGCCGGGTGGTCGACCGACGCCGATCCGCACCCGCTGAAAATCTTTGGTACCCAAAGCCGATGCCACGGAACGCAAGCCATTGTGGCCGCCCTCTCCGCCGCCCAACTTGAGCCGGATGCGACCGAAGTCGATATCAAGCTCATCGTGGATCACCACGACGTCAGCGGGGCACACCGAATAGAACTTTGCCAGCGGACCGACCTGTCTACCGGACTCGTTCATGTACACCCGCGGCTTCGCCAGCACCACCGGCCGGCCCGCGAGCCGTCCGGTGGCCACCTCGGCGCCGGACTTCTTGTGCACCTTGAATTTCTCGCCGAGGCGGTCGACAAGGATCTCGGCCACCATGAAGCCGACGTTGTGCCGGGTCTGGGCGTAGTTCGGTCCGGGGTTGCCCAAGCCGACCACCAGAATAGGACCCCCACCGTGGACAGGGGACGATTCGGCCATAGCAGCAGTCCGTTCTCCCCCGAACTAGTCGGCGTCTGAGCCGGACTCGGCTTCCTCGGAGGTCTCCTCGCCGGAGGCCGCCTCGCCTTCCTCGCCGGAGCCCTCGGTATCGAGTTCCTCGGCGGTCGGTGCGACCACCACGTTGATGACCAAAAGGTCGGCGTCGGACACCAGTGTCACCCCACCGGGCAACCCGATGTCGCTGGCCGTGAGCTGCGTGCCCGCCTCGACACCTTCCACCGAGATGGTGAGATTATCGGGGATCGACTGGACGTCGGCTTCGATCTCGATGGTGTTGGCATCCTGAGTCACCAACGTGCCGGGAACTGCTTCACCTTCCACCACGACGTTGACCTCGACAGTCACCTTCTCCCCGCGGCGCACAACGAGCAGGTCGGCATGCTGGATGTTGCGGCGGATCGGATGGATCTCCAAGGCCTTGGTCAGCGCGAGCTGCTCTGTGCCGTCGATGTCGAGGGTCAGCACGGCGTTGGTGCCGGTGTGGCGCAGCACGGCGGAGAAATCACGTGCATCGAGCTCGAGGTGCTGGGGGTCAGACCCGTGGCCGTACAGCACGGCAGGCACTTTGCCCTCCCGGCGCGCGCGGCGCGAGGCGCCCTTACCGGTCGTGGTGCGGACCTGCGCGATCAGGTTGTTCGGGGCGTTCTTCGCCATTGTCGGTGCTCCTGTGCCGGTGATCGGTATCGGGCACGGCCAGGGTGGCACACCATTGCGATGCGGGTTCCCGTCGATAACGGTGGCCGTAGAGAATCAAGCCACCCTCGCCGTGACGCGTCGCCAAGGGTAGCGCAACCTGGGCTGAGGGCAAAAATCAGAGCGGAAATTCGACCCCGGTGAGCTGCTCGGAGAGCGTCCACAGCGCGGTTGCTTTGTCGCGGTTGTGCGCCAGCGGGCTGCGCCATTGCCGACCGGTGGGGCCACGCATCGAGAACCGTGGCCCGATGAAGCTGTCCCCGGGAAGCGGCTGAGATGCCGCGTAGAGCGTTTGGCGGGCACCGAAGTCGGCGTCGGTGGCCATGAACCTGTTCGCCGCGTCCAAGACTCGGCTTCCGAACCGGCTTTCGGTGTGCCCCTGCAGGTTGGTCGCCGAGTACCCGGGATGGGCCGCGAGTGCCTTCAACGGCGACCCGGCCGCGTCGAGTCTGCGTTGTAGTTCGCTGGTGAAGAGCAGGTTGGCCAGCTTTGATTGTCCATACGCAGGCCAGGCGAGGTAGGGCCGCGATTTCCAGTTGAGGTCCTTGAGGCTGATGTAGCCGGACAGGTGCATGAACGACGCCACGGTGACGACCCGATCGGTGATCTTGGGCAGCAGCAGGTTTGTCAGCGCGAAGTGGCCGAGGTGGTTGGTTCCGATCTGGCTCTCGAAGCCGTCCACGGTCAGCGCGTACGGCACGGCCATGATGCCGGCGTTGTTGATCAGCACATCCACGGTGTCGCCGGATTCAAAGCCGTCGGCGAAGGCCCGGATCGAAGCCAGGTCGCCCAGATCGAGTTTGCGCACGTCGATCTCGCCCGACATCTCCGCCGCGGCGGACTTCCCCTTGTCGAGGTTGCGCACCGCCAGGATCGTTTTAGCGCCGACGCGGGCCAACTCGCGGGCGGTCACGAGACCCAGCCCTGAGTTGGCGCCGGTGACGACGACGGTGCGTCCGGCGAAAGAGGGCAGGTCGGCGGCGGTCCAGTCGCTCATGGCCATCACACTAGTGCGATCGGAGCCCAGTTGGTTGTGGCCCCGGTGGCCGAACCGTCACAGAATCTCTTGGATCTTGTCGAGCGGCCGAGCCAGGCGGGTGCCCTTGGACGTCACGACGAACGGGCGCTCGATCAGGATGGGATGCTGGGCCATCGCGTCGAGCAATTCGTCATCTGATGCCGAGCCCAGCCCGAGTTCGGCGTACAGCGACTCGCGTTTGCGCACGGCCGTGCGTACCTCGATTCCGGCATCGGCGATCAGCGTTGCCAACTCGGCACGCGTCGGCGGGGTCTTGAGATAGGGCACCACCTCTGGCTCAGCACCGTTGTCGCGCAACAACTCCAGCGCCTTGCGCGAGGTGGAGCATTTCGGATTGTGGTAGATGCGCACTAGGCGGAACCGTCGAAAAGTCCTGTCACCGAGCCGTTCTCGAAGACTGCGCGGATGGTGTTGGCCAGCAGTGGCGCGATCGACAGCACAGTCAACTGCGAGAAGAGCTTCTCCTCGCCGATCGGCAGGGTGTTGGTGACGATGACCTCGCGCGCGCCGGATTCGGCCAACCTCTCGCGGGCAGGGCCGGACAGCACGCCGTGGGTGGCGGCGATCACGACATCGACGGCGCCGTCTTCCTTTAGTAGACGAACGGCGCCGGCGATGGTGCCGCCGGTGTCGATCATGTCGTCGGTGAGGATGCAGGTCTTGCCCTTGACGTCACCGACGACGCGGTTGGACTTCACCTGGTTGGGCACCAGCGGGTCGCGGGTCTTGTGGATGAAGGCGAGCGGGACGCCGCCCAGTGCGTCGGCCCACTTCTCGGCGACGCGCACCCGGCCGGAATCAGGGGAGACCACCACCATGTCGTGGCCGGCGTAGTTCTCGGCGATGTAGCCGCACAGCAGCGACTGCCCGCGCATATGGTCGACGGGACCGTCGAAGAAGCCCTGGATCTGATCGGTGTGCAGGTCGACTGACACGATGCGGTCGGCGCCGGCCGTCTTGAGTAGATCGGCGACCAGTCGGGCCGAGATCGGTTCGCGGCCGCGATGCTTCTTGTCCTGCCTGGCATAGGGGTAGAACGGCAGGATCGCGGTGATGCGCTTGGCGCTGCCGCGCTTCAGCGCGTCGATCATGATCAGCTGTTCCATCAGCCACTGGTTGAGCGGCCACGGATGACTCTGCAGCACGAACGCGTCGCAGCCGCGCACCGACTCGTCGAAGCGGACGAAGATTTCGCCATTGGAGAAGTCCCTGGCGGTTTGGGCCGTGACTGGAACATCGAGTTCCTTGGCGACCTGCCCACCCAGTTCGGGGTGCGCTCGCCCTGAGAACAGCATCAGGTTCTTGCGGTTGTCGGTCCAGTCGTGGCTCACGGGCCGCCCTCGGCGTCGGGGATCGATACGGAGCCATCGTACGTAGCGCTTACGCAAGCGTGCTGCCGGGTTACCAGAATGCCAACAAACGGTGACCGATCGCTACGAGTCGGCAGGTGGCTCGTCCGGGATTTCGGTGTGTTGGTTGCCGGCTTGCTGCGTGTCGGCGGGTTGGGCGGCTACGGCCTGAGCCGCGACCGCCGCGGCGCTGCCTGGGCGCTTTCGTGCCACCCAGCCTTCGATATTGCGCTGCGAACCCGCCGACACGGCCAGTGCGCCGGGGGGGACGTCTTCGCGGATCACCGACCCGGCGCCGGTGTAGGCACCGTCTCCGATGGTCACCGGCGCAACGAACATATTGTCCGAACCGGTGCGTACATGGGAACCAATTGTGGTGCGCTGCTTAGTTTCTCCGTCATAGTTGACGAATACGCTGGATGCGCCGATATTGCTGTGCTCGCCGATGTCGGCGTCGCCGACGTACGTCAGATGCGGCACCTTGGTGCCGTCGCCGATGCAGGCGTTCTTCGTCTCGACGAATGCCCCCAGCTTGCCGGCGGCACCTAGCATCGTGCCCGGGCGCAGATAGCTGAACGGGCCCACCACAGCGTCATCCCCGATCGCCGAGGAGCTGCCGTGGGTACGGACCACCTCCGCCCCGTCGCCCACGGTGACGTCGGTCAAGGTGGTGTCCGGTCCGATGTCGCAGCGGGCGCCGACACTCGTGGCGCCCAGCAGCTGGGTTCCTGGGCGCACGATTGTGTCGCCGCCGATGGAGACGCCGACGTCGATCCACGTGGATGCGGGGTCGACGATTGTCACCCCCGCGCGCTGATGTTCGGTGACGATGCGGCGGTTGAGCTCAGCACTCAGCTCGGCGAGTTGAACGCGGTCGTTGACGCCGGCGACCAGCGCGGTGTCATCGACGTGCTTGCCCCGCACGATGTGCCCGTCGGAGCGCACGATCGAGATGACGTCGGTCAGATACAGCTCGTGTTGGGCGTTGTCGGAGCGCAACCTGCGCAGCGCCGAGCGCAGCGCCTCGACGTCGAAGGCATACACGCCGGCGTTGACCTCGGTGATTGCCTGCTGTTCCGGGCTGGCGTCGGCCTGCTCGACGATCCCGAGAAGGTCCCCGCCCGAGCGGGCCCGCAGCACGCGCCCGTAGCCGGTCGGATTGGCCAACGTGGTGGTCAGCACCGTGGCCACCGCTGACTCGGCAATGTGTGCGTCGATCAGGTCGGCCAGCGTCTCGGCGTCCAACAGCGGGACGTCGCCTGAGGTCACGACAACGACGCCGGTGAAGTCCTGCGGCAGCGCCGACAGCCCGCACTCCGCGGCGTGTCCGGTGCCCTGCTGTTGTTCCTGCACAGCGATCTCGGCGGGATGGCCCAGGTCTTCGGCGATCTCCAGTGCCGCCGGTGCTACCCGCTCGCGGTCCCGTCCGACCACCACCACCAGGTGCCGGGGCGCCATCTTCGCCGCCGCGTGCAGTGCGTGTGACAGCATGCTGCGGCCCGCGATTGTATGCAGAACCTTGGGGGTGTCGGACTTCATCCGGGTGCCGGCACCTGCGGCCAAAACTAGGACTGCGGTCTCACGCATAGCTGTCCTTCCCGC
>ERZ888423.1915-NODE-1915-length-16745-cov-12.205512_pt1 | contig 16745 bp, 15 predicted proteins | sample MGYA00520523_ERZ888423 | MGnify/ENA primary metagenome ERZ888423 (study PRJEB32303, sample SAMEA104408611) | aquatic metagenome | biome: Brackish water; feature: Pelagic; material: water | place: Baltic Sea | collected 2014-06-08T10:24:00 | depth 30,27 m ...
GGTGCGTTTTTTACGTTTTCACCCCAACACCAATTTTGCATCGAGGTGATGGAGCGGGTTCGGTCGGGTCGTTGCGCCGGTGGGTCGGGCGCGAGACTTGCTCTATGCAGTTCTTGGATCCACGTGGTGTGCCGAGTCGACCGGTCGAGCCGTACGCAAACACGGCCCTGCTCGCAGCCGGCGAAACTGTCGCCCTCTTCGCGAATGGCTTTCCAGATTCAGTTGCGTTCCTGACGCACCTCGAAAAATCGCTGGCCCACGAGTTGCCGGGCGTCAATTTCATCCAGCTTGACAAGGGCAACGCGAGCGCCCTTGCCAGTGAGGAACACATCGCCACGATCGCCGACTCTTGCTCTGCAGTCGTGACCGCCTACGGGCATTGAGGTAGCTGCACATCCGGCACCGTGCGTGACGGAATCGAAGTTGCTCGCCGAGGTGGCGCTGCAGTGGCCCTCGTGACCGAGGTGTTTTGGCCGCAGGGCGATTCGGTCGCAGCTTCTGCAGGCATGCCCGATATTCCGCGTTTGCGTCTGCCGCATCCGGTTGCCGGGAGCGGCCATGCAGCAATGGGGGAGGTCGCTGAGTCGATCGCTGCTCGTGTGGTGGCAGTCCTGCGTGGCACAGCATTGCCTGACAATGTCTTGCGGGGGATCGGATGACCGGGTTACTGAGTGCGGCCAACGAGGCAGAGGCACTCGAACTGCTCCACGATTCCGGTTGCACCGACGGGCTACCAGTCGTCATCCCGACACCAGACCGCGTCGCCCGTCTCGTGCTTGCATCAGGGGTGGACGCTGACATTGAACTGGGGGCCATGGGCCCCGGCGGGGGATCGTCAACTATCGAAAAGATCGCCACGAACGCGGTAATGGCCGGTTGCATCCCTGATCACATGCCAGTTGTCGTCGCGGCGATCAGAGCGATGCTCCAACCCGAATTCGATCTCGGTGAGATGCAGTCAACAACGCACTGCACGGCACCGCTGATGATCGTCAATGGCCCGGTCGTTGAACACTGCGGAATCGCTGGCGGTTTCGGTGCGCTCGGGCCTGGCCACCGCGCGAACGCTTCAATTGGGCGAGCAGTTCGGTTGTGCCTGATGAACATCGGCGACGCTCGCCCGGGTGTGTCCGATATGGCGCTGCTCGGCCAACCCGGCAAGTTCAGTTTCTGCCTCGCAGAGGCCGAACGGTCGTCGCCGTGGGGTTCGCTGTCCGAGTCGCTCGGGTATGACGCCGGCGAGTCGGTCGTGACAATCCTCGGCGCTGAGGCGCCCCACTCGGTGCTGTTCCAAAATGATGGCGACGACCCTGATTCGCCAGTCCGGTTACTCCGGGCCCTTGCCGCGGGGATTGCCAACACCGGTTCGAACAACGCCAATTTCTCTGGCGGATCCGTTGCTGTGGCACTCAACCCCGAGCACGCCCAAGTCCTTGGTGATGCGGGCATGACCCGTTCCGACGTTCAGACTGAACTGCACCGGCTCGCTGTCAATACACGCGGACACATCCGGTCGCTGAATACAGGCTTTGTTCCCGCGGGAGCTGACGACGACCTGATCCCTGCCGTCCGGCGGCCCGACGACATCGTCGTGTTCGTCGCTGGAGGAAGCGGCCTGTACTCAGCGGTGTTCCCGTCGTGGGCCGCCGGTGCACACCGCAACACCATCGTGCACGAATTGGTAGCGACTGGTGCCGCGTGTGACTTGCCGTGGGCGACTGGCTGAACGCACTGCTGCTCGAATGCAAGCGCGCAGCGACCGCGTTCGTCGATCTGGTTTGAATGAGTGCATCGGGCTACCTTTGCGCCGTGATGATCATCCACACCAGCCCACTGCCAGACGTCGAAATCCCCGACGTCACGATCACTGCACACGTGCTCCGCAAGGTCGGCGACATACCCGATCGCGTTGCTATCCGTGATGCCGCCGGGACAAGCTCGTACACGTTTGCCGAGCTGAGTACGGCGATTCACTCGCTTGCCGGCGGACTCGCCGCGCGCGGCGTCGCTCCCGGCACGGTTGTCGGGCTGATGGCGCCGAACGTTCCCGAGTACGCCGTCGTTTTCCACGGCGTGGCTGTTGCCGGCGCGGCCGTGACCACGATCAACCCGACCTACGGTGCCGAAGAGGTCCGCCACCAACTCCAAGACGCCGGCGCAAGCATGTTGTTCGTTGTCCCGATGTTTCTCGAGGTCGCCAGGGCAGCAATCGAAGGCACCGACGTCACTGAGATCATCGTGATGGATTCTTTCGGCGATGCCGTCGCTGCAGGCACAACATCGTTGGCCGACGTGTTCGGCGATCCGATCGAGCAAGTCGCCGTCGATGTCGCCGAGCACACCGTTGTTCTGCCGTACTCGTCCGGCACCACCGGTATGCCGAAGGGCGTGATGCTCACCCATCGGAACCTCGTGGCGAACATCGAACAGGTCAAGCACGCCATCCTCTACAAAGACGATGAAGTCGCCCTGGCGGCCTTGCCGTTCTTCCACATCTACGGCATGCAGGTCCTGATGAACGGTCTGATCGCCAACGGCGTCACCACCATCTCGATGCCTCGCTTCGACATGGTGGAAGCACTACAGGCAGTCCAGGACCTCAAGATCACCCGCTTCTTCGCTGTGCCGCCAATCATCCTCGGCCTCGCCAAGCATCCGATCGTTGACCAATACGACATGTCGTCGGTCCGTCAGATTTTCTCGGGAGCGGCACCGCTCGGCGCCGAACTGGCCGCTGAAGCCGGCGTCCGTCTTGGTTGCGAAGTTGTTCAAGGCTTCGGCATGACCGAACTCAGCCCGGTCAGTCACTGCACTGTCGAAGGCGATTACCGGCCTGGAACGAGCGGCGTGACCGCATCCAACACCGAGAGCCGCATCGTGGACCCCGTCGGTGGCGAGGACCAGGGTGTTGGCAACCGTGGCGAGCTCTGGGTCCGTGGTCCGCAGGTGATGAAGGGCTACCTCAACAACCCCGAAGCCACTGCTGCGACCGTCGATGCTGACGGTTGGTTGCATACCGGCGACGTCGCGATCATCGACGAGTTTGGGCACATGACGATTGTCGATCGCTTGAAGGAGCTCATCAAGTTCAAGGGCTTCCAGGTCGCGCCGGCCGAGCTTGAAGCGTTGATCATCACCCATCCAAAGGTGGCCGACGTGGCTGTCATTGGCATCGCCGATGACGAAGCAGGCGAGGTCCCCAAGGCGTTCGTGACGGCGGTCGAGGGCGAAACAGTGACGCTCGAAGAGATCCAGGCGCTCGTTGCGGAGCACTTGGTCAGCTACAAGCAGATCAAGGTCCTCGAAGTGATTGAGGCAATCCCCAAAAGTGCGGCCGGCAAGATTCTTCGCAAGGAGCTACGGACCAGGTGACAGCGCTCGACGCTCGCCATTCGGGCCGAACCGGGGGAGTGGAGCGTGTGCGAAGTGATTGGCCGCCTCATCGCCGGCGACTGCTCGGCATTTCGCGACCGGAATGCCGGGGTCGTCGTAGGCGCACGCGAGGTTGCGCCGTTCGACCCGGCCATATTGCTGGGCGACCCTGTTGGCTGGCTGACAGCGCGGGTTGCGCATGGGCTTGCCACACTGCCCAGCATGGAAAAGTCTCGCTTCACCGTCGCCGACCTCACCGGCGCCGATCCGTATAAGTTGGCGACCGGCCTCGTCGTTCCGCGGCCGATCGGTTGGATCGGTTCGATCTCGGCGGACGGCGTAGCGAACCTCGCGCCCTATTCGTTCTTCAATTGCGTCTCCGGCATGCCGCCGACGTTCGTCTTCTCGCCAGGCCGAGGCGGCCGCAAGGACACGCTCGCCAACGTACGTGAGGTCGGAGAGTTCACAATCAACATTGTCACTACCGAGGTCGTCGAGGCAATGAACGCGACAGCGGCAAGCCACGCCGCCGACGTTGACGAGTTCGCCGAGGCTGGCTTGACGGCAGCGCCGTCGGTATCGATTCGGCCGCCGATGGTGGGTGAGTGCCGAGCCAACATCGAGTGTGTCGTCACGCAGATCATCGACATTGGCCACCCCGACCATGGCAGTTCCCTGGTGATCGGTGAGGCCGTCGAGTTCCACATCGACGCAGAACTGCTCGACGGGACGCGGATCAACCAGCTCGACCTGAAAGCCATCGGTCGCCACGTGGGCAACGCATATAGCAACTCCACCGACCTGTTCGAAATCGCCCGGCCCGACTGAACGAGACCTTTGCTGAGATGCACGTGTGGTTCGTCGGTGAATACGTCAAGATCGTTGATGGCGAACGTCTCGTGTACACGGAGTTGATGTCGACGCGGACGGCATCATCGTCGAACTGAGCGACCTCGAGGGCAAACTCGAAGCACGTGTGACCGAACTCGCGAGCTGAAAACTTGCGTCAAATGGGTCGTCATGCGGCAGAATGTGAACGATGGAATTCTGGAAGCCGCACAAGCTCGCCTCGCCGCATGAAGGCCAGATTTTTCTCAAGATGAACGACAAGGTCCGCACGACCGTCGAAGTTCACGGCGTTCCCGTTGGTACCGAGGGCAAGGTCATCCTCGCCAACGGGTTCAATTGGCAGCGCTATCGCGTGCTGTTCGAGAACGGCGCCGAAGTCGGCGATCTCGATCACCGCAACATCGAGCCGATTGGCCGCACGGCCAAACGGCTCGCCAAGCTCGCCGCCAAAGACACCTGATCTCGTACCAACGCTCTGTTGGCTGCATTGAGAACCGAGGGTGGCGCAGCGGAGAGGGCGGTGCTGCGGGTCGAACCATTGATCCCCACCGGTAGACTCGGGCCTCTGTGAAGAGTTCTGTAGAAGCCCTCGAGGGCAACAAAGTCAAGCTGTACGTCGAAGTCGAAGAAGCTGAGTTCGACGCCCAGATCGACAAGGCATTCAAGCTGATCGCCAAAGAGGTCCGCCTCCCTGGCTTTCGTCCCGGCAAAGCCCCGCGTAAGGTGCTCGAAGCTCAAGTCGGCATTGGTCCGGCTCGTGAGCAGGCGCTCCGCGACGGAGTGCCCGAGTACCTTGCCCAGGCTGTGCGTGACAACGACGTCGACCTGATCGCCACGCCTGAAGTCGAGATCACCGACGGACAAGAGTCCGGCCCGGTCGAGTTCGAAGCAACGTGCACGATCCGTCCGGTCGTCGAAGTGCCCGGCTACGACTCCCTCACGATCGAACTTCCGGTGCTCGATGTCACCGAAGCCGATCTCGACGAGGCTCGTCAGGCTGAGCTCCGCAAGAGCGGCTCGCTCGTCGACGCTGATCGCCCGGCCGAAATCGGCGACTTTGTAACGCTCGATCTCGCTGCGACCCGCGATGGCGAAGAGGTCATTGGTCTCAACACCGAAGACTGGAACTACGAACTCGGCCAGGGCTGGGTGACCGACGATTTTGATGAGCAGCTCACTGGCGCCTCAGCTGGTGACGAACTGACTTTTTCTTCATCGCCGAAGGGCACTGAAGAGGAAGCCGACTTCGTCGTCAAGGTCGCAGCGGTCCAGAAGATGGAAATGCCGGAACTCACCGACGAGTGGGTTTCTGACAACACGGGCGAGTTTGACACGATCGACGCGTGGACTGCTTCGCTCAAGGAGTCGATGCAGGAAGTCAAGCTCAACCGGATGCGTCAGGGCTTGGTCAGCAAGATCACGACCGCCCTCACCGGACTGGCTGAGATCGAAGCACCCGAGTCGATGGTCGATTCTGACCTCAACCAGCGTGTGCAGAACACGATGCAACAGTTCCAAGCTCAGGGCATCGACTTTGCTCAGTGGATGCAGGCCACAGGTCAAGAGCCCGAGCAGTTCATCGAGTCGATGCGCGGCCAGTCCGAAGATGCCGTCAAATCCGACCTTGCGCTGCGTGCGGTTGCCGTTGCCCAAGCGTTCGAAGTCGAAGACCACGAACTTGAGGGCGAATACGCTCGGATGGCAATGCAATACGGCCAGAAGGCCAAGGAGATCCGCCGGGCCTACGAGCAGAATGACGCCGTTCCGGAGCTGCTCGCGCAGATCAAAAAGAACAAGGCGCTCGACTGGCTCGTCCACAACGTCAACTTCGTCGACGAAAACGGCACTGCAATGGACCAAGACCTCGTTCTCGGCCATACTCACGACGAAGACGGCAACCATGTCCACGATCACTCGGGTGATGTAGCTGACAGCGACAGCCAGAACGACGACCAAAACGACGACACGGACGCACCGTCCGAGGAAGCAGGCGAGTCATGAACTTCGATCCCCGCGCCGCATACGACGCGCAGAGCTACCTGGTCCCAAACGTCATCGAGCAGACCAGCCGCGGCGAGCGCGCATCCGACCTCTACAGCCGGATGCTCAAGGACAACATCATCTTCTTGCAGACCCCGATCGACGACCAGATCGCCAGCCTCATCTGTGCACAGCTCATCCACCTCGAGTCCGAGAATCCCGACAAAGACATCAGCATCTACATCAACAGCCCCGGCGGCGACATTACGGCGCTGTTTGCGATCTACGACACGATGCAGTTCATTAAGAACGACATTGCCACGATCTGCCTCGGCCAGGCCGCATCCGCAGCCGCCGTTCTGCTCGCTGCTGGCACCAAGGGCAAGCGTCTTGCCCTCCCGCACTCACGAGTGCTGTTGCACCAGCCATCTGGCCAGGTTGGCTACGGCCAGGTCACTGATCTCGAGCTCGCCGCAAAGGAAATTCTGCGCATGCGCGAGATCCTTGACGGCATCCTGGCCAAGCACACAGGCCAGCCAATCGAACGCATCCATGCTGACACCGACCGTGATTTCGTGATGGAAGCGAATGAAGCGCTGGAGTATGGCATCATCGATACGGTGATCACGTCCCGGGAGAGCATCAACCGGGAAGGCCCGATTCGCTGACACCTCATGAGGTGGGGTCCGCGACCGGGGGGCGTGGGTGGGGCACAATGTCTCGTCCCGGGTTCGGTCGGGATCAATGCAAGCGATAAGTCCTTGAGGGGTAGCAACAGTGGCGAAATTCGGTGAGACCGGCGATCTGTTGAAATGCTCGTTTTGCGGCAAGTCCCAGAAGCAGGTCAAGAAGCTCATTGCTGGTCCAGGTGTCTATATCTGCGACGAGTGCATCGATCTCTGCAACGAGATCATCGAAGAAGAGCTCACCGAAACCGCTGAGCTCAGCTTCGACAACCTTCCAAACCCACGTGAAGTGCGTGCGTTTCTCGATGATTACGTCGTTGGCCAGGTCGAAGCCAAAAAGATTCTCGCCGTGTCGGTGTACAACCACTACCGACGAATCCAGTATCAGAGCCAGGCCACTACGGTCGGCCGTCGCGACGAGGTCGAACTGACCAAGTCCAACATTCTGTTGCTCGGCCCTACCGGTTGTGGCAAGACCCACCTGGCTCAGACGCTGGCCCGACAGCTGAACGTTCCGTTCGCAGTTGCCGACGCCACTGCGCTGACCGAAGCGGGCTACGTCGGCGAAGACGTTGAGAACATTCTGCTGAAGCTGATCCAGGCTGCTGACTTCGACGTCAAGCGCGCCGAGACCGGGATTGTTTACATCGATGAAATCGACAAGGTTGCCCGCAAGAGCGAGAACCCATCGATCACCCGCGATGTTTCCGGCGAAGGTGTGCAGCAGGCGCTGCTCAAGATCCTCGAAGGCACGCAGGCATCGGTACCGCCACAGGGCGGCCGCAAGCATCCGCACCAGGAATTCATCCAGATCGACACCACCAACGTGTTGTTTATTCTCGGTGGCGCATTCTCTGGGCTGGAAAAGATCATCGAGCAGCGGATTGGGCACAAGGGCATTGGCTTCAATGCCACCGTCCAGTCCTCCGAGGACAAAGATCCAGGCGAACTGTTCGCTCAGGTCCTGCCCGAAGACCTCGTGAAATTCGGCATGATTCCCGAGTTCATCGGCCGCCTCCCGATGGTCGGTGCTGTCCGCAGCCTCGATAAGGCAGCTCTGGTGTCGATTCTCACCGAGCCAAAGAACAGCCTGGTCAAGCAGTACTCCAAGGTGTTCAGTTTCGAAGACGTCGAGCTCGAGTTCACCGAAGATGGCCTCGATGCAATCGCTGATCAAGCCTTACTCCGGGCAACTGGCGCCCGTGGTCTTCGAGCGATCATGGAAGAAGTCCTCCTTGACACGATGTACGAGCTGCCGGGTCGTGATGACGTCAGCAAGGTCGTCATCGATCGCGCTGTGGTCATCGACAAGGTCAACCCAACGCTGGTTCCCAAGAAGGCGCCGCGTCAGCGCAAAGCAGCGAGCTAGCGAAGTAGAGCGAGAGGGCGAGAGCGAGAGGGCGAGAGCGAGCGTTCCAAGCCCGACTTCGTCGTGCGTCACTGTTTCAGAACGCGCCTAGATTGATTGCTGTGAGGCCCCTTTCCCTATGAGTATCGACTTCACCTACGAGATTGCGCTTGCATACCTCGACGACCATGCGTCGTATCAGAAGACTGGTCGGATCGATTCGCCGTCTACCGATGTGATCGAGGCGTTCTGCTCGGTCATGGGCGACCCGCAGCACTGTGCGCCGGTCATTCACGTCACTGGCACGAACGGCAAAGGCTCAACCGTTCAAATGATTTCGCGGATGCTCGCTGCTGCCGGCCTGAGCGTTGGCACCTACACGAGTCCGCATCTCGAGCGAGTCAACGAACGGATGCGTCGCAACGGCGAATCGATCAGCGACGAGGAGTTCGCTGAGCAAATTGCTGCGATTGCCGACCTCGAAGCGGTCGTTGGGATGAGGCCGAGCTACTTCGAAATCATGACTGCTGCTGCTTTTCGTTGGTTTGCCGACCTTGCCGTCGATGTGATGGTGATTGAGGTCGGGATCCTTGGCAGGTGGGACGCCACCAACGTCGTGAACCCGGTTGTTGCCGTCGTGACGAACATTGGCATGGATCACATGGAGTTTGCTGGGCCGACGCTTGCGCACATCGCCACCGAAAAGGCCGGCATCATCAAGCCTGGCTGTGCGGCAGTGATCGGCGAGACCCGGCCGGATCTTGTCGAAATCTTCCAGAACGCCGGTGCTGCGACAACCATTGTTCGTGGTGAAGATTTCGATGTCGACAGTAACGCTCTGGCCGTCGGAGGCCGCGTGCTCGATTTGCGCACGCCAACAACGCTGTACCCCGATGTGTTTGTCCCGCTGCATGGTGCGTACCAGGGTGTCAATGCCGCTGTTGCGCTCACGGCCGTCGAGGTGTTCTTCGCCAATCCGCCTTCGGGCGACATCGTCACTGAAGGAATGTCCGAAGTGTCGATGCCGGGCCGGTTCGAAGTGCTCGGCCGTCAGCCGCTCACGATCATTGACGGCGCTCACAACCCGGCCGGTGCTGACACCTGCGCCCAGGTCTTCTTCGATGATTTCCACCCGGAAGGTCGACGCCTCCTCGTGTTCGGCACGCTGCGCGAGCCGGGCGAAATGCTCGCCGCGCTGCGCGCCGATGAGTTCGATGCTGTGTTTGCCTGCACGGCGCCGTCGCCGCGGGGCGTGCCGGCAGCGCAGGTCGTCGCTGCCGCTAAAGAACTTGGCTGCGAAAACGTTTCCGCCTACGACTCGGTTGCAGAGGCGTGTCGTCGTGCGCTCGAGTACGCCGACGGCGACGATGCTGTCCTTGTCTGCGGCAGTCTCTACACGGCTGGCGAGGCGCGCCCCGTGGTGCAGCGCCACTCCAACTGACTCACCCAGTCCAGATTCTCGAGCGGGGAGGCCCGAGCCTGTGCGCGCGATGCAGACGGCAGCGATAGCGTCGCTCGCCATGTCTGATCGCACACTCGTTCTCCTCAAGCCCGACACCGTGGAGCGCAAGCTCATGGGTCAGGTCATCTCCCGCTTCGAAGCCAAAAACCTCGACATCGTTGCGATGGAGCTCCGTCAGCTCGACGCGGACACGCTTGCGCGTCACTACGAAGAGCACGTTGGCAAGGGCTTTTACGGCGAACTCGTCGAGTTCATGAGCCGCGGCCCAGCCGTCGCCATGGTGATCGAAGGTCCGCAAGACACGTGGGAAGTCGTCCGCACAATGGTGGGTGCCACCAACCCGCGCGGCGCCGCACCCGGCACCATCCGTGGCGACCTGGGAATCCTCTTCACCGAGAATCTCGTTCACGGCAGCGACTCGCTCGAGTCGGCTCAGCGCGAAATCGGTATCTTCTTCCCGAATCTGTAACATTCACCGCCCTGATACTCTTTGGGTGAGTAATTCGGCGTGTCCACCTTGGTGGCGGGACCGCCGGTGCGTGACAGAACTCAAACTTATTCGGACTACAGCTTGCGAAGGGAAGGCCAGACCATGGCCCGTAACAATCCGCTCAGCCTGGGGCGTGATCTTGCGATCGACCTCGGTACGGCGAACACACTGATTTATGTGCGTGGCCAGGGGATTGTGCTTGACGAGCCGTCGGTCGTTGCGATTAACGCCAACGACGGCCGGCCCGTCGCTGTTGGTCTCGAAGCCAAGCGCATGATTGGCCGCACGCCGAACCACATCAAGGCCATTCGGCCGCTCAAAGACGGCGTCATTGCTGACTTCGAGGTGTGCGAGAAGATGCTGCGCTACTTCATCCAAAAGGTACACGCCTCAAAGTGGAGCAAGCCGCGCATGGTCATTTGTGTGCCGTCCGGCATCACCGGTGTCGAGCAGCGCGCCGTGCAAGATGCGGCGGAATACGCCGGCGCACGTAAGCCGGTGCACATTATTGAAGAGCCAATGGCGGCGGCAATCGGCGCTGACCTTCCGGTGCACGAGCCGTCCGGCAACATGATCGTCGACATCGGCGGTGGCACCACGGAGGTCGCCGTCATTTCGCTCGGCGGCATTGTCACAGCGCAGTCGGTGCGTGTTGCGGGTGACGAACTTGACGATGCCGTGTTGCAGTACATCAAGAAAGAGTTCTCGTTGGCGATCGGTGAACGCACCGCCGAGGAGATCAAAATCCAGATGGGTTCTGCGTGGCCCATGGAACAAGAGCTCACCGCCGACATTCGAGGTCGAGACCTCATTTCGGGTCTTCCCCGCACGATGCAAGTGACCACCGAACATATCCGCGAGGCCCTTGCCGAGCCGATCAGTGCCATCATCGACGCAGTGAAGACCACCCTCGATAAAACGCCACCTGAACTCGCTGCCGACATCATGCAAGACGGCATCATGCTCACGGGCGGCGGCGCTCTGCTCGGCGGGCTCGATGAGCGCCTCGCTCACGAAACTGGAATGCCGATCCGTGTCGCTGATGAGCCGCTGTACAGCGTCGTCATCGGTTCCGGCCGTGCGCTCGAGAACATCGATGCAATGCGTGGGTTAATGTCGCTCGGCGGGGAACGCTGACCACCTTCGGACTGGGTCGGTCCCTGATTCCAGGAGCCCTCTGATATGGCGATTTATACCGTCGGCCGCCGCCGAGTCATCTTTGCGCTACTCCTCACGTGTGCGTTGCTGCTCACGCTTGATCTGCGTGGCAACCCCGTCCTTGACCGCGCCCGTGACGGGTTCTCGCGGGTCATGAGCCCTGTCGAGTCAGCCACGGACGTGGTTGCGACTCCACTCGGTCGTGCGTGGAATGGCATCACGGAATACGACGACCTCGAAGCCGAGAACCAGGCACTGCAGGATCAGGTTGATCGGCTGATTGGGACACAAGCAACGGCGCGCCTGAGTGTGGAGGAGTACCAGGAACTGTTGGCGCTCCTCAGCCTGGATTCTCTGGCTGGGATCCCGACTGAAGTTGCCAAGGTCGTGGGCGCATCGTCGAACAACCTTGATCAGATCATCGAGATCAACAAAGGCCGCAGCTCTGGGTTCAAGGTTGGCATGCCAGTCGTCAACCAGGCGGGTCTCATTGGCAAGATCACCAGCGTCACCGACAACACTGCCAAGGTGCTGCTGATCACCGATGCGCGTTACGCCGTCCCTGTTCGAGTGCTCGGTGCACCGGCCCCCGACAGCACTCCGACCAACACCAATCCTTCGGGTCAGACCAACGAGGAGTTGGAAGATCTGGTTGCCACGACAGTGGGCCCATCCACGACGCTCGTCACCGACGTGCTCAACACAGGATCCACCTTGCCGCAGAACGACTCGGGCTCCATCATCGTTGCAGACGATGGCGCGGTTGTGACCAATCCTGCTGCACTCGGTGACGAGGCGCTTGGCGAGGCATCGACAGGTCTCGATGATCCGACGGACCTGGTTGTCGCTGCCGCGACGACCACGACCACTGTTTTGGCGCTCGCGGCGAAGGAGTTCGGCGCACTTGAGGGGCGAGGCCGAGGCCTCATTCCACAGATCCGTTTCCTGCAGGACAACCCAAGCATCGCAGTTCTTCAAGAGGGCGACCTGGTCGTAACCGCCGGCGGCTTCGACAGCCTCGCCCCGCCGGACATTCCCGTCGGTGTCGTGATCAACCGCGCCGATCGCTCAGGCCCCGGTGGTCCATTGCTCGACGTTCTTCCGTATGCGGACGTCACGAAGCTGAACTTCATTCGCGTGGTCAAGTACACCCCGCTGTCCGAAGTCGAGCAGTGAAGGGCGCCCGTCGAGCACGGAGCGTTGGCTGATGCTTGCTGCGATCTGGCAAGGCCCGTTTATCCGGCTCGTTCCGGTCGGCATGGTGCTGCTCGCACTGCAGCGGTCGCTGCTCGTCGAATTTACCGTCGCCGGAGTGATCATCCAGGTTGTACTCGCGCTCGCGGCGGCTGCTGGCGCGGCCGCAGGTTCCGAGAGAGGCGCAATCGCCGGGTTCACGCTGGGCGTGATGTACGACATGCTCGAGGGTCTCCCGATCGGCTCGACGGCCATCGCCATGACACTGGCCGGCGCTGTTGCCGGGCTCCTCGCGTTGATCGTGGCCGACCCGCAGTGGTGGCTGGCGATGTCGTTCACCACGCTCGGAGCAGCGGTCGGCGAAGTGATGCTGCCTGTTGTGCGCCTGTTCACTGGCGTTCCCGACCCATTCGAGCCACGGCTGACCATCATTGTCCCCGTGGTGGCTATCGCAGCGGGCATCTTGAGCCCAGTTTTTGTTCCATTGGCGCGCTGGTGTCTCCGGATCAAGCGTGCCGAGTGGGTGGCGCCGCCGCGCGAGCCGGCACTCTGAAAGGTTCGCTGAATATGCCCTGTCGCGGTCCAGGTCGCCGACGTGCGGAACTATATTACGGTTGTGTGAAGAACAACCGCATAAGGCGGACGTCGATCCACTCGTACGAAGGGGCACACTGACAACATGGCTGCTGATAAGCGCGCAACCAGGCTCGGCGTTCTTGCTGTAGTGGGCACCCTGCTCTTCTCACTTGTCGGCGCTCGCCTCTGGTTTTTGCAGACGGTTGAAGCGGAATCACTGCAACAAGAAGTGGACACCACCAAGGTGCGCACGAAGCCGTTGTTCCCGGAACGGGGTCGTATCTTCGATGCCGATGGACGCATCATGGCCGACAACCAGCGTTCGCTCTCGGTAGCGGTTGACTGGGAACTCCTGCGTCGTGACAGCCAGCGTGAAGAAATCTTCCGGCGTCTGTCGGGCTGGGTCAATGTCCCGGTCGAAGACATGGAAGACCGCTTCCAACGCGGCATCTACGACACGCTGCTGCCGATGCCTGTTGCAGAAGACGTCGACGAGCGAACGGCGATTGCGATCCAAGAGCGCGTCGAAGACTTACCGGGCGTCACGATCATCGAAGACTCAGAGCGGATCTATCCGTATGCGCCCCTCGCAAGCCATGTCGTCGGATACATGGGCGCCATCACAGCCGAGACGAAAGACCAGTACACAAGCAACGGTTACTCACTCAACGAGCGCGTCGGGCAGTTCGGCGTCGAGCTCAGTATGGAAGAAGAACTCCACGGCGAGTGGGGCTACATCAAGTTCGAGGTCGACAACCGAAACCGTATCGTGAGCGTGATTGAAGAGGTGCCCCCGATCAACGGGCGAGACATCCAATTGACGATCGACCTCGACCAACAGCAGTACGCCGAGCAGGTACTCGAAACGCAGCTTCGGCTGCGGCAGCAGGCAGTTGCTCGGAACCCGCTCGACAGGGATACAAACTTCACAACCCGTGCGTTCTACGAAACCGATCCCGTGACCGCAGAGAAGACCTACTACCCGGAAGAGGTGCCGTTCAAGGCGCCCGCCGGGGCTGTCGTCGTGCAGAACCACGAAACGGGCCACGTCATTGCAATGGCGTCGTACCCGACGTTCGACAACCGGTGGTTCGAATCCGACCTGGGCGGCGGCAAGTTTGCAGAAATCTTCGACGCGACTGACTTGGAAGCCGTCGAATACGACCTAGTGACTGGGTTGCCGATCCCCGACACGGTCAAGACCGACCCCGACCGATCCACACTCGTCAACCGTGCAATCCAGGGGCGGTACAACCTGGGTTCGACGTTCAAGCCGTTCACCGCATACGCAGCCCTGAGCACCGGGCTCCTCACTACAACCGAAACCTACGAAGACACCGGCACGTACAAGATGCTGTCGGTCGACCAAGCCAAATGTGACTCAGGCCTCGTGCGTTGTGTGTACAAGAACGCCACCTGCCCATTTGGTGGGCCGTGTGTGTACGGCACGGTCGATGTGCATACGGCGCTCGCCGTGTCGAGCGATGCGTTTTTCTACCGGATCGGCGAGCTGATCATGGAAGAAAATGTGCAGAAGGATTTGCTCCAGCAGCAGGTCAAACTGTTCGGCTTCGGTTCCGACACCGGCATCGATTTGCCCTTTGAGTTCGATGGCACCGTTCCGGACCGGGAACTGAAGGAGCGCTACGCCGCAAGTGGAGTGATCAGTAAGGACGAGGGCACTGGGTACTTCACGGGCGACAATGTCCAGTTCGCTATCGGGCAGGGTTTGCTGTCGGCGTCGCCACTGCAGCTCGCTGTGGGCTACGGCACTATTGCAAACTCGGGGTTTGTGATGAAGCCCGAGATCATCAAAGCTGTGTTCGAAGCCGGTGTCCCCGACTCCGATCGGCAAGGGTATGCCGACATTTCGCAGGCCCGGTTCGCCGAAGAGCCGAATGTGGACGGCGAAGTCATTCGACAGATTCCGATGCCTTCCGAGATCCGCGATGAAATCAGCTCAGGGTTGCGGCGAGTCATCACCGGGCCGGGCCACTTCAGCGATTACCTGCACAGCACCACCGGGGAGAAGCTGTTCTTTGACTATCCGTCGTCGGCCATTCCGATTGCTGGGAAGACCGGAACGGCACAGGGCCGGAACAACTTCCCGTGGAACGACTCGTCGGCTTTCACGGGGTACAGCATCGACCCCGAGCAGCCGTACACGGTCGCCGCGTACCTCGAGAAGGCTGGCTACGGCGCTACTGCAGCGGGCCCGGTCGTGAAATGCATATTCCTTCAGCTCTCAGGAGTTGCGCCGACTGACCCGGTGACAATCTCAGAGCCGCTCGATACCAATTCGATTTTCCCAGCTGCACCGAAGAAGCTCGATGACACCGCCTGCTTCTCCCGTCGTGGCTAATCAGGCAGACTGGTCGTACTGATGGCCACCTCCTTCCTCTCCCGCAAGCCCGACTCGGGGCTTGGCAACATCAGTGCGAGCCCGGCTGATCCCAGTCGCAACATCGATTGGGTGTTGATGACGGTGCAGATCGTGCTGACGATCCTGGGTGGCTTCGTTGTTTTCTCGGCGTCGAGGACGCGCCTCGTTGACGACCCGTATGCGTTTGTGACTCGACAGGTAATTTTCGCATTCGTTGCCGTGGTCGTGATGTTCGTCGTCATGGCGTTCGACTACGAAGTCTGGAAGGAACGCGCAAGGTTCATGTACGGCCTCACATTGGTCGTGCTGGTCTTACTCATCCTGCTCGGTATCGCCAGCGGCGAAGACCGCATCTCATTCGATCTCGGCCCGTTCAACGTCCAGCCAGCTGAGCTCGCCAAGTTCACCACGTTGCTGATGTTGGCTGTCTACCTTTCTGATGAACGTAGCGAAGAGGTGTCGTATGCCCGATTTCTTGGCGGTTTGTTGATCGTTGGCGCACCAGCTGTGCTGATCGTGATCCAGCCCGACCTGGGATCAGCCTCAGTGATCATCTCTCTCGCGATGGGCGTGCTGCTCGTTGCGGGAGCCAAGGCCCGCTACATCGCGATGATCAGCATTTTGTCGGTCGCGACGGTTGCTGCAGCATTCTTCGGACAGCTCGTCAACGACTACCAATCGGCACGAATCAGGGCGCTGATCAATCCCGCAGCCGCCGGTGCCGATGAGACGTACCAGGCGGAGAATGCAATGCGAGCAATCGGTACCGGCGGCGTGTGGGGCAAGGGCTGGCTGCAGGGGCCGCTCACGAACGGGCGCGACATCCCCGTCATGTGGGCCGACTTTCCGTTCGCTGCGGTGGGTGAACAGTTCGGCCTCGTCGGCTGCGCAGTGATTCTTGGCCTCCTCGGGATTGCTTTGATCCGTGTGTGGCGTATTGCCCACCTGTCACGCGACTTGCTCGGCACCTACGTCTGCGCTGGTGTGTTCACGATGTTGCTCTGGCAGATCTTTCAGAACGTGGGAATGACGTTGCGAATCATGCCCGTCACTGGTCTGCCACTCCCGTTTATCTCCTACGGCGGCTCCGGTCTGATTGTTTACTTCGCGATGTTCGGTCTGGTCCAGAGCGTCCACATGCGCAGGATGCGCTGACGCGCATCGGACGACTGCGTCGTCCGGCGGCTGCGCCGCTGCTCCTGCTTTTCTCGGGCTGGCGCCCGAGCTTGCTCCTGCGTCGCTGGGGT
>ERZ888423.1916-NODE-1916-length-16744-cov-26.023788_pt1 | contig 16744 bp, 34 predicted proteins | sample MGYA00520523_ERZ888423 | MGnify/ENA primary metagenome ERZ888423 (study PRJEB32303, sample SAMEA104408611) | aquatic metagenome | biome: Brackish water; feature: Pelagic; material: water | place: Baltic Sea | collected 2014-06-08T10:24:00 | depth 30,27 m ...
AGCGTTTCGAAGAACGGGCCCGTCAGCTGTGTCGACAAAAATACCGACATGCGTGCGTACGCACGAGTGTGGTTGACTTGCTGGCTGACCTTATGCACCTGAGCTATATAGCGTCCTTCGATTTCGAGGATGTGCTGGATTTAGCGACGATGCACTACGAAGATGAACTCGCCGCAGCATCGGCAGATCCTGCGTGGTTGGACGCGGACGCACCACTACCTTCGGAGGTTTGGGAGTGAACTTCTACGATCAGGATGTGAGCCATGTTTGCTCGACTGCGGATGTCAAGCGTTGGGACATCTACGATATCGCAGATCACTTGGAAGATCTGCCAGGTATGCTGTCGAGGGCGACAGAGGGCCAGCCCTGGAACCGGGAGCTTGAGGAAGCTATCGGGGCGGTGCATTACATCGCTCTGCTAGCGTTCCAAGCCAGCACTAAGGGTGGTAGTGTCGCACCTTGGCCGTACACCTCGTGAGATGGGTTGTCCTGTGGCTTGTGGGAGGTGTGATGATGGGGCTAGGTTTAGGCTTCGCGTTCTCTCCCACAGCCCAGGCTGCCGCCTGCGAGCACCGCAGCGAGGCCCACCAGCTAGAGCACGGAGGGTTCACAGCAGACAACGCTTGGCACGTCTTGCACGGTGACCTCCCAACGTGTAAGGTAGAATCCAACAGCAACAGTTCGAGAAAGGATGGAGATGTTTCCCAAGATGAAGGTAAGTCCCGCTTCTGCCGGAAGCGGTGGTTCTGCTAGCTTAGCCAAGCTACGCCAGGCCCTAGTGCGGTACGATTCGCTGAGCCTGAAGCGTGACGAAGAGCTTTCTGAGCTGGCCGCTCTTGCAGAGCAGGGAGGCTACTACCCGTATTACGATGCCACACGCTCAGATTGGGCTGACTCGATGGATGAAGCTGGACAAGTTTTGGCTTGCTGCGTGGAAGAGGTGTTGAAGAGTGATCGTTGGGCCTGAGATATCGGAGGATGACACGAGGCCACGCCGCAGCGTGAGCCAGATCAACCAGTACATGCGCTGCCCTATGGCGTACAAGCTGAGCCGCATCGACAAGGCTTGGGGTAGGCCAGCAGCTTGGCTGCCGCAGGGCTCAGCGGTCCACACAGTGTGCGAGCACTACGAGCTTCGCAGGCTTGCAGGCAACCCTATGAGCCTTGAGGAAGCTTTGGACCTGTTCCGCACAGAGTACGCAATGGAGGTGTCGGACTACACAGAGGAGACACCTAACTTCGACTACTGGTCATGGTCTGGGCCCTACAACGGTGAGCGAGACGTTGAGCGCCGATACCATGTAGGGTTGGAGCAAGTCACCAAGTTTGTGGAGTTCTCACAGTCCCAGGTGATTTGGATCGCACCTGACGGGACACCTGGCATCGAGCTGGAGTTCAAGATAGACTTGGATGGTATCCTCGTTCGAGGGTTCATCGACGCTATCGTGCAGGGCCCTGAGGGGCCAAGGGTTCGGGACTACAAAACAGGCAACACGCCTGGTGATGACTTCCAGCTCGCAGTGTATGCCCTAGCTGTAAGTGAGGTTTACGGTATTGACAAGCCTCAGCAGGGCGACTACTACATGGCTGGGAAGAAAGGTAAGAAAGCGGGGCCGACAGCCCCGTACGATCTGTCGCATTGGACAAAGGAGGAGGTTTCAGCGGTATTTGCTGCTGTTGAGGCTAAGATTCAGGCTGGCGAGTTCGAGCCTGACCCGGAGCCCAACAAGTGCAAGTTCTGCGACGTGAACCGGGCATGCCCAACGTACAACGGTCAATAACATTGCACCTACTTAAGTAGACCACAACAGAAAGGAAGAACATGAAGAATATTGCTAAACTAGTGTTGATCAGTGCGGGAGGGTTGGCACTCACTGTCTCCTTCACGGCGGGAGCGGCCTACGGGTTCTTGATCAACGCTTTCCCGGCAGATGCCGACTTCAATGCCGACTTCTGAGGCGTCAGACCCAGATAATCCCAGAGATTGGGATGTGGCTTCGCCTCTGTTGAAGTCGCCAATGGCACCGCACGAGACAGCGTGCGTGCTACGCATGAAGCGGGCAGGGTATAGCGGTTCAGATATTATGAAGCTGCTGAAGCTTCGAGGCCAACCCATGATGGGCGAGCTGAAGAAAGCTTTGGATGAAGAGTTCAAAGCTGCCAAACACGGCAGAATCATACACGACGCCCCGATAAAGGAGGACTGAGATCTATACACCTCGCCAGTCACTGTATATACGAGGGTCCGCAGGGGACCCTTTGCCAGCAGTGTGGGATGCTCTGGATCAGAAAGGCACCACGCCCCGCAGGGGACAGCTAGTGCTGATCTGTGCAGGGCCTGGCACTGGTAAGTCAGCTTTCATCCTGGCTTACGCCTTGAAAAGCAAGGTTCCAACCTTGTACTTCTCTGCAGACTCCGACGCTTTCACACAGCTATCGAGGAGTGTTTCGATACTGTCTGGCTGCACCTTGGAGAAAGCTACTAGAGCTGTACGCAACGAAGACATAGGTGAGGTTGCCAAGAAACTGGACCCTTTGCCCATCAGGTTCAACTACAAGGCGTCACCGTCGCTAGACGTGATAGAGGAGTCCCTAGCTGCGTACGACGCCTTGTACGAGGACTTCCCCGCCCTGATCATCGTGGACAACATTACGAACGTCAGGACAGACTCAAGCGAGGGCGACGATCCGTTCGCAGGCTTGGAAGGCTTGATGGACTATCTTCACGAGATGGCCCGCGAGACAGGAGCTTGTGTGGTAGGGTTACACCACGTTACAGGCCCACACAACGACGGGGATTCACCGATACCGCTTAGCGGTATCAAAGGGCAGATCGGGCGAGTGCCTGAGATGATACTGACCCTGCACCGTGTTTCTGACGGCTACGGGCCAGACCAGCTTAATGTTTCCACGGTAAAGAACCGGGGAGGTAAGGCTGACCCTTCAGGTAACGATTTCGCTTCGCTAGAGTTCTCTGGCGAAACAATGCAGATCCGTGACTACGGCTCATAACAAAGGAGAAGACATGTCCACACCCAATACGATGCCGCGCACCAACAATGCGGCTAAATCTGCGGTGGCGCTCGCAGTATCGGCCACCAAGCCTACGGTTCGCAAGAACAAGACTCTGGTGGACGGCGAGATTGTCCAGACCACAGTCACCGGAAGCGAGCACCGCTTCCCGCTGGCGCAGAGCATCTCGAGCGTGAACGAGGAGCGCATCGCTGATCGGTGGGCGCTCTGATGACGTTCACAGAGCTGATCGGTGACCCGATCATCGCCTGGATCGACAACCGCTCAGGCATCAGTGTGTTCTGTAATCCAAGGCTCATCGATGTCGGAGGCATGCTGGCGGTAGTCATCCTCGAGCATATTTTCGATGCCACGTACGCCGTGGAGAAGAAGACCTTCGGATGGCTGTGGTGATGTGGGTAGTCAACAGCTACATCATTCTCCTAGGTTTGCTTTCTCTAATCCTACTATTAGTAGATAAGCAGTCGCTCAGCAATGCCAAGGGCAAAGAGGACCGCTTGCATAGACTGCGAAAAGGAAGGGATAGCGACTCGCAGGAAGCTGGCGACAACGAAGAACGGTAGGCCTGTTCCGGGCCCACGGTGCTTCACGCATCACCGTTCAAAGCATAAGAAGCGGAGGAATTATTCCCATGAGCGCCATATTTTGGAGACGTATGGTGTAACAATCGAAGAGTATTGGGATATTTACAGGGCTCAGGGCGGTTGCTGCTACATTTGCCGTAGAGCCAAGGGTACAAAGAAGAAGCTCTCCGTGGACCATTGCCATTCGTCGGGCGTGGTGCGGGGTTTGCTTTGCACGGTGTGTAACAAGTATGTTTTGGGACATTTGCGGGACGATCCTGAGGCAGCGCAGCGTGTGCTAGACTATCTGAGGACGCCGCCGGCAGTAGCAGTAATCGGTGTCAGAATAACACCGGACATGGACCTGATAAGGAGAAATCGTGGAAAAGTTTAAGACTATTGCGGAGATGCTGGACGCCGCTGAGAGCGGTGAGGCGTTCGGCGGTTTGCTATCCGACCTGATGATATCGCTGGCCATGGAGGCACACGATTATGTATGGGGAGGGGATGAGGATGAGTGATGAGCCGCCTATCGCGGCGGTGATTCACCGGTATTTCCCAGATTGGGGGCCGCCAGCCAACAACAGTGAGTGGTGCCAATGCCTGTGCCCTTTTCATGGCGAGTCGAACCCTTCAGCGGCAGTCAGTTTCGACAACAACGCATTCAAATGTTTCGCCTGCGGTGTCCAAGGAGATGTCGTATCGATTATCAGACACCAGGAAGAGGTGAATTATGCAGAGGCTTTCAGAATCGCAGAGAGCCTTTCTGTGGGAGGCAGCCACGGCGTACAAGGAAAGTTTGCCCGGAAGCCCAGCCGAAGAGTATTTGGAGAGCCGGGGGATACGGGACGTTCCAAGGTTCGGGCTGGGGTTCGTGGAAGATCCACGCCCTGGGCATGAAATGTATCGCGGATGCTTGAGCATCCCTTATCTTAGGCAGTCGGATTGGCGGGGCTGGTCGGTAGTGGCGATCAGGTACAGACGGCTCGATGACAGTAAACCCAAGTACATGACAATGGCAGGCGATAAGCCTCGCCTCTACAATACTTCGGCGTTGAACCAAAACAGCAAGGACATTTCGATAACGGAAGGGGAGCTTGACGCAATCACAGCGGAGACCATCGGAGTTGAGACTGTCGGCGTTCCTGGGGCCCAGATGTGGAAGAAGCATTTCCGCCTGTTGTTTCTGGGATACAGGTATGTTAACATTCTAGCTGACGGCGACGAAGCCGGCATGGCGTTCGCTAAAACAGTGGCAGCTACGCTGCCTAACGCAAGAATCATCCCAATGCCAGACGGCGAGGATGTAAACTCGATAGTGTTATCGCAGGGCAGAGATGCTTTGCTGGAGAGGATAAAATGAATAATATCACCGTTTACAGCCGCCCAGCTTGTGCAGGCTGCACCAAGGTCAAGAAGTTGCTTGATACTGCCGGGTTGGAGTATGATGTGATCGACATCGAGGTTGATGAAGACGCACGCAACTATCTCATCCACGATGTTAAGGCTGCGGCTGTACCCGTCATCGAGGCTGAGGGATACCCTCGAATCGTCGGCTACAAGGCTCGTGATGTAGCAGCGTTCATTCTCAAGTACAAGGAGGAATTGGAAGTTGAGTGACCCAGTAAACCCAGATCATTACCGTTCGTTCTCTAACGGCGCGGAAGTCATCGACATCGCTGAGCATCTGACTTCTAACGGGGGACAAGCCATCCAGTACGTGGTTCGAGCTACGCGGATGCCGCTGGCCCGCCGAAAGGGGGCGGATACAGATTACTGGATTGAGGATCTGCTGAAAGCTAGCTGGTTCATCGACCGTGAAATCACGCGCCTGAAGGGGGGCTTCGATCAATGACTAAGCGAATCGTTATCATTTCAGACACACAAATCCCCTACGATGACCGTAGGGCTATGAAGGCTGTCATTCAGTTTATCGGGGACACCCAACCGGATGAAGTTATCCATATCGGTGACCTTATGGATTATCCTGCGCCGTCGCGCTGGACTAAGGGAACCGCTGAGGAGTTCGCGGCGCGTATCCGCCCCGACTCTGAGGAGGCTATTAAACGGCTCCTGCAGCCGCTGAGAGCGGTCTACGACGGGCCCGTGGGTGTCCACGAGGGCAACCACGATTCGAGGCCCAGAGATTACCTGGCGAAGTATGCGCCGGCTCTGATTGAGTACACTGACCAGTTCCGGTTTGAGTCTCTGCTGGACTTCGACGGACACGGAGTCGATGTGCTACCTGAGTTCTATAAAGTAGCACCTGGCTGGGTTTCCACCCACGGGCACCGGGGCGGTGTGCGGTTGTCGCAGAAGTCCGGTGACAGCGCGTACAACGCCATGATCCGGTTCGACACCTCTGTGGTGATCGGCCACACGCACCGCCAGGGCATCAAGCCTCACACCCGGGGCTACGGCAGCAACCAGAAGCCTCTGTGGTCGATGGAGGTCGGTAACCTTATGAACATGAAGCTGGCGCATTATTTGAAGGGCGCAACAGCTAACTGGCAGACTGGTTTCGGTATGATCACGGTGGACGGTAAATATGTTAAACCTGAACTTGTCCCTATCATGTCGGGAAGGTTCTCAGTAGATGGATGGATGTGGGAAGTTTAATGGATGCCCAAAAGGTTATAGCCGCCGCAGCTAAGGCGGCGCAGGCCCAGTGGAACCTGGCATCCTTCAAGGATGTAGACGAGCTAGTGCAGGATCTGTGGGTGTGGTATCTTGAGTCGCCGGCAACACAGAAGAAGCTGGAGAACGCAGATCCAGACCTTCGGCATTTCCTTGTTAAGAAGGCTGCTTTTCAACTGCTTTCCCGCATGGCTCTAAGCGGGGATCTCGCAGGTAACAAGTCAACCTACTCCGGGGAGTCTGTGAAAGCCGCCTTGGCCGGTAAAAGCACCAACAAGTATCTTTTCTCAATTCTGGGTGATGCCGTAGATAAGCTCGGCTATGGCTACGCAGAAGCTATCCGCGTCAGGTACACTGACGGCGTAGTACCTGAGCAAGGAGCTCCGGCTGTCAAGTTGTCGAGGGCGATAAGGGCACTCACTCAGGAAGTGAACCTGATGATGATCACGTCCCAGATGACTAAAGACGAAAACGGTATGCTACGCAACGTTGAGGGCCCTGGGCGGCGCAAGGGGAGTGGATATCGAGGGGCTGCTGACGCATCCGCCAGGCGGCCACAGGGAGTCCACAACGACCCTACTGCCGGCGCGGCTATGCTGTTGATGGATCACCCAGAGCTGCGTGACGAGTATTTTCTGGAATCTTCTTGGGAAGAGTTTCTTGGTGGACGAAATGCTACACATATTTGATTCACAGTTCAACGGTATGCCTGGGTCCGAAATGTATCGGGCTGAGTTGTTCCCTGAACTGTTCCCACACCAGCAAAGAATGATGATAGAGAACTGGTCACAAGATGACCTTGAAATGTTTGTCGGAGGCGTTTTTACGCCTGAATACGGAATGAAAAGGAGCACAATATGTCTCGTATCGGAGTAGCAGTAGCAGCAGTAGTAGTGTCGGCTGGAGTCCTGGCGGTGCCAGCCCAGGCGGTGTCGCTGACCCCTCAGTCAGCGGATCTGCAGGTTGCCATCTGCGCAGTCATTGATGATAATCCCGTAACGACCATTTTCACGCCCATCATCCTAGCCCTTCTGAGCGAGGGGATGTCGCAGGAAGATGTTGGAGAGCTTATCGCACGGTCAGTGGTCTATGAGTGCCCACGGCACATCCCGTTGCTTAAACGGGCCGTTGAGCAGTACGGGTGAAAATAGGCACTAAGGTGCTCATCCGGCGGGATGAATCCAAGTACGGCACCAGTCGTGTGTGGCGAGAGTACAAAGGAAAAACAGGTGTTGTGCATGGGTTCTCCCTTGGGGAGATTGGTGTAACATTCGATGACGGTGTAACCGATCCTGCATGGTTCCAACGGTATGAAATAAAGGAGAGAAAAGATAGATGACAGAAATCAAATGGGGGCCAACTGGTGAATTGGTTTACACCAGAACATACTCTCGAGTCAAGTCAGATGGCTCGCGGGAAACGTGGCCGGAAACCGTTGAGAGAGTCGTGGACGGCAACCTTGCGCTGGTCGATGAACGATTCCAGCTCCCAGAGGAGCGGGAAAACCTAATCCGGTTGATGGGCGAGTTCAAGATCCTGCCTGCAGGCAGACACCTGTGGGCATCAGGGGTAAAAAACGCTCAGCACCTATTCAACTGCTGGGTTGCCGGCTGGCCAGAGAACATCTCTGAGCACTTCGAGTTCACCTTTATGCGGTTGATGGAAGGCGGAGGGGTAGGAGCCAACTACTCCAACAGCAACTTCTTCCAATACCCGGAGGTTGTCCATCCCCTACAGGTCCACATCGTATGTGACCCTGAGCATGTTGACTATCAGCAGCTCAAGGACGCAGGCGTGTTGTCTAAGCGTTACGACTCAGACTGGACTGGAGCATTCGCTATCGAAGACTCCCGCGAAGGATGGGCTGCAGCCTTAGTGGACCTCGTTGACACGCATTACCGCAACGAGCCTGTTCACTTCCAGCGGGTGTACGATGTCACCAGAATCCGCCCACAAGGCGCTAAGCTGAAGACGTTCGGAGGTCAAGCGTCCGGTCCTCTGCCATTCGCTGAGATGCTTCAGAAAGTCTGTGACATACTTTCTGATCGGTCCTCAATCGCGTTGGATGGTGTGGGCGCTATGGAGGTCGATCACGCTATCGCACAGTGCGTGGTGGCTGGCGGTGTCCGCAGGTCTGCCCGCATGGCCATGATGCATTGGAGAGATCCACAGATCGATGCCTTCATTCACATTAAAGCGACCTCCGGGGAGCACTGGACAACGAACATCTCTGTCGAGGTGGATCGCGAGTTCTGGCAGGCACTAGGCCAGGGGGGCCCTGACGGTGAGAAAGCCGATTGGGTGATGGAGCAGCTCTCTACGGGCGCTGTGCGTAACGGTGAGCCCGGAATGTGGGACTCGAGCCTCTCCAACGTCGGGGAGCCCAGCCGTGTGGTGTGTACTAATCCTTGCGGCGAGATCACGCTGGAGCCGTGGGAGCCGTGCAACCTAGGGCACATCAACCTGGCTGCGTTCGTCACTGAGCATGGTAAAACCGATTACCTGGATCTGATCAGGGCCCACCAACTGATGACACGGTTCCTGATTCGGGCGACGTTCTCGCCCGTGGGCGACCCTAAGAGCCGCGAGGTTCTGGACCGCAACCGCAGGCTGGGCCTTGGGCATCTGGGAGTGGCATCGTATCTCGCCATGACAGGCAACCGGTACTCTCAAGCGCCAGCTAACGGACACTTTGTCCGGTTCCTACGCGAGATGGCCGGCGAGGTCGATATGGCCGCTAAGGACTTCTGCCACGCCTTGCGGATACCTCTCCCTGTGAAGCTCAGAACTATTGCACCTACTGGAACGGTATCCAAGCTCGCAGGGGTATCTGAGGGTATCCACCCGATATTCTCAAAGTACTTCATCCGCCGCATCAGGTTCAACAAGCTGGCCGACGCGGAAGCGTTGCAGGGCCTGCTGGATCAGGGATACGATGTTGAGGATGACCTGTTTGCCCCCAACACGGCTGTGGTGTCCATCCCAACGAAGGACACTCTGGTTCAAAGCGTGTCGGAGCTACACGGCAAGGATGGTGAGGATCTAGTAGAGGCGGCAGACGATCTGTCTCTCACGGAGCTGATCGGCTTCCAGGCCTTGTACCAGACCAACTGGGCCGACAACGCCGTGAGCTTCACGGCCAACGTGGACCCGGATAAGTACAGCGCCGAAGACGTCGCTGATACTTTGAAGAAGTTCGCTGGGACGATTAAGGGGAGCACAATTTTCCCCGAAGCATCATTCCCGCAAGCGCCTTACGAGCGCATTACTAAGCAGCAGTATAAGAGTGCCGCTGTTTCAGCCGTCAGCGACGGTGTCGATGAAGAATGCGCCAACGGCGCATGTCCAGTAAAATAGAAAGAAGGTAGCAAGTTGTCTTATGAAGATCCGTTCGCTAGTCCCCCGGCGGAAGGCGAAGCCTGGGAACCCACGGTGGTAGAATCTCCTGCTGTCGAGGCTGGTGAAGCCACAGAGATCGTGATGACGTTCAAAGAAGCAGCAGGGTACGACGCATCGTGGATGGTGGTTCACGCCGCTAACACGGCAGACGCCAAGTCTGTTCTGCTCGATCCTGCCTTTAAGGAACTCCTCGAGCTTCAGAAGAGCGCGGCAGCGTTCTTCCGTGGTGGCAACGCCAAGCCGTCTGTCGGATCAGCCCCCGCTGTCACTGGGGCCCCGCAACAGGCGCAGGAAGCGCCTAATGGTGAGGAGCGGTTCTGCTCACACGGCAAGATGCAGTACCGTAGCGGTATCTCAAAGGCGGGTAAGGCTTACAAGCTTTTCGCCTGCACGGCTCCCCGCCAGGAGCAGTGCCCCGCTGAGTGGCCAAAGTAAACTAGTGGGGGGCCGGTTCGCCGGCCCCCTCCGAAAGGAGTGCAATGTCGTCTGGAAGAGCTACAGTTATTGAGTTGCAGGATCGCTTCATCGTTGTCGTAGGGGAGCCGATCTTGGATACGCAGGAGGGTGTTCTGATTGTCGCGTTCGATGACAATACGTCACGGACATTCAATTGGGACAAGGTACACAATTTCTATTACATGACTGAGGAAGAGTACAAAAACATACTAGATGGAGCGGAGTTTGAGGAAAAGTGAACATACATGATTATACCTCGTTTGCTGCGATTTGCGCTGACTTGGATCGCTTGGTGGTGGAAAACCAGGCGTTGAAGCAGCAGAACAAGGAGTTGCTGCTGCTGATGGTTGAGCAGACGGGCCCTAACCGGCCTAACCGTCCTAAGCTGTCTGATCGGGAGGTGAAGGATATCAAAGCCGCCCTCGCTGGCGGCATGCGACAGGTCGATCTGGCCCACAACTATAGTGTGAATCCTGCAACTATAAGTCGAACTAACAGCGGTGTTTACCACTAGGAGGAACAATGATAGAGCTTCGGCATGAGGTTGCGGGAGACCTCGTAACGATCAGAGTAGCGGATAAAGGTAGCGACTTTTTGGCCTTCCGCGACTTCATCCGTGCTCACTCCAACTGCTTGGCTGTCGATACAGAGACCACTGGCCTGGACATCTACTCCGACACCTTTCAGTGCCGGCTTGTTCAGTTCGGCACCCAGGATGAATCTTGGGTGATTCCGGTGGAGTTTTATGACAGCCGTTTCGAGTACGAGGCTGTCAGGGCCTTGTATGAGATTGACAAGATTGTCATGCAGAACGCATCGTATGACCTTCAGGTGCTTGACAGGTGCTTGGGGATACCTATGGAGGATCTATGGCCGAAAATAACGGACACTCAGATCTTGGCGAAGCTAGTGGATCCTCGCCCGTTCGAGGCGGGCGGATTCGGTCACTCTCTCGAGCATCTTATCGCGGCGTTCATCTCGAAGGAGCAAGCGACAGAGGTGAAGGGTCTGATGGTGAAGCTGGCACAGGAACACAAGACTACGAAGTCAGAGATCTGGGCGAGTATCGACTTGCTCCACCCGGAGTATTTGATGTACGCAGGCATGGACACTATCTTTACTGCCCGCCTTTGCAGTGTTCTCGCCAAGCTGGTCCCAGATGTTTCTCGACAACTTGTTTCGTACGAGCACAAAATAAGTGAGATCTGCTCCCTGATTGACCGCAAGGGGTTCAAGTTGGATGTTGCCTACGCCAGCGAGCTGGCCATTAAGTGGGAAGACCAGCAGGAGGTCTTGGAGGCTATCGCTTTCACCGAATACGGTGTGGACAAAGTGAACTCCACAGAGGATGTCGCTGAGGCTCTCGAGGAGATGGGTGTCAAGATACCTGGGCGTACGGCCACTGGCCGACGCAAGGTCGACTCTGAGCTTCTCGACAAGCTGGTGGGGGAGGGCAACCCGTTGGGTGAGCTAGTACAGGAGGCTAAAAAGCTGGGGAAGTGGAATAAAACATGGGTGAAGAAGTTTTTGGACTCGAGGGATTCGGACGATAGATGTCACACGTTCATCAACCCTTTGCAGGCGAGAACATCGAGGATGAGTATCACTGGCATACCTGCACAGACTTTGCCGGCGGGGGATTCGACGGTGAGGCGATGCTTTGTAGCGGAAGAAGGCCATCGGATTGCTTCGGTGGATTATCAGACCCAAGAGCTCCGGGTCTTAGCGGCCTTATCGGAGGATCGCACGATGATTGACGCTTTCAGGAACGGCGACGATCTACACCAGATCACCGCTGATGCCTCGAATGTTACGAGGAAAGTCGGCAAGATGGCTAACTTCTTGACCGTGTATGGGGGTGGCCCTCAGGCTTTGTCTGAGCAGGCGCACATCGATATGCCGACAGCGAAGCGTGTTTTGGCTGGGTTCGGTAAAACGTATCCGGGTGTTAGCCGGTATTCTAAGGTGTTGGCTGAGCGGGCGCGGAAGCAGGGTCACATCACCACGCCTGTGGGTAGGCGGCTACCCGTGGACTCTTCGCGCTCGTACAGCGCGTTGAATTACATGGTGCAGTCCACGAGCCGCGACGTGACGTGCAGGGCCCTGATTCGCCTCCACGAGGCCGGGTTCACCCCGTACCTACGATTACCCATCCATGATGAGATCGTCGCTTCACTGCCCGCTGAGAGGGCAGTATGGGGGGCCCAGGAGATAGCGAGGATCATGCAGGAGCAGATGGGGCCTGTTAACATTGGCACCGATTCAGAGGTTGGGAATCGGTCATGGGGTAGTTTATACGGAAGCGACTATTAGGAGTTGTAATGGATGTTAGGGCAATGGCATGGCTGGAAGCATGGCACTATCTCGAGAAGGCGGCTGAAATAGCTTATAAGACTGAGCCAGACGCACGGTTGTACCATGACCGGTTGATCGCACAGGCACAGGTGGCTGTGGGGTTGGCCAGCGTCGGTGAGGCTACCGCTAAACTCTCTGCGGGTTCTATCAGGACACAAAAGATGCAGTCTCGGATGAAGGAGGAGAGGGTATGAAAGCGGCATGCGTTTTGCCAGCCCCTGACGGGCTGACAGAGGACTTGATGAACAAAGCTGTTTACGAGCTCAACAAGCTTGGTAGGATCACAGACAGCCCTATCACGGGGGAGGGCGCTGTCGAGGTGTTTATTGTTCCTTGGCAGATGAACCCGGACGGCGCTTCGAAGGAGATGCTGTTTCTGCGGTTCGTGGCGAACCTTGTACCTAGTTTAGGTGGCCCTAATGTATGAGGATTTGGATAGAGAGTTTTTCGATAGGATCTACCAAATATGGTCTATGACTTCCTCAGTGGACACCCATTATTGGATGCCAGAGGCGTACACAGACCATTCGGGGCGGTGGAATATCTTCGCCTGCTATGAGCAGGAGGCCCCTAGGACGCTAGTCGCGTCCGGGTTGTCGGAGGCGGATGCCGACTTCATCACCCTTATTCACGGTGCGCTGCCTGAGCTGATTCGCCGGCTGCATGACGCAGTAGATGAAGCAGCGTTGAAGGATGAGGCCCGTGACGAGGCTGAGGGCCTTCTTGCTGATGTTGTCTTGGAGAATATCGGCCTTAGGGCTGAGTTGTATGAGTTGGAGAGAGAGGCCAACCAGTGAGCGACGAGCACGCCGTCGCCCGCATCAACGACGGCTGGTACGTCTGCGAGTGCGGGCAGTCTGGGGCGGAGCGGTGGGCGATTCGGCATCAATTCCCCAACCAGAGAGGCCGACAGTGAGCTGTCGAGACTACGATTGTGTCGAACATGCCGTGGATAACGGCGGGTGTACTAACCGACAATGCGAATGGAGCGACATATCTATGGCCGCCGACCAGGTCATCATCGACACCATCGCGGAAGCCATTGAGGACGCGGAACGCTCCTGTGGTCCGCGCGAGTATCAGCAGTCCGCTACCCATGTCCTCGCTGTCTTGCGTGGCGCTGGGTACGAGCTCGTTACGACAGAGGAAGCCAAATTGATTTCTTTGGACTCTGCCCCATCCTGCTTGTATTTCAACTGTTGCTGCGGAGGGTGACCCGTGAGAGACCAGGACATCCTCGACATCATCACCGACACTATGTGGCTACTGGGAATTGACGCAGAATCGGTTGAAGCCGCCGTCCTCCTCGCTCTGCGGGGCGCTGGGTACGCGGTGCTGCGTTGCGAGTGCGTTCCTAACACGGCGGCAGATCCAAACCCCAACTGTCCGATTTATACGGAGGCGGCTAATCATGGTAGACAATGACGACATCGTCAACACCCTCTCAGAGGTGATCTGGTACTCAGCCAAGGAGGGCTGGCAGGCTACATCTAACGATGCCCTCGCCGGGGACATCCTCTCCGCTTTGCGATCAGCAGGGTACGAGGTAGTTCGTACGGAGGCGGCGAGACAATGACATACGTCTGCTGTAGGGACGAGTGCCCAGTGTGTACGACCCCTTGGGTCGGTACACTGGCGGCTACCCTAGCCAAACCAGAGTCTGAGCAGTGGGAGTGTTCCGGCTTGGACGAGTTCCACCCGGACACTACGCACAGCGACATCACGCGTTGTTGATATCAAGGATGAGGAGTTGGATGATGTACGAATCATGGCCGATTGTTAACCATCTTAACTGCGGTCTTCGGGAGTACGGCGGCTCAGGCCGTCATGCCCTGCCGGGTATGGGAGCTCTCTTGTTTGAGACGGCTGCGGAGCGCGATGTCACTTGGATTCTGTCGAGGGAAAACTACGAGTTGACGTTTAATCCTGTCAGGATAGTGTTGGCTTACAAAGGAAGGCACCGCAATGATGAATCCGTTTAAGCGCCGCCCTAAGGGTATGCGCTTCCCTAACGGGATACCTCGCACGGAGCTGCATGTATCTGAGGAACAAGGCACGTTCACTGTCACGTCTAGGAACGGCGTGGCTGTGTACTGTTTGGATTCTTTAGAGGTTATAGCCCAAACTGGGGAGCATGGTGATGATGAATGATAGGGGGGGCCTTCGGGCCCCCTCTTTTTTTATGCCTAAATAATACTTAGACAACCTAACTATTAGGTACAAGAAAATCCCCCCGCCTAAGCGAGGGGAAATCTTGTCAGCCAACCTTGGCGATCGTGAAATAAGTAGCAGAACCATCAGCGGAGCCCACCAAAGCATTAGTGAACGACGCAGAAGAAGCATACCCCAAAGAGATCTCCGTATCCTCATTGAAATATCCAGTAAACGATCCATTGATCCGATCCGGCTTCACAGCACCACTGAAGAAATTAGTGTTGAATCCCTTATCGGTAGTCATATGCTTCCAAGCGATACCATCCCGATACACTAGGAGGTTGAAATGCTCGCCCCAAGCAGTGCCAATCTCGACACCAGCGGAGATAGTCCACCATCCAGCCTCAACCGTGAAGGTGCCGGCGGCGACGTCGTACTCTAATCCCCCGCCGATCTCCTCAGTGGAGTCAAAGAATCCGGGGGGAAGCTCAAACACGCCCGCACTGAGCCCTACGCTCACCGGAGTCAAACGAACCATCGTCCCGCCCTGGCCCACCACAGGGGCAGGCTGGTTGTCGTTAGCGACGAAATGAGAGACGTTAGCAGACCGGTTGACCCAATCTGGGCCTGACTCGTTCCACATACCAAATCCAGTCCAACGATACAACGGACCCAGCAAAGACGTGGCCCCAGTGTCCACGAAAGTAGCCACCACAGCGTTGCCCACAAGGAACTGGAAAACCCTGTCGCCGGCAATCGTGCCGCCCCTGAAAGTCATATAAGATCCAGTAGGGATAGTGACCACCGCAGGGCCAGAACCAGTGCCCCCGGAGCCAAAATATGTGTAGGTGCCCTCCATGCCGCCGCTCACGCAGCCCACAGACAACTTGTTACCATTTAACCTGGCAAAAACCAGATCAGTCCAACCAATGTTGCCACGGCCAACCCAAAACAAAGAACGCTCACCATACAAGCCAAACCAGTTCCCGCTCTGTCGGGGAACCACCATAGATGTCTCAAAATAGTCAGTGATAAGATCAGTAGGAGTATACCGATACATCACCAAGAAATCTTCGTTAGACATCTCCAACGTGTCGCCGTCGTTGGTGATCGTGCCCGAACCTGCAGCGTAAGCCTGAGTGAACACAGTCGGCACAGCCGTCTCGTAATCAGAAACAGCCACCTGAATGGTTCTACCAGAGTTATTGTTAGCGGCGACATCGGACCTCAACGCCGCAAGGCCCGCGTTAATCAGATCCAATTCTTTCTTCTGAGCAGAAGCCGTATTGAAGAAATCCGTGATAGTGAACCCGCCGTCATTAGATCCAGAGAACCCCTGAACAAACGAGTCAAACAAGTTACCAACGAAATCCTCAAAAGTCGGGGTAAGCACACCCTTAGGGAAATCGTTTAGCGAACCCATGATCGCTGAGATGGCCCCAGGTTTAGTGGAGAAATCCCCGCCACCCTGGACTATGCCATCAAAGCCAGCCAATCCCTCCAAAGGGATAGTCCCCAAGCTGTCCTCAAGCACCTGCAACATATTGGATACAGTAGGCGCAGGAACCTTAACAAGGTTCTTGATGCCCGACTCTGTGTAGTCCTGCCCCCAGTTCTCTGAGCCGCCGCCTATCTCGAAAGCGCCATCAGCTAAGCCTGCAGCATCCAGTGAATTATCTGGGTATATCATTTGACCTCGCCACCAAGAGCAGGCCCATGTCGGCCATCAGGAATCATCCCGGCATCCCGGTATTGTTTAAGCATAGCCTCATTCTCCTGTTGGGTGAGCTGTTTGATGTTAGGTATCTTTACAGGCACAGGATTGGGCTCATCTACACCAACCCACCGGGCAGCGTTGTTGTAATCGTTGCGCTGCCCCCTGAACGGCTGCTGAAACTTGATGGACTGCTTGGGAAGCTTGCTGACATGAATGTTACCATCCGCATCAGCAAGCCCCTCCAAGTAATCCCTATGGGAGAATCCACACTTCCAAAGATGCTCAGACCACGTACTCAGATAGCCTGGGTGCGTTATCGCCCCGACGCCCGCAATCATAGGAAGATTGCGTAAAGCCCACACAGCGTGCTGTTTGGGATCGCTAGGGTCATGCTTCTCTTGAGTGGGAATCACGGCGGTGCCTTTCATGT
>ERZ888423.1917-NODE-1917-length-16740-cov-8.811507_pt1 | contig 16740 bp, 15 predicted proteins | sample MGYA00520523_ERZ888423 | MGnify/ENA primary metagenome ERZ888423 (study PRJEB32303, sample SAMEA104408611) | aquatic metagenome | biome: Brackish water; feature: Pelagic; material: water | place: Baltic Sea | collected 2014-06-08T10:24:00 | depth 30,27 m ...
GGCGGCGGCCGCAGGGGCCGGGGCCGGTACGGCCCCCGGTGCCGGTGCCGGTGCCGGTGCGGGTGCCGGGGCGGCCACCGCGGTGGGCACCTCCGGCATGGCCTCCGGGACCGGCCCGACAGCGTGTTCGGGATTGACCCCGGTGGGCAGATGGGCCTCGGCGCCGGGGACGACTCCGACCGCGGGGACATGCTTGGGCAGCGGGATCGGGCCGTTGCCTGGCCCGGGGGTGAGCAGGGGGGCAGTGCCGTGCGCGATCCCGGTCGCGGCCTGCTGGGTCACTGCGGCCGAGGCCGGCGGCGCTGCCGGTCCCAGCGCCCCGCCGCCCTGCTGGACGAAGCGGGTGACCGCCTCGGCCAGCGCCATCGAGCCACCGGGCGTTGTCGCGTTGCCGGCGAGTTGAGACGCCGCGGCCAGCAACAACTCCTGTGCCGACGCGGGATTGGCCGCCGCCTGCTGGACCACCGGGCTGAGGCTCTGGACCGCCTCCAGCCCGGGCAACTGAACCGGATCCAGCGGGATGGTCGGATCAGCTGCGGCGACCGGGCTGGTGGCCACGGTCAGCGCGACCGCGGTCAGGCCGGTGGCCAGCTTGGCGATGGTGTGCACGGTGTGCTCCCTACTTGCTTGGTGGTGCGACTTGCTTGGTGGTGCGACTTGCTTGGTGGTGCGACGGGTCGCGCAGCGATCAGGGCAGGGCGTCAAGCAGCGGAAGCGGGCTGATGGGTGCGCCGGCGGTGGCGACCGGCGGCAGTGCCGGCACGAGCGGTGCGGCGACCGGCGCGACCGGTGCCACCGGTGCCGTCGGGGCGCTGCCCGCGATCTGGATCGGGAACGGCATATCCGCCGGGCCCAGGTTGACCAGGTTGGCCGGGAATCCGAGTTGGCCCAGCAGCGGCGCCAGCGCCGCGGCCGGATCGGTCAGGGTCGGGGCGGCCGGGGCGGCGGCTGGGGTCAGCGGCGCCAGCGGTGTCAGCGGGGTCAGCGGTGCGGTACCGGGCGCGCCCTCGATGGGCGATACCGGCAAGGTGGCGGGAGCCGGTGCGCCGACCATCTGCGACGCGCCGTTGAGCGCGGTCGCCGCGGTTTGCAGGACCGCGCCCATGCTGGCCGGGTTGGTGGCGAACTGCTGGATCATGTTGAGTCCCGGGATGCCGGGCACGGCCGGCGGGATGGCCGGCTCGGCAGCGGCCGATGAGCTCAGTGCGACCGCGGCCGAGAACAGCCCGGTGGCTGCAATCGCATTGGCGGCGAACAGTTTTGCGAAACGTGACATGTGATCCGACTCCCTTGATTGCAGGTCCTGGAACCCGAAGGTAGGCGAGTTACTGGAGTTGCCTGAGTGACACGTGTGGCGTTTATGCAACCGTTACGGGAGCGATGCGCGACCGAGGCGATACGTCGGCGCGGTGTGCAGCGCAGAGCGCAGGCTGGCGCGCCGAACTGGCAGGTGCACAGCGTCGTTAGAGTCGCGGAATGAACACCGCGGCGCCGGCAAGGAGCGGCACCGGACCGCTGGCCCGGCTGGCCCCGGTGCTGCTGCTGGCGAGCATCGTTGCCCGGCTGGCCTGGACCTACCTGGTCCCCAACGGGGCGAACTTCGTGGATCTGCACGTCTACCTCGGCGGCGCGGCCGCGCTGGATGACCCCGGAACGCTGTACTCCTACGTCTATGCCGAGCAGACCCCGGATTTCCCGCTGCCGTTCACCTACCCGCCGTTCGCCGCGCTGGTGTTCTACCCGCTGAGCCGGCTGCCCTTCACCGTGGTGGCGCTGTGCTGGCAGGTCGGCATCATCGCGGCCCTCTACGGTGTGGTCCGGGTCAGCCAGCGCCTGATCGGGGTGGCTGCCGGATCCGGCCACCGCGCCGCGATGCTGTGGACGGCCATCGGTATCTGGCTCGAGCCGTTGCGCAGCACCGCCGACTACGGACAGATCAACGTCTTCCTGGTGCTGGCGGCGCTGTGGGCCGCCTACAGCAGCCGGTGGTGGGTGTCGGGACTGCTGGTCGGACTGGCCGCCGGGATCAAGCTCACCCCGGCCATCACCGGCTTCTATTTCCTGGGCATGCGGCGCTGGGCCGCGGCGGCGTTCGCGGCGGTGGTGTTCGGGGCCACGGTGGTGGTGTCGGTGGCGATCATCGGCGAGCAGGCCCGCTACTACTTCACCGATCTACTCGGCGACGCCAGTCGGGTCGGCCCGATCGGAACATCGTTCAACCAGTCCTGGCGCGGCGGAATCTCCCGGATCCTCGGCCACGACGCGGGCTACGGACCGCTGGTGGCGGCCGCGATCGCGGTCACCGTGGTGCTGGCGATCCTGGCCTGGCGGGCACTGGGCTGCGCCGGGGACCGGGACCGGCTGGGCTCACTGCTGGTCGTGCAGATCGTCGGACTGCTGATCTCGCCGATCTCCTGGACCCACCACTGGATCTGGGTGCTGCCGTTGATGCTCTGGCTGATTGCCGGGCCGTGGCGGACCCGCCCCGGGGCGCGAGCGCTGGGCTGGGGCTGGCTGGCCCTGACGGTCGTCGGGGTGCCGTGGCTGCTGAGCTTCGGACAGCCGACGATCTGGGAGATCGGCCGGCCGTGGTATCTGGCCTGGGCCGGGTTGGTCTACATCGTCGCCGCGCTGAGCACCCTGGGATGGATCGCCGCTACCGGGCGAACAGTGCGTCGATCTGCCGCGCCAGCTCGACATCCTTATCGGTGATACCGCCCTCGGAGTGCGTCGACAGCGCCAAATTCACTGTGCGCCATCGGATGTCGATATCGGGATGATGGTCGGCCCGCTCGGCGAGCTCGGCCACCCGGCGCACACCGTCGATACCGTCGAGAAAGGTATCGAAGGTGATCGACCGGCGCAGCGCGCCATCCGTGCGGCGCCATCCGTCCAGTGTCCGGGCGGCGGCATCAACGTCGTCATCGCTCAACAGGGCCATACTCCGACGGTATACCTTCGACAACCATGCCCCGCCAGGTCGTCGTCGCCGGTGCGTTGATCGTCGGATCCGAGTTGCTGGTGGCCCAGCGCCGGCGTCCACCGGAACTGGCCGGACTGTGGGAGCTCCCGGGCGGCAAGGTGGCCCCGGGGGAGACCGAGGCGCAGGCCCTGGCCCGGGAACTCCGCGAGGAACTGGGCGTCGACGTCGCGGTGCTCGGACGACTCGGTGCGGACGTGCCGGTCGGAGATGGACTGACCCTGCGGGCGTATCACGTCGTCCAGACCGGCGGCATCCTGCACCCGCACGACCACGGCGCGCTGCGCTGGGTGCGGGCCGAGGAGTTGGCCGGGCTGGCCTGGGTGCCGGCCGACCGGGCCTGGTTGGGCGCGCTGCATGAGCGGCTGACGGGACCTCCCGGCGGATAAGGCGTTTTCGCGATCGCCACCCTGTACTGCGACAATCGGCGGCGTGACTAGCCCAGGACCGCGCCATGACTTCCGCAACGTCGCCATCGTGGCGCACGTCGACCACGGCAAGACCACCCTGGTGGACGCGATGCTGCGGCAGTCCGGCGCCCTGACCCACCGCGGTGACGACACCGTCGAGAGGTTGATGGACTCCGGGGACCTGGAGAAGGAAAAGGGCATCACCATCCTGGCCAAGAACACCGCCGTGCACCGGCATCACCCCGATGGCGGCATGACGGTGATCAACGTCATCGACACCCCCGGCCACGCCGACTTCGGCGGCGAGGTGGAGCGCGGCCTGTCGATGGTGGACGGGGTGCTGCTGCTCGTCGATGCCTCCGAGGGCCCGCTGCCGCAGACCCGCTTCGTGCTCCGCAAGGCGCTCAGCGCCCATCTCCCGGTCATCCTGGTGGTCAACAAGACCGACCGGCCGGACGCCCGGATCGCCGAGGTGGTCTCGGAAAGTCACGATCTGTTGCTCGACGTCGCCTCCGACCTCGACGAGGAGGCCCAGCGGGCCGCCGAGGAGGCACTGGGGCTGCCGACGCTGTACGCCTCGGGCCGGGCGGGCATCGCCAGCACCACCGAACCCGCCAACGGTGAGAACCCCGACGGGGACAACCTCGACGCCCTGTTCGATGTCCTGCTCGAACACATCCCGGCGCCCAAGGGCGACCCGGAGGCACCGCTGCAGGCGTTGGTCACCAACCTCGACGCCTCGGCATTCCTCGGCCGGCTGGCGCTGATCCGCATCTACAACGGCAAGCTCCGCAAGGGCCAGCAGGTGGCCTGGATGCGTGAGGTCGACGGGCTGCCGGTGATCACCTCGGCCAAGATCACCGAACTGCTCACCACGGTCGGTGTCGAACGCTCACCCACTGAGGAGGCCGTCGCCGGCGATATCGTCGCGGTGGCGGGTATGCCGGAGATCATGATCGGCGACACCCTCGCCGACCCCGACCATGCCCACGCGCTGCCGCGGATCGCGGTCGACGAGCCGGCCATCTCGGTGACGATCGGCACCAACACCTCGCCGCTGGCCGGCAAGGTCTCCGGACACAAGCTCACCGCGCGGATGGTCAAGTCCCGGCTGGACAGCGAACTGGTCGGCAACGTCTCGATCCGGGTGGTCGATATCGGCCGTCCCGACGCATGGGAGGTGCAGGGCCGTGGCGAATTGGCGCTGGCCGTGCTCGTCGAGCAGATGCGCCGGGAGGGTTTCGAACTCACCGTCGGCAAGCCCCAGGTCGTCACCCGCACCATCGACGGCAAGCTGCACGAGCCGTTCGAGGCGATGACCATCGACTGCCCGGAGGAGTTCGTCGGCGCGGTCACCCAGTTGATGGCCGCCCGCAAGGGCCGGATGGAGGAGATGGCCAACCACGCCGCCGGCTGGGTGCGGATGGACTTCATCGTCCCCAGCCGCGGGCTCATCGGTTTCCGGACCGACTTCCTGACGCTGACCCGCGGTACCGGTATCGCCAACGCGGTGTTCGACGGCTACCGGCCGTGGGCCGGGGAGATCCGGGCCCGGCATACCGGATCGCTGGTCAGCGACCGGACCGGTTCGGTGACGCCGTTCGCGATGATCCAACTCGCCGACCGCGGCCAGTTCTTCGTCGAACCGGGCGACGACACCTACGAGGGTCAGGTCGTCGGGATCAACCCGCGCGCCGAGGACCTCGACGTCAACGTCACCCGGGAGAAGAAGCTGACCAATATGCGCAGCTCGACCGCCGACGTGATGGAGACATTGGCCCGGCCACTGGAACTCGACCTCGAGCAGGCGATGGAGTTCTGCGCCGGCGACGAGTGCGTCGAAGTCACCCCGGAGATCGTCCGGGTCCGCAAGGTCGAGTTGGACGCCACCAGCCGCGCCCGCAGCCGGTCCAGGGCCAAGGCGCAGAAAGCGTGACGGGGCGGATCACCCGCAGGTCGATACCCTGAAGGGCGTGCTGACCGGACCGCGCAGGCTGCGAACCGTCGGCGCACTGCTGTCCGTTCTGATGATCGTCGGCTGCACCGTCGACCCGCCGCCGGCACCGCAGAGCACCGAGACATCCCAGTCGGCGGCGCCCGCGCCGACGGCCCGGCAGATCATCATGGCGATCGATTCGATCGGCCCGGGCTTCAACCCGCATCTGCTGTCCGACCAGTCGCCGGTCAACGCGGCGATCAGTGCGTTGGTGCTGCCCAGTTCCTTCCGCCCGGTGCCCGACCCGGCCGCGCCGACCGGTTCGCGGTGGGAGCTGGATCCGGCGCTGCTGGTCTCCGCGGCGGTGACCGCAACCGATCCGTTCACCGTCACCTACCGGATCCGGCCGGAGGCTGCCTGGACCGACAATGCGCCCATCGGGGCCGATGACTTCTGGTACCTGTGGCGCCAGATGGTCAGCCAGCCCGGTGTGGTGGATCCGGCCGGCTATGACCTGATCACCGGAGTGCAGTCGGTGGACGGCGGCAAGACCGCGGTGGTGACCTTCGCCCAGCCCTATCCGGCGTGGCGCCAACTGTTCAATAATCTGCTGCCGGCGCATATCGTCAAAGATGTCCCCGGCGGATTTCCCGCCGGGCTGGCCCGCACACTGGCGGTGACCGGCGGCCAGTTCAGGGTGGACACCATCGACCCGCAGCGCGACGAGATTCTGCTGGCCCGCAACGACCGGTTCTGGGGTGCGCCGGCCAAGCCGGACCAGATTCTGTTCCGCCGCGCCGGCGTTCCCGCGGCGCTGGCCGATTCGATCCGCAACGGCGACACCCAGGTGGCCCAGGTGCATGGCGGTGCGGCAGCCTTCGCTCAGCTGTCGGCGATCCCCGATGTCCGGACCGGACGGCTGCTCACCCCCAGGGTGATGTGGTTGACGCTTCGCGCCCGCCAGCCCACCCTGACCGATCCGCTGGTGCGCAGGGCGCTCCTGGGGCTGCTCGATGTCGAACTGCTCGCGGCGGTGGGGACCGGCAGTGACAATTCCGTCGTGCTGGACCAGTCGCTGATCCGTGTGCCCAGCGATCCGGACTACGTCCCGACCGCCCCGGAGCCGGTGGGCCGCGACGGTGCGCTGGAACTGTTCGCCGAGGCCGGATTCCGGGTGGACGGTGGTGCCACCGAAACCCCCGTTCCGACCGCGGCCGGCCGGGACGCGACACCGGCGACTGAGACCACCCGCGGGCGAATCAGCCGCAACGGCGAGACGTTGTCTCTGGTGATCGGCGCGGCTGCTAACGATCCGACATCGGTGGCGGTGGCCAACACCGCCGCAGACCAACTGCGCGGTGCCGGTATTGCGGCGACCGTGCTGGCGCTGGAGCCTCCGGAATTGTTCGGTCCGGCGCTGAAGGACAACCGGGTGGATGCGATCGTCGGCTGGTACGCGGCCGGCGGGGACTTGGCGACGTTGCTGGCCTCGCGCTTCGGTTGCCCGGCTCTGGAATCCGTCCCGGTGTCGACCAAGCCTCTGTCGCCCCCGTCGACCCCGTCGACCCCGTCGACCTCGGAGACCGCAGCCGGGCAGCCGACCCCGAACGGGCCGCCCGTCACCACCCGGGTCCGCCCGCCCGAGACCGCGCCACTGGTGCGCGCGCCCTCCAACCTCACCGGCATCTGCGACCGGACGATCGAGGCGCAAATCGATGGGGCCCTTGATGGTTCGCTGAACGTCGACGAGGTCATCACCGCGGTCGAGCCACAGCTGTGGGCCATGGCAACCGTGCTGCCGATCATGCAGGACACCACGATCGTGGCTGCCGGCCCCACGGTGGCCAACGTCAGCCTCACCGGTGCGTTGCAGGTCGGGATCGTCGGGGACGCCGGAAAATGGGTGAAGACGTCTCCGTAGAACCGGTCTCCGTAGGACCGGTCTCCGCAGGACCGGGAGCCGTGAACTACCGGTTCGCCGCGGCCCTGGCCCGTTTGGGGCCGCCCGCTGGATCCCTGGTTGCTGCGCCGGCGCGGGTTGCAGCGGCGCGGGCCGGCGCCACCGTGTCGCCGGCGGACTGACCCACTGCGCCACCGGCGTCGGTCGTCACCGGCTTCGGGGTCCGCGGCGCGGGTGCGGTCCGTTCGCCGGCCGCCTGGTCGGGCGCGGCGGGAGGGGCGCTCTCGACGGCAGTGACTTCGGCGGCGGCAGTGACTTCGGCGACGGTGGCGGCGGCCGGCTGCGGTCGTTCGGCAGCGGCGGGGGGCGGCGGCACCGTCGGGATCGGGGAGGTGGCAATCGTCGGACCCGCAGTCAGGTCCGCATAGATGGTGGCGCGGGCCTCCTGGGTCTCATCGGCCAGTGCGGTCAGCGACTCGGTCACCGCGGTGCGCACCGGGATCCGTCCGGCGTTGAAGGCCGCGACGATGTCGCCGGTGGCGGCCAGCGTGCCGACGAAGGTCTGCAATCCGATCACGACCCCGCCGATGACGGTGAGCGGTCCGCTGACCAATGCCTGTGCGGCGATGTTCACGGTGTAGTCGATGGTGTGTTTGAGCGCGATGAAGGCTCGGTCCAGCGCGCCCTGCAGCTCGAACCCGCCGAAGGGATCCCTACCGGCCTCCAGCAGGGCCAGGGTGTTGGTGATCGGCGTCTGGACGGCGAGACCGGCCACCCCCAGGGCCTGAACCAGATCGGATGTGGCGGAAAGTGTTTCGACGAAGGCGAACGGGCTGGTGAGCAGGCCCACCCCGATGCCGATCGCCCCCCACCCGGTGAACGGAATCGCCGTCGAACCCGGAATGACCGGTACCGGCCCGAGGCATGTGACGCACTGCTCGGTGCTGCCCACCACGATGGGCGCCAGCGCCAGCACGTTGGCCAGCTGGTTGATCGCGACCTGGTAGGGGATCGCACCCAGCGCCGGAACCGAGGCGGCGGCCAAGGTGATCGACGGGGTCTGGATGGTCGGCACAGCCACCCCTGATGGGGCGAGAACCGGGCTCGCGGCGATCGCGCCGGCACCCGCCAGCGCGACGCTCGCGGAAAACACAGAACGGATAGCGGCAGGCATCCCGATTACTCCTTAGCCAGGGTTATTCCGACCGTTGCACCATACCTGAGAGAAACCTGAGCAAAGGTCTGATGAGGTGCGCCGCGCGGCCATTGCGTGAAAGCGAAACTACTCCGGCGGGCAGCCCACGGCGAATCCCGGCGGGTCGGTGCGGCGGGAGTATCCTTCCGCGACGGGGAGCGTCGATCGAATGCTCAGGGAGGGTGCACAACGCCATGTCTTCGGACACCGGAGTCGGGGCTGCCGAATATCCGAGCCATGGCGACGGGCTGGCGGCCCGGGACCTGGGTCGGCTGCTGCTGCGCTGTGCGGACCGGCCGGGCCTGGTTGCCGCCGTCAGCGCCTTCCTGACCGGGGCCGGGGCCAATATCGTGTCGCTGGACCAGCACTCCACCAGCCCCTCCGGTGGGACGTTCATGCAACGGACCATCTTCCATCTCCCCGGACTGGCCGCGGCCCGCGACGATCTCGAACGCGAGTTTGCCGCTGAGGTGGCCGGTCCCTATGAGATCGACTTCCGCCTGACCGAGGCCGCCAAGCCCAAACGGGTGGCGATCATGGCCTCCAGGGAGGACCACTGCCTGCTCGATCTGCTCTGGCGCAACCGCCGCGGGGAGCTGGAGATGTCGGTGGCCATGGTGATCGCCAACCATCCGGACCTGGCCGATCAGGTCCGGCCGTTCGGGGTGCCGTTCTTCCACATCCCGGCCAACAAAGCCATCCGCGAGCAGGCCGAGCAGCGGCAGTTGGATTTGTTGCGCGGCAATGTCGACCTGGTTGTGCTGGCCCGCTACATGCAGATCCTCACCCCGACCTTTCTGGAGGGCGTGGGTGCGCCGCTGATCAACATCCACCACTCGTTCCTGCCGGCCTTCATCGGCGCGGCGCCCTACCGGCGGGCGCGCGAGCGCGGTGTCAAACTCGTTGGTGCGACGGCTCATTACGTCACGAAAGACCTCGATGAGGGCCCCATCATCGAGCAGGACGTGGTGCGCGTCGACCATCGTCACGATATCGAGGACCTGGTTCGCCTGGGCGCCGACGTGGAGCGTGCGGTGCTGTCGAGGGCGGTGTCCTGGCACTGTCAGGACCGCATCATCCGGTACGGAAACCAGACCGTCGTCTTCTGAGCAGTCGGTAGGGTCTGACAGCATGCTTGGCGCCCCGCGGATGCTGTTCGTCCACGCTCACCCCGATGACGAGACGATCAACAACGGCGCCACCATGGCGTACTACGCTGCCGCCGGCGCAGAGGTCACCGTAGTGACCTGCACTCTCGGCGAGGAGGGCGAGATCATCGGCGAGCGGTGGGCGCAACTGGGCGTCGATGCCGCCGATCAGCTGGGCGGGTACCGGATCGGCGAACTGACGGCAGCTCTGCACCAGCTGGGGCTGCCGGGCCCGCGGTTCCTCGGCGGCGCCGGCTGCTGGCGGGACTCCGGTATGGCGGGTACGCCGCCGCGGCGCCGCACCCGGTTCGTCGACGCCGATATCGCCGAGACGGCGGGCCAGCTGGCGGATGTCATCGCCGAACTGCGCCCCCATGTGGTGGTGACCTACGACCCCGACGGCGGTTACGGTCATCCCGATCACATTCAGGCCCATCGGGTCACCACCGCCGCGATCGGTCTTGCCACCGATCGCTGGCGGGTGCCGAAGTTTTACTGGACCGTGGTGTCGGCCAGTGCATTTCGTGCGGCACTCGACGCACTCGGCGGCGAGGATGTGCTGCCGGATTGGATCTGGCCGCCCGCAGAGGTGTCGATAGGGTTCACCGACGACCGCATCACCGCGGCCATCGAAGCGTCCGGCCACGTCGCGGCCAAAGTGGCGGCCATCGAGGCGCACGCCACCCAGATGGTGCTCGGGCCGACAGGTCGCGCGTTCACCCTGTCGAACAAGATGGTCCTGCCGGTGCTCGCCGAGGAGCACTACATCCTGGTGTCGGGCCAGCCCGGCGAGACCGACGAGAAGGGCTGGGAGAGAGATCTTCTGGCGGGTGTGGACCTGTCTTGAAGACGGCTACTGACGCCGGAGGTCGGATCGGCACCACCGTGCTGGCACTGCTGGCGGTAGACGGCGTGCTGTCCGCCGTCGCGGGGGCACTGCTGCTGCCCCTGTACCTCGGTCCGGTGCCATTCCCGGTGAGCGCGCTGGCCAGTGGGCTCCTCAACGCCGCACTGGTATGGGCGGCGGGCCATTGGGCCGATTCGAGAAGGCTTGCCGCACTGCCGTTGTGGACCTGGCTGGCCACGGTAGCGGCATTCACCCTGGGCGGCCCCGGTGGCGATATCGTGTTCGGCGGGCCCGGGATCATGGCCTTCTCGGTGCTGATCTTCCTGCTGATCGGAGCACTGCCGGCCGCACTGGTGCTGCGCCGGATGCCGTGAGCGGGGTTAGCCGACGCGACCGGCACCCCGGGAAGCCCTGGCCGCGTTGCGCTTAGCGGAGGTGCCGGTGCTCGCCGCTGCGCCCGCGCCGTCGGATGCGGCGGTGACGTCGGCCGGTGCGCTGTGGGTGGCGGCGGGCCGGGGGAGGCTGGGAGTGCGCGGTGCGCCCCGGGTGGCACGGCTCGCCTGACGCGTCGAGCCCACGGGCTCGATGGCAACCGCAGCGGCAACCTCCTGCCCGGCGGCGGTGGTTTCGGCGACCGCTGCGGGGCTGTCCGCCGTCACCGCTCCCGAGTCGGCGGTGACGGTTTCGGCGGTGACGGTCTCGGCGGTGACGGTCTCGGTGACCGGCGCGCTCAACCGCGTGGGCGACGAGGCCGCCGGGCCGCTCACCGAGGCGCCGGGCAGCGGCGGGAACGGCGGGATCGGTGGCAGCGGAATGAGGCTGCCGATCCAGGCGGTGCCGTAATCGATGAAGTTCTGCACCGATTCTTCGAGGCCGTTGTTGATCGCCAGCGGAATCTGATCGAACTGGGCGAAAAGCAGATAGGAGACGCTGTACACCGCCGCTTGCACCAACGGTTCGATGCTGAAGTAGGCCAGGTCGACGCCCGGGGCGATCCACCACAGACCCGGTACCCAGCTCAGCGCGTAATCGACCAGCTCGAATCCGTACGCCACCCAGGGCTCGGCATAGTCGTAGGCATTGGTGATCGGGTTGCTCGCGGTCGGCACGATCTGCGCAGCGATCGGGGTCACCGCCGCGCTCAGCCGGAACGACGACAGCTCGATCGGCAGGGCGGCCCGGGCGGGCTGCATCCCGGATACCGGCAGCGCAACCGCGGCGCCGAGGACCGCGGCACTCACACCGGCAGTCAGCAGAGATCGGACCGACACACCGACTGGTTGGGACATCGCACTACCTCACATGTTGCCGGGTGACACCTTGCTGATATTGCGCTGAGAGGCTACCCGCAAACCTGAGAAAAGCCAAAGAGTCCGGGTGGGGGCGCACCGGTGGCGGGACGGGCATCCGGGACTACTGTGGTGCTCATGCCGGATGCCGGGGCTGCAGATCGGGAGACGCGCCGATGACCCTGCCCGCGACCCCGCCCACGACCCCGGCCAGCGGACTGCGGCGGGTGCTGCGCCGGGCGCGTGACGGTGTGGCGCTCAATGTTGACGAGGCTGCGGTGGCGGTGACCGCGCGTGGTGACGAGCTGGCCGACCTCTGCGCCAGCGCGGCCCGGGTGCGTGAGGCCGGGCTGACCTCGGCGGGCCGGCGCGGGCCCGGTGGGAGGCTACCGGTCACCTACTCCCGCAAGGTCTTCATCCCGGTCACCCATCTGTGCCGGGACACCTGTCACTACTGCACCTTCGTCACCGTGCCGGGCAAGCTACGGGCATCCGGTCGGGGCATGTACCTCGAGATGGACGAGATCGTCGAGATCGCCCGCCGCGGTGCCGCGATGGGCTGCAAGGAGGCGCTGTTCACCCTCGGTGACCGCCCGGAGGCGCGCTGGCCGGAGGCCCGGCAGTGGCTCGACGAGCGCGGGTACGACTCGACGCTGGACTATGTGCGGGCCGCTGCCATCCGGGTACTGGAGGACACCGGCCTGCTGCCACATCTCAACCCCGGGGTGATGAGCTGGGCCGAGATGTCCCGGCTGAAGCCGGTGGCGCCGTCGATGGGCATGATGCTCGAGACGACATCGCGGCGGCTGTTCGAGACCCGCGGTCTGGCCCACTACGGCAGCCCCGATAAGGACCCCGACATACGGCTTCGCACCCTGACCGACGCCGGCCGGCTGTCGATCCCGTTCACCACCGGGCTGCTGGTCGGCATCGGAGAGACGGCGGCCGAACGGGCTGAGACCCTGCATGCGATCCGCCGTCTGCACAAGGAGTTCGGCCACATCCAGGAAGTCATCGTCCAGAACTTCCGGGCCAAGGATCGCACCGCGATGGCGTCGGCCCCCGATGCGGACTTCGAGGAGTTCCTGGCCGTCGTGGCGGTGGCGCGACTGGTGCTCGGCCCCGATATGCGCATCCAGGCCCCGCCGAACCTGGTCTCCCCGGCGGAGTGTGTGGCCCTGTTGGGCGCCGGCGTCGACGACTGGGGTGGTGTCTCGCCGCTGACCCCCGACCATGTCAACCCCGAGCGGCCCTGGCCTGCGCTGGACGATCTGGCCGCGGTGACCGGCGACGCCGGCTTCGACCTGGTCCAGCGGCTCACCGTTCAACCGCGTTATGTGCAGGCTCCGGCCGGATGGATCGACCCGCGGGTGGCGGGCCACGTCGTCGCACTGGCCGATCCCGATACCGGTTTCGCCCGGGATATCGACCCGACCGGCCGGCCGTGGCAGGAACCGGATGAGGCTGCCGAGTCACTCGGCCGCACCGATCTGGGGGCCTCGATCGACACCGAAGGCCGCCGGACCGCTGCCCGCAGTGACCTCGGCAGTGCCTTCGGCGACTGGGAGTCCGTCCGCGCCCGGGTCGGCGAACTGGCCGCCAGGGTGCCCGAGCGTATCGACACCGATGTGGCGGCGGCACTGCGATCGGCGGAGCGCGACCCCGGTGGATGCAGTGACGCCGAGTACCTGGCGCTGGCCACCGCCGACGGTCCGGCGCTGGAAGCCGTTGCAGAACTGGCAGATTCGTTGCGGCGCAACGTGGTCGGCGATGACGTCACCTTCGTGATCAACCGGAATATCAACTTCACCAACATCTGCTACACCGGCTGCCGGTTCTGCGCCTTCGCTCAGCGCAAAGGCGACGCGGACGCCTTCTCGCTGACCAGTCGGGAAGTCGCCGACCGGGCCTGGGAGGCACACGTCGCAGGAGCGACCGAGGTCTGCATGCAGGGCGGCATCGATCCTGAACTCCCGGTGACCGCCTACGCCGACATCGTGCGTGCGGTCAAAGCCAGGGTGCCGTCGATGCACGTGCACGCGTTCTCCCCGATGGAGATCGCCAACGGAGTCACCAAGAGCGGCATGAGTATTCGGGACTGGCTGACCGGCCTGCGGGAAGCCGGGCTGGACACCATTCCGGGAACCGCGGCGGAGATTCTCGACGACGAAGTCCGCTGGGTGCTCACCAAGGGCAAGCTGCCCACCTCGCTGTGGGTCGACATCGTCACGACCGCACACGAAGTCGGCCTGCGGTCCAGTTCGACGATGATGTACGGCCATGTCGACACCCCCGCGCACTGGGTGGCCCACCTGAATGTGCTGCGCGGGATACAGGACCGAACCGGGGGCTTCACCGAGTTCGTCCCGTTGCCGTTCGTGCACCAGTCTTCACCGCTATATCTGGCCGGTGCGGCACGTCCCGGACCGACTCATCGTGACAACCGCGCGGTGCACGCTCTGGCCCGAATCATGTTGCACGGCCGCATCTCCAACATTCAGACCAGCTGGGTCAAGCTCGGCGCGGAGCGCACCCAGGTGATGCTCAACGGCGGCGCCAACGACCTCGGCGGCACGCTGATGGAGGAGACCATCTCCAGGATGGCCGGTTCCCAGTACGGCTCGGCGAAGACCGTCGCCGAACTGGTGGCGATCGCCGAGGGCATCGGCCGGCCGGCGCGTCAGCGCACCACGACCTACACCCAGCGTGTCGCCTGAGGTTCCCTCCCACCGGGACGCCGGGACGGCATACTGCCACCCATGATCAGGCGTACGCCGTTGGTCGCAGCCGCTGCGTTCGCGGTGCTGTCAGTGTGTGCGACGGTGCTGGTTCCGGGCGGTCCCGGTGTCGAACGGCCAGGGGCCGATATCGTCGACCACCTAGCTGCGCATACCGGGATGATCCGGCTGCAGGCTCTGCTGGGCGCGCTGGCGCTGCTGGCACTCGTCGTGGTGATCGGCTACGGCCGTGACCGACTGGACGGTCCGGCCGGTTACGTGTTCACCGTCGGTGCCGCCGTTCTGATCGCACAGGTCGGGATCTCGACGTGGTTCGGCGCGGGGCTGGCACTGCACGCCGGGTCGCTGGAACCGGCGACGGCGCGCGCGCTCGCCGATATCGCCTCGATGCGGGGGCCGGTGCTGACGGTCGCGGCCATCATGCTCGCCGGTCCGGTGGTGTGGGCCGCCCGGCAGGGCCGGTTTCCGCGCTGGCTTGCGGTGATCGCCGCGGTGTTCGTCGTCGAGCAGTTCGTCGAGTTGCTGACGATCATCGGGCCGGTCGGCAGCTTCATCGCACCCGGCGGTCCGATGAACGTCTATCTCGGCGGCGTGCTGTTCGTGCTGTTCGTGGTCGCGCTGGGTCTGGCACTGGCGCTCCCGGAGACCGAGGCGGCGCACGGAAGCGCCTGACCAGTTCACGTCCCCGTGGGTGCAGCCCCTAGTATCAGCACGAGCGTTCTAGGGCACACTGTTGCCCTGCTGCGATTGGCCCACAACGAAGCGCATATCGAGGAGAACCTTCGTGACCTACACGATCACCGAAGCCTGCGTCGACATCAAGGACAAGGCCTGCATCGAGGAGTGCCCGGTCGATTGCATCTACGAGGGCGAGCGGATGCTCTTCATCCATCCCGACGAGTGCGTGGACTGCGGTGCCTGCGAGCCGGTCTGTCCGGTCGAGGCGATCTACTACGAGGATGACGTGCCCGAGCAGTGGGCGCAGTACACCCAGATCAACGCCGACTTCTTCGCCGAACTCGGCTCGCCGGGCGGAGCCTCCAAGGTGGGGATGACCGCGAACGATCCGCAGGTGGTCAAGGACCTCCCGCCCAAGGCCGAGGACTGACGGCGCACAACCCGCGCGGTGCCGCCGCCCGGCGCCGCCCGGTCTCGGCGTCGCTGCCGGTGTTCCCCTGGGACACCCTGGCTGACGCCGCGGCCATCGCTGCCGCGTACCCCGGGGGGATCGTCGATCTGTCGGTAGGCACGCCGGTCGATCCGGTAGCCCCGATCATCCGTGACGCGTTGGCGGCCGCCTCGGCGGCACCCGGGTATCCGGCGACGGCGGGAACGCCGGAGTTGCGTGCCGCGGCGGTGGCGGCCCTGTCCCGCCGGTACGGCGTCACCGGATTGGCCGAGTCCGCCGTGCTGCCGGTGATCGGTACCAAAGAGCTCATCGCCTGGCTGCCGACGCTGCTGGGTCTGGGGGCCGATGACCTCGTGGTGATCCCCGAACTGGCCTACCCGACCTACGAGGTGGGGGCCCGACTGGCCGGTGCTCAGGTGCTGGCGGCCGACTCGCTGACCCAGCTGGGGCCCCAGGCGCCGGCCGTGGTCTACGTCAACTCGCCGGGTAACCCCACCGGCGCCGTGCTCGGTGTGGAGCACCTGCGCAAGGTGGTCGGGTGGGCCCGCGATCGCGGCACGCTGGTGGTGTCCGACGAGTGCTATCTGGGCCTGGGCTGGGAGGACCGGCCGATCTCGGTGCTGCACCCGGAGGTCAGCGGCGGCGACCACCGCGGGCTGCTCGCCGTGCATTCGCTGTCGAAGAGTTCCTCGCTGGCCGGCTACCGTGCCGGATTCGTCGCCGGCGATGCGGATCTGGTCGCCGAACTGCTCGCGGTGCGAAAGCACGCCGGGATGATGATGCCGACACCGGTGCAGGGGGCGATGGTGGCCGCCCTCGACGATGACGCCCACGAGACCGCGCAGCGGGCCCGGTATGAGCGCCGCCGCACCGTGCTGCTGGCGGCGCTGCGCGCTGCCGGTTTCGCCATCGAACACTCCGAGGCCGGTTTGTACCTGTGGGCGACCCTCGGCGAGCCCGGTCGGGACACCGTGGCCCGGCTCGCGCGGCGAGGCATCCTGGTGGCGCCCGGGGACTTCTACGGCCCGCGCGGTGCCCAGTATGTCCGGGTCGCTCTGACGGCCACCGACGAGCGGATCGCCGCCGCGGCGGCCCGGCTGGCCGACGGGATTTAGTTCATGTTCCAGGCTTCGCCGTAGGTGGTGACGCTGTCGCCGGTCTTGGAGAT
>ERZ888423.1919-NODE-1919-length-16710-cov-7.772261_pt1 | contig 16710 bp, 12 predicted proteins | sample MGYA00520523_ERZ888423 | MGnify/ENA primary metagenome ERZ888423 (study PRJEB32303, sample SAMEA104408611) | aquatic metagenome | biome: Brackish water; feature: Pelagic; material: water | place: Baltic Sea | collected 2014-06-08T10:24:00 | depth 30,27 m ...
CACGGCAGTCTCGAAGGCCACGGCGGCGCGAACGTGCAGTTGCGCCGCGCGGCGCGTTGGCGGACCTACGCGCAAGCGCCAGTGGGCGTCCTGCACCAGCGTTGCGCCAAAGACATTGCCCGCGGTTCGCTCCGGCTACTGGGACGGGCGCGGTGAACGACCCGCCCCCGGTGCACTGTCGCGACGTCGTGCTGGTCATTGGGCCCAGGTCGGCCGGGGTCACCAGCATGGTCAGCGAGTTGCGCAATCGGATGCCTGCCCGCAGGTTCGTGGAGGCATCCGAGGAGGACGGTGCTGCCATCGGTATGGCGGCCGCCGCGGTGGTGTTCGTGGTGTCGGCGGTCGCCCCGGTAACAGAGTCCGATTGTGCGCTGGCTGATCGCGCGACTGTCCAGACCGACGCCGTGGTCGCGGTGGTGTCCAAGGTCGACGACCATCGGAACTGGCGGGTTGTGCTCTCGGCCAATCGCGAGCGGCTCGCCGAGTGCGCCGCCCGCTTCCAGCATGTCCCGTGGGTCGGTGCGGCAGCCGCGCCACGGTTGGGTGAGCCGCTCATCGACGGCCTTCTCGAACTCCTGGAACGTCAACTCACCGACCCCGAATCCGCCCGGCGAAACGATCTGCGCGCGTCTGAATTCCGGCTGCGCGCCCAGATATCGCGCTTGGATGCCCAGGCGGCTGGTGCTGACCGTAGGGCACGGGTCGACACGCTTCGGGAAAGTCGCGAGCAGCTGCTGCGGCAGCGGGTGCTGCTCGGACCGGAGGCCACCATCGCACTGCGCAGCCGGATTCAGCAGGCCCGGGTGGCGTTGACGTACTCCGCTCGCAACCGTTGCGCGGCGGCGCGGGCAGAACTGCTGGAGACGGTCGCCGGTACTAATCGGCGGTCGTTCGGCAGGCTCGAACAGTGCAGGCTCAAACAGAACGTGCGTCAGCGATGTCGCGACATCGCAGCCGAGGTCGATGCGGAGATCACACTGCGCACCCGGGAGGTGGCAGCCGACCTAGACCTGGCGGACCTGGCGGATCTGGCGGACCTGGCGGACCTGGCGGAACCACCGCGGTCACCTCCGGCGGCTACTGCGGCCGCGGCCACGTCCGCCGATCCGTCGGGGACGGCTTCGCGCCTGGAAACCCAGCTCATGACAGTGTTTGGCGCCGGATTCGGGCTCGGGGTCGCGCTGTTGGTCAGCAGGTTGGTCGCTGGCCTCACGCCGCAGGCGCCCGCCGTGGGACTGGTGGCCGGCGGGGTTGTCGGGTTGGCCATCACGGTGTGGGTGGTCAGGAGTCGCGGGCTGCTACAGGACCGGGCGGTGCTGGACCGCTGGGTCAACGAGTTGACCAGCGCCGTCCGCGCGGCGGCCGAGGAGCGGGTGGCCACTCGCGTGCTGGACGCCGAGGCGGCACTCTCGTCGGCGTACCTCAGCCGCGTTGAAACGCAGAGGCGAGCGGTCGACCGGCGCATCGCTGCCGTCGACGCCGAACTCCGGGAGCAGGCGTGCCAGATTGCGCGCGCCGAAGCCGCCCGGGAACGCGACATGCCACCGTTGCTGAGGGCGCTACAGGCCGTGCACGCGGCGCTGGCTGAGCGCAACTCGGGGGAAATCGGACCGGAGTCCGTCGTTAAGTCCACAGTTATAAGCCCACAGTTAACGGTCGGTAGGGAACCCGGTTACGCCGATCTGAGTCGCTGCGGTGAGTGATCGGACATACTCCTGATTTACCGCGGCAATGGCACCCGCGTTAACCTCAATAGCCAGGGGGTGGCCGTGGCTTCCTTTCGAGCCTTTGGTTTCGATTCGAGCGTCTGCGTCCTGACAGACAGCCCGCACGAAGATGCAGGAGACAACACAGCATGACCGCAGCGACCATTCCGGGATTGGATTCCGCACCGACCAAGCATGAAAAGTTACTCGCCTGGGTTCGTGAGGTTGCCGAACTGACGCAGCCCGACCGAGTCGCGTTCGCTGACGGCTCCGCCGAGGAGTACGCAGCGCTGTGCGACCAACTGGTCGAGGCCGGCACGTTCACCACGCTCAACCCTGAAAAACAGCCCAACTCCTACCTTGCCCTGTCGGATCCTTCGGACGTCGCGCGCGTCGAGTCGCGCACCTTCATCTGTTCCGAGCACGAGATCGACTCCGGTCCAACCAACAATTGGATGGATCCCGCCGAGATGCGCGACCTCATGACCGACCTCTACCGGGGTTCGATGCGCGGCCGCACCATGTGGGTCGTGCCGTTCTGTATGGGACCGATCGACGCCGAGGACCCCAAGCTGGGTGTGGAGATCACCGACTCGGAGTACGTCGTCGTCTCGATGCGCACCATGACCCGGATGGGGCAGGCGGCTCTCGACAAGATCGGCGACGACGGGTTCTTCGTCAAGGCACTGCACTCGATCGGCGCCCCGCTCGAGGCCGGCCAGCAGGACGTGTCCTGGCCCTGCAATGACACCAAGTACATCACCCACTTCCCCGAGACCCGGGAGATCTGGAGCTACGGCTCCGGCTACGGCGGCAATGCACTGCTGGGGAAGAAGTGTTATTCGCTGCGGATCGCCTCGGCGATGGCCCACGACGAGGGCTGGCTCGCCGAACACATGCTGATTCTGAAGCTGATTTCACCGGAGAACAAGGCCTATTACGTCGCGGCGGCGTTCCCGTCCGCGTGCGGCAAGACCAACCTCGCGATGCTGCAGCCCACGATCGAGGGTTGGCGCGCCGAGACCGTCGGCGACGACATCGCCTGGATGCGCTTCGGTAAGGACGGCAGGCTCTACGCCACCAACCCCGAGTTCGGTTTCTTCGGCGTGGCGCCGGGCACCAACTGGGACTCGAACCCGAACGCGATGAAGACCATTGCGGCCGGCAATACCGTGTTCACCAACGTCGCAAAGACTGATGACGGCGACATCTGGTGGGAGGGCCTCGAAGGCGAGCCCGACCACCTGATCGACTGGAAGGGTGAGGACTGGATCCTGCGGGAGACGGAAACCAAGGCCGCCCATCCGAATTCGCGCTATTGCACTCCGATCTCGCAGTGCCCGACGCTGGCCCCGGAGTGGGACGACCCGCAGGGTGTGCCGATCTCGGCGATCCTGTTCGGTGGCCGCCGCAAGACCACAGTTCCGCTGATCACCCAGGCCCGCGACTGGCAGCACGGCGTGTTCATCGGCGCGACCCTGGGTTCTGAGCAGACTGCCGCGGCCGAGGGCAAGGTCGGCACCGTGCGCCGCGACCCGATGGCCATGCTGCCGTTCATCGGCTACAACGTCGGCGACTACATGCAGCACTGGATCGATGTCGGCAAGAACTCCGACGAGTCCAAGATGCCGGCCGTGTTCTTCGTCAACTGGTTCCGCCGTGGTGACGACGGGCGCTTCCTGTGGCCGGGCTTCGGCGAGAACAGTCGCGTGCTCAAGTGGGCCATCGAGCGCATCGAGCACCGGGCCGACGGCAAGAGCACACCGATCGGCATCGTGCCGACCGCCGCCGACATGGACCTGTCCGGGCTCGACGTGGATGCCGCCGACGTTGATGAGGCGCTTGCCGTCAGCACCGACGAGTGGCGTAAGGAACTGCCGCTCATCGAAGAGTGGTTCGAGTTCGTCGGCGAGAAACTGCCCACCGGCATCAGGGACGAGTTCGACGCGTTGAAGACCCGCCTGGCCGCGGACTAACTCTGCCTTCGCCGCGAGCGATCTTCCCCTCCACCACGAGCGTGCGTGTTTGTGCGGCGCCACGCCGCTAGTGGCGTCCCATTCCGCACGCTCGTCACAGGTTGAGCGTCCGGATGCGGCGCGCGCCGCCCGGCCGTCGGCTGCTGACCCGACATCCGCACCTCTTGACACCCGTCAAATTCGCGCGTCGTAGAGTCAGCGCATGCAGATTCGCGACACTGCCATTGCCACACCGGACAAGCCCGCCATCATCATGTATCCCTCGGGAACGGTCGTCACGTTCGGCGAACTGGAGGCCAGCGCGAACCGGTTGGCGCACCTGTTCCGAGCGGCGGGCCTGGTCGAGGGCGATGCCGTCGCGATCCTGATGGAGAACAACGAACACATGCACGCGGTGATGTGGGCAGCGCGCCGAGCCGGGCTGTACTACGTCCCGATCAACACGCACCTGACTCCTGGTGAGGCGGCGTACATCATCGACAACAGCAGTGCCAAAGCGATCGTGGGCTCGGCGAAACTCGCGGCCACCCTGGCCGGGCTGGGCGCTGAACTGCCCAAGGGCCTGCCCGCGGTCCTCATCGTCGTCGACGGAGTCGAATCGTCGGAGACAGGCGCGTCCAGTCAACTCAACGGATGGCAGAGCTACCCCGAATGCGTTGCCGAACAACCCGATACGCCGATCGCCGACGAGATCGAGGGTGACCTACTGCAGTACTCGTCGGGAACCACCGGCCGGCCGAAGGGCATCAAACGCGCGCTGCCCCACGTGCCGCCGGCTGAGGCGCCCGGCTTGATGGCCGCGCTGGTGGCTTTCTGGATGCGCCCCGACGCGGTGTATCTCAGTCCCGCTCCGCTCTATCACACGGCTCCATCGGTGTGGTCGATGCAGACCCAGGCCGGCGGCATCACCACGGTGGTGATGGAGAAGTTCGAGGCTGAGGGAGCGCTGGATGCGATTGCCCGCCATCGCATCACGCACGGCCAGTTCGTTCCGGCCATGTTCACCCGGATGCTCAAGCTGCCGCAGGAAGTGCGCAAATCCTACGACGTGTCGAGCCTCGAGCGGGTGATGCACGCGGCCGCTCCGTGCCCCGTCGAAATCAAGAAGCAGATGATGGACTGGTGGGGCCCGATCATCGACGAGTACTACGCATCCTCGGAAGCCCACGGATCCACCCTGATCACTGCGGACGAGTGGCTGGCCCACCCAGGTTCGGTCGGGCGGCCGATGGCCGGCGCCATCCACATCCTCGACGAGGACGGCAACGAGTTGCCGCCGGGCCGGCCCGGGGAGATCTACTTCGAAGGCGGCGCCGACTTCGAATACCTCAACGATGCGGCCAAGACTGCGTCCTCGCGCGACTCGCGCGGCTGGAAGACTGTGGGCGACATCGGATACCTCGATGAGGACGGGTACCTCTATCTCACCGACCGTAGGCACCACATGATCATCTCCGGCGGTGTGAACATCTATCCGCAGGAGGCCGAGAACATTCTCGTCACACATCCGTTGGTGATGGATGCCGCGGTATTCGGCATTCCCGACGACGAGATGGGCCAGCAGGTCAAGGCTGCGGTGCAGACCGTGGAACGCTGCGACGCCACCGACATGTTTGCCGTCGAACTTACAGACTGGCTGCGAGATAGGTTGGCGCACTACAAATGCCCGAGGTCGATCTCCTTCGAGGCGCAACTGCCGCGCACCGATACCGGCAAGCTGTACAAGCAGGAGCTGATAGCCAAATATTCGCGCTAGCCTGACCGCCTCAGCGTTACCCGGTAGGTGTACTGCTCGGGAAGGAAATCGCTGACCGACAGCTCGACGGGGTCACCGTTGTCGTCGGCGTACAGGCGGTCGACCCGCAGCATCGGATGGCCCGCGGGGCACCCGACCGCGGCGGCCACTATGCCGGTTGCGCTGCTGACGGTAATAGACTGTGCCGCTTGAGTAATCGGCTTCTCGAGGTGTGGCTCGAGCAGCCCGATGACGGTATGAGTGCTTACCGCGCCGGTGACGAGATGCGGTGAGGACTGAACCGCGACCGCCCCCGCCGGCGGGAGGTGAACCGTGGTGTGTCCAAACGCGATACCGTCATGCAGTCGCCGGAACACCACCGTGTATACCGCATCTCCGTCCAACCGGAGTCGGCTCGCGGCCTCGACATCGACGCGGCGACGCAGACTCTCGAGCACCTCCATGGTGGTGTCATCGGAGAGGCTCATAAGGTCTTCGATAGAACCGAGTTGGCGCAGGTAAGGCCCACCGGTCTCGCGGGCGTAACTGCCCCGACCCGGTATCCGGACGACCATCCCGGCAGCGACCAGGTCCTGAAACGCCCGCCGGACCGTCTGGCGGGAGAGCCCGTGGCGGGCCACCAGTTCGGACTCGGTAGGCAATCGTGTGCCGTCGGGATACCTGCCAGCCGCGATTTCGCCGCGAAGCTGTTCGCGCAGAACCCGATACGCGGGCTCGGCTCGCACCTGCCCGGTCATCCTCAGATCCCGCCCCGGGCCACCAGTTGCGCGGCGATGACATTGCGTTGGATCTCGTTGGTGCCCTCGCCGACGATCATCAGCGGGGCGTCCCGGAAGTAGCGCTCGACGTCGTATTCCGTCGAATAGCCATACCCGCCGTGGATTCGGACCGCGCTGAGCGCGATCTCCATGGCGACTTCAGAGGCGAAGAGCTTGGCCATGCCGGCCTCCATGTCGGCGCGCTCGCCACTGTCGTAGCGATCCGCCGCGTGCAGGGTTAGCTGTCGTGCCGCGGTCAGCTTGGTCGCCATGTCGGCCAGGTAGTGGCCGACGGCCTGGTGCTTCCAGATCGGCTGGCCGAAGCTCTCGCGCTGCTGGGCGTAGGCCAGTGCGTCCTCAAGGGCGGCCGCAGCTACCCCCAATGCGCGTGATGCCACCTGAATACGTCCGGTTTCAAGGCCTTTCATCATCTGACCGAAGCCTTTGCCGGGTTGTCCGCCAAGTATCGCCGAGGCGGGCACCCGGTAGTCATCGAAGGCCAGCTCGCACGACTCGACACCCTTGTAGCCCAGCTTGGGTAGGTCGCGGGAAACGGTGAGCCCGGGGCCGTGTTCTACGAGCACCACTGAGATTCCCCGATGAGGCGGACTGGCGGCCGGATCGGTCTTGCACAGCAGCGCGATCAAACCCGACCGGCGCGCGTTGGTGATCCACGTCTTGGCGCCGTTGACGACTAGATCGTCGCCGTCCGTGCGCGCGGTGGTGGTCATTGCCTGCAGGTCGGATCCACCACCTGGTTCGGTCAGCGCCATCGTCGCGCGGGTCGCTCCGGTTGCCAGCTCAGGCAGATACCGTTGCTTCTGGTCCTCAGTGCCGAACAGCGTCAACAATTTCGCCACCACGGTGTGTCCGCCCATCGCCCCGGCCAGGCTCATCCAACCCCGGGACAGCTCCTGAGTGACCTCGACGTAGCACCGGGTCGACACCGGGGTGCCGCCGTAGGCTTCAGGGACGGCCAGCCCGTAGATGCCGATGCGCTTCATCTGGTCGATCCACGCCTCGGGGTAGGTGTTGGCGTGCTCGACGTCGCGCACGGTCGGCTTCACGTCGCGTTCGATAAATGCTCGGACGGTCTCGACCAGCATGGTTTCGTCGTCACTCAACCCGTCAACCAAACTGTCGCCCATTGCATTCTCCCCGCTACTCAAATGTACGGCCATTTACGAAGGTATCGTCAGAGGTTGACACAGGATCCGGGCCAACGCCAGCAGGAGCAACGATGACTTTGTACGGCCAAATCCCGGGCGGCCCCTACTTCGATGATCTGCGGGTAGGCCAAGTCTTCGACAGTGCGCCGTCGATGACCTTGACCGCGGGTGTGGCGGCGGTCCACCAGTCCATCATCGGGGACCGGCTGCGATTGCCGTTGAACGCTGAGCTGACGGCAGCCGTGACGGGGTCGCCCGCACCTCTGGCGCACCCCGGGTTGGTGTGCGACGTGGCGATCGGGCAGTCCACGGTGGTGACGCAGCGGGTCAAGGCCAACCTGTTCTATCGCGGGCTGAGGTTCCACAGCTTCCCGGTCGTGGGCGACACGCTGTTCACCCGCACCGAGGTAGTAGGGCTCAAGCAGAACGCCGCCAAGCCCGGCCGCGCCCCGACCGGCCTCGCCGCGCTGCGGATGACCACCATCGACGGGGTCGGTCAACTGGTGTTGGACTTCTATCGATGCGCGATGCTGCCGCTGAGCAATGACAGAGTCCAGACGGGCCACAACGACAGCCTGTCCGAGATCGGCGTGGGTGTAAGCGAGCCGACCGATCCCACAGCCGACTGGGATGCCGCGGCATTCCGCGCCCGGGTGCCCGGGCCCCACTTCGATCCCGCGCTGACAGGCAGCGTGCTGCGAAGCGCTGCCGATGTGGTGAGCGGCGCTCCGGAACTGGCCCGACTGTCGCTGAATATCGCTGTCACTCATCATGACTCACGGACCACCGGCAAACGGCTGGTTTACGGCGGGCACACCATCGGTCTTGCGCTGGCACAGGCTACCCGCCTGATTCCCAACCTAGTCACCGTCTTGGCATGGGAGTCGTGCGACCACACCGGCCCGGTGTACGAGAACGACACGCTCTACAGCGAACTCAGTATCGAAGGCGCCGAGCCGCTGCCCGACGCACGTGGCGGCGTGGTGCGCCTGCGCTCGACCGTTTACGCCGCGGCCGGGTCGAAGTCGGAGGACGACCGCCAGGTCTTGGATTGGCGGTTCACCGGCCTGCTGTTCTGAGCTTCTCGGAACCAAGCGCCGAGGCCGCGCCGGAGTGGGGCTCACTCCCGCGAAGTCGCCAGGAGCGTAGCGGCAGCCTCCACGAGTTCAGGATCCAGTGCGAAGTGGTCGCGGCAGGGTCGCGTGGCGGACATGTGCACGGCGTCGACGCACGACGCGACGAGGGCGGGGATGGCCGCCAGCGTGACACCACCGCCGGACATGATCTGGATTCGGCCGCCAGCCGCGGCAACCATGCTCGCGATCGTCGGGATACCATCACCAGCCGCAACGGCGCCACCGGATGTCAGGACCCGGCTGACGTCCAGGCGCGAGGCAATCAGTTCGGTGATGGCAGCGACGGGGTCAGCGCCTGCATCGACCGCGCGGTGCACCGTGACCGCGACATCAGGTCGCACCCGGCGCGCGGCGCCTGCGATGCGGGCAACGGTTTCCAGGTCCAGCCGTCCGTCGGGACACAGGGCCCCCGATGACCACGCCCGCCGCACCCTGGGCCGTTATCGCGGCGGCATCGATGAGGCCTTGGGACGGGGTGACACCGCCCAGTTCGAGGGCGGTGCACAACTCAACTCGGTCGGCGCCGTGCGCGACGGCGACACGGGCGGCCGATGCCGAGGTGACTGCGATCTCCAGTTCGGGCACCTAGCCGTCCTCCCCGGTCGAAGGCTCGAACGCTTCCTTCAGCAGCGCACACTGGGCAGCGAAAAACGACTGTGACACAGCGGCTTTCGGCGCGACCCCGTCGAACCCATGGAAGGCGCCCTTGACCACCATGACCTCACAGGGCACGCCGGCGGTCCGCAGCCGTTCGGCGTATGCGAGGTCCTCGTCGTGGAAGAGATCCAGGGTTCCAACGCCGATCCAGGCCGGCGGCAGCCCGCCAAGATCTTGGCGGCGTGCCGGGACGGCGACATCCGGATCGGCGTCGCCGAGATAAGCGCGCCAGCCGAACGTGTTGCTCGACTGGTTCCACAGTCGGTATCCAGGATGGTCGAGATCGCTGCGCCCCGCGGTGCGGTCATCGAGCATGGGGTAGACGAGAAGCTGTGCAGCCAGACCGATCTCGTGGCGATCGCGGGCAAGCAGCGCCAGCGCGGCGGCCAATCCGCCACCAGCACTGGCTCCGCCGATCGCTATCCGGTCAGGATCGACGGCCGGCAGCCTGCCCAGCCAGTTCAGCGCCGAATAGCAGTCTTCGAGCGGCGCCGGGTACGGATGCTCTGGGGCCAGTCGATAGTTCACCGATGCGACGGTGGCGCCCAGCTGGCGGGCGAACCTTCGGCACAGCACGTCGTCCTGGGCGGCATCGCCGATGAGGTAACCGCCGCCGTGGATCCAGAGCAGCGCCGGTCCGCGACCGGTTGGGCCGGCGGGACGATGCAGCCGAACGCCCACCCCGGACGGGAGCGTGAGTACCTCTGGGGCGTCCGGGCCATTGGGCTCAGGCCGCCGCATCAGACGGCTGGCGAGGCGAAGGAACGGCAACGTGCGGGGCGTGATGAACTGCTTCGGCAGCAGCCGGGCGCTGCGTCGCAACTCGGGGTCGAACTCAATGCTGGCCATCTGTCCAGTATGCGCAGCACCGCCGCACCGGATCGCGCGGCAATCCGAGGATCGGGGCCGGGTTGGCCGCACCGGACTTGACCCGCGTTGACTCGATCTGAAGTGCTTTTCGTGAACCGGTCGGATTATTGCCTTGAGAACACCAATCTTTCCAACTCAGAAGGCACTTTCCTCATTCCGTTACCTCACCGAACAGCCGATTTATCGGTGGAACAGGGCTTAGGCTGAACAGGTGGGTTCTTCGGACGACGTTTCAACCCCGCGAGACGCGCAGCGTTCACCGCCGATGGCCTATGTCCTGCTACCTGCTCTTGTTGTCGTTGCCGGCCTGGTGGCGACGGCCATCGTGTCTGTGGTTCTCCGGAATCAAGTACAGGATGTCGAGCAGGGTCATCTCCAATCAGCAACAGAACGGGCGGCCGAACGAATCGAGGCGCGGTTCGACCTCTACTCTGAGCAACTTTTCGGCCTCCGTCCCTTGTTTGAAGGCGACCCGCATCGAACCACACGGGCAGAGTTTCAAGTCTGGCTGCAGGCAGCAGGCGTGTTCGAACGCCTCCCAGGGATCCAAGCGCTGTCGTTCGTGCGAGTCGTGGCCTCCGCGGACCGCGACACGTTCGAGGCGGCGGTGCGCCAGGACAACTCGGCGAACGGTATCGGCTATCCCGAGTTCGAGGTCAACCCTGACTCGGAGGCATCGCGCCTGTTCGTGGTGGATTTCATCGAGCCCATGGAGGGCAACAAGGCGGCGTTCGGGTTCGACATAGGGACCAGTCCGGATGCGCTCATCGCCGTGGAGACTGCGCGGGACACGGGCGATCCGGTGGCCACGGCGCCGATCACCCTTGTGCAAGAAACTGAGGACCAGAAAGGGATGGTCCTCCTTCTTGGCGTCTATGACACGCCATCGGTGCCCACCACAGAGGAAGTCCGGCGCTCAAGCTTGTCCGGTCTGATTTCGGCGGTCTTCCGTATCGACGACATGCTTGCTGGGGCTCTGGGCGCCGACCCCCGAGTCATCTTGGAGATTTATGATGTTGGGCCCAGCGACGCTGAGCCGCTCCAGCCACATGAGTCGGGCCTTCTGTCCGACTCAGACCCATCGGCACCTACAGCCTTGGAAGCCCTCAACAGTCCAGGCGTGGCTACGGCTGAGATTTCGGTCGGCGGGCGTCGTTGGCTGGTCTTAGCGGAGCCGACACCCGCCCTGGGAGTGGGACAAGATGCGTCTCCGCAGATCGCACTTGCCACGGGGATCACGCTGTCGCTTCTCCTCGGAGCCCTGGTCGCAAGCCGCACCCATAGCCGACACCGCGCCGAACGTCTCGATCAGCTCCGAACTGCAGAGCTCACGGCTGAGAAGGAACGGTTTGAGGCAGTTGTGAGAAAGATGCCGTCGGCAATCTCGGTACGTGATCTCCAGCACCGGTACACCTTGGTCAACGAAGCTTTCTGTCAGTTGTTCGGGAATATGTCGGTTGAGGATGTGGTCGGTCGAACCGAGGATGAGATCCTGCCACCTGATGTTCTTCAACGCTCACATCTCGCTGCGGCTCGCCTCCTGTCCGGGGTTGATTCCATGGAGGAAGAGTCAATCCAACATCGGGCAGGGAACATCTCGGTCATGACCCAGCGATTTCCGTTGAACGACGCCGCTGGAGCAATGGCGGAGCTGGTGACGATACAAACGGACATCACCCACCGCAAGACAATCGAGCAGGAAATTGCTGAGCGAGATATGTGGGCAGAGCGTATCGAGGCAGCCATCGGCGATGGAAGGCTGCTGGTCTATTCGCAACCGATCGTGGACATCGCGACCAGAAGGACAGTTTCAGAAGAGTTGCTGGTACGGCTGCGCGCCGAGGAAACAGAGCAGATCCTGCCCCCGATCGAATTTCTTCCCCAGTGCGAGCGGTACGGGTTGCTGCCCATGATTGATCGGTACATGATCGGGCGCGCAATCGATTTGGCGCGTACCGGCAGGCACGTGAGCGTGAACATCACCGGCCAAACCATCGCCGACGCCACGACAATGGACGGGATCCTAGAGGCACTCACCATCGCGGGACCCGAGGTAACGGACAAGATCGCCTTTGAGATCACCGAGACAACCGCACTAGCTTCGCTCGAAATAGCCAAAGCGTTTTCGGTGAGCATGCAGGATCGGGGCTGCCGGGTAGCTCTAGACGACTTCGGCACCGGTTACGGCACGTTCACCGAACTACGACACCTCGCGCTCTACGCGTTGAAAATCGATCTGAGCTTTGTCCAGAACATGCTCGAAGATCACCAGGACGAACGCGTCGTGCGCATCATTATCTCCGTCGCGCGGGAATACGGATTGACCACGATCGCTGAGGGTGTCGAGTCGGAGGCGATGCTAGAAAGACTTGCCGAGTTGGGAGCAGATCTCGCGCAGGGATACCTCTTCGCCAAGCCGATGCCGATCGTTACGCGATCAACATCCGGGGCAACGGCGATGAAGTCCCAGCCGCTGGGCTAAACCAAAGCTGAACCACCGAGCATCTGTGATGCAGATCACAAATCGGCTTACTGCGGTGACGCCGCGAGTAGACAACTTCGCTCAGATTGTCCGTCGGTTCTGCCGTTGCGGGGTACGCTCGCGAAATGACGGAACGTCCGGACATCGAGTGCCCCGGACCTACCCTGGCCACCTGGCTGCAATGGTTGCTGAAGGCCAGTCCCGCCGACCACATGCTGGCATTGAGCGTGGCCTCTGCTTCGCTACCGGTGATCGGGAAACACCTCAAACCGCTTGGCGCATTGACTGCCGCGGCGATCTGGGGATCCCGCCATGCGCCCGACTTCCTCGCAACGGCTGCACGATCGCTGCTCGCCCCCGCGGACGCCGAGCTCAAAAGGTTGGAACGGGAGAGCACCAATGAGGTGACAGAGGCCGCACTGCGGGGCGTTGTCTCGGCCAAGGATCTCGAGATCGAGTGGCCGCAGCCCGAGCGCACTCCGCCGTTCTGGAAGATGTGGGAGCACCGCCGCAGCGTGCACCGGACGTCGGTTCGGTACGGGCCGCGACCGACCCAACTGCTCGACGTGTGGCGCCGGGACGACCTGACCGACCATCACGCGCCGGTCATGCTGTTCGTACCAGGTGGGGCCTGGGTGCACGGTAGCCGCAAGCTCCAGGGCTACGCGTTGATGTCGCATCTCGCCGAGAAGGGTTGGGTGTGTCTGTCCATCGACTATCGGGTCGCGCCACATGATCCCTGGCCCGCGCACATCGTGGACGTCAAGACGGCGATCGCGTGGGCCCGCGCCAACGTCGACAAGTTCGGCGGAGATCGCCACTTCGTGACGATCGCGGGGTGCTCGGCCGGCGGCCACCTTGCCGCGCTGGCCGGCCTGACAGCCAACGATCCTGATTTGCAGACCGAACTGCCCGAAGGCTCGGACACCTCGGTGGATGCCGTCGTCGGGATCTACGGACGCTACGACTGGGAAGACAAGTCGACGGTCGAGCGGGTGAGGTTCGTCGACTTCTTGGAGGGCGTCGTCGTCAGACGCACGTTGGCCAAGCATCCCGACGTGTTCCGCCAAGCCTCCCCGATCGCGCGCGTGCACGGTAATGCGCCACCGTTCCTGGTGGTGCACGGCACTGGTGACAGCGTCATCCCGGTCGCCCAGGCGCGCAGTTTCGTCGAACGCCTCAAGGGGGTGTCCCGTTCGGTGGTGAGTTATGTCGAACTGCCGGGGGCCGGTCATGGCTTCGACTTGATGGATGGGGCGCGAACAGGTTCTGTATCAACGGCAATCGGATTGTTCCTCAACCACATTCACCGAAATAGGAGCCTCATCGGGGCCAAAGAGGTTATCTAGAACGCCTCGGGCTTAAGGTGATGCGGTGAAGAGGCTGCGGTGAAGAGGCTCAGCGGGTGGGATGCTGTGCTGCTGTACAGCGAGACGCCAACCGTACACATGCACACGCTGAAGCTGGCGGTGATCGAACTCGACGATCCGGGTGGCGCGAAGTTCGGGGTCGAGCAGCTGCGCAAGGTCATCCAGAGTCGGCTCTACAAACTGGAGCCGTTCCGCTACGAGTTGATCGACATCCCGTTCAAGTTCCACCATCCGATGTGGCGGGAAAACGCCGAGGTCGACCTCGAATACCACGTCCGGCCTTACCGGGTCGACTCACCTGGGGGCCGCCGCCAGCTCGACGAAGCCGTCGGCCGGATCGCAAGCACCCCACTGGACCGCAGCCATCCACTGTGGGAGATGTACCTGATCGAGGGTTTGGCAGGAGGCCGCATCGCCGTGCTCGGCAAGATCCATCACGCCTTGGCCGACGGGGTCGCCTCGGCGAACCTGCTGGCCCGCGGGATGGATCCACACGACGGCACCCAGGGCACGCGAGATTCGTATGCCACGGATCCCGCACCCTCCAAGGGTGAACTGGTGTGGTCGGCGTTCACTGATCACCTTCGTCAGATCGCCAGGTTGCCATCCGTCATGCGGTACACGGCGCAGGGCGTGCGCCGGGTGCGGAACAGCCCCCACAAGATGTCTCCGGAACTGACCCGCCCGTTCACACCGCCGCCGTCGTTCATGAACCACATGGTCGATGCGACGCGTCGGTTTGCCACCGCCACCCTGTCGTTGGACGACGTCAAGAAGACCGGCAAGCATCTCGGTGTCACGATCAACGACATGGTGTTGGCGATCTCGGCCGGGGCGCTGCGGAAGCTGCTGCTGCGCTACGACGGCAACGCCGACCATCCCCTGCTGGCCTCGGTTCCGGTCAGCTTCGACTTCTCGGCGGACCGCATATCCGGCAACTACTTCACAGGCGTGCTGGTCAGCTTGCCGGTGGACCTCGAGGCGCCACTGGACCGCGTGCGTGCCGCTCACGACGCCGCTGCAGCAGGCAAGGAAAGCAACAACCTCATTGGACCGGAATTGGTGAGTCGGTGGTCGGCCTACTTCCCGCCGGCACCCGCGGAGGCGATGTTCCGCTGGTTGTCGTACAAGGACGGTCAGAACAAGGTGATGAACATTCCGATCTCCAACGTCCCGGGACCGCGGGAACGGGCCCGGGTCGGCGGCGCACTGGTGACCGAGATCTACTCGGTCGGTCCGTTGACGACGGGCAGTGGACTCAATATCACGGTCTGGAGCTACGTCGACCAACTCAATATCTCGGTGCTGTCGGACGGCAGGACGCTTGAGGATCCGCACGAACTGACCGACGCGATGGTCGAGGCCCTCATCGAGATCCGTTGTGCTGCAGGACTTTCTGAAGAACTAACGGTCGTCGAGACCGCTATGGAGCCTTAGGTTAGCCAGCGGGCTATCGGGGCGGGCAGCGCGATCTCGCCCTGGCCGTCGTGCCCGGCCGACCCGGCCGACTCGGCCAACCCGTCCAGCGTGGCGTTGCGCTTGGCCTGTACCCAATACAGGAACTCCTCGACCGCCTGAGCGGTGTAATGAGCCCGCGGCGAACCGTAGTAGAAATCGAATGAGTGCTGAGCGTGCGGGATTTCGGCGTACACCACCGGCGACGTGGACACCGCCCGCAGTGCCGCGGCGAACCGCCTGCCCTCGCGGACGGGGATGAGCGAATCGTCTTGTCCGTGCAGGATGAAGAACGGTGGCGCGTCGGCCCGCACCCGGAGTATCGGCGACGCATCGGCATATACTTGCCGGTTCTTCGCGAGCGACTTCTTGACGACGAACTTCTGCAGTAGCGCCAGGAACTCCTTGCGCCCGCCGCCTTGGGTGGAGACCCAGTCGTAGCGCCCGTAGATCGGCACGGCGGCCACCACGGAGGTGTCGGCGTTCTCGAAGCCGGGCTGGAACTGCGGATCATCGGCGGTCAGCGCGGCTAGTGAGGATAGATGGCCGCCGGCCGAACCGCCGGTAACTGCCACGAAGTCGGGGTCGCCGCCGTACTCGGCGATGTGCTCCTTGATCCAGGCCAGCGCGCGCTTGACGTCGACCATGTGATCCGGCCAGGTGTTGCGCGGGCTGACCCGGTAGTCGATCGATACACACACCCACCCGTGGTCGGCGAGGTGGCTGAGCAACGGGTAGGCCTGTGGCCGTCGCATCCCGATCGCCCACGCGCCCCCTGGAACCTGCAGCAGGACGGGCGCTTTCCCATCTCGGGGCAGGTCTGCCCGGCGCCAGATGTCGGCTCGGTTGACGCGGCCATGCGGGCCGTACTGGACGGTATCCGCCCTCTCCACGTATCGGCGCCGGACTCGTCCGTGGGGGGGCATGCCGATCTTGCGACGCCGGGTGGCCTTCGCCTTTTCGGCGATCTCCTGGTAGTCGTCGCCGAGCGCTTCCCGGAGCGGCTCCTCGAAGTGCGGTTGCGCGGCTACGTTGCGGCGGTGGATGAGCCACAGGATGCCCCAGGCGAGCGCGGTGAGCAGCACAGCGATCCGCCCGCGCCGCCCCCTGAAATCTCCGCGGATGCCGCGGCGCAACGCATCCAGCATCGAGCCCGCCATGTACAGCGGCGACATCTCAGAGGTCGGCCACCCGAACGCGAACACCGGGAGCGTGGGATAGCCGTCGCGGGCCAGTGGGCGAGCACCGTTGGCGGCGTTGGTCAGCTCCACAAGTGCGCGCAGCAATGGCCGCGGTTTAGCCACCGCGCGGCGTTCTCTTCGGCGCCTTCTTTGCTGGCTGGGCCTTTTTTGCTGGCTGGGCCTTTTTTGCCGGC
>ERZ888423.1920-NODE-1920-length-16707-cov-6.337017_pt1 | contig 16707 bp, 13 predicted proteins | sample MGYA00520523_ERZ888423 | MGnify/ENA primary metagenome ERZ888423 (study PRJEB32303, sample SAMEA104408611) | aquatic metagenome | biome: Brackish water; feature: Pelagic; material: water | place: Baltic Sea | collected 2014-06-08T10:24:00 | depth 30,27 m ...
TGCTTAGGGGTTAAGTTTTGCGCTTCATCGATAATGAGGTATTTGTTTAAAAAGGTGCGACCGCGCATGAAGTTTAATGATTTCACTTTAATGCGTGAGCGAATCAGTTCCATGGTTGATGCACGACCCCATTCGTTATTACCGTCTCCATCACCCATATTCAGCACTTCAAGGTTATCTTCAAGAGCACCCATCCAAGGCAACATTTTTTCCTCTTCAGTACCGGGTAAGAAACCAATGTCTTCGCCAACTGATACCGTGACGCGAGTAATAATGATTTCAGTATAGCGTTTGGTTTCAAGCACTTGGGTGAGACCTGCGGCTAAAGCCATCAGTGTTTTACCGGTGCCCGCTTGTCCTAACAAGGTGACGAAATCACAATCGGGGTTGAGCAACAAGTTCATGCCAAAGTTTTGCTCGCGGTTGCGTGCCACCACACCCCAAACATTGTTTTTAGCGTGAGAATAGTCACGTAAGGTTGCCAAGACGGCTGATTTGCCGTTGACTTCTCTTACTTGTGCGTAAAGGGGCATTGACCCTTCAAAATACACAAACTGATTGACCAAAAACTGGTTACACAACGGGCCGTTGATACGATAAAACGTGGTGCCCCCTTGCTGCCAAGATTCAATGTCTTTGCCGTGCCGTGTCCAAAAATTATCGGGAAGTTCTAACACGCCGTTGTAGAGTAAATCAGAGTCTTCCAAAACATGATCGTTGAAGTAGTCTTCTGCGGCAAGGCTTAACGTACGAGCCTTAAGTCGCATGTTGATGTCTTTAGACACCAAAACAACTTCACGGGGGGCCATGCTGTCTTGCAGCGCCTTAACCACTGCCAAAATTTGGTTATCAGCTTTACCAATGGGTAAATCTGCAGGAAGTGCGTTAGAGATAGACGATGTCTGAAAAAAAAGTTTGCCCTTAGCTTCTTTATTTCCCAAGTGCGAAAGCAACACACCTTGTTCAAGGTTTGCGGTGTCACCGACTAGTGCATCAAGTGTTCGACTGACTTGACGGGCATTACGGGCCACCTCAGACATGCCTTGCTTGTGATGATCAAGCTCTTCAAGTGTCATCATCGGCAAGTACACATCATGCTCTTGAAAACGAAACAAGCTTGAAGGGTCATGAAGTAAAACGTTGGTGTCGAGCACAAATAACTTGAGTCCGGTACTTGGACCGGTTCCACTTCGTTTTGTACCACGGCGTGTTTTAGTTGGGCTTGATTCCAGCCTTGATTGGGTGGGGGCTGGCTCAGCAGTGATTGTTTTACGCTGAGTGGCAGGCGCTTGTTTGCCTGCCACTGCGCGTTTGATTTGGGGTGCAGGCGTTGAGGTTGATATGCTCGGTACCGGTGCTTTGCGCTCGGGCTGTTTGCCTAACGGTCGAGCAGGTTTGACCACTTCGACGTCAAGATCATCAACATTAAGTATTGATGCGGGTCGTGTGGGTAGCTTGGGTAAAGGCATATCGTTAATTCTCCGGGTTACGCTAAATTTTGTAATGCGGTTAAAACGGCTTGGGCGTGACCGGGCACTTTGACACCACGCCAAATTTGGGCGATTTTTCCTGATCGGTCAATCAAAAAAGTACTGCGTTCAATGCCACGTACTTGTTTGCCATACATGTTTTTTAATTTCATGACACCAAATAAAGTGCAAACCGTTTCATCAGGGTCAGCAATTAATGTAAATGGCAAGTCTAGCTTTTGGCTAAAATTTTGGTGAGACTTTAAGGTGTCGCGTGAAACCCCTGCCACGTAACAACCCGCTTGTCGAAACTGCTCGTGAAGGTCTTTAAAATCGCCTGTTTCTGTGGTGCACCCTGGGGTATTGTCTTTTGGGTAGAAATATATAACAAACGGGTGACCTAGCGTGTCTGTGCTCTCAACGGTGCCTAAAGTACTTTCTGCACTGAAGTTGGGGGCCATATCGCCAATATTCAAGGGTTCCATATCTATTTACTCCGTTAAAAGGGCGGTCATGACGCGTCGGCCTTCCGCCATTAATATGTTGAATGTTCGGGCTGCTGCTTGTGTTGACATGCTTTCTACTCCAATGCCCGCTTGTAGAAGAGGTCTGGTCACATCATGCGGTAGCATGATTTGTTTGACGCCCGTGCCCACCAACAAAACTTCAGGGCGATCGCCCTCAAAATTGGGTCCTGAATCATCTTTTTCGTTTAAAAAATCAAGTGGGCTGCGTTTAGCTAGGGTCAAGCCACAAGCTTGTAAGAGAAGCGCTGTCGATATGTCTGCTGGGCTGAGTGCAGACCAACGTTTAATCTCGCCTTCAGCCCCGAAGGCAATCGCGTGATCAAAGCGAACTTGGTTGATTTCTATAAAACCGCTACCGTAACCTGTGATGGTATTAAACGATGCGTTGGTATCTTGATGTAGCTTCAAAAAAAACTCCGACTATTTTTGATGATAATACCGTATTCAATTGAATTTTTTGAGACAAAAAAATAGAAAACGGCTGAAAGCGATTGATTTTAAAATCAGCGATAATAGAAACTCTAACTCTAAATGCTACTTTATGTGGGTTACAGAGGTTTGTGAGCTCAAATGTAATGGTAATTAAACAGATTTAACTTTGTTGCGCGCCTAAGGAATATAAATTAAATGAGAACGTTTTCTCGAATTGAACGCTTACCCCCTTATGTTTTTAACATTACAGCCGAACTAAAGATGGCGGCTCGCCGGCGCGGTGAAGATATTATTGACATGTCAATGGGTAACCCTGATAGCCCAACACCACAGCATATCGTTGACAAAATGATTGAGTCGACCAGTCGACCGACCAATCATGGTTATTCCGTCTCTAAAGGTATTCCTCGTTTAAGGCGTGCCATCACTGATTGGTATCATCGCCGTTATCAGGTTGAACTTAACCCAGATACAGAAGCGATTGTGACCATTGGTTCTAAAGAGGGTTTAGCGCACTTAATGTTGGCCACGCTTGATGCGGGCGACACCGTTTTGGTGCCTAACCCCAGTTACCCCATCCATATTTATGGTGCCGTGATTGCGGGCGCTAACATTCGCTCCGTTCGCATGACCCCTGGGGTTGATTTCCTTGAAGAACTCGAGCGTGCAGTCAGTGAATCCATTCCAAAACCTAAAATGATTGTTTTGGGTTTCCCCAGTAATCCAACCGCTCAATGTGTTGACTTATCGTTTTTTGAACGAGTCATTGCATTGGCGTTGCAGCACGAAATTTTAGTGGTGCATGATTTGGCGTATGCCGATATTTGTTTTGATGGTTATCAGGCACCATCAATTATGCAAGTGCCCCGTGCACGTGAGGTGGCTGTTGAGTTTTTTACGATGAGCAAGAGCTACAGCATGGCGGGTTGGCGCATCGGCTTTATGGTGGGTAATTCTGAATTGGTAAATGCGCTTGCTCGAATTAAAAGCTACCACGATTACGGTACGTTTACCCCAATTCAAGTGGCATCAATTGCAGCACTAGAAGGGCCGCAAGAGTGTGTCAAAGAAGTGGTACAAATCTATCAAAACCGCCGCGACGTTTTGGCACGTGGTCTTCATGAAGCTGGGTGGATGGTAGAAATTCCTAAAGCTTCTATGTACATTTGGGCACTCATTCCTCCCGTTTATCGCCATTTAGGTTCGCTTGAATTTGCAAAAAAACTGCTGCAAGATGCAAAAGTTGCTGTATCACCTGGTATTGGCTTTGGTGACCAGGGCGACGACTACGTTCGCTTTGCTCTGATAGAAAATGAACAGCGCACGCGACAAGCCGTGCGGGGTATTAAAGAAATGTTTCGAAAGGACGGTTTGCTTTAATGGAAGCTATGAAAGTTGGTTTATTAGGCTTAGGCGTTGTTGGTGCGGGTACTTGGCACGTGTTAAACCGCAATGCACAAGAAATTGCAAGACGAGCAGGGCGCGGCATTGAAGTCACGCATGTTGCAGTACGCGATGTCGCCAAAGCGCGATCCATTGTGGGCCCCAATATGTTGATTACCGACCGACCTGAAGAGGTTGTATGTGATCCAACCATTGAAATTGTGGTTGAGCTGATGGGAGGGGTCACGCTGGCTTACGATATGGTTTTAAAAGCTATTGAAAATGGTAAGCATGTGGTGACCGCTAATAAGGCTTTGTTAGCGCTTCACGGTACTGAGATTTTTGAAGCAGCCTCTCGCAAAGGGGTGATGGTTGCTTTCGAGGCGGCTGTGGCAGGTGGCATCCCCATCATCAAAGCGATGCGTGAAGGTTTAACTGCAAATCGTATTGAATGGGTCGTTGGCATCATCAATGGCACCACCAATTATATTTTGTCTGAAATGCGAACCCGGCACTTAAGCTTTGCTCAAGCTTTAAGCCAAGCACAAGGTTTGGGTTACGCTGAGGCAGACCCCACCGGTGATGTGGAAGGTATAGATGCTGCACACAAATTAACGTTGCTCGCTTCCATGGCCTTTGGTATTCCGGTTCAGTTTACGGGTGCCTACATTGAGGGTATTAGCGCGATTGAAGACGAAGATATGGTTCAAGCTGAACGTTTGGGCTATCGTATTAAGCTATTAGGCATTACACGTCGCCGAGACCACGGTATTGAGCTTCGGGTTCACCCTGCATTGGTGCCTATTGAATCATTGTTGGCCAGTGTTGAAGGGCCTATGAACGCTGTCGTGGTAAGTGGTGACGCAGTAGGTCAAACGTTATATTACGGTCAAGGCGCGGGAGCCGAGCCAACGGCTTCAGCTGTCGTGGCTGACTTGGTCGATGTCACGCGTTTGCACACGGCTGACCCAGAACATCGTGTGCCACATCTTGCTTTCAAAACGAATGCTTTGATTGACACAGCCATTTTGCCAATTGATCAAATTGTTACACCTTATTATTTACGCTTGAATGTTGATGATCAGCCTGGTGTTTTGGCTGATATTTCTCGAGAACTGGCTCACTTTCGCATTTCAATTGAGTCAATGATTCAAAAACCAACCGAGTTGGGTGGTGCGAAACTTATTTTTCTGACACATCAAGCGCTTGAGGCCGACATCAATGAGGCTATTGAGGCGATTGAAAAAATGCCGTTTGTGCGGTCTAGTGTGATGCGCATTAGAGTTGAGGCTTTGCAATGAAATATATATCAACACGAGGTGGTTTAGAACCCCAATTATTTTCTGACGTATTACTTGAAGGTTTGGCCCCTGATGGGGGCTTGGCCTTGCCAGAAAGTCTGCCTCATGTCTCGTCTGAAACTTTAGAGAGTTGGCGCGGTTTGAGCTATGACGCACTGGCGGCAAACGTGTTGAGTTTGTTTGCGACCGATATACCGTTTTCGACGCTTCAAGGTATGACGCATCAAGCGTATCAACCTCAGCTGTTTCGCAGTGAGTTGATTGTGCCATTGCGCCCACTCATGAATGGATTAAGTTTGTTAGGTTTGTCTGAAGGCCCCACGTTGGCTTTTAAAGATATGGCCATGCAGTTTTTAGGGCAGGCCTTTCCTCATATTCTGCAAGCCAAGGGCACAACCCTCAATATTTTAGGTGCCACTTCTGGTGATACCGGTTCTGCCGCTGAATATGCTATGCGGGGTAAGTCTGCATTAGCCGTTTATATGTTGTCGCCTCATGGCCGTATGAGTGCTTTTCAACGTGCGCAAATGTATTCTTTGCAAGATCCTAATATTCACAATATTGCCGTGCGGGGTGTCTTTGACGAGGCGCAAGATATTGTCAAAGCGCTCTCCTCTGACCTGGAATTTAAAAATCGTTATCGATTGGGCGCGGTGAACTCAATTAATTGGGGGCGTATCGCTGCTCAGATTGTGTATTACTTTCAGGGTTGGTTGCAAGCTACGACAGGTCCTGGTCAGCTGGTTTCGTTTGCCGTACCCACGGGTAACTTTGGCAACATTTTGTCTGGCCACCTTGCGCGTCAAATGGGTTTGCCTATTCGTCGCCTAGTGTTAGCCACTAACGAAAACAATGTTTTAGAAGAGTTTTTCAGTTCGGGCCTGTATCGACCCCGCACACCCGCTCAAACGCTCGCGACTTCAAGCCCGTCTATGGATATCTCTCGTGCCTCCAATTTTGAACGCTTTGTGTTTGATTTGGTCGATCGTGACCCTAAGCGTGTGACAGCATTGTGGCAACAATTAAGCACTGAAGGGGCATTTGATTTATCTGCCCTACATGCACGGCTCAATAGTGAGTTCGGTTTTGTGGCGGGCGTCAGTACCCACCAAGATCGACTACACACTATTCGTCGAGTGTTTAATGAAACGGGCGTCCTGATCGACCCGCACACGGCTGATGGTGTCAAAGTGGCTGAGCAGTTTGTTGAGCCAGGTATTCCCATGGTGGTGCTTGAAACGGCCTTGCCAGCCAAGTTTACGGAAACGATTGAGGAAGCATTGGGGCAACCTGCGCCGCTACCACCAGGCTTAGAAGACCTTGAGTCATTGCCACAACGTTTTACGGTTTTGCCTTGCGATGTCGCGTCTGTACGTGACTACATTGTCGAACATGCGCAAGCTCATCCTTCATGACACAGGTCTTTTCACTGGTAAATTTTGTTGCAATTGGTTTGGGCGCCATGTTGGGAGCATGGTCTCGTTGGGGGTTGTCGTTATGGCTAAATCGCGGCAGTGATCAGTTTCCAACGGGTACATTTGTCGCCAATATGGTGGGCGGTTACATCATAGGGGTTGCCATTGCTGTGGTGGCCGCCCACCCCGAGTGGCCCCCATCGGTACGATTGTTTTTAATTACAGGTTTCTTGGGGGCCCTCACAACTTTTTCATCATTTTCAGCTGAAACGGTTACTTTTTTTGAAGAAGGTCGCATCGGTCTGGCAGTGTTTTATGTATTAGTGAGTTTGGTCAGTTCAATTGCTTTGACAGGTTTAGGTATGCTGACAGTTCATTTCTTTAAAAGCTAAATAAGCCCTTTTGCAGCTTGTAACCCACTCAACACCGCGCCCTCAATGACAGAGGGGTAGCCTGTATGAGTCCAGTCGCCAGCCAACATGACTCTGGCGTCACCTGTTTCATTAGTTGGCCGTTCTAGCCCCGGTTTGGCAACAAACGTTGCGCGTTTTTCGGTGATAACTCGAAAGTCAAGCAGGTAAGGTAAGGGTCGGTTGGCATAACTGGGGCGTTGCATCAATTGTTTTGAAATTTGTTGATGCAGGGCTTGCGCTAAAACTTCATGTTTTGTGTGGGCGACTGATTTATCATCAGTTGCCAAGGCGTGAGCTTGATTCGTTAAGGGATGAACCCATTCTTCAGCATTTTTTAACTGTGCAGACGAATCACTGATGATGACAGCCAAATCAGTTGATTGGTAAGACTCTGTTTGTGTCTGTCGCTCAAATACCCACTGCCCAACATGCCCTTTGCTGGGGTCTTCATCTAGCATCAGCATCGGTGCGGGCATTTGAAAGTGCTGTGACAGTCGCAAGTAACACGTTGTGATGGGGGCGTAAGTAAATTGCTTAAGTTGGTTTTCCAGCTTTTCATAATTTATCGTGTGCTTCAAGCAGTTTTTAATCAATCGTAATGTATTAAGGGGAGGGGTCGCAATCACGCACCTATCAAACTGTTCCCCATCAATTTCAACACCCTTGTTAACGCACTGGATGTCTCGTACAGTGTGCCCAAGGCGGCAATCAAGAAGCTCGACCAAGCGTTGAGGCGCTAAGGTCGATAAATCGGTTTTGGGCAAAATCATATCGGTCGCCCCAGTCATCAAACTGCCTAAACTGTCACGTAAAACATTTTGAAAGAGTTGTGCACATGCGGTGTCAACGGGGGTGTTGAGCATGGCCAAGCAAAGTGGTTGCCAAATTTTATGGATGAGGTGAGGGCTTTGCTTTTGTTGAATTAACCAAAGTAAAACAGTTAAGTTTTGTGGTGGGTCGTTTCGTTCGCTGTCTTGCTTGTTTTGGCTTACCTGAGTAGTCAGTTTTGGCTTTGAAGCGTTGAGCTTGACCATCAAACGAATCATGCTGAATTTGTCGGCCCAACACAAACCCTTTGCCGTTAATAAAGCTAAAAAGGTGTTCAGTGGCGCAGGTAAAGACCTTGAGGCTTTTAAATGAATATTGCCCGAAGCGGACATCAAATAAAGTGGGGTTCTTTTAAGCAGTTGGTGTTCAGTTGTGTCAGGGTTAAGGCTCGCAATGAGTTTAAGCGTTTCTTGATAAGCACCCAACAGCAAGTGTTGACCATTATCAAGCATACCAAAGGCGGGGTCTGATACACCCCGGGCACGCCCCCCTAAAAGGCGAGATGAATCAAAGACTGTTACCAAATGGCCCTGCTCATGAAGGGCCAGCGCACTGGCTGTACCCGCCCAACCAGCCCCTATGATTGCTATTTTTTTAGGGTTGGACACGTGAAAGTTGAACGATAGCAGGCTTGCCACCCCCCACCCAGTTTTTCCAAGCTAACCACATTTTTCTAACAGGTGTCAGTGAAATGCGTTGATCAAGCACCTGCCATGATTCATGTTCAATTTCGTCTAACAACGTGTTGTAAATGGCTGCCATCATCAGGCCGGGGCGTTGGGTGCGCCGATCTTCAGCAGGTAATAGTGAAACAGCATTGGCATATAAGTCGCGCGCCCGCTGGGCTTCGAAGGCCATTAAGGCTTCAAAACCGGGTACATATTTTGCATTTAAAATATCAGCAGCCCTGACTTGGTAAGTTTGTAAGTCTTCAATGGGTAAGTAAATTCGGCCCCGACGTGCATCGTCACCGACATCGCGAATAATATTGGTTAGCTGAAAAGCAATGCCAAGTTCGCTGGCGTACTCAAGTGTTTTTGGGTTTTTATAGCCAAAAATACTGGCCGACAACTCCCCCACCACGCCCGCGACATGCCAGCAATATTTTCTTAAAGCGGGCCAATCAAGATAACGATTTTGGTCAAGATCCATTTCCATGCCGTCGACAATTGCTATCAAACGATCATAGGTGATCCCCATGTCGTTGATAAATGGCTCTAGGGCTCGTGTCACAGGGTGGTTAGGTTTGCCATTAAATAAAGCTTGAATTTCATTGCGCCACCAAGCTAATTTAGTTCGTGCCACCGAAACATCAGAGCATTCATCGACAACGTCGTCGACTTCTCGACAAAATGCATACAACGCCGTAATCGCGCGGCGACGGGGTGCAGGTAAAAAAAGAAAGGCGTAGTAAAAGCTCGAACCGCTCTTAACGGCCTTGTTTTGACAATACTGTTCAGGACTCATAAATTAAATAGCTCGCCAAAAAATGAGCAACCAATCAAAAGGTTTGAGTATGGGTCGCTTACGAAATACATCGTATTGCACAGATTCAATTTTATCTAATATTCTTGTACCACCTTGAATAATCAGTCTAAGTTCGAGGCCTAAGCGGCCGGGTAAAGCGCGACCCAACGGTTTACCTGATTTTAGTAGGTTTCGGCATTGAGCAACATGCTGTTTCATCAATTGTTGCCAACCCTCAGTCGTCTGCCCAGAAGCTAAGTTTGCCTCAGTGACACCATATTTTTGTAGATCTTCTTGGGGAAGGTAAATACGACCTTTTTGATAGTCGACTGCGACATCCTGTAAAAAATTAATGAGCTGAAGCGCTGTGCAAATTTGATCTGACTGTTCATAGGCTTGGGGTGTTTGATGTTTAAATAAACACAGCATCAGTCGGCCAACAGGGTTGGCAGAGCGGCTGCAATATTCGAGTAATACTTTATTATTCGGGTAACGATGAACTTGAATGTCTTGTTCAAAAGCGCTCAGCAAATCGCTGAGTAAGCTGATAGGCAAGTGATGGCGCTTAACGGTAGCCGCCATGGAAACGCAAACCGCGTCTAGGTTGGCGTCAAATGATGGCGGGGGTGGGGGTGAATCGTTACTCAGCGCCATGCTGTTTACGGCTACATGAAGCAATTTTAGCTTTTGCAGACGCTGTGCAGGGGTGTCTTGCCCTTCGTCAGCCACGTCATCAGCATATCGAGCAAAACGATATAAATTCATCACGTCTTGCCGTATCGATGAAGGCATCAAACGAGACGCAACAGGAAAGTTTTCGTAATGGTCAACAGCCATACCGTATAAATACCTAAACTTATGAAAAAATGAAATCAAATTGTAATGAGTGAATCACAATCGTGTGGGTTGTTAAAGGGCTGAGGTAGACTAATGACTTGAGGAATTTGATCACATGCCCAGACCTATTTTAGCGACTATTCATCTCGAAGCGCTCAAGCACAACTTGGTGAATGTTCGGCGTTATATCTCTGCCAATCTTAGCTTACATGAAACCGCCCCCTCAATATGGGCCGTCATTAAAGCCAATGCCTATGGGCATGGCATTGAAAACGCTGTCTTAGCTTTTGCACAAGCTGATGGCTTGGCTATGCTTGACTTTGACGAGGCTGCACGATGCCGAGCAGTGGGTTGGTGCAAACCTTTGCTTATGCTTGAAGGTTTTTTTCAAGCGGCTGATTTGCATGAGGTTGAACGTCTCACTTTAACGCCAGTCGTTCATCGTTTTGATCAAATTCAATGGTTGGGTCAACATATGTTTTTTCAACCTATTGATGTGTACTTAAAAAGCAATACAGGCATGCAAAGATTGGGCTTTGTAGCCGCTGATTATGCTCTGGCTTTTAAGCAGCTTCAAGCCTTACAGGCGGCTGGCAAAGTGCGTCACATCACACATATGACTCACTTTGCTTGTGCAGATGAGCCTGATGGTACAAACCTTCCATTGCGCGAGTTTGACAACGTGACAAGCCACTTACCTGGCGGTGAGTCAATTTGTAACTCTGCTGCATCGTTGCGTCACTGCTCACTGGCTAAACGTTTGCGACCCCGTGCAGAGGGTACGCCAAACTGGGTGCGACCAGGCATTTGTTTGTATGGTTCAAGTCCTTTTTCTGATTTAACAGCGGCTTCTTTTAGTCTTAAACCTACGCTTACATTAAGTGCTGAGGTGATCGCTATTCAGCAGGTTAAACAAGGTCTAGGGGTTGGGTATGGCCATCGATTTATAGCTCCTCGTGATATGCGTATCGGTATTGTTTCGTGCGGTTATGCTGATGGCTACCCACGTCATGCGCCAGATTTCACCCCAGTCGGTGTGCAAGGGCAGTTAACCGATTTGGTGGGTCGGGTTTCAATGGATATGCTCACCATTGATTTAACCGACTTACCTAGCGTTCAAGTGGGTACCCCAGTCGTTCTTTGGGGGCAAAATGGCCCAAGCGTTGATACCGTGGCGCAGCAAGCCGGCACCATTGGTTACGAGCTTTTATGCGCGGTCGCACCCAGAGTGAAACATCAGGTAAGTCATGTCTAAAATCAAAACGCGTTATGTTTGTATTGAGTGTGGTGCCATCACAGCTAAATGGCAAGGTCAGTGTTCGTCGTGCCAAGCATGGAATACGCTTGAAGAGTCTCGCGAAGACCCAGCCGAAACAGCACATCGATTTGCCCCTTTGACGCAAACCTCAGAGGTTGTCAAATTAAGCGACGTTCAAGCACGCGATTTACCCAGAGTTTCAACTGGCATCGGTGAGCTTGATCGGGTAATGGGTGGGGGGCTGGTTTCAGGTGGCGTGACATTAATTGGTGGCGACCCAGGTATTGGTAAGTCAACCTTGTTGCTGCAAGCTGCTGGTGCGATGTCGGGCCAATCTCGGGTGTTGTATGTAACAGGCGAAGAATCGGCCGAACAAGTGGCATTAAGGGCGAGACGACTGTCACTGAATAACCCTCAAATTGACCTGTTGGCAGAAATTCGCCTTGATATTGTCGAGGCGGCGCTGCGTGATAACCCGCCTGGCATGGCGGTGATTGATTCAATTCAGACTATTTACTCTAGTGCACTCACATCGGCGCCCGGTTCTGTGGCTCAGGTTAGAGAGTGTGCCGCACAGTTAACGCGTTTGGCTAAGCAGTTGGGTGTTCCCTTATTTATGATTGGGCATGTCACCAAAGACGGGGCATTAGCGGGCCCCCGTGTGTTGGAACACATGGTTGATACCGTACTGTATTTTGAAGGTGATACACATTCATCTTTTCGTCTCGTGCGCGCCTTTAAAAATCGTTTTGGGGCGGTCAATGAGCTGGGTGTGTTTGCCATGACAGACCGTGGTTTGAAAGGCGTTAGCAACCCCTCAGCTTTATTTTTGTCGCACCATACTGAAAGGGTTTCAGGCACTTGCGTGATGGCCACACAAGAGGGTACTCGCCCGTTGCTGGTTGAAATACAAGCGCTTTTAGACGATTGTCAGTCACAAAGCCCGAAACGTCTCGCATTAGGTCTTGAGGGGCATCGGCTTGCGATGTTGCTCGCGGTGTTACACCGCCATGCTGGCGTGGCAACCGCCGATCAAGATGTGTTTATTAATGCAGTGGGTGGGGTTCGTATTTCAGAGCCCGCTGCCGATTTACCCGTACTCTTGGCTGTTTTGTCTTCATTGCGTAATCGTCCACTTCCAGCAGGCTTAATTGCGTTTGGCGAAATTGGTTTGGCAGGAGAAGTGCGACCCGCACCGCGTGGTCAAGAGCGATTGCGTGAGGCGGCTAAATTGGGTTTTTCGACCGCTATTATTCCTTCTGCTAATGCCCCTAAAAGCCCTATTGAAGGCTTAAATGTCATTCCAATTGATCGGCTATCTCAGGCTATTGAGGCGGCTAGGCAATTAAACGACTAAAGTAACGAATCAAAAGCAAACTGCGAAGCTAACAAGCGGTTTTGCAAACACATCAGATAAAGGATTTTTAATTGCACATACTGCAACTGGCCCTCAGACAGTTTTGGCGTGACTTAAGATCACCAGATGTTCGCATGCTGGCGCTCGCTGTCTTTATCGCTGTCGCGGCAGTCAGTAGCGTTGGTTTTTTGTCTGATCGGGTGGGGCGTGCACTCGAGCGTGATGCGGCCCGTATGCTGGGGGCAGACCTTGTCGTTGAAACCCCCCAACAAGCAAACGATTTGTGGCTTGACTTTGCACGTGAGCAAGACTTAACGGTGGCGAGAAGTTGGCTGTTTCCTTCAATGGTGGGTAGACCCACAGGTGATTTGCAACTTGCATCAGTCAAAGCCGTTGATGAGGCATACCCACTTCGTGGCGAGCTTCGTACGGCTTTAAATGTCACCAGCCCAGATCAGGCCACTCGGTTTGGGCCTCAACCGGGTATGGCTTGGGTTGACCCTCAATTATTAGCACTGACTGGCCTAAAAGTGGGTGACACGTTGCAGGTTGGTCGTTTGCCGCTAAAAATTGATCGCGTCATCACCTATGAGCCAGACCGAGGAGCGCAGTTCGTTAATGTCGCTCCCCGTGTCTTAATTCGCTCTGAAGACCTACCTCAAACGGGGTTGCTTGGGCCCGGTAGTCGAGTTGGTTATGCATTATTGGTGGCGGGTTCGGTCGACAAAATTAGTGCTTATAAAGCTTGGCTTGAGCCCCAACTATCGGGTTCTCAACGCATTTTGACAGTTGAGTCAGGTCGCCCGGAAGTGAGTCGAGCCATTGAGCGTGCCGAGCAGTTTTTAACGCTGGTTGTCATGATTGCTGTCTTAATTGCCGCAGTAGCTGTCGCATTGGGTGCTAGGCGGTTTAGTCAGCGACAATTGCCTGCTGTGGCGGTTATTCGTTGTCTAGGTGCGACTCAGTCAATGGTGACCGGTATATTGCTCATCGAGTTTTTGTTACTTGGTATCGTTGCTACGGTTTTAGGCTTAATTGTTGGGCTCATTAGCCAATATGGCTTAGTTCAAGCTATGGCAGGGTTTTTGGGCGAAGACTTGCCGTTACCCGGTATGGTGCCGGCCTGGCAAGGCCTCTATGCAGGTTTATGGTTGCTGTTTGCTTTCTCGTTGCCACCGTTACAAGCCCTCAGAAAAGTGCCGCCAGGCCAAGTTTTGCGTCAGCAGGTCGACACTTTTCCACTGCAAAGCATAGCCGGCTATTTGGTAGCCTTAATTGGTTTTGGGGTGCTGATGTGGTGGGTGGCAGGCAACCTGAAATATGGCTTTGGTTTGGCGCTCGGTTTTGCTGCTGCTGCAGTTAGTTTTGGCCTGATAAGCATGGCGATGCTTTGGGTGATTAATCGCTTGCGATGGGTCATACCCAATATGCCAACCCTTCGCTTCGCGTTGGCGGGTTTAGTCAGGCGTCGAGGGGCAACGGTTGCCCAAACCAGTGCATTGGCTGTTGGCATGATGGCTATTTTATTGTTAACCATTGTTCGTACCGATTTACTCGATGGTTGGCAACGAACTTTGTCGCCCGACACGCCTAATCGGTTTTTAATCAATATTCAGCCCGACCAACGAGAACCCATTAAGCAAGCATTGCTTCAAGCAGGACTGCCACCAACCGACTTTTCCCCGATGGTGCGGGGGCGTTTGATCGAGCAAAATGGTCGGGCTTTATCAATCGACGACTTTGACGAGCCACGTGCGCAGCGTTTGTTACAACGTGATTTTAATTTGTCTTATACCGATACTTTGCAGGGGCAGGGGACCATCATTGACGGCAACAGTTTTGATTTAAATGCCAATGAAGTTTCTATGGAAGTTGGCCTGGCAAACTTGCTTAGGTTGAATCTTGGTGATGAACTGGTGTATGAGGTTGCCGGTCAACCCGTTAAAGTCAAAGTAACCAGCTTGCGCCAAGTCAATTGGGACACCATGCGTGCCAACTTCTTTGCTATCACCACCCCTCAAGCTTTGATAAACAAGCCTCAAACCTTAATTACAGCGTTTCACCTGCCCGATGAAAAAGGTCAAGTGTTACAAGATTTGGTTCATCAGTATCCAAATTTAACAATTTTTAATGTGGGGACGATTCTGGCACAGCTTCAATCTGTTCTCGATCGAGTGTCTGTTGCGGTACAAGGGCTATTTTTATTTGCTGTCGCAGCGGGGGCTTTGGTGTTAGCGGCCGCACTGATTGCCAGTAAAGATGAACGCATTAAAGAAACGGCTTTACTTCGCGCCTTAGGTGCCACCCATCAACAGCTGAGAAGTGCGCAACGCATTGAAATGATTTTAATTGGTGTACTGGCTGGTCTGATGTCTGCCGCTGGGGCCGTACTGGTGGCTTGGGGGTTGGTGCACTGGGTGTTTGAGTTCGACATGGTGTGGTCTGTATGGCCTTGGCTGCTTGGTGTTGGGGTCTGTGTGCCGGCGTCATGGCTCACAGGGAAAATGGTTTTAAGAAGTGTTTTACATACACCGCCTTGGGTTGTGCTCAGGCAGACTTAAAGATGAAATCAACTGATCCCGTTACGATGTCAAAGCTCGCACAGGGCAACAATTTATATCTGTGGAACCCAACTCAACTGGAGCAGTTTGACCAGCATATTTTTGACCCCCGAACACCTGCTTTAACCGCACAAAACGTCACTGAGGGGGGGCGCAAAGCGGCTTGGTTTATTGATATAAATGGTCTCTCTTGTGTGCTGAAGTTCTACCAAAGAGGGGGGGTAGCGGCTTATTTGAACCGTTCCAACTATTTTTGGTTAGGCCAAGCGCGCGCGCGCTCATTTCATGAGTTTACGGTGATGCGCAAACTACAACAATTGGGTTTGCCTATTCCTGATGTGGTTGCAGCGGCTTGCTGGCGTCATCATGGCATGCTTTATCGTGCCGCACTGATTACCAAACGCATTGATGGCGCCATACCTTTAGCACGCTCAACAGACCCCGAAGACTGGTTCAATGCGGGGCGAGTGGTTCGATCTATGCATCAACTCGAAGTCTGGCATGCTGATTTAAATGTTTTTAATATTTTACTCGATACAGACCGTAAAGTTTGGTTAATTGATTTTGATCGAGCACGCATAAACCTTATCAGTCGCGCTGAAAAAGATCAAAACATTGCTCGTCTGCAGCGGTCAGTAAAAAAGGTTTTACACTTTCAAGCAGATGAATTTTGGCTGCATTTTGTGTGGGGTTACTCGGGTATTTCTCGAGATTGACAATTTAAGTTTAGAAATATTTTTTTTCAGGCCGTCTTTATGATAAAAAATCATAATGATTGTTTACATTTCTTTTCTTCGAGGGTTTTTACATGCTTAAAAAATCTTACGCCGTTGGGGTATTGGGTTTAATTGCTTTGTCTGTTTGTGCGACCACTTCATTGCCGGCTTTCGCACAAGAAAAAGTTTTAAATGTATACAACTGGGCTGAATACACCGCACCAGACACCATACCCGGTTTTGAACGTGAAACGGGTATTAAGGTACGGTATGACGTTTACGACAGCAACGATATTTTGCAGGCTAAATTGCTCACAGGTAAATCAGGTTACGACATTGTGGTGCCTTCAACGAATTACGCATCAAGGCAATTAAAGGCAGGTTTGTTTCAAAAGCTAGATAAAGCCGCTATTTCTAATTTAAAAAATTTAGACCCGGCAATCATGAAGCTACTCGATGGTATTGACCCTGGTAATCAATATTTTGTGCCATGGGGTTATGGCACAAATGGGTTGGGTTTTAACGTAACAAAGGCCCAAGCCATGATGGGCGCTGACGTTAACTTAGCTGATTGGTCTATTTTCTTTGACCCTGAAAAAATTAAAAAATTTGAAAGTTGTGGTGTATCAGTTCTTGATGAAGCGGCTCAGGTGTTCCCAGCGGCCTTGCATTATTTAGGCAAAGACTCCAATAGCGAAAACCCCCAAGATTATCGCGATGCCCTTGCGTTATTAAAGAAAGTA
>ERZ888423.1921-NODE-1921-length-16705-cov-25.765405_pt1 | contig 16705 bp, 12 predicted proteins | sample MGYA00520523_ERZ888423 | MGnify/ENA primary metagenome ERZ888423 (study PRJEB32303, sample SAMEA104408611) | aquatic metagenome | biome: Brackish water; feature: Pelagic; material: water | place: Baltic Sea | collected 2014-06-08T10:24:00 | depth 30,27 m ...
CCCCATCACGAATGAGGTGATCGCTACCATTCGCACCAAACGCGAGCCCTCAACGTTTTTGATAGAACTACAATAAAAATCGCTCAAAACCTCAATCTTATATAGCGCCTCGAGGTTGCCTTGCTTGGCTTTGTGCAACGTATAGCGATCAACCCCCAAGATACGAAAACTCATGTACGACCAATAGGTATAAAGTGTGATATAAAACCAAATATTGGTAAAAGGATCAAATTCTATAAGTCGCCCAAGCAGGGTATTTTCAAACATATGACGATTAAATCCCGTGCCGATTTTTCAAGTCTTGAGTAAGTGGCCATTCAATGGCACATATTCATTAAGAACTCACGCCAAAACTTTAGGATATCTAATGCAATTTGAGCAAGCCGCCTTTCCTGTTAATCGTTTTCGCCGTTTGCGCCGTTCTGAGGCCCTACGCGATTTGGTCGGGGAAAATCGTTTAAGCAGTGCTGATTTTATTTGGCCGTTGTTCATTCGTGACGGACAGGGGATAGAGGAGCCAATCCACTCAATGCCGGGCGTAAATCGTTTATCGGTGGACCGGTTGATGTTCGCGGCAGAGCGGGCCATGCTGCTTGGCATTCGGGCTATATGTTTGTTTCCATATACCGATAATGCGCTTAAAACCCCTGAATGCGAAGAGGCGTGGAACCCTGAAAATCTAACCAACAGAGCTATTCGTGGCCTTAAATTAAAATTTCCAGACCTTGCAGTGATGACAGATGTCGCACTTGATCCTTATAATAGCTTTGGCCATGACGGTCTGGTGGTGGACGGTAAGGTGTTAAATGACGAAACCGTCGCGGCTTTGGTCCGTATGACCTTAGCACAGGCCGATGCTGGGGCAGATATTATTGGTCCATCGGACATGATGGATGGGCGCATACTAGCAATGCGCACAGCGCTTGAGGATGCTGGCCACAAAGAGGTTGTAATCTTGTCTTATGCGGCCAAGTATGCTTCTGGTTTTTATGGCCCCTTTCGTGACGCGGTTGGCGCCTCGGGTGTTTTGGTGGGTGATAAAAAAACATACCAAATGAACCCTGCCAATCAAAATGAAGCCATGCGTTTGATTGCTCGCGACCTACGCGAAGGCGCTGATATGGTTATGGTGAAGCCAGGTATGCCATATTTGGATATTTGCCGCCTGGCAAAAGATAATTTTTGCGTACCAACTTTTGCTTATCAAGTGTCGGGGGAATATGCGATGATCAAAGCCGCTGCCCAAAATGGCTGGATCGATGGCGAAAAGGTGATGATGGAAAGTCTTTTGTGCTTTAAAAGAGCGGGTTGCGATGGAATATTGACCTATTTTGCACCCCAGGCGGCCGCCATTTTGGCTGAAATGCGCTAGTCTCTAACGTCGCTTGGAATGGGGCTCAATTCAGGCTAAACTAAGACTAAATACAATACAACAAAACCTAGCTCAACAGCTAAGGTCGAAGGGTTAAGATGAAAAAATATATCGATTTGGTTTTGGTGTTAGGATCATTAACCATGCTATCAGCCTGTATGGGTACTGGTGAACAATCGGGTAATGCCTTTAAAAATCCCTTTACGCAAAAACAAGTTGAAGGCGAAGCCGCCGCTAAAATTGACGCGCGAGTTGATGTCACTCGCAGCTATCTTTTTGACCAATATCCAGGCAGCCAAGAGCTTGAGGCCAAAGCCGCAGGTGTGCTTTATATGCCTTTGATTACCGAAGCGGGCTTTGGCATTGGCGGCGCCTACGGGCGTGGATCTTTGCGCATTGGCGGCATTACTGAGGCCTATTATTCGACCGCCAAAGCCACCTACGGTTTGCAGATTGGCGCACAGCAATACGCCCATGCGTTGTTTTTCATGACACCTGAAGCGCTCAGTTATTTTCAATCCTCGGAAGGTTGGGCTGTTGGTGCCAATTTGCGCTATGCTGTGCCTGAAATGGGCTTAACATTAGGTAAAGATACCACCGAGATTGATCCTGTAGTTGCCTATGTTTTCGGGCAATCTGGGCTGATAGTTGGGGCAACGCTTTCCGGTATGAAATATAATAAAATCAACCCATAAGCGTGCGTTTATAGCGTTTGGCGGCGTTTTTTTTGTCTAAGTTTGCGGAGCTTATATGATCATAGTTTTTCGTGCGCTTTTAGCCCTTCTGCTGGTGGCCTTTGTTGTGATGCTTGGGGGCATTGGGTTAAGCTATTATTTTGTGTCGCGCTCTTTGCCAGATTATAATGAGAACTTTAGCCTTAAAAATTTGCACCAACCTGTCGAAATCATTAGAAGTAACAATGGCGTTCCGCATATTTTTGGCGTTCAAGATGACGATGTATTTTTTGCGTTAGGCTTTGCCCATGCCCAAGATCGGTTATGGCAAATGACCATCGCACGGCGCACCGCACAGGGACGTTTGTCGGAAATTTTTGGGAGCAGCACTTTTAAAATCGATGAATTGATGCGCAGGCTTGATCTTTATGGTTTGGCAAAGTTATCGCTGCATGCCCAAGATGACACGACGAAAGCAGCGCTTGATGCCTATGCGGCGGGGGTGAATGCCTGGCTTGATGAAATTAATAAAAAAGCGCGTGGTCGTGGTGCGCCCGAGCTGTTTTTCTTTGCCAGTGAAATTGCTCCATGGATGCCCGAAGACAGTCTTGCGCTTTTAAAGCTTTTGGCGGTGGAAATGTCGACACATTTAGAAAGTGAAGTTCTGCGCGCGCGCCTTTCCTTGCTATTGTCGCCGGAGAAATTGCAAGATCTGTTGCCTGATGATCCCACTGAAGGTATCATCAGCACTCCCGATTATGCCACCCTTGTGCCAGACATTGTCAAAAGAGACACCATTCAATTGGTGCAGTCGGTGGATATGGGGCCTTTGTCGCCCTTTAAAGGCAAGAATTTTGGTGGCGCTTCAAACGCATGGGCGGCGGCCCCTAGGAGGGCTGCTCTTGGTGGGGCGCTCTTGGCCAATGACCCGCATACGGGATTTACTGCCCCTGCACTCTGGTATCTGGCGCGCCTGAGTTTGCAAGGGCATGACATTATTGGTGCTACCATTCCAGGGATGCCTGTGGTGTTTTTGGGTCGTAATGCGGATTTGGCTTGGGGGATGACCTCATCCTATCTTGACGATCAAGATCTGATGGTTGAGATGCAGGATCCCAGCGACCCAGGCCGCTATCGTACTTACGACGGCTGGGCTCCCTATATCACCCGTCCCTCGATCATCACGATCAAAGATGAAGTGCCTATCACTATTAATCTTAAATGGTCGCAAAATGGCCCGATCCTGCCCGCCGATCAGTTTAATCTGGCCGCGATTACGCCCAAAGGTTACGACATTGCCCTGTCCTGGACGGCACTGGATGCGGCCGATACTTCAATGACGGCTTTGATGGGGCTTATGAGCTCAAACTCGATCTATCAAGCGATTGAGGCGGGGCGCAACTTTATAGCCCCTTCACAAAATGTGACGTTGGCCGATAACAACAACATCGCCATGGTGACCTATGGTGCCATTCCTAACCGCAGCCAAGATCATCAAACTCAAGGTCGTATGCCCGCCTTAGGCTTTGTTGCGCACAATCAATGGAACGGCTATCAGCCGTATTTCAAAAACTACCGCGTAGTTAATCCGGCTGCGGGGCTACTTGGCAATACCAATAATAAATTACCCGCCAGCGCCTTTCCTGATCATATTTCATATGATTGGGGTGACACGCAGCGCATTCAACGTTGGCTGTCTTTGATGAAAACCCGCGAAGTCCATACACGCGAAAGCTTTGTGGAGACGCAGCTCGACACCGTCAGTCCAACGGCGCGCCATCTTTTGCCGTTGATTGGTGCTGAGTTTTGGTTTGCCGATGCGGCCGCCCCATCAGGAACGCCAGCTGCACGGCGCTCCAAAGCACTTGCTTTGATGGTGTCGTGGAACGGTGAGATGAATGAACATATGCCTGAACCACTGATCTATGCCGCTTGGATGCGGGCGCTGCAAGATCGTTTGATCCGCGACGATCTCGGCCCCTTAGCAAATCAGTTTACCAATATTGATCCCTTGTTTCTGGATAGGGTCTTTCGTAATGTCGACGAGGCGGCGCGTTGGTGTGATATTGTGCAAACCTCTGGCTCTGAGACCTGCCCAAAAATTGCGCAAGAGGCGTTGGATGCCGCCTTGCAAACCCTAAGTGAAACATACGGTGATACAATCGAAAGCTGGCGCTGGGGCGATGCGCATCAGGCTGTTCAAGATCACCCTGTTTTAGGTAATGTGGGGCTACTGCGCTATTTGGTCAATATTCGCCAATCGACTAGCGGCGGGGACAATACGTTGATGCGCGGCCTGACGCGAGGCAGGGGATCAAACCCCTATGAGAATGTGCATGGCGCGGCTTACCGCGGCGTTTATGATTTTGCCGATCCTGACAGTTCGATCTTTGTATTATCTACGGGGCAGTCAGGCCATCCTCTGTCGCGCCATTATGATGATTTGGGCCTCTTATGGCGGCGGGGAGAATATGTACCCATGTCGCTAGATCCGGCGCTGGCACGGGCTGGAGCTGCGGGCATTAGCCATTTGCAGCCGCTATCCCCGTAAGCGAGAAAAATCCCTTTTCTTGGCGGGGCGTCCAAAGAAGGGTGAACTGCCACCCCAAGTCATCTTGGTTTTCCGTTTGGATGATGTTTTGCGCATGAAGCCAAGCATAGGCGCGGCCCTGATCGAAGGGCAAACTGATGGATGAGGTGAACTTTGCCTGATCAAAAACAGTTGAAATGGCATTGACCAACCCGTCAATCCCTTGGCCGTTAAACGCCGAGACGGCAAAAGTATGATCGGATTTGTCCGCCTGTTCACGAAGGTTTAGCGCCGTTCCATCATTAACCAGATCAAGTTTGTTCCACACTTCGATTTGTGATGTCGTGTCTTTAACCCCAAGCGAGGTTAAAATATCGATCACGTCAGCAGATTGTTCGGCCGTTTCAGGGTGTGAGATGTCGCGCACATGAATGATCAGATCAGCGGCCAGCACCTCTTCTAAGGTGGCACGAAAAGCGGCGACCAATTCGGTCGGTAAATCCGAGATGAAGCCCACCGTGTCAGACAAGATCACCTTGCGTCCATCGGTCAGCGTCACGCCGCGCATCGTGGGGTCAAGGGTGGCAAAGAGCATATCTTTTGCCAAAACCTCGGCCCCTGTCATGCGGTTGAAAAGCGAAGATTTGCCCGCATTGGTATATCCTACCAGCGCAACCACGGGAAAGGGAACTTTGCGCCGCGCGGCGCGGTGCAGTTCGCGGGTTTTAACCACTTTTCCAAGTTGACGCTTGATGCGTACCACCTGATCATCAATGGCGCGTCGATCAGATTCGATTTGCGTCTCACCGGGGCCGCCGACAAAGCCCAAACCTCCACGTTGGCGTTCAAGGTGGGTCCAGGCACGAACAAGGCGGGTGCGCTGATAAGTGAGTGCAGCCAATTCTACCTGCATCACCCCTTCTCGGGTGCGTGCGCGGTCGGCGAAAATTTCTAGAATAAGACCGGTACGATCTAGAATTTTTACGCCCCATTCTTTTTCAAGATTGCGCTGCTGAACAGGCGAAAGCGTTCCGTCAACCAGCACCAGCTCAATTTTGTCAGCAGTGAAAATCTGTTTAAAGTCATTCACCTTTCCCGAACCAAGCAACATTGCGGGGTTTGCTTTAGCCAAGCGCACAACATCTGCACCCAGCACATCAATATTGGGCAGGGCTGCGGCTAATGACACAGCTTCTGCAAGCCCATGTTCAGCCAAGCGGCGGTGGTGTTGGCCTTTAAGCTCGAGGTGCAAAACAAATGCCCGTGTGCGAGGTTTGGCGGTGCTATGGCCCAGATTTTCAAGGTAGGTGTGTAAAGGAGCTAAATCTTCATCCATTCAAAAGATCATTCTTCCCCCTCATAAAGACTTAAAGGTCCACCCGGCATGATGGTCGAAATAGCATGTTTGTAAACCAATTGTGATTGGCCGTCGCGGCGTAACAGCACACAAAAATTGTCAAACCAGGTAATAACACCTTGCAATTTCACCCCATTGATCAAAAAAATCGTGACAGACATCTTTGATTTGCGTACTTGATTTAGGAATACGTCTTGTAAATTTTGTTTATCAGCAGCCATTTTCAGCCTTTATTATTCTAATGGGTCCGTTGTGAGTGTAAAACACACCAACTCATTTTAGGATTATGGGCCCCAAAAGTGGAAGTTTCCAGTCCTAAAACACGAAAAAAACCAATGCTATGCCTGCCAAGCCCGTGGCATCAGCACTGCTACCAGGGCCAAAACCTCTAACCGACCCAAGATCATGGCTAAGCCCAAGAGCGCCTTTTCCAGTATTGAAAGATCAACGAGCGCAATTGCCGCCTCTTGTGACAGCGATAAAAGCGGCCCAGTATTGCTAAAAGCAGCAAGGGTTAACGGCATCGAATTTTCAAAATTAAGCCCTATCAATGACAGGCACAAAAGCAAAAAAACCATTAAAAAAGAAATCAGCATCATATAGATCCAAGCCAACTGCGCCCCCTCGCGGCGCAGTTGGCGCGCAGCTTTGCCTCGCCCGCCGACAGAGTTTGGCAAGATGATGCGGTCTAACTCGCGGCCCACTTGGGTAAAAAGGGCCGCGGCTCGCAAGAGCTTAATACCGCCCGCTGTGGTGGCCACGCCCCCCCCCATGACCGCAAGGGCGATCAAAATAAGAGATGGATTGTCTAGCCCCGACCATGCCTGCGCCATGGACCAGTGTTGCGAGATGAAGCCGGTCGTCGTCATAAAAGACAATGTGGTGAACAAAAAACCCCAAAGTGCGCTAAGCGCAGGTAATATCCCATGCACCGCGTCCGTTTGACTTAACGCTAAAAAATGGCCTGAAAACATAAGTGCACAAATCGAAACAATCACCGTCGCCGCTAGCCGTAGCTCGGGGTCTTTGACCCAGTGCAGGCCTTCGGTGATCATGATGCTATCGCCATAAAAACGCCGCGACAGGGTCAAGGCTAAGACTATAAAAACCAACATCTCGGCCAAAAAGGGAGAATTTGTGCCCGCCATACCTCCCACGGGCGACAGGCCACTCGTCGAGATAGTGGCCAGTGCATGACAAAAAGCCGTCAGCTGCGTTTCGCCCGAGATGATCAATCCCAGCCACAGAAGCACAGTCGCCGCGCCGTAAACCGGAAAAATAATAAATAGCCCTTTGACCAGATGCTGCGAGCTATCCAGCTGAATACCTTTCTGAGCGATGCTTTTCGCGTTCATAATCTCGGCGCCGCCAAGGTTAAAGGGGGCCAATATCCGCCCGGCTCCCACCAAAATCAGCAAACCGCCCATCCAGCCGACCAAAGCGCGCCACAGATGCATCGAGTTGGGTAAAGGTGCTTGACCTGCAAACGTATCAAAGCCTGTGGTGGTCAGTGCCGAGGTCATGTCAAACCAAATATCGACGAATGATAGATGTGGCATAGCCTGATGGAAGGGTAAGGCCAGCATAGGCGGCAGAACGAAAAACGCCCCGACAAAGGCCAAAAGTTGGCTGGTCCCCACGTCGCGGGGGCGATAATTTTCGGTTGCAATCGCCAGCATCGCCGTACAAATTAAAAGGATTGAGCCACCGTAAAAAAATGGCCGCGCCACCCACATAGGCCCCACAATTACCGCATGGGCTGCAGGCACATACATAGTTAATGAGGACAACCCCATCAAAATCACCAAAAGCGGAAGATTCAAAATGGCTCGTGGCATGATCTAGAAAAAATCTACAGATACTTGCAGCAACCGTTCCACTTCGGCCACGTCTTTGGTCAGGGCAAAAAGCAAAACTACATCACCATCTTCCATGCGTAAGTCTCCATGCGGCTTGAGAACCTTATCGCCCTTAAGCACCGCCCCCACCAACACGCCTTCGGGGAAAGAAATGTCGCGAATGATCTGCCCCGCCAAAGGTGATGTGGAGAGCACCTGCGCCTCGATCACCTCGGCCTCGGTATCGCCGATAGAATAAATTGCCCTCACGCGGCCATGGCGGATATGGCGTAAAATCGAGGAAACGGTGGTTGCTCGTGGGTTAATGTAGGCGTCAATATTCAAAGGGCCCATCAAAGACACAAGGCTTGGGTCATTGATCAAAGCAATCGCCATTTGACAGCCCGCAGCCTTGGCACGTACCGCCACCAAAAGATTGGTCTTATCATCATCGGTCACAGCCAAAATGGCATCGGCGCGGTCAATACCCGCTTCGAGCAAAATATCCATATCCAACCCATCTCCATTCAAGACAATGGTGCGTTGTAAATGATCGGCCGCATTTTCAGCAATGGCGCGGTTTTTTTCAATGACCTTTACGCGCAGCTTTTCGGTGCGTGTCTCAAGCGCGCGCGCCACGCCCAAACCCACATGGCCTCCACCAATGATGACGATACGTTCTTGTTTATGAGTGGTTTTTCCAAAAATATCTAAGGTGCGATTCATATCTTCGGAATGCGAAAAAACATAAATCTGATCGCCTAAAAATAGCTGATCTTCAGGTTCGGGGGCGAAAAGACGCCCCTCACGGCGCACACCTACCACAATCGCGCGCAGGGTCGAAAATAGCTCATTCAACTGGCGCAAAGGCGTGTTAAGCACGGGGCAATCATCGTCAAGCGCCAGGCCCAAAAGCTGTACGCGCCCTTTCATGAAACTTTCCGTGTCAAAGGTCGCAGGCGCTGCTAGGCGCTGCAAAGCCGCCTCGGCCACTTCGCGTTCGGGGCTGATCACCACATCAATGGGTAAATGGTCGCGACGATAAAGGTCGGAATATATCGCATCCAAATAGCTTTGTGCACGCAACCGCGCAATCTTGCGCGGCACGCCAAAGACTGAATGCGCCACTTGACAGGTGACCATGTTTATTTCGTCAGACTGGGTGGCGGCAATAATCATATCTGCATCTTTTGCGCCGGCCTTTTCCAGGACATCGGGATAACTTGCAAAACCTGCAATACCGCGCACATCTAATGTGTCAGTTGCGCGACGCACAAGTTCGGGGTTGGAATCAACTATCGTCACCTTATTACGTTCGCCCGCCAAATGGCTAGCTATTTGCCAACCAACCTGACCTGCCCCACAAATAATCACTTTCATAAAGCTCTCCTTCGGCGCATCAGACCAATGTCTGTGGCATCCATATCACAGCGTTATGCCCTCTCGATAGGCTTTATTAATCTTTGCCACCCGCTGATTTGCCATCTTCTTTACCAAGGTTATTTACACCTAGGGATTTAAGCTTGCGGTGCAACGCTGAGCGTTCCATGCCTATAAAATTGGCGGTGCGGCTTATATTGCCGCCAAAACGTTTAATTTGAGCCAAAAGATATTCTTTTTCAAAAAGTTCGCGTGCATCGCGCAACGTTAATGTGGTCGTCAAAGCGGTTAAAGTTTGAGCTAATTCGTCAGGGTTACCACTGTTTTGTAGCGGTAACTCAGCTGGCGTGATCGGGCCCTGCGTGTCGCTTAGGATCAGTATGCGTTCAATCAGATTTCGCAATTGACGTACATTTCCTGGCCAAGTCATGGTTTGCAAGACGGCGGCGGCCTCTTCCGTTAAGATGCGCTGTGCAAACCCTTGTGTGTTATGAAATACTTCAATGAAGTGGCGCGATAAAAGGGGGATGTCATCACGCCTGTCTTGCAAGCGTGGCACGTAAATGGGTACCACGTTCAAACGGTCAAACAGCTCTTGGCGAAAGCGGCCCGCAGCAATTTCAGTAACCAAATTACGACTAGTCGACGACAGGACACGCAAATCAACCCGCACCCGATCGGTCCCACCCGCACGTACGAAATGCTGGTCGACCAGGACGCGCAAAATTTTGGATTGGGTCCCAAGGGGCATATCGGCCACCTCGTCAAAGTAAACGATCCCGCCATGCGCCTGTTCTAAAAGCCCCAGCTCAACTCCGCGTTCGGTGGTTTCACGGCCAAACAGCACCTCTTCCATTTCATCGGGTGCAATTCCAGCACAAGCGATCGAAACAAAGGGCGCCCGTGCGCGGGTGGAATTGCTGTGAATATAGCGCGCAATCACTTCTTTACCAGTGCCCGAATCCCCCGATAGAAGCACGCGGCCGTTTGACTTTGAAACCTTATCTACTTGTGATTTAAGCGCCCTATACGAGGTCGAACTGCCCAAAAACTTGGCCAACGGTTGTTCTTTACGTTTGAGCTGCGAATTCTCGCGGCGTAATTTACTGTTTTCAATAGCGCGCCCTACCACCACCATCAGCTGGTCTATGTTAAAAGGCTTTTCGATGAAATCATAAGCCCCTTGTTTGATGGCGGCGACCGCGATTTCTATATTGCCATGGCCAGAAATAATAACCACAGGCACATCAGAATTGTCACGTTTGACGATTTTTAAGATATCAATCCCATCCATCCGGCTGTCCTTAAGCCAAATGTCCAAAATTATAAGATCGGGTTCTTCGGTATTCAGAAAGTTCAAACACTCATCGGCATTGGCGGCCAAGTGTACTGCAAATCCTTCGTCCTCAAGAATATCACCTATCAGACTGCGGATATCGTGTTCGTCATCAACTATTAAAATTTTATTCATTGTGCCTCCGATGGCGGAATTTTAATGCTCTTCGCCTTGGCCGCTAAGGGCAGACGAATTTCGACCATGGCCCCAAAATGGATTTGTCCCATTGCACGCGTCGAAGCAAAGATCGGCGCATCTTGCAAATTCAGGGTGCCGCCGTGTTCTTCGATGATCTTTTTCACAATCGACAGGCCAAGTCCTGTGCCCTTTTCGCGCGTGGTGACATAGGGTTCAAATAGGTGGCCGCGGTCGGGTGGCAGGCCAATACCATTATCCATAATCTGCAAAATCGCTAAGTTATCTTGACTGTTTAAGGTCATGAAAATTTCTGGCTCATAGGAAGCATTGCCAAATTTTTCAATATAAGTATCAATTGCTTCCGAGGCATTCTTAATCAGGTTCATTAATGCTTGCGACATCATCGTTTGATCGACATCAATCCAGATATTGTCGGCCAAGATTTCGGTGATCAATGCAATTTGTGGCATCGCTACCTCTTGCAAAAGTACGGCGTCATTTAAAATTTTGGTCAGATCATGTGTTCTTTTTTCAGGTTCTGGCATCCGCGCAAATTTTGAAAAATCATCAACAATTCGCCTTAAGTCATTGGTTTGGCGTATAATAACGTCAGCATATTGGTCAAGGTTATCAGCCTGATCTCCTACCAGGGGACGAAATTTGCGCTTTATACGCTCGGCCGATAGTTGAATGGGAGTTAAGGGATTTTTAATTTCATGCGCTATGCGGCGTGCAACATCGCCCCAAGCTGCCATTCGCTGGGCCGATACAAGGTCCGTCACATCATCAAAGGTTACGACATAGCCCTCAAGTTGGCCGGCACTGGATTGGCGCACGGCCATCCGCACAAGAAGGTTCTCGATCCGCCCGTTGCGCATCAGGCGCAGCTCTTCTTGTACGGCGTCATCATTTTGGCACTGCCGTTCAAAAAGCGCTGAAAATTCGGGTGCTATTTTTTGAATTAAGGGGCTCGAACCCTCATCTTGGAAGTCCAATAGTCGCGAGGCGGCGCGGTTGACAAAGGTCACCCGACCTTTGCCATCTAGTCCAATAACCCCCGACGTGATCGACGATAAAACTGAGTCAAACAACCGTCTGCGCCGTTCGGTTTGGGTGTTGCCCGCAATCAGCGCGTCGCGTTGCCCTTTTAGGTCATGGGTCATTTTGTTGAAAAGCTGCCCAAGCATCGAGATCTCATCATCATCGTCACCTTCTGGCACCCGTACGTTTAAATTACCGTCCCCCACCTGCATCGCCGCCTCGGCAAGGCGGCCCACGGGGCGAGATAAACGCTCGGCGAACCATAGGCCAAGCCATGTGGCAGCCAAGATCAAAATGATTGCAAACCCCAAATACAGCAAGCCAAATTCGAACAAAAGCCGGCCGCGGTCTGCCTCAAGCTGGTGATAAAGGCGCGCGGTTTGTTTTGTCTCATCTAGCAAACTTAAAATCGATCCATCCACCACGCGAGACACGTAAAGATACCTATCTGCAAATCCTTTTAGATAAATCAGCGCGCGAAATTCATTATTAGTCCAATCTTCAATAATAACAGTTTCACCCGTCTTTGCACGGGTGATATCTTCGGTGCTTGGTTGTTCAAAATCGAACAAATACGACCTCTCACCCCGCGTATGCAAGAGTCCCGTACCGTCGATTAAATAGGCCTCTTTTAAGCCACGTTGGATATTGGTTTGCCCCACGGTTAGCGCTGGGCGTAGCTGGTCGTCCGGCAAAAGAAAGTTTTTGGTTTTAATGGAATTGATGTAGTAGGCGAATGATAAAGCATCTTCCGTCAGGTCTTTGCGATGCTCATCCTCATAGGCTTGTGCGGCGGCGAGTGAGCTTCCAACCACATTGCGCACCCGTTCGGAAAACCAACCCTCAAGCCCAAAATTAACCGTAAAGACCGCAAAAATAGCAACCAAGATGGTGGGCATCAAAGCTAAAAATGCAAAAACACCTGACAGGCGCAAATGCAAGCGGGAGCCTGCGAATTCAAGCCGTCGTTCGGCCATAATTCGCATGACGCGGCGCAGGACCAAGGCTGCAACCAACAAAATATAAAACAAATCAGCTAATAAAATCAACCGCAAGACAGTGGAATTGATATTTTGATTAAGCGGCCCCAAGGTCAAGACCGTAAAGGCGGCCAAAATAGGACCAATGAAGACCAGGCTTAACGTAATAAGATTTTGTATCTGCCGGCGCAGATACAATTCTTTAAGTCTTAAGCTCTTTTTACCTTTTAGCTCGCCTATCACAACCTAATTCCTTTGGGCGGGTTCCCCCGCCAAGTCACTTATGCGGCAAAATTGCTACAGAAAGCGCGACTTGTTGCGTTTTTACATCAGTTTGCGGCGCCGTGTCACGCGAATATCAAGATCAATGATCTTTTTTCTAAGGGTATTGCGGTTGATCCCCAGCAAATCGGCGCATTTGGCCTGATTTCCAGCGGTTGCATCTAGGGCTATTTCGATCAGCGGGCTCTCAATCTCGCGCAAGATACGGTCATAGACCCCTACTGGGGGAAGGACACCGCCATGCAGATCAAAGTAGCGTTTTAAATGCCGCGCCACCGAGGCTTGCAGCTTTTCATTCTCATGTCCGCCGATCAAAGGTTCACTTAACGGGTTTTGACCAAATGTGGCTTCAACCTCAGACTTGGTGATGTCGAGTTCGGATGCGGTGACAACCAAGCGACGCAGCATATTTTCCAACTGGCGCACATTGCCAGGCCAGCTATAGTTGCGCATCAGATCGCGCGCCTCGGGGCTTAAGCGGCGCAAAAGGCCCGATTCGCGATTGGATTTGGTCAAAAAGTGATCGGCTAACAACGGAATGTCTTCGACCCGCGCGCGCAAGGGCGGCACTTCAATCGTCACCCCAACCAACCGGTAGTAAAGGTCACGCCGAAAGCTGCCATTTTCAATATGCTCCGCCAAATCTACTTGCGATGTTGCCAAAATGCGTGGCGCATTTTCGCCCGGCATATCCAGCATGCGTACAATACGGGCTTGAGCCTCATCATCATTGTCGCCCACCTCATCAAAGACCAAGGTGCCGCCCCGCGCGCGGGCAAGAAGGTCAAAGGGACCATCCATCGTCTTTAGGTCATTATTTTGCGCCACCACAAAGGGCATGGTGCGCCTATCGGAAAAATCGTGAATAGCGCGTGCAATTAAAGTCTTGCCTGTGCCCGATTCTCCGGTGATTAAAACGGGCAAGTCCGTGTTCATGACCCGTGCTACCAGTCGATACAGATTTTGCATCTGGCTGTTGCGCCCCACCAAGGGCAGATCATCGGTTGACGCGGCGGTTGCAGTTGCAGTTTCTTTGGCATGCAGGTGGCGTTTAATCTTTAACGCACGGGCCGAGCGTTTCATTAGATCGGGCAGATCAAAAGGTTTGGGCAGATAGTCAAACGCGTCCGCTTCGGCGGCTTGGATCGCGGTCATAATGGTATTTTGCGCAGAAATTACAATCACGGGCAGGCCGGGGCGCAGTTTTGCAATCAATGGCAGGCTTTCAAGCCCGTTGCCGTCGGGCATAATCACATCGGAGATAACCAGATCTCCCTTACCCTCTTCGACCCAGCGCATCAATGTCACCAAGCTTGAGGTGGCATGCACCTTACAGCCCGCCCGCGTGAGCGCTTGGGTCAAAACGGTGCGGATTGTCCGGTCATCATCGGCAACAAGAACTGTTCCATCCATTTTATAGATCCTTTACTGTTGGTCTTGAATGTGCGGCCAAAGCGACTGAGGGGGGGTGGGCTGCCCCCTCACGCGGGGCCAAGGGCAGCGCAACGCGAAAGACAGTGCGCCCCGGAATGCTTTCGACCGTAATCCACCCATCGTGTTCATGCACAATTTTCGATACCAGCGCCAAGCCCAGCCCGGTGCCATTTTCGCGCCCCGACACGAAAGGCTCAAACACATCATTGGCTATATGCTCCGGCAGGCCCGGCCCATCGTCGATAATCTCAATTTGCAAAGGCAAAGGATTGCCAGACCCGTCACGCCTGCGAAATCGCCACGAGATATCGAAATAGGTGTGCAGCCGAATGGTGCCGCCTTTGGCCCCCGCTGCTTCGGCGGCATTTTTGATCAGATTTAAGAAAACCTGCATCAATTGATCATTGTCGGCAAAGGTTGGGGGTAAGGATGGGTCATATTCTTCGATGATATGCATATGTTTTGCAAAGCCAACGAGAGCAGATTTGCGCGCACGATCAAGTGCGTCATGCACATTTACGGGCACGCGTACGGGCGGACGCACATCGCCAAACCGTTCAACCTGTTCAAGTAATTTCACGATGCGACGAGCTTCTTCCACGATCAGATCGGTCAATTCGCGGTCTTCGCCCTGAAGCCCCATCGACAAAAGCTGGGCTGCCCCTGAAATGCCTGCTAGGGGGTTTTTAATTTCATGCGCCAGCATCTCAGCCATGCCAATGGCGGATTTGGCCGCTGTTTTCGCCTGACCAGAGCGCCCCAGCCGCTCGGACTGATCGCATGGCAAAATTAGCATCAACACAAGGTTTCCGCTTGCGAACAAAGGGGCCAGCTGCACCGAGATTTTCACTGGCGCACGTTCGCCAGTTGTCAGCTCAATATCATTGATGAAAACGGGCGATTGGTTTTGCGTGGAGCGCAAGGTGGCTGTGGCGATATCAGCATTAATGAACAGGCGGTCATAGACTTTACACTGGGCCAGATTGCGTGCTGATAGGTTTAAGAAATTTTCGGCTGCGGGGTTTGTATCTAGTATAGTGCCATCGGCGTGCAGCAAAAGGGCGGGCGACGGGATTGACGCCCAAAGCGCGCCTAACGTTTCAGGATGGGGCAAATCGCTCATGTGACCACCTGTTGGTTTGCAAAGGCTGATAGTATGCCCGACAGCACAGCCTTTGGATTGTCATCGGTTAAAAGAGCGGTGCGGTACTGGATCAGATCGGCCGCCTCAAGATACCAACCCAAATGTTTGCGTGCCATTTTCAGCCCTAATGCAACCCCGTAAAAGTCAAGCATATCTTCATAATGGGCAGCGACAATATCGCCCAAAGCACCCCCGCTTGGGGGGGGGGAGCTGGCCTGATCGGCCAAAGCATCAGAAACCTCACGTAAAAGCCAAGGGCGCCCTTGGGCGCCGCGCCCAATCATCAATCCTGCAGCTCCGGACTGCCTCAACGCTTTGCGGGCCGCGGCTTCATCGACAATATCGCCATTGGCAATCACGGGGACGGCAACCGCTTCGCATACTGACTTGATCGCGGCCCAATCGGCTTTTCCCTTATAAAACTGACAGCGCGTGCGGCCATGGATTGTGATCATTTGAACCCCTGCCCCAGCCGCGCGCGTCGCAAGTATTGGCGCGTTGCGCATGTCATCATCCCAGCCCAACCGTGTTTTAAGCGTAACGGGAACAGATACGGCCGCCACCACCGCATCTATTAGGCGCAGCGCATGGTCTAAATCTTTCATCAACGCCGAACCCGATTCGCCCGTGGTGACCTTTTTAGCTGGACATCCCATATTAATATCTATGATCTGCGCCCCATGCGCTTCGACATACCGTGCGGCTTCGGCCATCCAATAGGCTTCGCGCCCTGCAAGCTGTACAGATGTAGCCCCTTGCCCAAAGCCAAGCTCGGCCCGCGCACGCGCCAAAGGGCGGGCTTGCACCACCTCTTGCGAGGCGACCATCTCGGAGACGACCAGGCCTGCCCCAAAGCGCGACACCAATCTGCGAAATGGTAAATCCGTAATGCCAGCCAAAGGGGCCAGAAAAACGCCGTTTCTTAAACCAAGAGGGGCAGATGTTGTGAGTGTGCCTTGCGATGTCATGCTCATTTTCTAGCGTTAAATTGGGGACTTGAACATAGAGATACGCGTAAAAATGCCTCAAAAATATACAATGCTTAAAATTTAGGCATAAATACTCGCAAAAATATCGCGTTTTAAAACTGTACCCCATCTGCAAAGCGGGAATTGCCTTAAGGGCCGCTTTCTTATAAAAGTGCCGAAAGAAGGGCATGATATGAGCACAGCCGTCATCATTCTGGCCGCTGGGCGCGG
>ERZ888423.1922-NODE-1922-length-16699-cov-48.675979_pt1 | contig 16699 bp, 14 predicted proteins | sample MGYA00520523_ERZ888423 | MGnify/ENA primary metagenome ERZ888423 (study PRJEB32303, sample SAMEA104408611) | aquatic metagenome | biome: Brackish water; feature: Pelagic; material: water | place: Baltic Sea | collected 2014-06-08T10:24:00 | depth 30,27 m ...
GGCCGCCTTGGGCTTGGCTGCGGCCTTGGTTTTGGCAGTGGCCTTGGGCTTGGCCAGGGCCTTGGCTGTCTTGGCCTTGGGTGATTTCGCAGCCTTGCCGCCCTTGGTGGCTTTTTGTGCAATCAGCGCCACCGCCATCGCAAGCGTCAGCGCCTCAGGCTCAAGGTCCTTGGGCAAGGTCGCATTGATCTTGTCCCATTTCACATAAGGTCCGTAGCGTCCCGCCATCACATGCACCGGCCCGCCATGCTCGGGGTGTTCGCCCAGATCCTTGAGCGGCGCCGCCGAAGCGCCGCGCGCGCCGCGCCCCATGGCCTTGGCGGACAAAAGCTCCACCGCGCGGTTCATGCCGATGGTCCAGACTTCATCCACCTCGGGCAGATTGGCATAGATCGGCTTGGCCGCATCCTTGGCCTTGTAGCTGACAAATGGCCCGTAGCGCCCGATGGCCGCCTCGACCGGCGCGCCATCCTCGGGATGCGCGCCCACCCATCGTGGCAGCGCCAAAAGCCTGAGCGCCCCGTCCAGATCGATTGTCTCCACCACCCATCCCTTGGGCAGCGAGGCGCGCTTGGGCTTGGGGTCGTCGGTGGTGGCCTCGCCCAGTTGCACATAGGGGCCAAACCGGCCATCGCGCAGCGTGACGGGCAGCGATGTGTCGGGATCAACGCCCAGCATCTTGCCCTGCGCACCGATGGCCGTGCCGGCATCGGCATCGGCATTGGGCGGGCCGAAGGGGCGGGTGTAGCGGCAGTCGGGATAGTTCGAACAGCCGATGAAGGCCCCGCCCGAGCGTGCGGTGCGCATGCTCAGCCGCCCCTGCCCACAGGTCGGGCAGGCACGCGGATCAGAGCCGTCGGGCTTGGCCGGAAACAGATGCGGCTCCAGCACCTCGTTGATCTTGTCCAGCACATCGGTGATGCGCAATTCCGCCGTTTCGGCCAAGGATGCCGAAAAATCGCGCCAGAAGGCATCAAGCACCGTCTTGTAGGCGCGCGCGCCGGCGCTGACCTCATCCAGCTGGTTTTCCAGATCGGCGGTGAAATCATATTCCACATATCGGCCAAAGTAATTGACCAGGAATGCAGTGACCAGCCGCCCCTTGTCTTCGGGGATCAGGCGGTTCTTGTCCTTGCGGACGTAACCGCGCGCCACGATCGTGTCGAGAATGCTGGCATAGGTCGAAGGCCGCCCGATGCCCAGCTCTTCCATCCGCTTGACCAGTGTCGCCTCGGTGTAGCGGGGCGGGGGCTGGGTGACATGCTGCTGGCCCAGAACCGCGCCATCGGCCGACAAAAGCGCCGCTGCATCCTCGGCCATGCCGGTCTGGGGGGCGGGGCGGCCCGCCAGCTTGACCCAATCGCCAGACAGGGCGCGCGCCACGGGTGTGAGCGCCTCGCCACGCGCCATCTGTGGCAAGCGGCGGCTGTCTTCGTCTTCGGCGTCGTCGCGGCCTTCTTCGTAAAGCTTCAGGAACCCGTCGAACAACATCACCTGCCCGGTCGCGCGCAATTCCACCTGTAGATCGGCGCTGGCGATGGTGACGGTGGTGCGTTCCAGCCGCGCCGCCGCCATCTGGCTGGCGATGGTGCGCTTCCAGATCAGGTCATAAAGCTTGCGCTGATCTTCCTCGGACAGGCGCAATTCGCCCGGTGCCTTGGCCATGTCGGTGGGGCGGATGCATTCATGGGCCTCTTGCGCATTCTTGGCCTTGTTCTTGTACATGCGCGGATCGGCGGGGACATATTCGGCGCCATAGCGCGTCTTGATCGTGTCGCGGGCGGCATGCACCGCCTCGGGCGCCATGTCGATGCCATCGGTACGCATATAGGTGATGTGGCCCGCCTCATAGAGGCGCTGGGCCGCGCTCATGGTCTGGCGCGCGCCCATGCCGAATTTGCGGCTGGCCTCTTGCTGGAGGGTCGATGTCATGAAGGGTGGGGCGGGGTTGCGATTGGCGGGCTTGGCTTCCACATCGGTGACGCTGAGCGCGCGCGACGATACGGCCTGCACCGCCAGCCCGGCCTCGGCCGCGGTCGCCAGATCGAAGCGGTCAAGCTTGCGGCCCCGCAGATGCGTCAACCGCGCCTCGAATTCCTGTCCGCGCGGTGTTTGCAGCATGGCGCGCACCGACCAGTATTCGCGGCCGCGAAAGGCTTCGATTTCCATCTCGCGGTCGGTGATGATGCGCAAGGCCACCGATTGCACCCGGCCCGCCGATTTCGCGCCGGGCAGCTTGCGCCACAACACGGGCGACAGGTTGAAGCCCACCAGATAATCCAGCGCCCGGCGCGCCAGATAGGCCTCGACCAGTTCCATGTCGACCTGACGGGGGTTCTTCATCGCTTCGGTGACGGCGGATCTGGTGATCGCGTTGAACACCACGCGGCTGACGGGCATGCCGGGCTTGATCGCCTTGCGGCTGGTCAGCGCCTCTTGCAGGTGCCATGAAATCGCCTCGCCCTCGCGGTCGGGGTCGGTGGCAAGGATCAGGACGGGGTCATCTTTCAACGCATCGGCGATCGCCTTGACGTGCTTGCGGCTATCGACGCCGATTTCCCATTCCATCGCGAATCCCTGCTCGGGATCCACCGATCCATCCTTCGACGGCAGGTCCCGCACATGGCCGTAAGACGCCAACACCGTGTAATCGCTTCCAAGATATCCATTGATTGTCTTGGCCTTGGCGGGCGATTCTACGACGACGACGGGCATATGCTGGTTTCCTGTTCCGGCCGGGGGCCTTGTGGCGGCGGACCATGTGGGGTCGGGGCCTGCCTTGTCAATGCGTCAGCGACGGGGGCAAAGCCGCTCATTTTCAATGAGGCTTTTTTTGAGGGTCAGCCGCAGGGGCGCTAGAGCCGGGTGATCAGGCCGCCGCCTGCACGGTTGATCCGGCCCGCCATCTCAAGCACGGCAAGGGCTTGGGCGATCTTGCGCGGTGGATGGCCAAGATCACGGATCAACTGATCCTCGGCCACGGGGGCGGCGCCCAGACAGGTCAGGATGGCGCCCTCCAGCCCGCCATCGGGCAGGGTGGCGGGTGAAAGGCCGGGTGTCGCGGGGGCTGTCTGGGCCTGTGCGATGGCGGGGCGCGCAATGATGGGGGGGGCAGTGACCGGGCCGCCCAGGGCCTCGATCACATCTTCGGCCCCGCGCACCAGGATCGCGCCATCGCGGATCAACAGATTGCCGCCACCGGCGCGGGCATCCATCGGATGACCGGGCACCGCCATCACCTCGCGCCCCTGATCAAGCGCCATGCGCGCGGTGATCAGCGACCCGGATCGCGTGGCAGCCTCGACCACGATGACGGCGCGCGACAGGCCCGACACGATGCGGTTGCGGCGCGGGAAATGGCGGGCTTGCGGGTCGAGCCCAAAGGGCATTTCGCTGATCATCAGCCCATGGGCCGCGATCTGGGCGGCCAGATCGATGTTCTCGGCGGGATAGATGCAATCGAGGCCCCCGGCCATGACAGCGATGGTGCCGGTGTCCAGCGCGGCGCGATGGGCCAGCGCATCGATGCCGCGCGCCAGACCCGACACGATGACATGGCCGGCCGCCCCCAGATCACCCGCCAGCCGGCGCGCCATGCGCGTGCCCATGGCCGATGCGTTGCGCGTGCCGACCAGGGCCAGCATCGGCCGGTGCAGCAGTTCGATCCGGCCCTTGGCCCACAACAGGGGCGGGGCATCGGCGATTTCGGCAAGGGCCGCGGGGTAGTCGCGATCGCCAAGGCAGATCATCTTGGCACCGGCGCGTTGGGCGGCGCGCCATTCCGCCAATGCCACGGCTTCGGGGCAGGGGGCATAGCCATCCACGCCCGCCGCACGCGCCAGATCGGGCAGCGCCGCCAGCGCCGCGCGCGCACCGCCATGCGCGCCCATCAGCCGCAGATAGGTGGCCGGACCCACCCGGCGCGAGCGGATCAGCCGCAGGCGTGCGATCCTGTCCGCCTCATCGGCGGCAGGAGCGGGCAGAAAGCTGTGGTCAGGTTCGGCGAATCCGAACTCGGTGTCGTGATGCATGGGCCAAGGCTAGGCCGATAATGGTTAACGCAATGTTACCGCCCCGACCCTCACGCCGCCGAACCGCCGACCGTCAGCCCGCCGATCAACAGCGTGGGCTGGCCCACGCCCACCGGCACCCATTGGCCCGCCTTGCCGCAATTGCCCATGCCCGGGTCCAGCGCCATGTCATTGCCGATCGCCCGGATCTGTTGCAGCGCGGTGGCCCCATCGCCGATCAGCGTGGCGCCTTTGACCGGCGCGCCGATCACGCCGTTCTTCACGCGATAGGCCTCGGTGCAGCTGAACACGAATTTGCCGTTGGTGATATCGACCTGACCGCCGCCAAAACCGACGGCATAGATGCCATCCCTGAGATCGGCCAGGATATCGGCGGGGTCGGCATTGCCGCCCAGCATGTAGGTGTTGGTCATCCGTGCCATCGGCGCATGGGCATAGCTTTCGCGCCGCCCGTTGCCGGTGGCGGCCACGCCCATCAGACGGGCCGATTGCCGGTCTTGCATGTAGCCCACCAGAATGCCGTCCTCGATCAGCACATTGCGGGCCGATGGCGTGCCTTCGTCATCGACGCTGATCGATCCGCGCCGGTCGGGGATGGTGCCATCATCAAGAACGGTCACACCCGGCGCTGCGACGCGCTGGCCCATCAGACCGGCAAAGGCCGATTGCTTCTTGCGGTTGAAATCGCCCTCCAGCCCATGGCCCACCGCCTCGTGCAGCAAGATCCCGGGCCAGCCGGGGCCAAGCACCACATCCATGGCACCCGCCGGGGCGGGTTCGGCCGACAGGTTGACCACCGCGATGCGCAGCGCCTCACGCGCCAGCGCCTCCCAATGGGGGCGTTCCAAAAGACCGGTCAGACCGATTCGCCCGCCGCCGCCCGCGCTGCCTGTTTCGCGGCGGCCCTTGTCTTCGACGATCACCGAAATGTTGAGCCGCACCATGGGCCGCACATCGCGCACCCGGCCACCTTCGGGGCGCAAGATCTCCACCTCCTGATGGCTGGCCGCCAGCGAGGCCGACACTTGGACGACCTTTGGGTCAAGGGCACGGGCAAAGGCGTCGATCTGGGCCAGCATATCAAGCTTTACGGCAAATTCCGCGCCCGCCATCGGGTCGGCATCGGTGTAAAGCCGCTGATTGGTGCCGTGCGGCGCTTCGGCCAGCGTGCCGCCGCCATCGCCCACCGCCAACCGCGCGGTTTGCGCGGCGCGGCGCAGGGCGGCTTCGGAAATTTCGGTGGAATGGGCATACCCCGCCACCTCGCCCTTGACCGCGCGCAGGCCGAAGCCTTCGCCGGCATCATAGCTGGCGGTCTTGACGCGCCCGTCATCGAACACCAGCACCTCGGAGCGGCGGCGTTCCAGAAACAGCTCGCCATCCTCGGCGCCGGCGGTGGCCGCGCGCAAGATGCCAAGCGCTGCCGCCTCGTCGATCAGTGTCTCGAAGGGGCGAAAGGGGGGGTGATCGGACAAGGTGCCTCCGGCGTGGATGGGCTGCCGCAAAAATGACCGCGGTCACATTCGCGCAGGGTGAGACATTTAGACCAAATGCGTTGGCGTCGTCTCAGCTATATGGTCCGTTCGACAAAGAACGCAACGGCACGCCGCAGATGAACCCATGGGTGGTGCGCCGGGAAAGACAGGACAGACCGCAATGACCCTTCGCAAGATGCTGGGCGGCCTTGGGGCCGCATTTGGTGCAACCCTGTTCGCGGGCATGGCAGCGGCACAAACCGCCTCGATGCGCGATGGGCTGGACATCATCGGGGCGCCCGTGCCCGGTGGCATTGGCTTTCAGCCCGGTGTCACCGAAGTGGCGCGCGATATTCGTGCGCTCGACAGTTTCCTTCTGGTGATCATGACGGCGATCGTGCTGTTTGTCACGGCGTTGATGATCTGGGCGGCGGTCCGCCACAATGCCAAGGCGAACCCGAAGCCCGCCACCTTCACCCACAACACCCGCATCGAAATCGCATGGACCGTCGTGCCCCTGATCATCCTTGTGGTGATCGGCGCCTTTTCGCTGCCGGTGCTGTTCAAGCAGCAAACCATCCCCGAGGCGGATGTGGTCGTGAAGGCCACGGGCTATCAGTGGTACTGGGGCTATGAATACCCCGAGCATGGCATCGTCTACGACAGCTTCATGCTGCGCGAGGATGAGTTGGAGGAATTCGGCTATTCGCGCGACGAATACCTGCTTGCCACCGACACCGCCATGGTCGTGCCGACCGGCGCGACCGTCGTGGTGCAGGTCACTGCCTCGGACGTGATCCATTCCTGGACCGTCCCCGCCTTTGGCGTGAAGCAAGATGGCGTGCCGGGTCGTCTGGCCGAGTTGTGGTTCAAGGTCGAGCCGGGTCAGGAAGGCGTCTATTTCGGCCAGTGTTCGGAATTGTGCGGTGTGAACCATGCCTATATGCCGATCACCGTCTTTGCCGTGACGCAAGAAGAATACGATGCCTGGATCAATGGCGAAGCGCAGGATTTCGCCAGCGCGGGCGGCATGCGGGCGCCGCGGGTTCTGGAACTGGCTTTGGCCAACTGATCTGACAGGCCGGGCTTGGGTCCGGCTTGTTTTCTATTCCCGGGCCGATGCCCGACCTTGATCGCAGGATTTGGCAAGCGCCCATGACCGACCTGACCACCAACACCTCCGCACACGCGACCGAAGGCGAAGCGCGGTTTGGCGATTACATACAGCTTCTCAAGCCGCGGGTGATGTCGCTGGTGGTCTTTACGGCCCTGGTCGGTCTTTTGGTGGCGCCCGTCCGCGTCGATCCGATGATCGGTTTTACCGCGATCTTGTTCATCGCGCTGGGTGCGGGTGCGTCGGGCGCGCTGAACATGTGGTATGATGCCGATATCGACCGGGTGATGCGCCGCACCGCCCGCCGCCCCGTGCCAGCGGGCAAGGTCGCGCCGGGTGAGGCGCTGTCGCTGGGCCTGTGGCTGTCGGCGATTTCGGTGGCGATGCTGGGCTTGGCGACCAACTGGATGGCCGCAGGGCTGTTGGCGTTCACGATCTTTTTCTACGCGGTCGTCTACACCATCTGGCTCAAGCGCGCGACGCCGCAGAACATCGTGATCGGCGGCGCCGCGGGGGCCTTTCCGCCCATGGTGGGCTGGGTTGCGGCCACAGGGTCGGTCAGCCTTGAGGCGGTGCTGATGTTCGGGCTGATCTTCATGTGGACGCCGCCGCATTTCTGGGCGCTCGCGCTGTTCATGAAAGCGGACTACCACGAAGCAAAGGTGCCGATGCTGACCGTGACCCATGGCCGGCCGGAAACGCGGCGCCAGATCCTGATCTACACGGTGTTGCTGGCGCCTGTGGCGCTGGGCCTGGCGCTGACATCGATCGCCGGGCCGGTCTATCTGGCGGCCGCGATCGTTTTGAACGCCATCTTCCTCAAGGGCGCGTGGGACATCTGGCGCCGCGATGAGGCTGTGGCCGAGGCCGATGGCTACGCCGTTGAAAAGCGCGTCTTTCGCTTCTCTCTCTATTACCTGTTCTTGCACTTTGGTGCGCTTTTGGCCGATGCGGGCCTGCGCGTCTGGGGGATTGTCTGATGCCGATCACGCAAACCCATGAGCTGCACAAGCGCCGCTTTGGCCGCAATCTGGGTGTGGCGCTGAGCCTTGTGGGATTTGCCGCCATTGTCTTTGGCCTGACTGTCGCCAAGATCCGGCAAGGATCCCTGATGGAAGGGTTCGACCATCAGCCGCGCGTCTCGGTCACCCCCCCGGTGGAGCGTGATCAATGAGTGCCAATTCCAAGGTCGTCACGCGTCTTTTGGGCGTGATCGTCGTGATGAGCGCGCTGGCCTGGGGCTCGGTTCCGTTCTACGACTGGTTTTGCCGCGTGACGGGCTTTGGCGGCACCACACAGGTGGCCAGCGGCGACAGCGAGGTGATCCTCGATCAGACCATCCGCGTGCGCTTTGACGCCAGCCTGGCCCATGACATGCCGTGGGAATTCCGCGCCATGCAGCCGCATATGGATATCCGGATCGGGGAAACCGGTCTGGCCTTTTACGAGGCCTACAACCCGACCGACAAACCCGTGGCCGGCACCGCGTCGTTCAATGTCGCACCCTTTTCGACGGGCGGCTATTTCGTCAAGATCGCCTGTTTCTGCTTTGAGCTGCAGGTCTTGCAACCCGGCGAACGGGTGCAGATGCCGGTCAGCTTTTTCGTCGATCCCGCCATCGTCGACGACCCGGACGCGAACGGCACCCCCGCCATCACCCTGTCCTACACCTTTCACGTGACGGACATCCCCCAAGACCTTGCCGCGCTGGACGCATCCGCGCCTGTGGCGAACTGAAGACACCCCGGACCGAGGACGATACCCATGGCCCATACCAAGAACCACGACTATCATATCATCAACCCCTCGATCTGGCCCTTCATCGCGGCGGCCTCGGCTTTCGCGATGCTGTTTGGCGCCGTGAACTGGATGCATGACGGCACACCCTGGATGTTCCTGATGGGGTTTGTTGCCGTCTTGTACGTCATGTTCGGCTGGTGGGCCGATGTGGTGTCGGAAAGCAATTCGGGCGACCATACGCCGGTCGTGCGGATCGGTCTGCGCTATGGCTTCATCATGTTCATCATGTCCGAGATCATGTTCTTTGCGGCATGGTTCTGGGCCTTTTTCAAGCATGCCATCTACCCGATGAACATGTACGAGGCGTCGGCCTATGTGCCGCCGGAAATCTACGCGGTTGATCCCTTTCACCTGCCGCTGATCAACACGCTGGTGCTGCTGTTGTCGGGCTGTGCCGTGACATGGTCGCACCACGCGCTGGTGCATGGCGGCCCCCGCAAGGATGTGGCCAACGGGCTGATCATCGGTGTGGTGCTGGGCCTGCTCTTTACCGGGTTGCAGGGGTTCGAATATTACGAACTGATCGCCCATTACGGCTGGACCTTCGGGGGCGACAAGTTCTTTTCGACCTTTTTCCTCGCGACCGGCTTTCATGGGATGCATGTGGTCATTGGCACGATCTTCCTGTTCGTGTGTTGGCTGCGGGTGCTGAAGGGTCATTTCACCGCCGAAAAGCACATCGGCTTTGAAGCGGCGGCCTGGTACTGGCATTTCGTGGATGTGGTGTGGCTGTTCTTGTTCCTGGCCGTCTATATCTGGGGTCAGGCAGTCGTCATCGGCTAAGCCCGGCGGGGTGGGGGGCTTTGCCCCCCGTCACCCGGTCCGGGTGGCACGCCGGAGTATCTGGAACGCAGCGAGGGGCGCGATTTGACCTCGCCGCGGCATGGAGGGCCTGCCGTTCGGGCGGGCCTTTTCTTTGGGAGGGATGGCATGGGACGGTTGATCGGTGCCCTGGTCCTTGGGGTTGCGGGGGTTGCGATCCTGATGTCGCTGGGCATCTGGCAGATGCAGCGCCTGGCGTGGAAAGAGGGCATTCTGGCCGAGATCGCGGCGCGCATCGCGGCCGATCCGGTGGCCTTGCCCCTTGTACCTGACCCCAAGGATCACCCCTATCTGCCCGTCGCCCTGGAGGGACGATTTGATCCCGGCTTCGTGCGGGTGCTGGTCAGTCAAAAGGGCATGGGCGCGGGGTATCGCATCATCTCGGCGCTTGAGACACCGACGGGGCGCCGGGTTTTGGTCGATCGCGGGGTGATACCGGTCGCGGCCGCGATGCCACCGGATGGTTTGGGCGCGGTCAGCGTTACCGGCAATCTGCACTGGCCCAAGGAGCGGGACGGATTTACCCCTGCAAATGATCTGGCGGACAATCTGTGGTTTGCCCGCGATGTGGCGGAGCTGGCGGCGCATCTGGGGGCCGAGCCGGTTTTGCTGATCGCGCGCACGATCACCCCCGCCGAGGCCGCGATCAGGCCCCTGCCGGTCGGGCTCGAGACCATTCCCAACGACCATCTGAGCTATGCCATCACGTGGTTTTCGCTGGCGGCCGTGTGGTTGGGGATGACACTGTTCCTGCTCTGGCGTACAGGGACGCGATCTGCATAAGGGACGGCTTGGTCGATGCGCTACATCTCCACCCGGGGTCAGGCCCCCGAATTGAGCTTTGAAGACACGATGCTGACGGGGCTGGCGCGCGATGGGGGCCTTTATGTGCCCGCCAGCCTGCCGCGTTTTGCACCCGGCGATATCAGCGCCATGGCGGGCCTGTCCTATGAGGAGGTCGCGTTTCGCGTGATGCGCCCCTTTATCGGCGATGCCTTCAGCGATGCGGAATTTGGTGACATCATCGCGCGCGCCTATGCGGGCTTTGGCCATGCGGCGCGTGCGCCACTGAAACAGCTGCAAGACAATCATTTCCTGCTTGAGCTGTTTCACGGCCCCACGCTGGCCTTCAAGGATTTCGCGATGCAGCTGATCGGTCAGCTGTTTCAGGCGGCGCTGGCGCGGTCGGGCAAGCGCGTGACCATTGTGGGGGCCACCAGCGGCGACACCGGGTCGGCCGCGATGGAGGCGTTTCGCGGGCTGTCGAATGTGGATGTCTTCATCCTTTATCCGCATGGCCGGGTATCGGATGTGCAGCGCCGCCAGATGACCACCGTGACCGAGGCCAACGCCCATGCGCTGGCCATCACCGGCACCTTCGACGATGCGCAGGCGCGCCTGAAGGATATGTTCAACGATTTCACCTTTCGCGATGAGGTGCGGCTGGCGGGTGTGAATTCGATCAACTTCGCGCGCGTGCTGGCGCAGGTGGTCTATTATTTCACCGCAGCCGTCGCCTTGGGTGCGCCGCACCGCCCCGTCAGCTTTACGGTGCCGACGGGCAATTTCGGCGATGTCTTTGCAGGCTATCTGGCCAAGCGGCTGGGTTTGCCGATCGAGCGGCTGGTGGTGGCCACCAATCAGAACGACATCTTGCACCGGGCGCTGTCGTCGGGCGAATATGCCACCCATGGCGTGACGCCCACGATCAGCCCGTCGATGGACATTCAGGTCAGTTCCAATTTTGAACGGGCGCTGTTTGACGCCTATGGCCGCGATGGCGTGGCTGTCGCGCAGTTGATGGATGCGTTGAAGGCGGGCGGTTTCCACATCAGCGAGGGCGCGCTTGCGGCATTGCGCGCCGATTTCGCCTCGGGGCGCGCATCGGAAGCCCAGACCGCTGCCATGATCGCGCGCGCCCGCGCCGAGATGGGCGAGCTTTTGTGCCCCCATTCCGCCGTCGGCGTGCATGTCGCGCAGGGGTTTCTTGGCACAACGCCCATGGTTACGCTGGCCACCGCCCATCCCGCGAAATTCCCCGATGCGGTCGAGGCCGCGACGGGGCTTCGCCCGGCCCTGCCGCCGCGAATGGCCGATCTGTTCGACCGCCCCGAGCGGATGACGCGGGTCGATAATGATTTGACTGCGATTGAAACCCTGATCCGCGAGGCATTGGCCCAGTGAGCGTCGAACTTCATACCCTATCGAACGGCCTGCGGATTGTGACCGAGCATATGCCGGGGCTGGAATCGGCCGCGCTTGGTCTGTGGGTGTCGGCCGGTGGCCGGCACGAGGCCGCCGACCAGAACGGCATCGCGCATTTTCTTGAACACATGGCCTTCAAGGGCACAAGGCGCCGCACCGCATTGCAGATCGCCGAGGAAATCGAAGATGTGGGCGGCTATATCAACGCCTACACAAGCCGCGAGGTCACGGCCTATTACGCGCGGGTTCTCAAGGATGATGTGCCCCTGGCACTCGATCTGATTGCCGACATCGTCTTGAACCCGATCTTTGATCCGCGCGAGATCGAGGTGGAGCGCGGCGTGATCTTGCAGGAAATCGGACAGGCCGCCGATACGCCCGACGACATCATCTTTGACTGGCTGCAAGAGGTCTCGTATCCCGGGCAGGCTTTGGGGCGCACGATCCTTGGGCCCAGCGACCGGGTGCGCGCCTTTGGGCGGGCAGATTTCGACCGGTTCGTGGCCAGCCATTACGGGCCGGGTCAGTTGATCTTGTCGGCGGCCGGTGCGGTCGATCATGACCGGATCGTGCGCTTGGCGGAGGCGATTTTCGGCCATCTGCCGCCGTCGCATCCGATGCAGCCGGAAGCAGCCACATTCGCCAGCGGCGAGCGCCATGAGATCAAGGCGCTGGAACAGGCGCATTTCACCCTTGCGCTCGAGGCGCCGGGGTATCGGTCGGATGATTTCTACACCGCCCAGATCTATGCCAGTGCTCTGGGTGGGGGGATGTCGTCGCGGCTGTTTCAGGAAATCCGCGAAAAGCGGGGCCTGTGTTACACGATCTATGCCCAGGTCGGCAGCTATGACGACACCGGCATGTTGACCATCTATGCCGGCACCTCGGGCGAGGATCTGGCGCAACTGGTGGGGCTGACCGTTGATGAGTTGAAACGCTCGGCCGAGGATATGAGCCGGGCCGAACTGGACCGCGCGCGGGCACAGATGAAGGCGGGGTTGCTGATGGGGCTTGAAAGCCCATCGGCGCGCGCCGAACGTCTGGCACGGCTGGTGGCGGTGTGGAACCGCGTGCCGCCCCTGACCGAAACAGTGGCCCAGATCGAAGCGGTGACGCTGGCGGGCTTGCGCGATCACGCGGTGGGCCTTGTGGGGGCGGGGCAAGCGGCGATGGCGCTTTACGGACCCGTGGCCGGCGCACCCCGCTTGGGCAAGATCACGGAGCGGCTGGTCGCCTGATGCTTTTGCGCAAACGGCATCTCAGGCTTGAGACCGAGCGCCTGACGCTCCGCTTGCCGCGCCATGCCGATTTCCGGTCCTGGGCGGCCCTGCGCGATGGATCGCGCGGGTTTCTGACCCCGTGGGAACCAGGCTGGGCCGCCGATCATCTGAGCCGCAAGAGCTTTACGGGGCGTGTCTATTGGGCGCAACGCGCGCTTGGCGATGGCACTGCGGTGCCGCTGTTCATCGTGCGGCGATCCGATGAGACGCTGCTGGGCGCCATCACGCTTGACAATATCCGCCGCGGTCCGGCGCAATCGGCCACGCTGGGTTACTGGATCGGCGCGCCCCATGCGCGGCAGGGCTACATGCGCGAGGCCATCGAGGTCATGGTCCATCATGCCTTTCGCGGGCTGGATCTGAGCCGGGTCGAGGCGGCGTGCCTGCCGGAAAACATCGCCTCGCGGGGGGTTCTGGAAAAGACCGGCTTCAAATACGAGGGTGTGGCGCAAAGCTATCTCCAGATCGGCGGGCGGTGGCGCAACCATGTGCTGTATGCCCATCTGCGCCATGACCGGCGCGGGCGCACCGATGTGGCCTGAGCCGTGACACCCCGAACCGGAGCGCGCGAGATGACCGATTTTCTGACCCGACTGGCAGCGATCTTGCCGCCGCAGGCGATCCGCGATGTCACGCCCGCCTATCTGGAGGAACCGCGCGGCCGTTGGCAGGGGCGGGCCCTGGCGATTGTGGCGCCTGCCAGTGTCGACGAGGTCTCGGCGGTGCTGGGGCTGTGTTCGCAGACGGGCACGCCCGTCATTCCCTATGGCGGTGGCACGGGGCTGGTGGGCGGCCAATTGGCAGAAGAGGGCACAGCGCCCGTGATCTTGACGCTGGAGCGGATGCGCGCGCTGCGCAGCTTTGATGTGGATGCGGGCACGCTGACCATCGAGGCGGGCGCGATCTTGCAAGACATCCATGCCATGGCCGAGGCGCAGGGCTGGATCTTTCCGCTGACGCTGGCCAGCCAGGGCTCGGCGCGGCTGGGCGGGTTGCTTGCCACCAATGCAGGCGGGGTCAATGTGATCCGCTATGGCAATGCGCGCGATCTGGTTCTGGGGATCGAGGCGGTGCTGGCGGACGGCACGGTGATCAACACGCTTTCGCCCTTGCGCAAGAACAACATGGGCTATGATCTGCGCCATCTTCTGATCGGGTCCGAGGGCACGCTGGGGGTGATCACGGCCGCGTCCCTGCGGCTGTTTCCCAAGCCCGCGCGGCAAGGGGCGGCGATGGTGGTCGTGCCATCGCCCGAGGCGGCGCTGAGCTTGCTGAAGCTGGCGCAGGCGCGGGTGGGCGATGCGCTGTCGGCCTTTGAACTGATCAGCCAGCAGGGGTTGCTGTTTCTCGATGCGATGGGCCCCGAGACGCGCCAGCCCTTTGATCCGCGCCCCGAATGGATGTGCCTGATCGATCTGGGCATGGGGGCGGGCGGCAATCCCGAAGCGGCGCTGGAGGCGCTGTTTGCCGCCGCTTTCGAGGCGGGGCTGGTCAGCGACGGGGTGATCGCGCAATCCGATGGCCAGCGGGCCGAATTCTGGGCGCTGCGCGAAAACATCCCCGAGGCCAATCGCCGGATCGGGGCGGTATCCTCGCATGATATTTCGGTGCCGGTCGCGCTGGTGCCGCGCTTCATTGCCGAGGCCCCCGCGCGCATCGGGGCGGTGGGGGCGTTTCGGCTGAATTGCTTTGGCCACATGGGCGACGGCAATCTGCATTACAACGTCTTTCCGATGCCCGGCAAATCCCGCGCCGACCACGATAACCAGCGGGGCGCGATCAAGCGGGCGGTGCATGATCTGGTTGAAGAGCTGGGTGGGTCGGTTTCGGCCGAGCATGGGGTCGGGCGGCTCAAGGTCGATGATCTGGAGCGGTATGGCGATCCGGGCAAGCTTGTGGCGATGCGCGCGATCAAATCGGCGCTGGACCCCAGGGGCATCTTGAACCCCGGCGCGGTGCTGCGGCTCTGATCGGGCCGGGGGCCTTGCGGCCCCCGCGCGGCGCGCCGGCTCGGGCCCCGGTGGGGCCGCTCGCCGGCGCGCTGGGCGCGGGTGGCATGGCCAGTGCCCGTCCTTGGCGCGGCGCTGTTTGCGCCGGGTTGCGGCAGCGCCGCCTAGAAGGGCATTGGATGGGCCTTGTGGATCTGGTCGATCTCGGCCAGCTGATCGGCGCCAAGCGTCAGGTCGATCCCCTTGAGGATATGGGCCAGCTGGTCGCAGGTCGTGGCCCCGAAGATCGTCGAGACCCCAAAGGGGCGCTGCACGCTGAAGGCCAGCGCCATATGCACCGGGTCGAGGTCGTGGCGGGCCGCCATTTCCAGATAGGCCGATACCGCGTCAAAGGCGCGTGCGGTCTTGCGCCCGCCCAGATCGCCATTGATCGCCATCCGGCTGCCCGCAGGCAGGGCGCCGTTCTGGTATTTGCCGGTCAAAAGCCCCGTGGCCAGCGGTGAATAGCCCAGCAGCGTCACCGCCTCGTTCACCGCCAGTTCCGCCAGATCCGTGTCGTAGAGGCGGCACAGCAGGGAATATTCGTTCTGGATCGATTGCACCCGCGGCAGGCCATGCGCCCGGGCAAGATCCAGCCATTGCGCGGTGCCCCATGCGCTTTCATTCGAGAGCGCGAAGTGACGGATCTTGCCCGATTTCACGGCGCGCTCTGCTGCCTCGAGCAGGGCCAGCATATCGGCGCGGGTCGCGGCGCGATCCTGAGCGGAAGGGTCATAGCGCCAGTTCTGGCGAAAGTGGTAGCTGCCCCGGTTGGGCCAGTGGATCTGGTAGATGTCGATCACATCGGTCTTGAGCCGCACAAGCGAGGCATCGAGCGCCTGGGCAAAGGTTGCGGGGGTGATGTCTTGGCCAAAGCGCACAAAGCCCGCATTCTTGCCGGTGATCTTGGTGGCCAGCAGGTAGTCGCCGCGCCGGCCCGGATGCTGTGCGTTCCAGTTGCCCAGCACCGTTTCGCTCAGCCCCACGGTTTCGGGGGTGACCGGGTTGACCGGATACATCTCGGCGGTGTCGATGATGGTGATGCCCGCATCAAGCGCCATGTCCATCTGGCGGTGTGCGTCACCTTCGGGGGTGTGGGTGCCCCATGTCATCGTGCCCAGACAATAATCGGTGATCTGGGTGTCGGTCGTGCCGAGGGTGATCTTGCGCATGGGGTGTGTGTCCTGTCATCGCCTTGGGGGCGGACACTAGGGGACGGAGCGGGATCTGCAAGGTCGGGGCTTGAGAACATATCATGAACATGTATCTTGTGGGTCATGGATATGCCCATGCTGACCCGTCAGAGCCATCGCCATGACCGCCCCGGAGTGCCGCTTTTGGGCCGCTTCCGGCTGTCGGGCGGGCGGGCACACGAGATCTGCGGCGCGGCGCGGCGGCGGTTGGCCTTGTGGCTTTTGGCTGGAGTGCCGGGGCCGGTGATCTGGATTCGGCCCGCATGGCACCCTGACAGGCTGCATATGGCGGGCGTGCGGGGCGAGATCGATCCGAGCCGTTTGATCATGGTCACGCCCGAGCGGCCCGAGGATCTGCTGTGGGTGATGGAGGAGGCGCTGCGCGCGGGTGCGGTGGCGGCCGTGATCGGCGATCTGCCCGAGGCTCCGGGGCTGACGCCGATCCGCCGGTTGCATCTGGCCGCCGAGGCGGGGGTGGCGGCGCATGGGCAGATGGCGCTGGGGCTGGTGTTGACGCCGGGGGGGGGCGGCGCGCCGGGGGTGGAAAGCCGCTGGCGGCTGGAGCCCGCCCATGACACCCGCGCCGAGGGGTGGCATTTGTCGCGTCTGCGCGCGCGCGATGGTGGCCCGGGCGACTGGCTGGTGCGGCGCGACAGGGCGGGGCATGTGGCGATCTGCGACCGGGTGGTGGTTCCGGCCTGAGCCTGTGGCCCGCGCCCCAAGGGTGAAAATCGCGCGTGCATCGCCGGCCCGGCCCGGCTAGGCCTAGGCTGACGTCCTTGCGCCCCGTG
>ERZ888423.1925-NODE-1925-length-16688-cov-7.054230_pt1 | contig 16688 bp, 14 predicted proteins | sample MGYA00520523_ERZ888423 | MGnify/ENA primary metagenome ERZ888423 (study PRJEB32303, sample SAMEA104408611) | aquatic metagenome | biome: Brackish water; feature: Pelagic; material: water | place: Baltic Sea | collected 2014-06-08T10:24:00 | depth 30,27 m ...
GAGAAAGTCTCGGTCTTGCAGCATAAATCAGTCCAAGTTTTTAGCCGCACCCCCAGGTGGTCAATATTCAATCGGCGCCAACAATATAGGATCTTTAAACATTTACAACATATACCTTTTTTGATTAGTGTGCTTCTTTGATGTCAATTTTATAAGCTAACCAATTGTTGATATATAGATGCCAATTGCTTTGGTAGACTTATTGGGTTGTCGACAATTCTGTAGTTGTAGTGTCCAAAAATTTTGCTTACATAGGATTGGGCTTGTGGATCTAATGCTAAACAGAAAATCCGTACACCTGATTTTTTGCACTCTTGTACTGCAGCGCTGGCATCCTCGATCAGATAACTTGCATCGTATATATCCACATCAGCGGGTGCTCCATCAGTAATCAATAGGATAGAGTGATGATTTGTTTTCTCCAGCTTCACATGGCTTGTTGCGTGTCGTAAGGCTGCTCCTATGCGAGTCGAATAGCGCCCCGGCACTGAGCGAATAATTTCAGTAGTGTTCGTATCAAGCGGTGTTCCAAACTCTAGTAGTCGGTAATAATTTACCTCTACCCGAGTATTTGATGAAAATCCATGAACTGCAATCCGGTCTTCACTCTTGACCAACGATTGCACCAAAAGCAGTGCAGCATTTTTTTCAATATCAAGGATTGATTCCATCCTGATACCAACTATATCGTTGCTAGACTCCGATAAATCTAGCAAAACTATAGTGCTTGACATCTGCTCTTCACTTTTTCTGCGCAGGAACAATCGCGGGTCTGGCGATAATCCTTGCCGCTTATCGACCATCACTTCAATGGCTGCATTTATGTCAATATCATCACCTTCCCACTGTCGGCGAAGGAGGCGAGTTTGGCATTGACTGCGTGTGCGAAGAAGCGAAATGTCTTTCACATCAGATTTGTTTCGATTATTCAAACCGTGGCGTGCATGCTGAGAGGGTATTTTTTCTATGACTGTGCACCAGTCGTTACGCATGAGTGATAGTTTGTAGTCCCACTCAGGATAAAAATGGCGAGAGAGCTCTATTTCTTTTGTGCAAACTTTTTCTGTGGTCTCATCAGGCCGCGTAGTTTTTTCCTGCTTCTCTTGATTTGCTGGGCCTTCGATTTGCAAACTTATTGTTTCAGGCAGGGGATTGTTAGCATTAGTGAAATCCCACAGAAAGCTGTTATCGTCACGATAGGATTCAGGAACTGTGTAGTGCGTGATATGAAAAGGAACACGCATTTGACCAAGATCATTGGCCAAGATGGAGGCTAGTTCACGGAAAGCGTCATAGTCATGCAAGTCGTTCTCTTTAGTCTCGAAAAGTCGGCGTGCCTTGTTAACCCAGTAATTGTCATCTTGGTAGTGTGTATCCATCAGAGCTAAATTCATACGTCCAATCAGCGCTGCGAAACTTAACTCCTGTGGCTTGACACCGCGCCTTAAAAATTCTAAGAACCAACCCTCAACCCCTGGATAATCAAGTTTCAGCAAACGTTCAACTCGCGCATCCTCGATTGCTGAGATCACGGCAATGCCCATTGGCTTTAATGTCTGAACGGGCAGGCTAGGTTCGGAGTAGCTGAGGTGTGCAACGGCATGTGCGATAGCCGCACGGTAAAGGCGGTAGCGATCGGAGCCATCTAGGTGTGTGTAGTCATCTGGAATAAGAAGGTTCTTCAAGGTCAACACAGGCCTGAGTGGGGGTCCGTACAAAGATGACTGGTGTTGCGGTTGAAGTTCTAATTCTTTGCCAGCAAGTCCATGGAGTAGAAGACTTAAAGACGGTAATGCTGCCAAGAGGCTGCCTTCGCCTGCTTCATTATTCAGGGCCTGTAAGGCCTGAGGATCATCAAGCTGAAAATAGGCTAGCTGGCGATCATGGTCCCTTGGGTACATGCGAAGGCCGGTTAGTACCCAGCGCCCGAAGCTTTCTAAATCAATACGTGACAACACCATATTAAGGCGGCTGGCTAGTGCAAGGGCACATTCTGGATTCTCTTCATTGAGAATTTCAAGCCAATGTATGGTGTCTAAAATTTGTGTAGTGTTATATTTTTTAGTAATTAGCGTTAGTTGCGAGTCAATGGCATATGCCAACTTGTCAAGGCCTATCTCTTTCCATTGTGCACGTATAAATACCCACGGAGTGTACTGACTTGATAGTTCATAACTGTTAGCCATTTGAAATCGCTTTACCTATACAAAGTAGGCTTCAACAAAGCCCTGAAGAGCTTTAGTAATGTCAGGATCATCAGTTATTGCGCACGTCATTGTCATGTCGCAGCTTTCTCGAGGATCGACACCTGAGCCAATCAAAACACCTGCATAGATGAGCATTCGCGTTGAAATACCTTCATCGATACCGTGATTTTTTAATGCTCTTGATCTTGTTGCTATGCCTACCAAGCGCTCCGCCAAATCAAAGGTAATAGATGCTTCATGCGCAACAATTGTTGCTTCAAGCTTCGGATCGGGATAGTCGAATTTCAACGCCGCAAATCGTTGTCTCGTCGACGGCTTCATATCTTTACTTTGGCTCTGGTAGCCCGGGTTGTATGAGACAACCAGCTGGAAGTCTGGATGAGCATGAATAACCTCACCTTTTTTATCAAGTGGAAGGATTCGGCGCGCATCAGTTAAGGGATGAATAACGACCGTAGTATCTTGCCGCGCTTCAACTACTTCGTCCAAGTAGCAGATGCCCCCGTAACGCACTGCGAGTGTTAGTGGGCCGTCGTGCCACGCAGTACCTTGTGCATCAAGAAGATAACGTCCGATTAGATCAGAGCTAGTCATATCCTCATTGCAGGCTAAGGTCACAAGTGGTCGATCAAGTTTCCAGGCCATGAATTCAATAAAGCGAGTTTTACCACAGCCGGTTGGACCCTTAAGAATTAAAGGCAGACGATGACGGTAGGCATGCTCATAAAGAGTGATCTCGTTTCCAGACGGTCTATAAAAAGGTTCCTCACTAAGTCTGTAAGCGTCTAATTTTTGTGTCATGCAAGTGAACCCAGAAGTATGAATGGAGACCTATTAATAGGACTTTATTTTTCAAGCAATAAAGATCCAACCGATGTTTTATCGTTTCAGTGGCGGTGTCTTAATTAGGCAGAAAAAATTATCAAAGAAAGAACAGCTTAGTCACTTGACCCACCTTGAAGTGACTTTTATTACATTTAATTGCTTGCAATAGAAGTTGAGCGGGCAGGTTGAGATATAAAAAAATTTCAGTTAACGCTGCACTCAACTCTTTGTCATTTTTCCTGCAAAGAACTCTGACAACCAGCCAAACCCTACGCCCACTACGATTGACAAAATCGTTGGTAGTATTGCTTTCTCAGGTGACATGTCCGTACCCAGAAGTATCAGACCTGCGACGCTTCCGAATCCATAGACACTGGATGGAATTGTCGACAAGATCGGAATGTGAGCAGCAAGAACTATCACAGCTGCCCCTATTCCAACAGCTACAGGTGCGGCCAGCTCGCCAAGTCCTCCCAGCAGTCCAATAAGCAATACAGATGCCATGCCGATTACCGCACCAAAGGACATGCAAATAGCAGTCTTTAATATGCCATCTTTTTTACCTCCATTGTGAAAGAAGCTTGCCCAAGCTATGAAGGCCTGCCAAATCTGCATATGGAGGGCCGCGAGTGGACCTAAAAAGAGCCAAGTGGCTGCGAGCGCTAACAAACCGATAGAAATAGTCAGTGCAATAAGTGATGGCATTTTGTTTTCCTTGGTTGTTGAATACATCAAAAAAACGTACCCAATTAAGGGGTGCGGTAAAGTTTCGTCATAGCGGCTTGGTAAGTACTTCAGCGATGAACTGCCGCTGAATTAGGGATACCTTCAATTGGACATTCCAAGGTTCCTGGTGTTGACCTAGTAAGATCCTCAACCATCTTGCGTGTGCCTTCTGGATCGTTAATCCACTTCCCATAAAATTCAAACGGACAGGCTGCTACTCCATTGGAGTCTTCCCCTGAATTTATCTTTCCGGTATAGCCGCGATGTAGTAGCTTGTAAAGATGGTTGTTTGACTGAGAGTTTTTACGAGCGTCTCGCAGCAGGCCCATAGACAATTCGGCGTACTGAATGCCCATATCCTCTTCTCCACATTCACCCAGTGAGCGACCGTCAAAGCCAATAATGGCTGAATGACCGAAATAGGAGTAAACACCGTCGAAACCGGTAGCATTCGATACGGCAACATAGACGTTATTCATCCAAGCCATCGTCTTGGAGACCATTACTTGCTGCTCTTTAGCTGGATACATATAGCCCTGACAGCGAACTATAAGTTCTGCCCCACGCATAGCGCAATCCCGCCATATTTCTGGATAATTTCCATCATCACAAATAATAAGACTGATTTTCAAACCTTTTGGCCCATCAGAAACATAAGTGCAATCGCCAGGGTACCAACCTTCAATAGGTGTCCAAGGCATTATTTTTCTATATTTTTGAACAATCTCTCCCTTATTATTCATGAGAATTAGTGTGTTGTAAGGTGCTTTGTTAGGGTGTTCCTCATGGCGCTCACCTGTGAGTGAAAAGACGCCCCATACATTAGCCTTTCGACACGCTGCAGAAAAAATTTCAGTCTCCTCACCGGGAATTGTTGAAGCCGTCTCATACATCTCTTTGGGGTCATACATAATGCCGTGGGTTGAGTACTCAGGAAAGACTACCAAGTCCATACCAGGTAGACCTTGTTTCATGCCGATCAGCATATCAGCGATATTACGTGCATTGATAAGGACTTCGGCTTTTGTGTGAAGCCTGGGCATTTTGTAATTTACAACCGCCACCCCTACACAATCATTACTGCTTGAAATGTCACCATGCCTCATTACTTTCTCCTGGTTTTATAAAAAAAATAATACAGATTCATAAACTACTTTTCTACTTAAATATAATTTTTCTTAACTGAGATATTTCATATTTTTAGAACAATTTATCATCCGCGCAGCATGCATGAAGCGCTTGTGAGCTCATGTTCAAGAACGCTTTTTTCGATACTTAAGTTGCTGACTACGCTGTCATCAACAACCATTGAATAGCGTTGAGAACGATCACCTAAACCGAACGTCGGTAAGCTAACGACAAGGCCAATGGCGCGCGTGAATGCACCGTCAGCGTCGGCTAGCATCGTCAACTCGCTGTCTGCGCCGTGCAGTTTCCCCCAAGCGTCCATTACGAATGGATCATTAACTGAAATACAGACAATCTCATCAAAGCCCTTCGCCTTTAGCGCTCCTGCCTGTTTGACAAAACCAGGCAGGTGATGCTCCGAACAAACTGGTGTGTAAGCGCCAGGTAGTCCGAACACAGCCACCTTCTTTCCTCGAAAGAGAGTGCTTGCATCGACGTCAATGAGACCTTTCGACGTGAGTCTTTTAAAAGTAGCCTCTGGAATGTGGTCACCTTCTTTGATAGTCATAAGTCTCTCCTTAAGTTTGGTTAAATGTCACGTTTAAAAGTATTTATAAACTTAGTACGATAGGTCCAAGCCCACATGCACACTACGATGGAAAATAGCAATCCGCCGGTCATTGAATAGCCGAAGTGGTCGATTTCGATTGAAGGCAATACGGCCTTTAAAATGTTGTAAGTAGCAACTCCAAAAGACAGCGCAACAATCATCCAGCCAAGTGTGCGCCGATAACGTTGCCCGGCAGCCTCACTGTTAGCACCCTTTACGATGTGGCAAAGCAGTCGTCCGTCAAGTGTGTCGGTGATGATCATGCCGAAAGTAAACATCAATCCTGCGGCTGTAGCGGCCAAGATACCACCGCTATTCGTTGCAACAAATCCCCAAGCAGATGCCTGTGTGGCTGTGTCGAATACCGTAGCAAATAGGACACCTATCAGCACGATGGCTACTGGATTAGAGCTGTTACGCAGCCTGCGTGGAATAAATTTCATTTTCCAGCCTGTTGGTTGAAATGCTTGGCCAGAAACCAGTAACTGGCGTAAATTAAGCGTACCCACGATAAGCAGAAGTATTGTGGGAATCCATCCGAATATTGTTATAACAGTCCCTGGTACGTGAATGTCTCGGCTAATTTGATTTACTCCAACAGCGATGCCTGTGACGAGCAAGCCATGACCCAAGGCAAATAGAGTGCCTACCCATGGCGCGAGCTTATGGTTATGCTCTAAAGTGCCCCACGTTAATCCGTCGATACAGGCAATGTGATCAGGGTCAAGTCCATGTCGCAACCCCAGTACAAACATCAGGATAATTCCTGAAAATGAGATGATTTCGTAGTCCATAAAAATCCTCCAAAGGTTTATTAACTCAATGTGAAATACAAGAAGACAGTCCTGCTTGTAGTGCATTACGGTCGAGATTTCGACCAATAACAACGTATTCGGTGCCACGTTTTATGTCAGATTCCCAGTCTGTGAAGCGGCTCATGGTAGTCAGCATGCGTACGCTTTGAAAGACAACGCGTTGGTTGAAACCCTTTGCATTAAAAACACCTTTTGTACGAAATACTGCATCACCTTGCTCTTCAAGAAGTGGTGTGATCCAAGCCATAAATCGATTCATGTCAACTGGCTTAGACTCTCGAAGAACGATTGAAGTGACCGCAGCATCATGCTCGTGAGTAATGTCCTCCAAAAACGTTGGATCGACCTGTAACTTAGCTTCTAGCTGGAAGGCGTTTGTGTTGATTATTTCCGACAAGTCGATTAAACCTTGCGTTGTGTTGTGCATACGCGCAAGTGGGTTTAGTCGTCTAATAAGATGCCCAAGACGAGTCATAGTTTCTTCAGAAACTAAATCACTTTTATTAACGAGAATAATGTCTGCAAATGCCAGCTGTTCTTGTGCCTCATGACTTTGCTCTAAATTTTTCTCTATGTTTACTGCATCAACGACCGTAACGAAGGCGTCTAATCGCGTACCTTCTCGAATACCGTCACCGACAAAAAAAGTTGATGCCACTGGCGCTGGATCTGCAAGCCCTGTCGTCTCAATTAAAATTGCATCCAACGTGTCATCACGTTCTAACAGCTTGTTGATGGTTTCTACCAAGTCTCCGCGTACGGTACAGCATAGGCAGCCGTTGTTGAACTCGATTAGTTCCTCGTTGCCACCTTTGACAACCAGTTGACCATCTATATTTATTTCGCCAAACTCGTTAATTATTACGGCAACTTTGCGACCATGTTGTTGGCTCAGTACATGATTAAGTAAAGTAGTCTTACCTGAGCCAAGAAATCCCGTTATTACGGTTACAGGAATCTTGGTGCTGATGGCTGGTATATTCATAATCAATCTCTTTTTAAGTTAGCAAGGGGGATGGGCGGAATACGGCCCAACAAACTGTCTCGCAATAAAGCCGGTCGATGTATGCGTCCAATTAAAGGGCCATCTTGCTGACCTAAAAGTAGCGCACAATCGAGTATGGCTATTGCATATTCGGTCGTGGGTTTAAGTTCTCCGAACAGGTACGAAAACTTTCCGGGGGCGCCAATGCTTGCAGTGCATCCTTTATCGCAGCCCCCCATACATTCAACAGACTGCAGATTCACTAGTTCTGCTTCTGGGTGAGTGTTGTGTTGCAAACAAACCAAGTCGAACAGTTCTCTGCCGTCTGTGGTCATCGTTGGCGCTGCGCTGGGTGTTAGTGAACTTCTGCATGTTATGCATATCCAAATGGCGACAGTCACAGAATTTGCGTTTGACTTTGTATGATCTGAGGGGTGAGATGTCATCTCATTTCCCAATCAGCTTGACAAGCGTCTGAACAGTTGAATCTGCAAATGACGCTGCCTTGTCTGTAATTAAGTAATTGCGCGAACCAAAGATACGCCTTACGTAGCTGTCTGCATTCCGGTCTAGGGTCAGACAAAATGCGTCTATACCAAGCGCTTTGGCGGTTGCAACAGCGTGTTTTGCATCTTCGACAAGATAGTCCTCCTCAAACACATCAACATCAGACGGCTCGCCATCAGTCAGAAGTAAAATAAGCTTGCGTTCAGAGGTCTGTTCTTTCAATACAACACTTGCATGACGCAACGCAGCGCCTATCCGAGTTGATAGATGACTTTCTTGATTTTTAAGGGTCGTCTTTTGTTCAGGTCCGAAAGGGTCGTCAAAGTCCTTAATACTCACGTAATGCACTTCCTGTCGACCGTTGGATGAAAAACCATGAATTGCTACGCGGTCTCGTGATGCGTCCAGTGAGTCAGCTACTAAAGTTGCCGCGCGCTTTTCTATGTCGAGAACGCTAATGAAGCTGCCTGGTACAAAGCGTTTGGTGGATTCGGATAAGTCCATTAGAAGCAAGATGGCGGTTGAGCGCCGCCGTCTGCCGTGGCGCATAAAGATGCGCGGTTCTGGTGCTAGTCCACCGGCGCGCTGCACTATGCTGTCGACTGCGGCGTCTATGTCGATTTCGTCACCTTCGTATAGGCGCTTTAGTCGCAACGATCGATCAGGGATACAAGCAAGGCTATTAAAACGAAGAGGGTTACGACGTCCGTGTGAGTTAATGAAGCGTTGCACTTTATTCTTTGGACGAGGCCTTGACGCCAATATGACTGTGGCCCAGTCTTCGCGCAGCGTTTCAAGCTTGTAATCCCATTCCGGGTAATGCCGCTTGGCCTGTAAGTTAGTTTCTACCTCTCGAAGTGGATGCAGTTGTTCTTTTTTTTGTTTACGTAACTCAAAGTGATCTAGTGCCGCAGTGTCTTCTTCTCCTTCTGGCAGCGCCGTATTGAAGTCCCAAAGCAGCTCATTGTCATCACGGTATGCTGGAATAACGCAGTAACGATTGGCATCAAAGGGCAGTCGCATTTTCGTGCATTCGACAGCCAACCTCCGGCCTACGATTTCAAACTCCAAGGTGTTATGAAGATCTGTTGCTGCAGCTTCAAACATCTGCCGACCAAGCAGTACCCAAGCATTGTTATCGGCATATTCTGGGTCATGCAGCGCACGTGCAAGTCGTGCGGCCAAACCATTCAAATCGAAACCGACGCTATCGCGTGTCGCCACGTGAAACCGTCCCCAAAGGGCAAGTAAGCCAGGATACTTTTCCACCATAAGTCTTTCGACGCGCGCGTCTTCAATGAGTCCCATCATCGCCAGTAGCATTGGGTGTCGATTCCCTGCTGGTAGATGTTGAGGCGAGTATTGCAAGTGCGCTGCAGCATGTGCAACTGCAGCGCGGTACAGTAGCTTGCGTTCGTGTAAATCATTAGCACTGAAACCTGACCACCGTTGTGGTATGAGAAGCAGGTCATTACTGACGGTTATTCTCTTAGGGCTAGTAGGGCCGACCTGTGGGGCATGTAAATCGATCTGAAGATCAGAAACGCCAAATCCAGTCAAATAGTGCAGTAATGTGGAACGATGGGCAAGTATGTGGTCAGTATCAAACTGTGTTTCTGGATCTGCAAAGCTAAGTGGATCGCTAGTCTCGAAGTACTGCAGGCGCTTACTATGTGCTGTACGGTGGCGTTGCAAACCGTCTAGTGCCCACCTACGCAGCACCTTCACGCTTACTGGCTCAGGCACTAGTCCATCGAGCCGCTCGATAAGGGCTAGTGTGCCTGCTGGCTCTTCAGTGAAAGTTTGGCACAGCAGGTCGACTAGATCTGTTAAGTCGTCGGCATTCGCACTCCCATCGATGCTGGATAAAAAATTTTGTAGCGCTACATAAGCTGCTTTGTCAATACCTTGCAATACAGCCAATCTCTTTGCAAGCGATGATGGTTTAAAAACGTTGTCGGTTTTCATTCCAGCTCCAGTCCGAACTGAGCTTCGACGAACCCATTGAGCGCTTCCAGTAGTTCGCGATTGTCAGTGATTGGTGCCGTCATTGCAAGACGACAAGCGTCGTGTATATCGATTTTATTTGCGATTAAATGTGCGGCATGAATCATCATGCGCGTGGAGATTCCTTCATCTAGCCCGCGCCCACAAAGGGAGCGTGATTGTTGTGCAACAGCCACGAGCTTAGCTGCCATATCAAACGGTACTTTACCTTCGTGCGCCACTATTTCTGCTTCAATGCTTGCTTCCGGGAAGTCAAAGTCAATAGCTCCGAAGCGTTGCCTTGTCGATGGTTTCATATCCTTGGCTGCGCTCTGGTAACCAGGGTTATATGAGACAACAAGTCTAAAGTCTGGGTGCGCCTTTACCAATTCACCACACCTATCCAGCGGAAGCAACCGACGTTTGTCGGTCAGCGGGTGAATAACCACAGTAGTGTCTTGGCGTGCCTCGACAATCTCGTCTAGGTAACACATCGCGCCAAATCTAACTGCAATTGTTAGCGGACCATCGTGCCAGACTGTACCGTGTGTATCGAGCAAAAAGCGCCCAACTAGGTCTGACGCTGTAATGTCTTCGTTACAAGCCATAGTAATTAGCGGTAACTTTAATCTCCAAGCCATGTGCTCAACGAAGCGCGTCTTACCGCAGCCTGTAGGGCCTTTTAGCATCATCGGAAGGCCGTGCAAATAAGCAGCCTCAAACAGCTCAACCTCATTACCAGTCTCGCGGTAGTAAGGTTCACTTTCTATAAGATAAGGGATGAGTGCTTTATCCATGAAACGTCCAATCAAACTTTACAGCTTTTACTAAAACAAAGGACAGGACGACCCATTTTTATGGGTCGCCCAGCGCCCTAAGAACCAACGCGCTTAAGCGTGCGCTTTAGCTGGTTTCTTCGCGTCTCCACCTGGCGTTTTAACTACTGTTTTAGTCATCATTGAGATGGCTTCCTCCATAATCACCTTGCGGTTAGGAGGAGGCAGTTTGTCACCACGCAGTTGGTCGTAAGGAACAACGACCCAGCATGCACAGCCCCAGATGCACTCACCAGCCATTCCTTCGAATCGTATAGCTGGCTCCGATAGCATTGGGCCGATGTCTATTAGCCACGCGTGCTCATTGAGCTTGTCTTCCCAATTAAGTAAGTCGTAATTTTTCTGACTATCCCAAAAAGCTGTCAGATCAGTCTTGGCAACCCCAGGAAGAATGACGACAGCGTAGGCAGTCAGCGCATCAAAGAACTCATGGTTTTCGGTGCGGTAAGTGGAGTCTCCTTCCAATAAGTATTCTTTGGTGATTAGATCCTGCATCCCTTTGCTTATCAGGTCAAAACCCATATCGCGAGTTGCGTAGACATGCACCTCTGCATAGTCAGTCTTGAAACCACTCTTAAGGCCGCTGTATTTGGGCGTGAAGTCAATCCACTGCGCCAGCACAGAGTCCCACTTTGAGCCAGCCTCTCCCGGTAGCACCTGAACACCAGGGTGACTTAGTTTGGCAACATCAAACATCGTCCAGTTGCGTGACTTGGCAGATAGCGTTTCGTGCGGTGCGCCAGTGAATCCGGCAGGACGCATAGCCTTAAACAACATACGACCGCTGTCAAGCACAGCGAAACGCATGAACGAGTCGGCACTAAAGCGGTTTGTGACCATTTGCTTGAAGTTTTGCCGAACTTCTTTTTCTCCAGTGGTCGTGTACGCAGTCAGACGCTGCCAGCTATGCTCAGGGTTGACGACGAAGAAACCGCCGGTGAATGGACTGCGGTATAGGTCTCCCCAAACAGCAGTAACTCCTGCGTTCTTATCGTCGTCAAGCATGCAGTCGAGGTCATTCATCATCGTGTACTGCGATGCATTGTTGTGATATTCAGCTGGATCACCGCTGTGGCTTAATTGACCTACGCCTATGACAGGAATCCGTCGGCCAAGTTTTATATTGGAAAGGTGGCGTGCAAGGTCTACTACCATCCCGCTACCTGTACCTCCAGCCATTCCAAATGCAACCATCACCATTGATGGTAATGTTGCTGCCTCAACTTGATCTACGAAATTGCGTAGAGCGACATCCATAGGTCGCTCTTCAGCGTAATAGGCATTTGCGTATATGCCCTTAGCGACTGCGCGAGGAAAGTGGTTCCCTGCTTCAGGCATAACATACTTATGTGGTACGTAAGATTCGAAGTTTGGGTTCCAATAGTAGCGTGGATACTCAATCTTCAGAAATTCGCGTGTGCGGTTCATACCTTCAAAAAACTCGTCTTTTTCGGGTACTGGCAGCGCTATGGCTTGGAATTGGAAGCGTTCGGCTGGAATACCGCGGCTTGCAAGGCGCTTCTTAAACGCGTTTGCGTAGTCATTGACGACGCCCATGTCCTGATCGCCTATGTCAACAACCATAGCGGCGAAAGTTGCCCGCGGGTCGGTAAGCATATCTTCGATTTCGCCTGTACGTAAAAGCGCTTCAATATAAACCATGCCAGTGCGGCCAATGCCGATAGCATGTAGACAGTGTGGCGCCTGAACACCGGTGGCACTGTTATATAGGGATGCAGTCATGATTTCTCCAATCAACTAATGGTGGGTTGTGAAAAAAAAGGGCTTTCGCCCCAAGTGGGAAAGTTATGGCGGGATTGCCTAAAAATCTTAGAACGTGGTTATATCTTTCGTGTTGTTTAGCAACGAATCGAAAAGGTTTCGGTGTGATCGAGAATTCCTAGATCTCTCAGAATATGCGCAACGCTTGTGGCTCTTTCATTAGCCACGTAAAGCATGTAGTCCTCGACGAACAAACCAGGGTCGCGTGAGATTGTCCCGTCTTCTATTAGCTCCACACCTTTTTCGATATTGGTTCGGTGCAGCTTGACTTTCCATATAGGTGATTCAATGTAGATTGCTTCATCATCTACGCTCGAAATTTGCAGAAATTTCCCTCCCGCAATGGTTGGAACCATAAAACCTTTACCGTATTTTTTTTTAACTTTTGACCAGTCAAGTGCCATTTTGGTTCTCCTGTAGGATGAAAAAAACTCTTTATGTGATACCAATCGATTAGCATCGGGACTTCCGTTGTAGTGATATTTTTTGTGGTTCTTAAAATCAGGGTTTAGCCCAGCTTTGTAGTTCCTGGCTCTCCTCGCAATTCGGACATCGATACTGCTACCCAGTTCTTACTAGAACCAACACCAGCTCCTGCCATTCCTTCAATTCGAGTTGATGGCTCGCACAGCAATATGCCCTGTTCAAGTAACATTGCATGGTTAAATAGCCGCTCATGCATTGGAGAAGATTCGTATTCATCGCGCGCCTCGAAGAACCAGCTCATATCTGTTTTAGCAACGCGCGGCAAAGTGAATTGGACTGATCCTTTTTTCCCTCCTTCAGCAATGCTGGGAGCTGCTTCAGGTGAAAACAGGGACTGTAACTTGGCTGATAGTGTTTGGACATTGACATTCGCTGCATTTTCGACTCGTAGCTCTATGAATTCAGGTACATAACCAAGGAGTAGCCCTAATTGCTTTGGCAGTTCATCGTCGATACCTACTGGCTGACCTGACAGGTCACTAAAACCAAGCATATGCATCCACTGTGCGCCCCAAGGTGTGCGCGCTGCCGAATGTTGTGTCGACGGAGCTGCCACCCAATTTAAAAGTCGCAACACTTCCCATAAGTTGGCGCCATGGCGCAGCGTAAGCAACGAAGCTATTTCTTCGTTTATACGTTGGTGTGTATCAGCCAGGTTACCCATGCTTTGCCATATAGGCTCTTGTGGCACAGTCAGAAAACCTGCTGTGAAAGGATTCTTGTAAAGGTCACCGCAAGAGCGCACGACTCCAATGTTTTTGGTTTCGTCGCAGAGGCAGTCAAGTTCGTTGATCAGGGGGTAAATTTTGGCTCCAATATGGCTATCCAAATCGCCACCACAAGGAGCGATACCAATACCGGTTACCAACACACGCCGACCGAAAATTCCATTCGAAAGATGACGCGCCAGATCCAAAGCCATACCGCTACCTGTTCCACCGCCAAGACCAAAGACTATGCATACCAACATATCTCCATTAGTAGCCTCAACACTTTTTGCGAAGTTTCGAAGTGCAGAAGCGAGAGGCCTTTCTCCGTCGTAATAAGCACTTCCATAGATGGCTTTTGCTACTGCACGAGGTACTTTCTCTCCTGCTTTTGGTAGCTTGTAGTCCGCACTAAGCCAAGGCTCATAATCTGGATTCCAGTGGTACAACGGGTACTCGAGTTTCAAGAAATCGCGGTAACGGCTTAATGAGCCTTGAAGTTCGTCAATCGTGGGCATCGGCAAAGAAACTGTTTCAATTTGTGTGCGATCTGAGGGGAACTTTTTGGCAAGATTTTTTATGTTGTCTAGGGTTGAATCAATTTCGGCATTGCCATTGCTAATGTCAATAGCAAGTGCAGTCATGCGTGAGCCTTTCGTTGCTAAGAGGTCGTCTGGTGAATCTTGTAGCATTTGCTGCACAACACGTGTACCAGCACCACCGATTCCTATAATGTGTATGCCATAGGGAAGAGTAGAGGTATCTGAAATTCTGTGAACACCGCGGCGAAGCGCATCCAACTTGCGCTGCTGAAGCTTGGCGTCTGTTGAGCTTATAGCTGGCGTTGGACGTCCCCTCAATAAATCTAATCCAGCTGTTGTCATTATTTAGGCCCTCATATTTTTTAAATTACAGTTTAAAAATTAAAAAAGCCCAAACTAGATTGAACTAGTTCGGGCTTTTTTGCCATGCCACCAAATATCTTTGTTGAAAGTCGGTGGCAATAATTTTTTGAATTAATTTTAATTGTAATAAAAAAAAATTAAATTTACACTAGTACATACCCGTGCTTACAACATTAATTTTACTAGTCTTTTCACGTCCATTAAAAAGGGCGTACTCAAATTGTAAGAGCAAAAAGCACCCTTAGGTGCTTTAAATACTTGACTAATTGGCAGTGAGTTTGCCCATCATAAATCTAGCTATAGCTTGTTCTATGATTATAGATGATGCTTCAAATTCACTTCATGCAACAATGGTTTGCGCTGAACGATCCGTCGCTGGAAGAAGTGTGTTGCTATGAATGCTCAACGGCCATAAAACTGAACGACTGTGTCCCACGCGACCTGCTGCAGCATCAACCTAGTTTCCGGATCGACTTCGTCAAACGTATCAAAGGTATTACCGACAGGTGTTCGATTGTAAATAGATGCATATGCAGTGGCAGCCGCCAAGTAAGTACCTGCTCTTGTAGGGTGACTGCCGTCAAAAGACTTTTGAAGCTTTAATTCTGGGTTTCTCTTGTAGGCTTCTGCAAACGCAAGGCCAACAGGAATCACAAGCGCATTCAAATCGTTTCCAAGCGCCACATAAAAATCACGATTCTTCTGTACGTTTGCAGGATCAGCTTGTTTGTGTGGCGCCACATACGAGTGGGGCATGTAAAGGGCAACTTTTCCGCCTCGCTCGGCAATCAATGCCGCTGCTTTCTTAGACGCTGCGATATGGACGTCACCGTATTTGGGATTGATTGCCGCTGCGCTATGACCCTGCAAAATAACAAGTTCAAAAGGCTCTTTTACACCGATTTGACCAGGTGTCGTTAGCCAATCCATGTTGTGGTGATCAAGGCTTGCACCACCAATGGTAGCCGATTTGTATTGCAATGACTTTGAAATAGCGGCGTTGTCTGCAACAACCATACGGCGAAGAGTGTTGTGAAGACTATCGCCGTAATACAAGTAACTATTGCCAACTAAAAGAACACGCTTGGGTGTGTCAACTTGGGGGGTTTTAACCGTTGGTTCTAGTGCCCACGTTAACGAGCTAAAAAAAACGACACTGATAAAAACGACTAACTTGCTAAATGATTTTTTATTGACTTGCATTGTTGTCTCCTCTCTACACATACGTACTTTCAATAGTGTCCCAACGTTTTGAGATTAAAACGCTGTAAATATATGATTTTCTTGAATATAACCGACTTTTTGCGTGTCCACGATTTGAGAGAGTCGCCCGTGTGTGCAGCCTTTCTCAAGGGGTAAACAACTACTGTTTTTTTCCAATCCAGCAAGAAGCAACCTTAGATTTTTTTTCGATATGTGTGTAACAGCTTTGAATAGTAGTTGGATCAATGAACTTAAAAATAAATCTGCCATTATCGTCCACCATGACGCCTCCTTGGAAGTCGGGGGTAATGGCGCCAAGAATGACTTCTTTATGATTGTTAGAGGCTATTGATCCAGAAAAGTTGACTCCCTCTTAGCGCTCAATAACAAGAGTAAACGGCAATTTATTAAAGTAAAATTTCTTATTCGTTTTATTGGGGCCGATATGATGGCCAGAAGTCACCATAACAGTGGTATTGAATGTGCCAGCCCAGGTACCCATCATATTTGGAGCGTTTTGCGCCAATACTAATACTGGTAGAAGAGCCAAAACCGTGATGACAAGTTTGAATTTCATTTATCTTTCTTATTATGTAGGCAGTCTTTGAAGCAAAGTGTTGTAATAATCCTTAATACTGTCATTGATTTTTTACCAACTTTTAAGCCAGTGAAAAAAACAACTGCGACCATCGCACGTGAAATTGGTATTACTGACAGCACGGCTCGCAGTGTCGAGCACAAAACATTAGAAAAAATTCAAATGCGAGTTAGAGCGTCGGGGGATTAGGGCGCAGGACTTGTTGCCAGGCAATAAACAGGTCGTCTACGACTGCTAGCTTCCGATGACTGGGCAATCAGATAGACGGCCTTATGCATCGTTCTAGCGTGTCTTAGGGCTATCCTGAGGGCTGTTGCAAATAGTGAAGCGAGCAATGTGGCCACGTACATACCAAATTGGGGAAGGTCAGAAAGTGCAAACA
>ERZ888423.1926-NODE-1926-length-16681-cov-6.815049_pt1 | contig 16681 bp, 12 predicted proteins | sample MGYA00520523_ERZ888423 | MGnify/ENA primary metagenome ERZ888423 (study PRJEB32303, sample SAMEA104408611) | aquatic metagenome | biome: Brackish water; feature: Pelagic; material: water | place: Baltic Sea | collected 2014-06-08T10:24:00 | depth 30,27 m ...
GGGTTAATCAATAAAATCTGCGTGCCGGGTGAACTTATCAATGAATGCATTATCATTGCTGAGAAATGTGCGGCGCAATCGTCTACTGCTTTGGCACTCACTATAGAAGCGGTAAATGCCGGAATGATGGATAGAAGGATGGGATATGAGACCGAAATCAACAATTTTGGAAGAGCTTTCGCTACCCACGATTTTAAAGAGGGAACCACTGCCTTCTTAGAAAAGAGGAAGCCCACTTTCGAATAAATCTGAAATGAGGAAGAAAAAAACGAGCGAATAGTTTGCATACTATTCGCTCGCTTTTATTTTATTCCTATGCCAATGTCATTCAAAAACAGTTGAGTACCTAATCTGAATCTGTAAGTCGATCTATTTCTCTTCTGTCTTTCTTGGTCGGCCTTCCCGTTCCTACTTGTCGTTGCAAGGAACGCATCAACTTTAAAAAAGTCTCTTTTTCTTTTTCCTCTGCAGAAGTAATATCTAAGATATAATCTAAGACTTTTGGAGCGCCCACCCTTGAAGGAGGCAAGTCTTTCACCTGATATTTTCGAATAATACCAATCGTTCGAATGGAAATTTCATCGCCTACCTTTATAGATCTAGAAGGCTTTACAACCTGCCCATTTACCTGAACACTTTCTTTCTGAATGGTTTCCGAAGAAACAGAGCGCGTCTTCATTAAACGAACACACCAAAGAAACTTATCAATACGCATACATTAGCTTATAGCTTATGGCTTCGTTAGAGGAATTACTACCGAGGTCTTTTCCCATTCAATGATTAAACTCTCTTCTGTAAATCGCATGCTTAGTTGCTCAACCAATTGATCTAAGGTCACAATATCTACAGAAACAACTAATACATCCTTCGATTTCGAATAGCTATATGCACCCCAATTATCGCTCTCTGAATTAAAATGAATCTTCCATCCCTCCGCTGTTGGAGTAGTAAATAATCCATAAGTTCCAGCTGCCAAGCGTTCGCCACCAACAATTAAATCCTGCGATAGAGTGATGATACTGTTCTCATTGGCTCCTGTTCTCCATATTTTATTATAGGGTACAAGCTCGCCAAAAATGGTTCTGCCTTTAACCGATGGAGCGCCATACGCTATTTCCACCCTAACGCCTTCTATTGTGGCAGAAGCTTCCATGCGCGGACTTTTCTTCTTTTGTCCAAACACACTACTGCTCACTATCAACATCGAAACTAAAAGATACTTCCACATATGAACTCGATTTTCATTTTGCTAAAGATAGTTTGTCTAAAAATATTTTTGTTTATTTTATAAACTTGTTTACATTTGTTGAAACAAAATCGCAATCATGAATACAATTGAACAAGCTCAACAACTAAAAACCATTGCCGATATGTTAGAGCGCACGCGTTATAATATTCGCAGCAACAGTATTTTCTACCTCATCTGGGGCTGGTTAGTCCTTCTTTCGGTATTGATTGAGTACATCTTACTTACTCAATTCAACTCACCCTATCATTTTATGGTTTGGATAATCAGTATGCCTCTTGCAGGTGTTAGCAGTTCTTTGGCTGGAAGGAAGCACCGCTTAAAACAAAAGCATACCACCCTAATGGATTCTGTTATGAAGTTTCTTTGGATCGGAATTACGATGGGTATTTTCTTTTCTCTTGCTTTCTCGAACGTTATTGGATGGACACACAGCTATGTCTTAATTATTCTCTTCTATGGCATAGGCACATTCGTTTCTGGCGGAGTGCTAAAATTTAAACCTCTAACCATTGGCGGTATTCTCTCCATTGTACTCAGCTTCGTTATTGCTTTTATTCCCGATTTACATAAGAGCTTTGAAAACGTATTGCTTCTTCTAGCACTCAGTGTAACCATGAGTTACCTTATACCGGGTTATATGTTAAGATCAAAAGTGAGCCTAGATGTTTGAACCTCTCGATCCCCTTTTGCACAACCAATTGCGATTGCAGATTATGAGTTTGCTCATTGGAATTGAAAATGCCGAATTCGGATTCCTTCTAGATGAAACGGGCTCTACTCGTGGCAATCTAAGCGTTCAGCTTAATAAACTCAAAGAAGCAGGATACATCGAAATTGAGAAGGGATATAAAGGCAACTATCCGAATACGAAATGCTCTATTAGTGCGCTTGGAAGAAATGCGTTTTCTACTTATTTCGAGGCATTGAAATCCTACAAACCTTAAGCAGTGCTATTTCTTTGCAGGGTTGGATTATTCCAGCCCTTTAGAATAGGCCTTGAATATTGCCCTGCGCATCTACAAATATGTCGTGTGCAGCAGGACGAATCGGAAGGCCCGGCATGCGCATCATTTCTCCTGCAATGGGGACAATAAAGCCTGCTCCAGCACTCAATTCAACATCGCTTATTTTAAAGGTATAGTCTTTCGGACTTCCCAAGCGCGCGGGATCGTCTGAAATAGACTTTTGTGTTTTGGCCATACAAACCAAGAGGTTCTTGCCAAGATTTGCCTCAAATAAATCCAATTTTCTCTTGGCCTTGGCGCTCATTTCAATATCCTGAGCTCGGTAATACGAAGTGGCTAATGTTCTTATTTTATCTTCCAACCTTGCCTCTGCCTCGTATAAAAACTTGGGCGTATTAACACTCTTATCTAAAACTGAACTTACAGCCTCAGCCAATTCGATGGCCCCTTCTCCGCCCTGAGCCCAGGCCTTACTTACTACCGCTACCACCCCTTCGGCTTCGCACAACTGCTGAAGTAATTTCACTTCATCGTCAGAATCTGAAACAAAGTGATTTAGTGCCACAATGGGTTCTAATCCAAACTTTGCGGCATTTCGTATGTGGTGTTGCAAATTAGAGAAGCCCTTTCTCAGTGCGTTTAAATCAGTTTTATCCAGTTCTTTCAATCCCAATCCGCCATGGTATTTCAGGGCACGAATGGTAGCAACCAAAACCAATGCATCTGGAAAAATACCTCCTACTCGGCATTTAATATCTATGAACTTCTCTCCACCAAGGTCAAATCCAAATCCGGCTTCGGTTACGGTAATATCTGCCAAATTCATTGCGGCTTTGGTGGCCAGTAAGCTATTGGTTCCCTGAGCAATATTTGCAAAAGGCCCCCCATGCATCAGAATGGGATTTCCTTCTAAGCTCTGCACCAAATTGGGCTTTAAAGCATCGCGTAACAGAGCCGTCATGGCACCTTGAGCTTTCATATCCTTTGCGCGAATGAGCCCTTCCTTCCCTTGTCCTAATACAATATTTCCCACTCTTTCGGTAAGATCCTCGTATCCGTTTGCCAAACAAAGAATAGCCATAATCTCCGATGCGGCTGTGATATCAAATCCGCTTTCGCGGGGAAACCCGTTTGCTTTTCCACCTAAAGCAATGGTGGTTTGCCTGAGAGCCCGATCATTCATATCTATTACTCTTTTGAAAAAGAGCTGACGCAAATCGATCTCTGGACTAAGTTTATGATGTAAATGATTGTCTAATAAAGCAGCTAAGAGATTATGTGCCCGTTCAACTGCATAGATGTCGCCCGTAAAATGAAGATTGATGTCTTCCATCGGAAGCGCTTGTGCATAGCCTCCTCCCGTGGCTCCTCCCTTCATTCCAAATACGGGTCCGAGCGAAGGCTCACGCAATGCGGCAGCGGCCTTCTTTCCAATTTTCGCCAATCCATCCAACAAACCAATGGTGCAGGTGGTCTTTCCCTCTCCAGCGGGTGTAGGAGAGACGGCCGAAACCAATACGAGTTTTCCCTTCTTGGGCTGTTGCTGACCATAACTTAGAGGGATTTTTGCCTTGTACTTGCCATAGACCTCTAACTCTTCTGAAGAAATTCCCAGCTTTGCTGCAATCTCTACAATGGGTAAGGCCTGGGCTTTACGGGCAATCTCTATATCGGTCATTTCAAAATGGGATTTACAACTCTAGCGCTTTTTCTATTTGATTGTTCATCAACAGTTCCGTTGGATTTTCTAGAGCTTCTTTAACTGCCACTAAGAACCCAACACTTTCTTTTCCATCAATAATTCGATGGTCGTATGAAAGAGCAACATACATAATAGGACGAACGACAATTTCTCCGTTCACCACCACAGGACGCTCTACAATATTGTGCATTCCTAAAATGGCGCTTTGAGGTGGATTGATAATGGGCGTTGAAAGCATCGATCCAAATACTCCACCATTAGTAATGGTAAAGGTTCCACCCGTCATTTCATCAATCGTAATATCGCCTTCACGGGCGCGTATGGCCAATCGCTTAATCTCCCTTTCAACTCCGGCAAAACTCAAATTCTCTGCATTGCGCACAACGGGAACGACCAATCCTCTTGGACCACTTACGGCTATGGAGATATCACAATATTCGAAAGTGATCATATCATCGCCATCGATCATGGCATTTACCGTTGGATAAAGCTTCAAGGCACGTGTTACCGCCAGGGTGAAGAAAGACATAAAGCCGAGACCTACTCCATGCTTTTCAGCAAATTTGGTTTTGTGAACCGCTCTTAGATCGAATATAGGTTTCATATCTACCTCGTTGAAGGTAGTCAGCATGGCGGTCTCACTCTTAACCGCTACCAATCTCTTTGCAAGACTGCGGCGAAGACTGCTCATGCGTTTGCGCTCGGTAGAGCGAGGACCTCCAGTGGAAGTTCCCATGCTTACCGCCGCATTCACCACATCTTCTTTAGTAATTCGGCCATCCCTGCCAGTTCCGGCATTCAGCTTAACCCCTTTCTCGTCCATCAATTTCTTGGCGGCGGGAGAAGGAGTGCCCGTGGCGTAATTCGTAGTGGGTGCCGCTGCAGGAGCAGGCTTCGCCTCCACTTTTTCTTCGGCTTTTTTCTCAGGAGCAGAACCTCCTTCAGGGGCAGAAGCGCTGGTATCGATGGTACAAACCACTTGACCCACCGCCACCACTTCGCCTTCGGAAGCAATGAGTTTAATAATACCGCTTTCTTCGGCAGGCAAGGCCAAGGTAGCTTTGTCGGAGTCTACTTCGGCAATTTCTTGGTCCTTCTCAACATAGTCGCCATCTTGTACCAACCATGAAGCAATCTCAACTTCAGAGATGGATTCGCCAGGAGAAGGTACTTTCATTTCAAGGATCATAGCAGGATAGGTTTTATTTTAAATTTCAAATGTTTTGGCAATCAGATCGTGCTGAATTTTATGTGCTGCTTGATGCGATCCGGAGGCAGGTGCTGCACTCGCAGGCGCACTTACATCCAACCAATTTATATCGCGTAAACTCAATAGAATATGCGCTCTTGCACCCATATTCTGTGGCTCTTCCTGAGCCCAAACAATTTTCTCAGCATGGGTATAGCTCTTCAAGGCTTCTCTAAATTGCTTTTCTGGGAAGGGATAGAGTTGTTCTATTCGAATGAGGGCTACCTCATCGGCCGAACGTGTGCTGCGCTCCTCCAACAATTCATAATACAATTTGCCCGAGCAGAATACCACTTTCTTTATGCTCTGCTTGTCTTCTACCGAATCGTCTATGAGCTCCTTAAAGTTGCCCTTGGTAAATTCAGAAAGTGAAGAAACACATTTTGGGTGTCTCAATAAACTCTTGGGAGACATGACTACCAATGGCTTCCGGAACGGACGTTTTAATTGACGTCTCAACAGATGGAAGAAATTAGCCGGGGTAGTCACATTCACTACTTGAATATTGTACTGGGCCGACATCTGTAAAAACCTCTCCAATCGTGCGCTAGAATGTTCCGCACCCTGTCCTTCATATCCATGGGGAAGGAGGAGTACCAGTCCGTTCTGTATTCTCCATTTGTCTTCCGCAGCCGTAATAAACTGATCAATGATAATCTGTGCTCCATTGGCAAAATCGCCAAACTGCGCTTCCCATAGAGTCAAGCCGTCTGGTGTAGCTAGGGCATAGCCGTAATCAAAACCAAGAACACCATATTCACTTAGGTGAGAGTTGTAGGCAGTCATTCTGCCTTGATTCTCACGCATATCATTCAGTAAATTGTACTCTTCCTCAGAGTCTTCTACCTTAATAATGGCATGCCTATGAGAGAAGGTTCCGCGCTCACAATCTTCCCCGCTCAAGCGAACGCCATGACCTTCTAAAAGCAATGAACCATAAGCGAGTAACTCACCCATAGCCCAGTCTAGTGCATCTCTTTCGTTCACCATCTTAGCTCGATCTCCCAAAAGACGAACAATCTTATTGAAGAATTTCTTGCCCTCCGGAAGCTGAGTGATTTTTTCGACAATAAACCGCAATTCTTCTTCTGCAAATCCGGTCTCCGGTGAGAAGTCGAAGTCTGCGGGCTTACTGGGCCTCAAATGACTGTAGTAGTCTTCTAAGAACGGAATAATCACGTTCTTTTCTATCTCCTTTGACTCGTCGAAATCTTCTTCCAAGGTAGCCTTGAAGCTACTCTCTAATTCTTTGATTATATCTTTTCCAACTACGCCCTCTGCAATGAGTTTCTTAGAGTAGATCTCTCTAGGATTGGGGTGTTTGGCAATGGCTTTATACAGTAAAGGTTGAGTAAAACGCGGCTCATCGCCTTCGTTGTGCCCGTACTTTCTGTAACACAGTAAGTCAACAAAAATATTTTTGTTGTAGCGCTGTCTATACTCTACTGCAAAGAGAATGGCATGACAAACGGCTTCCACATCATCGCCATTTACGTGCAAAACGGGCGCTAATACAACCTTGGCTATATCTGTACAATAGGTAGACGAACGCGCATCTAAATAATTGGTGGTAAAACCCACTTGATTATTGATAACGATATGGATTGTTCCTCCGGTTTTATATCCATCTAAGGTTTCCATCTGTACCACCTCGTAGATAATACCTTGGGCGGCTACCGATGCATCTCCATGTATAAGTATGGGAAGTACTTTGCCCGCAGTAGTTCCATAATCGCTGTTGATTCTCGCTCGGGCGATACCTTCTACTACGGCATCTACGGCATCCAAATGCGAAGGATTGGGCGATAAGTTGAGGCGTATTTCCCTTCCGTTCTCCAACGTTTTGGTGGATGAATACCCCAAATGGTACTTCACATCTCCATCTAATTCTTCACCGTCGAAGAATTTACCCTCAAATTCTGAAAAAATATCGCGGGGTTCTTTTCCAAAAACGTTCGACAAAACATTGAGCCTACCTCTATGGGCCATGCCCATTACAATCTCTTTTACGCCTAATTCAGAAGCCCTATTTACCAGCATGGTTAGAGCAGGAATAAGCGACTCTGCTCCTTCAATAGAGAAGCGCTTCTGACCTACAAACTTGGTGTTTAAGAAATTCTCAAAAGAAACGGCCTCATTGAGCTTACTCAATATGGCTTTTTTCTGATCTACATTAAAATTGGGTTGATTCTCTGTGGCATGAAGCCTAGACAAAATCCATCCAACCACCTCCTTATCACGAATATACATGAACTCCAATCCGATGGATTGGCAATAGGCTGCATTCAAATAGCGCAGTATTTCCGACAAAGGAGACGGAGCGCTAAGGCCCACCTCTGCAGCTGCCATAAAGGATGTGCCGAGGTCTTTATCAGACAAACCGTAATTGGTTAAGTCTAGAGACGGACTGTAGGTTCTTCTAGACCGAACCGGATTGGTGGCCGTAAAGAGATGCCCTCTTTTACGGTAATCATTGATAAGATCGATCACCAAAAACTCTTTGCGAAGCTCTTCTGGAACTTCGCTCATTTCTATCTCTCGAGCCTCAAAAGAATAACCTTCTTGGGCAAAATCATAGCCCTGAAAAAAAGCTCTCCAACTCGGTTCTACGCTATCTGGATAACGTAAGTATTTTTCGTAGAGTTCATCTATGAACCCTATATGTGCACTTCCTAAGAAGGAAAATCTATCCATATTTTAAATCCAACCGGCGGGTTTATTCGCGTTCAAAAATACAATTAATACTGCCCTACATGGTAAAGCTTTACAGCCTTCTCGCTTATCTTTGAGCTATGTTGAAAACAAAGCTTAAAGCTCTCTGTTCAGTGGGCTTGCTAATATCCGCAATTGCCCTGAATGCACAGGTACCCAATCGCTTCGAAAAAAATCCAGCTAAAAGTCCAACTCAAGACAGCGCTAAAGTCTTTGATAAACCTGTTCCAAAGAATGAAAAATCAAAGCCAGCGCCCAATACAAATAAAACTCCTTTCTATAAAAAATTGCGCTACGGCGGCACGGGAAGCCTTCAATTCGGAACCATTACTTCTGTAATGCTCAATCCTAGAGTGGCTTATCCAGTAAACGACCGATTGCTTACTGGATTAGGTCTTACCTATTTATATGTTTCGGATGGCCGCTTTGAGCCTAATCTAGAACAAAGTATTTATGGCTTTAGTCCTTTTGTAAACTACAAAGTCTTTGGCCCAATTGCCCTTGCTGCCGAATACGAATTGCTGCGCGCCCAGGTGGTACAAGGTTTTGTGAATGGTCAGGTTCCGGTTTTTGGCGAGGAGTGGGTCAGCGCCCTCTACCTAGGTGGCGCCTATCTACCCGATGGTTCTTTTTACTTTTCTATTCTCTTCAATGTCTTGTATGACCCGCTCCGCTCTGTCTATGCCAATCCGGTTATTCGGGTTGGGGTTCTATTCTAAAGTCCTTCATCCAACCTCTTTCTCATGCGTCTTCTCTTTTCTATTTTCCTTACTGTTTTCTTCTTTTTTCCTTCCATTCAAGCTCAGAACCTTCCCGTGCAGTTAAAGGTGAATATGAAAGGACACAGCATTCATCCGCAAGGAATCAGCGTTGCAGGAAACTTTCAGTCGCTTTTAGGCGGATCAAACTGGACTCCCGGTAGCCTTTGGCTGAGCGATCCCGATCAAGACAGTATTTACGAAATCAACTTCCAACTTCCTCAAGGGCGCTACTACTATAAGTTCATCAACGGCAATTCGTGGTCTGATCCCAACGAGCTCCTAGGTCCCGATTGCGGTTTTTCAGATGGAGGAATCAATTTCAATCGATTGCTCATTGTTGGTAAAAACGGAGTCAATATGCCCGCTCATGGTTTCGATGCCTGCGAAGGTTTAGTCACTTTTCGGGTGGATATGCAGAACGAATCCGTTGATCCTATTGGTGTTTTTGTAACAGGAGATTGGATAGATGCTGCGGGATATGGAGTTACATGGGAAACCGATGCCCTTCCTCTATTCGATCCAGATGGAGACAATATCTATGAAACCGTTGCCTACATTCAAGACAGTGCCAACCCTCAGCGCTTTCTCTATTACAACGGAAACTCCATCAGCAGTGCCGAGCAACCCAATGGCCCTTGCATGTCGCCCACGGCCCTCGTTGCCCGAAACCTTATTCCTTCCTCTCTTCCTCAAAAACTTACACCCGTTTGTTTTGGTAGCTGCGATCCTTGCAGTTTTTCGATCGACACCAATCTGCGAACCTATTGGTGGAACGAAAAGGTCTTCTATCAAATCTTTGTCCGCAGCTTCTACGATTCAGATGGAAATGGAATCGGTGATTTTCAAGGTCTTATTCAAAAACTCGATTACCTCAACGATGGCGATTCTACTACGCATACCGATTTAGGTATAGACGGAATCTGGCTCATGCCCATCAATTCTTCTCCTTCCTACCACGGCTATGATGTTACCGATTATCAGGCCATTAATCCAGATTATGGCAGCATGGCCGATTTTGAGGCTTTTCTCGACAGCGCCCATGCGCGCGGTATTAAGGTTATTATGGACTATGTAATGAACCACAGCAGCAGTCAGCATCCTTGGTTTCAGGCTTCGCGCTCTAGCCCTAGCAGTCCCTTCCGAAACTGGTATATCTGGAGAAATGCCAATCCGGGTTTCAACGGCCCTTGGGGTCAAGGGGTTTGGCATTCCTTTGCTTCTAACTTCTACTACGGTTTGTTTTGGGGAGGTATGCCCGATTTAAACTACGATGAGCCCGCCCTAAAGACCGAGATTTTTAACTCTGCCACTTTCTGGCTCAATAAAGGAGTAGATGGATTTCGGTTGGATGCGATTAAATACCTCGATGAAGACTTTCCCATCCTAGAAAATACGCCGCGAACCTTCGCCCTCATCGAAGAATTTAAGCAGACCTTATTGAATACCAATCCGGAGGTGTATACCGTAGGCGAAGTGTGGAGCAATACCAGCTCCATTCTTCCTTATGTAGACAGCACTCGAATGGATCATTGCTTTGAGTTTGACCTGGCCAGCAATATGCTCACTTCCATTATTCAGGGCCAAAGCAGTTCGCTCCAAAACCACTTGAATTTTATAAATACCGCCTATCCACCTTTGCAATTCGCGCCCTTTTTAAGCAATCACGATCAAGACAGAGTCTTTAGCGTATTGGCAGAATCCACTCCAAGAATGAAACAGGCTGCGGCCTTATTGTTGGCTATGCCGGGCACTCCCTTCATTTATTATGGCGAAGAATTGGGAATGACGGGAACGGGAGCCCATGAAAATATCAGAACACCCATGCAATGGAGCAGCGGAATGCAATCGGGATTTACCTCCGGAACTCCTTGGCATCCGGTGAATTCAAACTACACCAATCGGAATGTGCAGCTTTCCAGCCAAGATCCCAATAGCCTCTTGAATCTTTACAAAAAGCTGATTGCCGTAAGACAAAATGAGGTCGCTCTGCAAAAAGGCTATTATCTGGCAGCAGAAAATACCCATCCTTCCGTACTTGGTTTTATGCGCATTCACCGACAAGAAGCCATTTTGGTCTTGAGCAATATGAGCGACCAAAATGCCAACAGCAGCAGTACAGTAACACAGTCTACCCTACAAGCGGGCTCGTATTGGGCCGTTGATTTGTTGGAAGGAGATACCCTCGGTTCTATGGTATTGGATGGAGTAGGTGGATTTCAATTTTCGTATTCCTTGCTTGGAAGGCAAACGGTGTATTTGAAGTTAATCGCTGGAAATGGGGTCTCCCTAGAAGAGCGAGAAAGGATGGATGGAATTACAGTATACCCCAACCCTGCCAAGGATAAACTCTATATTCGCTTTAATGCAGAAAATCCATCCAACCGAAAGCTAGAATGGACTCTCACGGATGCCTTGGGAAGATTGCAAATGGAAGGCGTTAGTACAGATGAGAAAATCGCCGAAATTTCTATTCAGAGCCTATCTGCTGGGCTGTATTCTTTAGAACTTACGAATGAAAAGGGAATGCGTTGGATAGAGCAAATACTCATTCAATAGTCCGTTTCTGCAAGTTCTCAAGCGGAGTCTTTCACCTCCTTTGATTAAAACAGCCATAGAACTCATGGAAGAAAAAACCCGAAAAAGTTCTATTTCAATTGAAATGAAAAAGCCTTCTTGTTTTTGTACAAGAAGGCTTTTTCTAGATTTAACAACCCAGCATTCCAAAAGAGATCGCCAATTCTTGGTCTACTTTTTCCCCTTTCTCATTTTCAGCAGCTTCCCACTCTCCTTCTAAATGGGTTAATAGATCAATCATGGTATCATCTATATCCGCATAACCAGATGTTCTATCCAACTTCACATTGGTTATTTGGCCCGTCTTATCAACCGTAAAATACAATTTGGCTGGTCTTAATTTTTTCTCATCTAAGTTGAGGGTGTTCTCTTTATTGTTCTTGGCGAAATAGGCAAGCAATTTCTCCTTTCCGGCTTTGTAGACGGCTTGTTTTTCTGGAACAACCGTTAAATGCGGACTGTAGTAGTTGAACTCTGCTTCTCCTGTTACCGGGTTCTGTGAATAAAACTCCGTGCGAACAAGGAAGCAACTGGAATATTGGGCCGAATGTAAAAACGCCAGCTGCGCTTCAGTAAGCATTTCCGACTCACCCTTAAAGCGGATATTCGTCTGTTTATCGTTTTCAATAAAAATCAATTCCGTACTCTTTAAAGTAACAATGCGTTGGTTCTCTTCTGGCGTATTAAACTCGGTTACGCGGATTACCTCATTCAGGAATTGCTTCGTAATAGGATCGTAGCGCGGTCCTAAATCGTAAAAGAAATCGACTTCAACAACTTCTTTTTCGTCGCTAGCGACTGTATTGCACTGTGGCTCTTCATACATAAATCCATAACTAAAAGCCATTAGGCCAATGCTAAGAAGTACTGCACTCAATATTTTCACATTCTTTTTCATTTCAATATCATTTTATTGTTCGATTCAAATCTATACTGGCGAAAAGCTTCCTTCTGTTTCCCAAGTGTAAAATGATGTAACCGCAGTGTAAAAAAGAGTAGTGAGACCTAGAACAAGGAGTAAATGCCGATTCTTTACAGTGTTATCGGATCCATAGAGCCGCAAACTTCCACTCCGCCTTTGTCGTTCTTGACCCACTCTGGTCTGTTTGCCCATTGCTTAAACGAATAGATAAAACAAATAGAAGGGTTTTCCAGCGCAAAAAGCCTAAACTCTTGTCGCAATTGAGCAGAGAAGACATTCCCTTCCACGCAAAGCATTTGAAGGTTTGATTTCTGTTTCGCCCAATTTAAAATTGCAATGCCGCCCTTGGCACCTATTCCAAAAGCTACCAAGCCCAGTACGCGATTTGATTTTGAAATAGGTTGCAGTAAGAAAACCACTACCTCCTCCCTCCTAACCTAAAAACAAGCTGTGCAAATAACACCCTGGATAAAAAGTAAAGCCTCCCGCAATAACGAGGGCTCCAAAGTAGAGCAAGATCATTTTCCGTTGATGCACTTTCACCTTTCCTTTCTTGATGGCTAAATAGGCCGTGGGCACCGGGCGACGATTTCAAATGTAGGGAAGTCTCACTGATTGGCCTTTTTATATACTTCGAATAGGCGCTATAAAGAAAAGTCCCCGAAAAGTGGAATAATACTCTTCATCTATGCCGCAACTCTTTGCGGCAATTTTTACCTTCCACCCCTCTAAAGAAACACCCATGCTTTGCATTCTCAATAAAGGCCTCGATCCGTATTTTAATCAAGCTACCGAGGAGTACTTGCTGAAGAATTTTAAGGAAAACATTTTCATGCTCTGGCAAAACGACTATACCATAGTGGTTGGAAAGCATCAAAATACCTTGGCCGAAATAAATGTTGAACACGTTAAAGAAAAGGGCATTCGGGTGGTGCGCAGATTAACAGGTGGCGGTGCGGTTTACCACGATTTGGGCAATCTCAATTATACTTTCATTATGGGCTTCGGCGAGGAAGGCGCTACGGTGGATTTCAAAAAATACAATCAGCCCATTATCGATGTGCTGGCTCAATTGGGAGTGGCGGCTACTTTTTCGGGTAGAAACGATATTTTAATCGACGACCAAAAGTTCTCTGGAAATGCAGAACACATCTATCATCAAAAACAAAGGGTACTCCATCACGGCACTTTGTTGTACGCTTCGGAGATTCAAGACATTTCCGATGCCCTGAATGTGAACCCCCTTAAATTTGAAGGCAAGGCCCGTAAATCGGTTCAGAGTCGGGTTACCAATATTTCTACTCATTTAAAGGAAGACATGGGCGTGGCCAAATTTGGTGAGCGCGTGATGCAACACATTACCCATCTCTATCCCGATGCGGTTCCGTATGAATTGACCGATGCCGATAAAAAAGCCATTCAAAAACTGGCAGCTGAAAAGTATAGCCAATGGGAATGGAACTACGGCTACTCGCCTAAATACGGATTAAAGAAAGGAATCAAAACCCCAGGTGGCTTTATTGAAGCCCATCTCAATGTGGAAAAAGGAAGGATTACAGAATTGGAGATCTTTGGCGATTTCTTCGTCAATAAAGACCTCGAACCCTTGGTCCAAGCTTTAATTGGAAGGGAGCATGAGGAAGCAAAGCTCTTAGAGGCTTTAAAGGAATTGAAAAGCTCTGAATACTTTAATACTATTTCAGAGGAAGATTTAGTGCAGGTTTTTTTCTAGTACAAGAGAAATTTCCTTTGGCATAAAATCCATTCACTTGACTATTCCGCCTGCACTTAGCACGTATTCTGTACTATTTACCCCAATTCTTGAACAAATTTTAAGAACACCTTTTTATGGAGTTCCAGGTCTAAGTCGGGCGAAAGCGCCACCCGAGCAATATAATCTTTGTCGTCTTCTTTGGTGGTTCCCTGGGTGGAGGTAGCCGGAATAGTCCAATAACAGCCTTTCAATTGCCCGTAACTCACGCAGTATTTACTCTCATTCGGAATACTGGAAATCATCATTGTTATGAGTTTGTGATTCAGCCTTCTTTTGTAGGCTTCACTTTCTTCATGCGTATTTCCTCGGGTGGGAAGATCGAGTGAGAAGACGGATGGAGTGAATCCTTTGCTGGCCAAGTCTTCAGAAACAAAGTTGATTTTCGCAGCAGGCAAGCTGGCGTTGATGAAGTTTACAAATTCGCGTGTATTGGCATAGGCATCGGCAATACGCTGGTTCATAGAGGGAAGTTGCTTTGCCAATATTTCCATTTGAAGCGCTGTTGCTTCATTGTCGCAAAGCTGCAAATGCAATTCTATTTTGCGCATTAAGTCATCGGTCTTGGTATTGCCCACACAATAGCCCGCTGTACATTTTCCACCGCTTGGGAACTTCGATCCACTTACATAGGAGAGTGCCCTAAGGCCTGAGAGAATTTCATTTCCGCCCAAAAAGTGCACATTCGGACAAAAAGTTTGATCCAGAATAAATACCGGATCAATGGCCAATGAACCCGAGGCGGTCTTTCTTTCTTTTAGCAATACCTCCCTCAATTTTACGAGGTCTGGAACTTCCACCCTCGGATTGGTAGGAATTTCTGCAATGATGTAGGGAACCGCATCTTCTTGAGCAATTTGCTCGAGAATAGCCTCTAGGCTTTGCACCATATCCTTTCCTCCATCCACGGCTAAATCCAATACTTCCACCCTGTTAAGACAAGCCGCCGCTCTTCGAGCTTGATCGTTGGTACCACCATAGCAATTGGGTGGAACCAATATTTTAATGGCTTTGCCCGGATGTTTTTCGATGGCATCGTGAATCAGTCCCATCATAATAGCATACTGCATAGACAAGCCGCTGGAGGCAACCAAAGCCTTCGAATGCGTGCCGGTAATTTCATGAATGGATTTCAAAACCAGAGCTTCGTTCAAATCCCTAGAATTCTTTTCATCCGAAAGCGGAGCCCCATCCACCAGCGAATTCAGCGCCACAAGACAGTGAATAGGCGTCATGGCAATGGTTTCTCTCCTTCGTACATGCTGTATTTCGCGTATGTAGTCTGCCTTCCCTTCCCCATTTATCAGAACAATACTTCCAAGCTCAGCGTAAAGGCCAACATAGAAATGGATCTGAGGCATAAGACTCGTTTTAGAAACCGAATCCTCCTGCGAAATGAAAAGGGTACTTCCATCAAAGGCTGGAAGATGATCTAGATTTTCTAGCTGCAGTAATTCAAAGGAATAGGCATATACATTCCGGATCACATCCACCTTAAAAAAGCCAGGCAGCTCGCCCACATATACAATTCGAGTGGAGGTGTTCGCCAACGCATTCTTGCGGAGGATAGCCAAAATAGGCGCCGACTTCGACTGAAAGCTGATTACATTTTCAGCGGGTAAAGCGTTTATATGACCGAGAGCCCACTCCAAGAGGCAAGATAGCGGATGACCTAGGCGGATGTAATCATAGGCCGTAGGCAGGGCACTGAGCGCAGCAGTATCGTATTCATTCTTTTCATAAAGCCGCTCAAGCTCTTGGAGGAACTGAGATTTCGCCGCTTTTTCATCGTAAATATCCAGACGATGGGTAGTTAAACTCAGCCAATCCTCTGGCCTATTTGCAAGCACCCCTTTACTGTACTCGAGCACATTCATATCCACCATACCATACGCATTCATTCGCCCAAAAATACAGCCTCTAGTACAGATGCGAAGCATCGCGGCTCTCGAGAGGATGCGAGGCATCCGTAGCTCTAGAAATACATCTTAATTTTGATTACCTCAATATGTCCCGCGCCAATGTTCTTTTGTCCATCTACAAAAGAATACCAGTTCGTATTTCCCCCACTACCCACATTCGGACCTCTATATTCATAGCCCACATGACCATTTTGCGAAAAACCCACATGGGCCCCAACTCTTGTCTTTACCGTGTCTAGAATCTGATTATTCACAAAAGGCCCCACATAGAATGCTTTGTAGTTTATGCTGTAGGTGGAAGTATTGGAGCGAAACCATGGGGCAGGAACTCCGTCATAGGAACTGTATCTATAAGAAACAAAGAGAGTGTCTTTATCTGTTGAGCCATTGTTCGGTAGGATCTTTACTCGAAGCACAGAGCGCATCACATTGTAGCCATAGAGCGTATCATTTGTAAATTTTGAGTTTTCACGAATCTCAAAATAGCCACAGCAATCATTCGATCTTGAAACATCAAAAAATTCTATAGGAATCGGAATGGGCACTTTACTGTAATGATATTTGAAAGAATAAGAACCCTTCAGCTTAAAGTAACCCACTGAATCGGTAAACGTCTCGAAATCGTTCCCCTCCCATGGTCGCACCGAAACGCGATAGTTAACCAAAGGAGAGCCACCACAGCTATCGTAGCAATAGCCCTGAACATCAAAGCTTCCATTGTAATCCCTCTCGCAAGACATGCTCAAGCAAGAAATAAAAACAATCAGCCACCGCAGCGCTGCCAAGCATCGAGGCACATTATTATTAAATATCACCATATCCACAAAAATACATAGAGACGCGATGCCGCGCAT
>ERZ888423.1928-NODE-1928-length-16676-cov-7.777691_pt1 | contig 16676 bp, 7 predicted proteins | sample MGYA00520523_ERZ888423 | MGnify/ENA primary metagenome ERZ888423 (study PRJEB32303, sample SAMEA104408611) | aquatic metagenome | biome: Brackish water; feature: Pelagic; material: water | place: Baltic Sea | collected 2014-06-08T10:24:00 | depth 30,27 m ...
TCGCGCGAAGAACATGTCGGAGATGAGCGCTCGCGCGAAGAACATGTCGGAGATGAGCGCTCGCGCGAAGAACATGTCGGAGATGGAGCCGTTCGACCTACTCGGCCCGTTGCCGGCACCACGGACCACAACGGTGCTGGAGGCAAGCGCCGGAACCGGGAAGACGTTCACTCTCGCGGGCCTGGTGACACGCTATGTCGCAGAAGGCGTGGCGGCGTTGGATCAGATGCTGCTGGTCACCTTCGGCCGCGCGGCCAGCCAGGAGTTGCGGGAGCGGGTGCGCTGCCAGATCCTCGACGCGGTGCTGGCGTTCGAGGACCCCCCGGGGCACGGCGACGCCAGGGATAGCGAGCTCATCAGGCACCTCCTCGCGGGCACGCCCGAGGAGTTGGCAGACCGCAGGCAGCGGTTGCGTGACGCCTTGGCCGGCTTCGACGCCGCAACAATCGCGACCACCCATCAGTTCTGTCAGCTCGTTCTGAAATCACTGGGGGTAGCCGGCGATAACGACTCCGGCGTGCAGCTGGTCGAGAGCCTCGATGATCTGGTAGCCGAGATCGTCAACGACCTCTACCTGGCGCACTTCGGGCAGCAGCGCGACGAGCCCCTGCTGAGCTACCCCGACGCGCTCAACCTTGCACGCCAGGTGGTCGCCAATGCCCACACCGAACTCCGCCCGCTGAATCCGGCACCGGGATTGGATCCCGCGGTGCGGGTCCAGTTCGCCACGGCGGTCTGCGAGGAGTTGGAGAAGCGCAAACGCACACTCGGCCTGCTGCACTACGACGACCTGCTCTCCCGGTTGGCGAAGGCGCTTGAGGCGCCGGACTCGCCGGCGAGGGTGCGAATGCAGCGGCGTTGGTCGATCGTGATGGTCGACGAATTCCAGGACACCGACCCGGTGCAATGGCAGGTGATCGACCGAGCGTTCAGTGGGCACTCCACAGTGATCCTGATCGGCGACCCGAAGCAGGCGATCTATGCGTTCCGCGGGGGCGACATCGTCACCTACCTGCATGCCGCATCGACCGCGGGCACGCAGAAGACGTTGGTCACCAACTACCGAAGCGATGGCCCGTTGGTCGACAGCCTGCAGGCCGTGATGCGCGATGCACAACTCGGCGACCCTCGAATCGTGGTCCGCAAGGTCGAGGCCAACCACGAGCAGCACCGACTCAAGGGCGCCCCGCACAACGAACCGTTCCGGCTACGGGTGGTGAACCGCGACCAATTCCGGACGCGACCCGACCGCGTGATCGGGATCGACAAACTGCGCAGCCACATCCCCCGGGATATGGCTGCCGACATCGGCGCGCTGCTCGCCAGCGAGGCCAGCTTCTGCGGCGAGCCCCTGCAGCCCGGTGACGTCGCGGTGATCGTCGAGAGTCACCGCGACGGGCATGCGTGCTTCGACGCGCTTAAGGCCGCGGGCATCCCCGCCGTCTACACCGGCGACTCGGACGTGTTCAGCTCTCCGGCCGCCGACGACTGGCTCTGCCTGTTGGAGGCCTTCGACCAGCCGCACCGCTCCGGGCTGGTCCGGGCCGCCGCGACCACCATGTTCTTCGGAGAAACCGCGGAAACTCTTGCCGCGCAGCGCGATGCGCTGACAGACCGCATCTCCGAGACGCTGCGCCAGTGGGCCGACCATGCGCGTGAGCGTGGGGTGGCTGCGGTGTTCGAGGCCGCGCAGCTGCACCGGATGGGTGAGCGGGTGCTGTCATGGGTGGACGGCGAGCGACATATGACCGACCTCGCACACCTGACCCAGGTGCTGCACGACACCGCCCTCCGCAACCACTTCAGCCTGCCCGCGCTACGCGATTGGCTGCGCAACCAGCGCGAAGAACGAAGTGGGGCCGTCGAACGTAACCGCCGGCTCGACAGCGACGCCGCGGCGGTACAGATCATGACGGTCTGGGTCAGCAAGGGCCAGCAGTTCCCGGTGGTGTACCTACCGTTCGCGTTCAACCGCAACATCCAGACCCGCGACGTGGTGATGTTCCACGACGGCGATACCCGCTGCTTGCACATCGGCGGCGATTCAAGCCCGGACTACACCACGGTGCAACGGCAGGGCCGCAGCGAGGCCGCCGGCGATGATGTCCGGCTCACCTACGTCGCGATGACCCGCGCACAGTCGCAGGTCATCGCGTGGTGGGCACCGTCGAACGACGAGCCCAACGGCGGGCTGTCCCGGCTACTACGCGGCCGAAAGCCCGGCGACCCGGTGGTTCCGGACCGCTGCGACCCGCCTCGGATCGACGACCCGGATGCATTGGCGCTGCTGCGCCGATGGGCCGACGAGGGCGGACCGGTACTCGAGGAGTCCGTTATCGCACCGTCGGTGAAAGTCGAGTTACCCAGCCCCGCCGAGGATCTCGCGGTGCGTCACTTCCACCGGCACATCGACGCCTTGTGGCGGCGGACGTCATACTCGGGGCTGATCCGGGCGGCGGAGGCCGGGGAGTCTGAAGGCGTGTCCAGCGAGCCGGAGGTGATCGAACTCGACGACGAGCTCGACCCCGAATTCGCTTCTGCGGGCGGCTCAGGTACATCTTCAGCAGGCCCCACTGTCGCGAGCCCGTCTCCCGCCGGTGCCGACTCTGATCTGGCGTCGCCGATGGCTGACCTGCCCAAGGGCGCGAAGTTCGGCTCGCTGGTGCACGCCGTGCTTGAAACCGCTGACCCGTTCGCCGCTGATCTGGCCGCCGAACTGGAAAGCCAGATTGAGGCTCATTCGGTGTGGTGGCCACTCGAGGTGCCCGCTGAGCAGTTGGCCGCAGCGATGGTGCCACTGCACGACACCCCGCTGGGTCCACTGGCCGCCGAGTTGACCCTGCGCCAGATTGGGCTGCGGGATCGACTGCGGGAGATGGATTTCGAGTTCCCGCTCGCAGGAGGTGATCTGCGGGATGGCTCGCCTGAGATCCGGCTCGCCGATGTGGGGCAGCTGCTGCGCGAACATCTGCCTGCCACCGACCCATTTGCCTGCTACGCCGATCGCCTGGAGAGCGACGTGCTCGGCCACCAGTCGCTGCGCGGCTACCTGACGGGATCGGTGGATGTTGTCCTGCGCATCGGCGAGCGCTACCTGGTCGTCGACTACAAGACGAACTGGCTGGGCAGCAGCGACCCGGCTGCGCCGCTGACAACCGCTGACTACCGGCAGCCGCGCCTGGTCGAAGCGATGCTGCACTCGGACTACCCACTGCAGGCACTGCTGTACTCCGTTGTGCTGCACCGTTTCCTGCGGTGGCGACAGCCTGGGTACGACCCCGAGACCCACCTCGGCGGGGTGCTCTACCTGTTTCTGCGCGGCATGTGCGGTCCCGACACACCTCGCATCGATGGTCATCCGGCCGGCGTGTTCAGCTGGCACCCACCCGCCACACTGGTGGAGGCAATATCGGACGTGCTGCACGCGGGGAGGACCTCGTGACGGGGCTGCTGCGGGAGTTCGCCGATGCCGCCGTACTCGGTCTTGCGGATATCCATGTGGCGCAACGCCTTTGTGCGCTGGCCCGCGAGCCCGACGAGAAGGTGGCGCTTGCAGTCGGACTCCTCGTCGCAGCGCTACGCAACGGATCGGTGTGCATCGACCTGCAACAGGTGGCCGAGCAGCATGAGCAGACGGATGCGCCGGAGGTGACCTGGCCCGAACCGGGGGCATGGCTCGATGCGGTGCGCACCAGCCCGCTCACCGGCGATCCCCCGGTGCTCAGATTCCTCTCCGACGCTGGGGTGAACCTGCTCTACCTGGACCGGTATTGGCTGGAGGAACAACAAGTGTGCCGCGACGTTTCGGCACGGCTCGTAGCAGCCGCACCTGCCCAACCGGTGCCCGATCTGGGGCGAATCTTCCCCGCCGAGTTCAGCGAACAGCGCGCCGCGGCGGAAGTGGCTCTGACGCAACGACTGACCATCCTCACCGGCGGGCCAGGCACCGGGAAGACGACCACCGTCGCGCGGCTGCTGGCATCGATCGCCGAACAGGCCGACCTCAACGGCGGCTCTCCAGCGCGGATGGCCCTGGCTGCTCCGACCGGCAAAGCAGCCGCCAGGCTGGCCGAAGCGGTGCAGTTGGAAGTCGGCAAGCTCCCGCAGATCGACCAACAACGCCTGGCCGGACTTCGCGCAACCACCCTGCACCGGCTCCTGGGCAGCAGGCCTGAAACGTCGTCGAGGTTCAGGCATCACCGCGACAACCGACTGCCCCACGACGTCATCGTGGTGGACGAGACCTCGATGGTGTCTCTGACGATGATGGCGCGGCTACTGGAAGCGGTGCGGCCCGATGCCCGCCTGCTGCTTGTCGGGGATCCGGATCAGCTGGCCTCGGTGGACGCCGGGGCGGTGCTGGCCGACCTGGTCGACGGCTTGGGCCATGGCCGCAGTGATGGCGGGGTTGTCGAACTAAAGACCCCGCACCGGTTCGGCGAAGCGATCGGGGCGCTTGCGCAGGCCGTCCGGGCCGGCGACGCCGACGTCGCGGTGGAGCTTTTGCGAGCTGGCGGTGAGTCGATTGAGTGGTTCGACCCCGACGACTCGCACAGCTCCCACGACTCCGCCGAGCACCTGCGGGCCACGCTCGTCGAACGCGCTTTAGGGCTGCGGCAGGCAGCGCTGCTCGGAGACGCCAAAGCCGCGCTGGCGATCCTGGACGGGCACCGGCTGCTGTGCGCTCACCGGCACGGCCCGTTCGGCGTGACGCAGTGGAACCGGCAGGTCGAACGCTGGCTGGCCGAGAAAACCGGACAGCCGATGCGGTCGCAGTGGTACGCCGGCAGGCCCGTCCTGGTCACCGCCAACGACTACGGCCTGGGGATCTACAACGGCGATACGGGTGTGGTGGTGGCCTCGCCCAACGGTTTGCGCGCCCACATCGGGTCGCTGCAGCTGGCGACGAGTCGGCTGCCGCAAGTCGACACGATGCATGCAATGACCATCCACAAGAGCCAAGGCAGTCAAGCCGACCAGGTCACAGTGCTGCTACCGCCAGAAGAGTCGCGACTGTTGACGCGGGAGTTGTTCTACACCGCGGTCACCCGAGCGAAAACGCGCGTGCGGGTGGTCGGCCCGGAGTCCGCGGTTCGGGCGGCGATCGCGCGACGTGCACTGCGTGCGTCTGGGCTGGCCCGGCGGCTGCGTTAGTTTTCCCCGTCGAAACTGCGTTCCAGCAGGTGACTACTCGACCTTGTGCTGCGTGGACGCAGTCTCGACGACAGCACGCATCGCTACCGGCGCGCCCTGTGCAGGTACCACTGGACAGACAAGACTCGCTAAGTTGTCTCGGTGAGCCGTTCACCGCTCACCAGCCAATTCGAGAGATTGATGCCATATGCGAGTTGACGGGCGCGACATCGCTGTCGCAGGCAGCCTGCTGCAACCGTTGACCCGCCGCACCAACGACATCCTGCGCGTGATGCTGGCCGCGTTGTTCCTTGGCGCCGTCGTCACCAGCTCGCTGATCACCCGCAACGACTGGGAGGCGCTGGAGAAGTCCATCTCCCAGATCGTCGGCGTGCTCAGCCCCGCGCAGTCCAACACCGTCTACCTCGTCTACGGCGTCGCCATCCTCGCCTTGCCGTTCATGATCCTCATCGGGCTGATCGTCGGGAGGCAGTGGAAGCTGCTGGGCGCCTACGCCGCGGCCGGCATCATCGCCATCCTTTCGCTGTCGATCACCGGAAACGGCTTCGCCGCGCCACAATGGCACTTCGACCTCAACGGGCGCCTCGACACCATGCTGTCGCAGTTCCTCGACGACCCCAGGTGGATCGCGATGCTCGCGGCGGTGCTCACGGTTTCGGGTCCCTGGCTGCCTGCACGCTGGCGGCGCTGGTGGTGGGCACTGCTGCTGGCGTTCGTGCCGATCCATCTCGTTGTCAGCGCCGTTGTGCCCGTGCGTTCGCTGCTCGGGCTGGCCGTGGGCTGGCTGGTCGGTGCTCTGGTCGTCCTCGTGGTGGGCACACCCGCGCTGGAAGTACCTCTCGACGACGCGGTGCGGGCGATGGCGCGGCGCGGGTTCCGGGTGTCGGCGCTGACGGTGGTTCGGCCGGCCGGCCGGGGGCCGCTGGTGCTCGGGGCCACCCAAGATCCACTCGGGGCCACCCAAGATCCACTCGGGGCCGGCGAAGGCACCGCCGTCGTCGAGCTGTACGGGCCACATCAACGCGGCGGCGGGTTCCTGCGCCAGTTCTGGAGCAAGCTGCGGCTGCGCGACAGCGAGACCGCACCGATGCACGCCTCGATGCGCCGCGCCGTGGAACACCGGGCGCTGATGGCGATCGCGGTCGGAGACCTCGCGCTGGCCAACACCTCGCCGATCGCGGTGGCGACGCTGGACCGCGGCTGGACGCTCTACGCGCACCGGTCCTCTCGCGGCACACCGATCGCCGAATGCGCGCAGCAGACACCGGTGGCCCGGGTCTGGGACTCGCTCGGTGTGCTGCACAGTCAGCAGATCTCGCACGGAGACCTACGCGGAAAGAACATCACCGTCATCGACGGCACACCGATGTTCGGCGGCTTCGCCTACGCCGAATACGGCGCATCCGAAGCGCACCTGCACACCGATATCGCGCAACTGCTGCTTACGACCACCGACCCCTACGGAGCTGAACCGGCTGTGCAGGCCGCGATCACCGTGTTCGGTAACGAATCGGTGTTGGCCGCCTCGCGTCGTCTCACCAAAGCGGCTGTGTCAAAGCGTGTCCGGGTGTCGGTGGCGCAGGCCGGAACCGCCATGTCGACCGCCCGCGACGAAGTGAAGCGGCAGACCGGTGCCGACCAGATCAAGACCGAGACCATCACCCGGTTCACCCGCAGCCAACTGATCCAGATGGTGCTGCTGGTCGCGCTGGTATATGTCGCGTATCCGTTCATCGCCACCTTGCCGGTGTTCTTCGACGAATTGCGTTCGGCGAACTGGTGGTGGGCGCTGGCCGGACTGGCGGTGTCTGGGCTGAAGTACCTCGGCGCCGGCGCCGCGCTCTGGGCCTGCGCCGACGGGCTGGTGAAGTTCCGGAATCTGGCCATCATGCAGGTGGCGAACACCTTCGCAGCGACGACGACGCCTGCCGGAGTCGGCGGTCTGGCCCTCAGTACCCGCTTCCTGCAGAAGGGTGGGCTCGGCGCTCTGCGCGCTACCACCGCCGTGGCCCTCCAGCAGTCGGTTCAGGTGATCACTCACCTGACCCTGCTGATCATCTTCAGCGCCGCGGCGGGAGCTTCGGCCAACCTCAGCCAGTTCGTGCCCGGTGCCACCGTGCTGTACCTGATAGCCGGCACGGCGTTGGGGATCGTCGGGGTGTTCCTGTTGGTGCCCAAACTGCGACGCTGGCTGGCCACCGCGGTGCGGCCCCGCCTCAAGGAGGTCATCGACGACCTCGTCGAACTGGCCCGTGAGCCCCGACGCCTGGCAGTGATCGTACTCGGTTGTGCAGCAACCACACTCGGGGCTTCGCTGGCCCTGTGGGCGAGTATCGAGGCGTTCGGCGGCAACACCAGCTTCGTCACCGTCACGATCGTGACGATGGTCGGCGGCACCCTGGCCTCGGCGGCCCCCACACCCGGCGGAGTCGGCGCCGTGGAGGCCGCACTGATCGGCGGACTCGCCGCATTCGGCGTACCTGCCGCGGTCGCGGTACCGTCGGTGCTGCTGTACCGGATTCTGACCTGCTGGCTACCAGTGTTCATCGGCTGGCCGATCATGCGGTGGCTGACCCGCAATAACATGATCTAGCCCGGCATGATCCAACTCGGCCAAATGTGACCAATGCGTGAACCTCCGCGCAATATCCTTGGTGTCGTGCGATTCATCGCCTTATCTTGAAGTTGGAGGCTCTCCTGTTATATCGAATTGCCATCCTGAGTCAAGCAGCGCCGCGGCGCATCCTGGTCGCCGCGGCGCTACTGACGGTTGCCCTTGGCATATTCGGAGTTCCTGTCGCCAAGCATCTGTCTCCCAGCGGCTTTCAGGACCCGGGTTCCGAATCAACCTTCGCCGCGAACGTTCTCACCGATAAGTTCGGCCAGGGCGATGTCCAGATGCTCATCGTCGTCTCCTCGCCTGACGGCATCGAGAGCACCCAGGCGCGTGAGACCGGCACGGCCATCGTTGACGGGCTGACCGAGCGCACGCACGTGGGCAATGTCTCATCGGCCTGGACTTCCCCGCCCGCCGTGGCCGCCGATCTGGTCAGCAGGGACCGCACCGCCGGGCTGATCGTCGCCGGCATCAATGGCACCGAAGCTCAGCAGCAGACCTACGCCAGGCAGATCTCCGACGAGGTCACCCGCGAAGGGGACGGCGTGACCGTGCGCACCGGCGGCACCGCGATGGTCAACGTCCAGGTCACCGACCAGTCCCAACGCGACCTGCTCGTCATGGAATCGCTGGCGATCCCGCTGAGCTTCCTGGTGCTCGTGTGGGTGTTCGGCGGGCTGCTGGCCGCCGCGCTGCCGGTCGCCATCGGCGGGATGGCGATCATCGGCGCGCTGGCCGTACTGCGGCTGGTCAACTTCGCCACCGACGTGTCGATCTTCGCGCTGAACCTGGCCGCCGCGATGGGCCTGGCCCTGGCCATCGACTACACGCTGCTGATCATCAGCCGCTACCGAGATGAAGTGGCCCGCTTAGCGGAGCTTGGCGGGTCCGACCCCGGTGCGGATCGCGCCGAGGCCCTCAAACGCACTATGACCACCGCCGGACGCACCGTCATCTTCTCGGCCACGACGGTGGCGCTGTCGATGGCGGCGATGGTGCTGTTCCCGATGAACTTCCTCAAGTCGTTCGCCTACGCCGGGGTGGCCACCGTCGCATTCGCGGCCGCCGCAGCAGTCATCGTCACCCCCGCCGCGCTGGTGCTCCTCGGCGGCCGGCTCGACTCCCTCGACGTCCGTCGACTGGCCCGCCGGATCTTTCGCAGGCCCGAACCCCAGCCCGTTCCCGTCGAACAGCGCTTCTGGTACCGCTGCGCGAAAGCTGTCATGCGCCGCGCATTTCCGCTCGGCTTGGCCGTCGTCGTGCTGCTGCTCGCGCTCGGCGCTCCGTTCCTGGGCGTGCGGTGGGGATTCGCCGACGACCGGGTGCTGCCGAAATCGGCATCCGCCCATCAGGTCGGCGACCTGCTGCGTGCCGACTTCGCCGACAACTCCAACACTGCAGTCACGATCGTCGTTCCCGACAGCCAAGGCCTGGCGCCGGCCGATCTGTCGGCCTACGCCGCCGAACTATCCCGAGTCGAAGAAGTTCCCGCGGTGTCCGCTCCGACTGGAACGTTCGTCGACGGGGTTCTCGCCGGGCCGCCGTCCGCGCCGACCGGCGAGAGTCAGGGCAGCGTCTTCCTCACCGTCGCGAGCACCGCGCCCCTGTTCTCCGATGCCTCCGAAACCCAGCTCGACCGGCTTCACGCCGTCGCCGGTCCCGGCGGACGCGCAGTCCAGATGACGGGCACCGCCCAGATCAACCGGGACAGCGTCGATGGCATCACCTCCATGCTGCCACTGGTGTTGGGGATCATCGCCGTCATCATGTTCGCGCTGCTTTTCCTGCTGACCGGCAGCGTCGTGGTACCGCTGAAAGCGTTGGTGCTCAACATGTTATCGCTCAGCGCGGCGTTCGGAGCGATGGTGTGGATCTTCCAGGACGGCCATCTCGGCGGACTCGGGACGACCACGACCGGCACGCTTGTCGCGAACATGCCGGTGCTGCTGTTCTGTGTCGCCTTCGGGTTGTCGATGGACTACGAGGTGTTTCTGGTGGCACGCATCCGCGAATGCTGGCTGGAACTAAAGAACACCGGCGATGACACAGCGGACGGCAGACAGTTCGACCAGGCCGGACCCAAGAGCGACGAAGCGGTAGCCCTGGGCATCGCCTACACCGGCCGAATCATCACCGCCGCCGCGCTCATCATGTCCATCTCATTCGCGGCGCTCATCGCCTCCAACGTATCCTTCATGCGGATGTTCGGCCTCGGCCTGACGTTAGCTGTGCTGGTGGACGCCACGCTCGTACGCATGGTTTTGGTGCCCGCATTCATGCGACTGATGGGCGAGTCGAACTGGTGGGCGCCGCACTGGCTCAAACGGGTACACGACCGCCTCGGCTTCAGCGAAGCGCCGAGCGATCAAGCCCTCAAGCCCTCAGAAAGCAGGCCGACCTCATGACGAACAAAAAACCGATCAGCGTCATCGCCGGTGTACAGGGGGCGCTGCCGCCCCATCGCTACACCCAGCACCAGATGACCGAGGCTTTTCTGGCCGCACCGGTGTTCGCAGAGGTTGGCGACCTGCTCCGCAGCCTGCACAAGAACGCAAAGGTCAACAACCGTCATTTGGTGTTGCCGTTGGAGCGATATCTTGACCTGGTCGATTTCGGCGACGCCAACGACATCTACATCGAGCACGCTCTGGACCTGGCCTGTGAGGCGTTAACGGCCGCGCTCGACGAAGCAGGGTTGCGCCCAACCGATCTCGATATGATCATGACGACCACAGTCACCGGGATCGCGGTGCCATCGCTGGACGCGCGCATCGCGGGCCGGTTGGGGCTTCGGCCCGATGTACGCCGGGTACCGCTGTTCGGGCTGGGCTGTGTGGCCGGTGCGGCCGGCATCGCCCGGATGCACGACTACCTGCGCGGCGCGCCCGATCACGTCGCCGCCCTGGTGTCGGTGGAACTGTGCTCACTTACCCGCCCCGCGCTCGAGCCGACCATCGGCAGCCTGGTGGGCACCGCCCTGTTCGGTGACGGTGCCGCGGCGGTGATCGCCGCGGGCGAGGGCCGTGCCGCCAAGATCGACGCGGCCGGACCCGAAGTGCTCGACTCGCGCAGCAGGATGTACCCCGACACGCTGGACACCATGGGATGGAAGGTCGGCCGGACCGGCTTTCAGCTCATCCTCTCGCCGGACCTGCCTGAGCTCATCGACCGCTACCTTGCCGGCGACATCAACGGTTTCCTCGGCGATCACGACCTCGCCATAGCCGACATCGCCACGTGGATCTCGCATCCGGGCGGCCCCAAGGTCATGGAAGCGATCTCTTCGGCGCTCGACCTCGACGACAGCGCGCTCGAACTGTCCTGGCGTTCACTGGCCCAGGTGGGCAACATGTCGTCCTCCTCAGTGCTGCACATCCTGCGCGACACCATAGCCACGAAGCCGCCCGCCGGGGAGCGCGGCCTGCTGATGGCGATGGGTCCCGGCTTCTGCGCCGAGCTCGTACTGCTGCGTTGGCGCTGAGCATGCTCGCCTATACCTTGCTGATCGCCGCGGTCGCGGTCGAACGCATAGCTGAACTCGTTGTCTCCCAACGGAACCTGAAGTGGAGCAGGGCGCGTGGTGGCGTCGAGTTCGGGGCGGGCCACTACCCGGTGATGGTAGTGCTCCATACCGGACTGCTGGCCGGCTGCCTGTTCGAGGCCGCGCACCGCGAGTTCATCCCGGCGCTGGGCTGGTCGATGCTCGCCGTCGTGATCGCCGCCCAGGTGCTGCGCTGGTGGTGCATCGCCACGCTGGGGCGGCAGTGGAACACCCGCGTGGTCGTGGTTCCCGATGCCGGCCGGATCACTGGTGGCCCGTATCGATTCATACCGCACCCCAACTACGTCGCGGTCGTCGTCGAGGGAATCGCACTGCCGCTGGTGCACAGCGCATGGATCACCGCATTGGTGTTCACCGTGCTCAACGCCGCGCTGCTGTGGGTGAGGATCTCGGTTGAGAACACCGCGCTCGCGACGCTGACCGCAGATCCGCGGGATGGATGACATGATCGACCTGGTGGTCGCCGGCGGCGGGCCTGCGGGTCTGGCGACTGCCATCCACGCGGCCCGTGCGGGCCTTGAGGTCATTGTTATCGAGCGGCGCACCGGTCCGATCGACAAGGCCTGCGGTGAGGGCCTGATGCCGCACGCGGTGCGCCAGCTCGATCTCCTCGGTGCGCGGCCGGCAGGCAAGCAGTTCCGCGGCGTGTCCTATTTCGACAATCGCCGTTGTGTCACAGCCCAGTTCGACTCTGGACCCGGTTTGGGGGTTCGGCGCAATACCCTGCACGCGGCGCTGCAGCAGGAGGCGGTCGCAGCCGGGGTGTCGATGGTGCACGACAAGGTCGGCGCAATCAGCCAGGACGCTGAGTCGTTGACGGTCAACGGGATTCGCGCCCGCTATCTCGCCGCAGCGGACGGTCTGCACTCACCGATCCGGGCCAGCCTCGGACTGGATGGGCCGGCAGGGCGGACCCGGCGCTGGGGCATCAAGCGACACATCGCCGTCGCGCCGTGGAGCGACTACGTCGAGGTGCACTGGTCGGCGCACACCGAGGCGTATGTGACACCGGTGGCCGACGACTGCGTGGGGATCGCGATACTCACCTCGAAGCAGGGTCGCTTCGAGCAACACCTCGACGCGTTTCCAGCGCTGCGTGAGCGAATCGACGACTATCCGCACGAGTCCGACCGGGCGGCCGGCCCGTTGCGCCAGAGGGTGCGGGGCCGGGTCGCCGGGCGGGTGCTGCTGGTCGGTGACGCCGCGGGCTACGTCGATGCCTTGACCGGAGAAGGTCTGGGGCTGGCCTTCGCGGCGGCGCGGTTGCTGGTCGACACCGTGGTCGCCGACCGTCCCGGTGACTATGAGCGGCAGTGGCGTCGGACCACCCGCCGCTACCGGTTCATGACCGCCGGGATGCTGTATGCGAGTACCTCGCCGCTGCGCCCACTGATCGTGCCGGCCGCCAGCGTCCTGCCGCGCGTTTTCACCGGAATAGTGAACCTACTCGCCGACTGACTCAGCGTCTGCGTCCCGGCGACCGCAGGAGACGCCTATCCGCGGGAAACGCCAGACGCCCAGGAGACTCAGTGACACCAGGAGACGCGGGGACACCAGGAGACTCAGTGACACCAGGAGACGCGGGGACCGATGTCGTGAAATCCGACTCAGCCGCACCCCAGGCCGTCCACGGCGCGCACGTGGGGCCGACCGGGCAGACCCGCTCCGGCATGACCGCCGACGCACTGCGCCATGCGGTATCGGATCACCTGCTGTATTCGGTTGCGCGCCCGCCCGCGGTGCTGACACCCGAGCACTACTACCGCGCGCTGTCGCTGGCGGTCCGCGATCGCATGCAGAAGCGCTGGATGGCCACCACCCAGGACTTGCTGGACCTGTCGGCGAAGGTCACGTGCTATCTATCTGCGGAGTTCCTGATGGGTCCGCAGCTAGGCAACAACCTACTCAACCTGGGCATCGAGGCTGAGGCGCGCGACGCTCTGGCCGAACTCGGTCAGGACCTCGACGTGATCCTCGACTGCGAGGGTGAGCCCGGGCTGGGCAACGGCGGCCTCGGCCGGTTGGCGGCCTGCTATCTGGACTCGCTGGCCACTCTGGAGCGGCCGTCGATCGGTTACGGCATCCGCTACGAGTTCGGCATCTTCTCCCAGGAGATCCAAGATGGCTGGCAGGTCGAGAAGACCGACAACTGGCTGACCCACGGCAACCCGTGGGAGATCGACAAGCCGGATGCGAACTACCTGGTGAACTGGGGTGGCCACACCGAGCACGACGAGGATGTGACGGGCAAGGTCCGGGTGCGGTGGGTTCCGCAGCGGGTACTCAAGGGCGTCTCCTACGACACCCCGGTCCAGGGTTACGGCGTGAACACTTGCAACACGCTGACGTTGTGGAGCGCACGGGCGGTGGAGTCGTTCGCCCTGGAGCACTTCAATACCGGCGACTTCTACAAAGCCGTCGACGAGGAGGTCGTCTCCGAAACCGTTTCCAAGGTGCTCTACCCCAACGACGAACCCGAGGCAGGTAAGCGGCTGCGGCTGCTGCAGCAGTACTTCTTCGTAACGTGCTCGCTGCAGGACATCCTCAATATCCACCTCCAGCGGGCGCACCTGCCGCTGAGCGCGCTGCCCGACAAGTGGGCTATCCAGCTCAACGACACCCACCCCTCGATCGCGGTGGCCGAGCTGATGCGGCTGCTGATCGATGAGTATCAGCTGTCCTGGGATCAAGCGTGGGACCTGACGGTCCGCACGTTCGGCTACACCAACCACACCTTGCTGCCGGAGGCGCTGGAGACCTGGCCGCTGGCCATGTTCGGCGAGGCGCTACCACGCCATCTGGAGCTGATCTACGACATCAACGCGCGTTTCCTGGAGGAGGTCCGCGCGAGGTTCCCAGGCGACGAGGAGCGGGCGGGGCGCATGTCGCTGATCGGCGAGGACGGCAACAAGTGCGTGCGGATGGCGCACCTGGCCACTGTCGGCAGCCACGCCGTCAACGGTGTCGCGGCGCTGCACTCCGAACTGCTGAAGGCCAGTGTGCTCAAGGACTTCTACGAGATGTGGCCGCAGCGATTCGGCAACGTCACCAACGGGGTGACGCCGCGACGGTTCGTGGCGCTGTCCAACCCCGGTCTGCGTGAGCTGCTCGACGACACGATCGGCCCCGGGTGGCTGACGGATCTGTCGCGGCTGAAGGGACTGGAGTCCTTCATCGACGATCCCGCATTCCGCCAGCGGTGGCGAGACGTCAAGCGCGCCAACAAGTCGCGCCTAGCTGAGTATGTCCACTCGGCGACGGGCATCGAGCTGGACCCGACCTGGATGTTCGACGTTCAGGTCAAGAGGATTCACGAGTACAAGCGCCAGCACCTGATGGTGCTGCACATCATCACGCTGTACCGCCGCCTCAAACAGAACCCGCGGCTGTCGATCCCGGCGCGGGTGTTCATCTTTGGCGGCAAGGCCGCGCCCGGCTACTTCATGGCCAAACGCATCATCAAGATGATCAATGCCGTCGGCGAGACAGTGAACGCCGATCCGGATGTCAACCGCTACCTCAAAGTGGTCTTCCTGCCGAACTTCAACGTCAAGAACGCCCATCTGGTCTATCCGGCGGCCAACTTGAGCGAGCAGATCTCGACCGCGGGCAAGGAAGCCTCAGGCACCGGCAACATGAAGTTCATGATCAACGGTGCGCTGACGATCGGGACCCTCGACGGTGCGAATGTCGAAATCCGCCAGGAGGCAGGCGCGGAGAACTTCTTCCTGTTCGGTCTGACAGAGTCTCAGGTAGCCGCGGTCAAGGCCGACGGGTATCGCCCACTGAGCTTCATCGAGAGCGACCCGGAACTGGCGGCGGTCCTGGAGCTGATCGCGTGCGGCGAGTTCACGCACGGCGACACCGAGGTGCTGCGTCCGATAGTCGACAACTTCACTCACCACGATTCTTTCCTGGCGTTGGCCGACTACCGGTCCTACCTCGACTGCCAGGATGAGGTCTCGCGTGCCTGGCGCGACGGCGACACCTGGTCGCGGATGTCGATCCGCAACGCCGCGCGAAGCGGCATGTTCTCCAGCGACCGCGCGATCGCCCAGTACTGCGACGAGATCTGGGGCGTCGGTCCGATGTCGGTCGATCTGTAACCTCTTTCTCCGCCGAGATCGCATCTACGCAGCGAGAGTTCGAGTGAGGGTCAGCGTAGATGCGATCTCGGCGGCATGGCTCCACCAGAGGTCACAACCCGGTCACTGAGCCGCGCGGCCCCGCGACTGCCCCGGCGAGCGCTGCTAGCTTCGCGCCCGTGGGATTCTTTGAACGCAGGCTTTGGCGGGCCGGTCTACGTCTGGCCGTCGTGGCGCTGCTGGCTGCCGGACTGACGACGGTCACCACAGAGCCTGCGGCCCAGGCGTTCTCTCGCGAGGGCCTGCCCGTCGAGATGCTCGATGTCCCATCACCGGCGATGGGGCGCAACATCCGCGTCCAATTCCAGCACGGCGGGCCACATTCGGTGCTGCTACTCGACGGTCTGCGCGCCCAGGAAGACTTCAACGGCTGGGACATCAACACCGCCGCATTCGACTGGTTCTACCAGTCCGGCCTCTCGGTGATCATGCCTGTCGGTGGCCAGTCCAGCTTCTACTCCGACTGGTACCGGCCCGCCCGGGGCAGCGCGGGCACAGTGACATACAAGTGGGAGACATTCCTGACGCGCGAGCTACCCAACTGGCTAGCCGCCAACCGGGGGCAGGATCCGTTCGGCAACGCCGTTGTCGGACTGTCGATGTCAGGCGGCAGCGCACTGACCATGGCCGCCTGGTATCCGCGCCAGTACACGTTCGCCGCGTCGCTGTCGGGTTACCTCGCCCCGTCGCAGGGCTTGTGGCCGACGCTGATCGACATCGCGATGCAGGATGCCGGCGGTTTCGACGCCATCGACATGTGGGGTCCGACGAATGCTGGGGGCTGGCAGCGCAATGACCCGACGGTCAACATCAACCGACTGGTCGCCAACCGCACCGCGCTGTGGGTCTACTGCGGCAACGGGGTCAGCTCGGACCTCGACACCAACAGGGACTTCGGCGGCAACTTCAGCGCTGCCTATCTTGAGAACATCACACTAGCCACCAACAAGGAGTTCCAGGCAAAGTACCTGGCCGCGGGTGGACGCAATGCCGTGTTCAATTTCCCGCCCAACGGAACTCACAGCTGGGGCTATTGGGGAGCGCAACTCCAGGCGATGAAGGCCGATATGGTGCGTATCCTGACGCCGCCGCCGCCGCCGCCTCCCCCGCCCCCGCCGGCGCCACTCCCGGATCCGAGCGCCGCAGCAGCAGCACCCGCGGCAGCAGCACCCGCAGCAGCAGCTCCGGCGGCAGCAGC
>ERZ888423.1929-NODE-1929-length-16671-cov-5.786892_pt1 | contig 16671 bp, 15 predicted proteins | sample MGYA00520523_ERZ888423 | MGnify/ENA primary metagenome ERZ888423 (study PRJEB32303, sample SAMEA104408611) | aquatic metagenome | biome: Brackish water; feature: Pelagic; material: water | place: Baltic Sea | collected 2014-06-08T10:24:00 | depth 30,27 m ...
CCCTCCGGCACCACACATCAGATGTCACCTCCCCGCGCGGCAGTCCCGTTCGATGTTCTCTGCCGCTGGGGAGTCCACACGTCAGTGGCGTCGTCGAGCTCTTGGGTCTGATGGTCGTCGACGACGGGCCTGAGGGGATGTGATCTCACATCCCCTCTTACGTGCGCGGCACCACGCGTTTTGTGACATCGAGAAGGGAATTTGTTTCTGGCTATCCGAAGCTGCTCGCCGGCGCCGCACGGTCGCAGTCGAGTGCGACCGCCGCCGAGGCGACGCAGAACAGCAACCTCGATGGCCGGTTCGTGGTCAACGCCTGGGTGTTCTGGGAATGGTTCCCACCATTGGTGATATTATGTGTGCCGACTCCTCACCCGACCCGGGCATCCCTCCCGAGACGGAACCTGGCGCCGAGCGGGCGAGGAGTGTCCGCAACGCCCGGAGCATGACGGAGGCGCACGGACTGCTCCTGTGGTGTCTGATCTCGACGAGGATCCATTTCGGTCAGGCTGATCGATGCGAGTGCAAACGCCGTCGGCTTCGTGGAGAAGATCGATCGGGACCCACGTGAAACCGCCGGGCACGCCGAGCATCTGGAAGCCTGGTTCGTAGCGCTCACGTTGGCGCCAAGGTGCAGCGATTCTCAACTTGCAGTTCTTCTGCCGGTCGAGTCCGGCGTAACCATCGCAGGTCCAACGCAGACCGCAGCACCGTCGGATTCTCAGCCCATGGTCTGATCGGAAACGTCCCGAGATTGTTCCCGGGATCCTTCCCGAGATGTATCCCGGGATCATTCCCAACCGCAGGTCACAGCGTCGTCCCGGCCCACGATCCCGACGTGGCACCAACGAGTCGAGAATCACGGCGATCGGAGACTCGGAACGGAAACACAGGGCCCGTTCGCAAAGTGAACCGGATTGCGCCAGCTCGTCGATCGGACGCCGCCGTTCAGTCTTCGAGCTGTCGGTCTTGCTCCTGCTCGATGATCAGGTTGGAACGATCGGCCTCGTCATCGAGCACGCCGGCGTAGGTACGCATCAACACGTCGACTGAGTGACCGAGCCGGCGAGCCACCTCGGCTGGCATCACGCCGGCACGGAGCATGAGCGTGGCCGCTGAATGACGGAGGTCGTAAAGCGTGACATCAGCGAGAACCGACGACCCAGGCCATTGGTGGGCTCGTGCCCGCTTCCACGCCACGCTGTAGCTGGTCGAACTCATCGGCGTGCCCTTCGACGTGGTGAAGACCTGCCCGTCGACCGGTGGAAACGCAACCAGATGTTCCTCGAGCCGAGCCACCAGCACCGGGGAGAGCGGCACGGCGCGCACGGCGCCCACAGCGCGTTGCTTCAATTCCTTGTCCTCGAACACTTCGTCATCATTCGTGAAACGAATCCCCGGAGTGGTGGTTGCCCCTCGGAGTGTTGCCAGTCCCCAGCCTTGGGTTGGCAACGTGAGATCGTCGACGCAGAGCCCCATCGCCTCCGAGGGTCGCATGCCCGAGAATCCGACGCACCCGAACAGTGCGGCGTAACGCCGCGATCCGGGCGGGCCCTCCTTCGTGAAGTCCACAACCGCTGCGATGTCCTTGAACGACGGCACGGTCGAGATGTCGACGGCGAGTGTTCGATCGGGAACCTTCCACTCAACCTTCTCCATGGGGTTCGCATCGAGGTGGCCACGGCGAACCGCCATCTTGAGCACGGCATTCAGCGTCGTGCGGCGGCGGCGAATCACCTCAGCCGACATCGCCTTGCCATCAGCGCGTGTAGTCGCACCGGTCAACGCCGCCTCGAGCGTGACGGGCTGCAACTCGTTGAGCCGCGCCGAACACCGCTCAAGCCATCGGGCCATCTCGCCGTTTCGATCGGGCTCACCCCGAAGCTCGAAACCCTCGGTTCGCAGCCAACCGCGCAGATCCCCGGGCGGCTTGGGTGCTCCAGGACGCACCATGAACGGCGTGAGGGCGACGAGTGACTCGACCGCCGATCGGCGCGAGTTGCCGGACCATCCCGGCCACTTCAGCTGCAACCATTGGCGGCTCCACGTCCACCACGTCTCGCCGCTCGATACCCAATCCCCAGGCATGCCCGACCCGAAGTCGAACAACTGCCCGGCCATCACAGCAGTTTGCAATTGAGCTCGCAGGCGTTCGGCTTCTCCCTTGGTCTTGAACGACCGCATCCGATCCCGACCGTCGACTCGCCACCGCACGAAATACCGACGTTTCTCCTTCGGGGTGCCCTTCTCTGGCAGCCCGAGCCCGAACACTTGGACCTTCTGGGGCGTCATGACCGAGTCCGAAAGAAACGAAAAAAGGGCGATCATCGCACCTTGAGCGACCCACGCAGCCCGTTGTCAGTGTTACCACAGTGTTATGGACCCCTTTCGAAGCCCGAAACGAGAAAGACCCTGACTGGTTCGGCTTCTGTCGAAACCATACCTGATCAGGGTCTTTGTGGCGGAAGGTGGGGGATTCGAACCCCCGGAGATGCGAAGCACCTCAACGGCTTTCGAGGCCGCCCCATTCGTCCGCTCTGGCAACCTTCCGGGATCGAGACTAGCGGTCCCCGCGGGTCATCGACACCACCGTATTGCGGTCGCTCAATCGAGTGGAGCGATGAAGTCCCTGGCCGCACCGAACAACCCGGCCAGAGCGCCCTCGTCCAACAGCTCGTTCTCGTTGGCGACCGACCCCACGATGACGAAGGATCGACCGTCCTCGGTCTCGGTCCGCCATGCCATGGTCAGCAGACCTGGCTCGCTTCCTCCCTTGAAGGCAATACTGGCCCAGCGTCGATCGTCATCCGAGACTCCAGGGTTCCCGGTGAGTATCTCGAGAGCGTCGGCGTTCGCTGCCAGCCGCAGGAACGCTCGACAGACATCGGCCGGGGAAGCGAACCACTCGAGCGACTCCACCTCGATCGGGTCGGTCACTCCAGCCACGAACTCGTCCTGAGGAAGCGGCGAGGTCGCAACCAGCTCGTCGAGGATCACCGAACGCTCGGTGGGTGATGCCCGGACGTAGTCGAGCCCGATCGACGGTGCGAGACCGAACTTGAGGATCGTGAACTCCCGAGTCGTCAGGAAGGGTACGTTGAGCTCGGGCGAGCCGTGGCCGTACACCACCTGCGCACCCTCCACCGAGCGACGTCCGACCAGTTCGATCAGATGATCGGTGGCGGTGTTGTCCGAAATGCTGATCATCCTCTCGGACAACTCCCGCACGCTCAGCTCGGTACCGGGCTCCTCGTCCTGAGTGATGCCGGAGGGAATGCTGTCCAGCTCGTCGCGAATCACGACCCCGGTCGACCATTCGATCCTTCCGGCATCGATGGCATCCACCACCGCCCCCAGGACGTACAGCTTGAACACCGACCCCAGCGGCATCGCCTCGTCGCCGCCCTCGTCATGGACCGGCTCACACCGTCCCGATGTGGTCTCGGCCGCCAGGAATCTCAGCGTTCCGGCCTCACCGAGCCGGCCGAGCGCAGCATCGAGCGATTCGACCTCAGGCAACAGCGGAGCCGGCGACACGAACAGACCGGTGATCTCGATCTCGTCCCCCGAGTCGATTGCCAGCTCGAGCAGCCAGCGGTCGCCGGCCTCGTTCACGACATGAGCTTCGAGCTCGAGACCCGAATCGTTGAGAACCTCGGTCAGCGTCCACGGACCTTCGCCACGAATCTGGTCGAGGACTCCGACGAAGTCGTCGAGAGCAAAGGCCTCCCGGAACTCCTCGCTGAAGAACTCGACATAACTGTTCTCATCGAACGCCTGACCGTTGAACCAACCAATCGTCAGATCCGTGGCTGTTCCCAGCGGACCGAAGATGTTGATCTCGGCCGGCACGATCGGGGCATCATCGATGTCCGGAGACCCAGCCCCGTCCCCACCCGACTCATCGACGATCGTCGTGATCGACGAAACGGGCTCGGAGTCGCGACCCGGTCCGTCGACCACACCATCGCTGGAACAACTCACGCCTCCGAGCACACAAAGGGCCAGCCAGATCGCAGGGAACCTCCCTGGCCTCGGAACCACGACCCATCGCACTTCACCAGCCTGCCGCGGAACTGCACCGGAATCATCCTCAGTGACACATCGTCCTCAGCGACGCTGTTTGGTACGAAGCTGTGTGGTACGAAGCTGTGTGGTACGAAGCTGGCGTGAGCGACCTTCTCGACGCCATGCCGTATCTGCGGGCCGACCTGACAGCGCTGGCCGACACCGAACGAGCTGCACAGATGTCGGCCTACCTCCAGAACCGTTTCTCGTGCTTCGGTGTCTCGACCGTCGATCGGCGCCGGATCGCAAGACCACTGCTGCACGCGGCCTCGGCCAGCTCGTCCCACGAACTGCTCGGGTTCGCAGCGGCCTGCTGGGATCAGCCAGAGCGCGAGTTCCAGTACATCGGCTCGGACCTTCTTCGCCGTTGGTCCCGCAACCTGGTGCCCGAGGATCTGCCCACGATCGAGATCTTCGTTCGGTCGAAATCGTGGTGGGACACCGTGGACCAATTGGCTGCGTGGGTGGTCGGACCGTTGGTGGCCGAAACCCCAGACCTCGCACTCGTCATGGATCGTTGGATCTCCGATGAGAACATCTGGATCGCCAGGACCGCATTGCTGCATCAACTGAGCTTCAAGGAACACACCGATGTGACCCGGCTGTTTGCCTACGCCGAGCAGCGGGCCGCTGATCGGGAGTTCTTCCTTCGTAAAGCGATCGGCTGGGCGCTGCGGCAGTACGCCCGAACCGACGCCAAGGCAGTCCGGGCCTTCGTTGCCCGAAACGAGGCCAGCCTCAGCGGCCTCACCAAACGAGAGGCACTCAAACATCTCGGCGAATCCGCCGCCGAGTAGGTCCGACTGGATCAGTCGGTCGAGACCATCGGTCTACCGTCGAGCAGCGAAGAACTCGGTGAGAAGCCCTGCACATTCTTCGGCTCGCACCCCGGGCGTCAGCGCGATCCGATGGTTGAGCCGCGGATCGTCACAGACGTTGTAGAGGCTCAGACAGGCACCAGCAGCCATGTCGGCGGCCCCATAGACCACGCGCTTCAGCCGGCCGTTGAGGGCGGCCCCAGCGCACATCGTGCATGGTTCCAAGGTCACCACAAGCGTGCAATCATCGAGCCGCCACGAGCCCACGTGGGCCGCAGCGTCACGCATCGCAAGGATCTCGGCATGTGCGGTCGGATCGCCGGTCAGTTCCCGCTCGTTGTGCCGTTGCGCAATGATGACGCCCTCACGAACCACCACCGCACCGACCGGCACGTCGGCATGCAGCACTGCAGCCGCGGCCTCGTCCAACGCCACAGCCATCAGTTCGTCGTCGGTCACGGCTGGAGACTAGCGAGAATCAGAATCGCTGGACGATCGGGATGATCAGAAACCGAATACCGATGATGACCACCAGCGGAGAAAGATCGATGCCGCCCATGGGCGGCAACATCCGACGGACAGGCGCCAGCACGGGCTCGGTGATTCGGTCGATGGTCGAGGCGACGTTGTACACCGCCGAACCGGGCTGGGGACGAACCCAGCTGAGTACAGCCCGCACGATGAACAAGATCACGAGGAGTTGCAGAATCAACAGGAGAATGCCAGCCATCAACCCATCGTGCCGTGAAACGGCAGATCATTGGCGTCAGTCGGACACAAATCAGTGCCCGATTCTGATGTTTTCGCGTGTTCTTATCGTTCGGATGATTGGCTGGACTCTCGTATGAAGCTGCCCCCTCAGTCTCGCTACGCCCGAGTCTCCCGCCGGAGTGTTCTCCGGGGCGGCGTCGGTCTGGGCGCGACGGTCGTCCTGGCCGCTTGTGGCAACCAGGACGCCGAGATCCTGGCACGAGGCCTTCCCTCGACCACTGCCGTTGCCGGCGGACCGATCTCGAGCGTCAGCACACCGCCGGCAAACACCGTCACACCCGGCACCGTCGATCCGGAACCAGGAACAGGGCCTGCCCTTCCCCCCGGGACCGAAATGGTGGTCTCGTTCACCTACCAACAGCTACCCGGCGGCAAGAACGAACCGCCCTATGTGGCCGTCTGGATCGAGGACAGCGATGGCAGCCTGGTCGCCACCGTTGCGCTGTGGTTCCAACAGGACTCCAGAGGCACTCGCTGGCTTCGGGATCTCAAGCGCTGGTTCAACCTCGATCAGGCCCGCATCGAGGCCGGCGGTCTGGACGTCACCGACATCGTGTCGAGCGCAACCCGTCGGCCCGGGAGCTACCAGGTCGTCTGGGACGGCACCGACGTCGACGGCAATCCGCTCCGTGCCGGCGACTACTTCCTGGCGATCGAATCGAACCGGGAGCACGGGACCTACTCGCTGATCCGCCAGCCGATGACGTTGACCGGCGAACCACTGACCCTGGGCCTGATCGATGCCGACGAACTCGTCGCAGCGTCGGTTTCCGTCGCCTGATGACTGCCACCGCCGTTCGGACGAGCCCACAGGAGCCGCGACACCGAAAGCGTCGACTCCACTTCTGGCTTCGCTGGCTCCACGTCTACACCAGCATGTTCAGCCTGTTGGTCGTGCTCTTCTTCGGCATCACCCTCAATCACCCTCAATCACCCGTCCTGGACCTTCGGGACCGAGGCAACCAGAGACACCTTCACCGGCTCGCTTCCCGAGGGAGCCATCATCGACGGTGACGTCGAGTTCCTCGTCGTCAGCGAATTCCTCCGATCCAACTACGACATCGCCGGAGAGATCAGCACGTTCGGGGTCGACAACGGCGTGGGAACCATCATCTATGAGGCTCCGGGCTACGGAGCCGAAGTGTTCTTCGACGTCGAAACTGGCAGCTATGACCTCACCATCGACCAGGAGGGCTTCGTCGCGGTGATGAACGATCTCCACAAAGGACGCGACGCCAGCACCACCTGGCGTTGGGTGATCGACATCTCTGGCGGCCTGTTGGTCGTTGTCGCGCTGACCGGCCTAGGGATCCAGCTCTTCCTCCGAAAGCGTCGGGTCAGCGCCCTTGCCTGGTCGGCGCTGGGCGCAGCCGTAAGTCTGGCGCTCATCTGGTGGGCCATGCCCTAGCCCGAGTCGGCAACACCCGAGGCAGCCGGCCACTGGCTACTGAGCGTTCGCTCCCCGTCCCGATCGATGATGAAGCACGCCGCCTCGGGTTCGGACTCGATCAACCTCAGACCTTCGTCGACACCGAGCACCATGACGGCAGTCGCCAGCACGTCCGCCGTTGCGGCATCGGCGGCGATCACGGTCACCGAGACGATGGTGTCGACGGGCCGACCGGTGCGGGGATCGATGACGTGACCGTAGCGGGCGCCGCCGACGCGGAAGAAGCGTCGCGACGAACCGCTGGTGGCTACGGCCTGATTGCTCACCTCCACGGTGGCGATGGGTGGCTCGTTGTCGTAGGGCCGGAAAGGATTCTCGATGCCGACCCGGTGGGCGCCGGCTCCCCGATGGAGCAGATCGCCCCCAGCCTCGACCAGCAGCGAGCGGGGTGCTCGACGTAGTTCCCTTGCCCGGTCGACGGCCCGGTCGACGATCCACCCCTTGGCGATCGCATTGAGGTTGTCGAACGGAGCTGCGGTCATGTCGGCCACCTCGGCAGCCAACCGAGCATCGCTCGGAGGTCGCCCCTGCGCCTCGGCCTGCAGCCACAACTGTCGTAGCGTCTCCACCGACGGGTTGAAGGCGCCACCCGTGCGCGAGCGCCATCGAGCGGCCAAGCCCTCGACGACGAGCAGTTCCGGGCCGGCGGGTTCGCCGGCCCGGTGACGCCTGAGTTCGCTACCCTGGTCGTAGACGTCGAACACCGCCATCAAGCGACGGACCTCAGCCACCACACAGGCATCGACGATGGCCGGCGACGAGAACCTGGCGGGCCAGGTGACCACCTTGAGCGTGGTGCCGAGCAGCGAGGGATGCAGCGTCGTCGTCGCTGGAGCCATGCCTCACCGTAGAACGGACCCCAGGACTGGACGAACACCCTCGCCAGCGTGTGGGATGGCGGAACGATCGTCATCGACCGGGGAGAATTGCCGTGAAAGCCGTTGTCTGCAAAGCATTCGGACCGCCCGAGAAGCTGGTGGTGGAAGAGGTGGCCGACCTCGTTCCAGCCGAAGGTCAGGTGCTCATCGACGTCCGAGCCGTGCCGGTGACCTTCCCCGACACCCTCATGTTGGAGGACAAGTATCAGTTCAAGGCTTCGTTGCCCTACATCCCCGGTGGGGAGGTGTCGGGAGTGATCTCGGCCGTCGGGACCGGCGTGTCGAACGTGCAGGTCGGCGATCGCGTGGTTGCCTCGACCGGAGTGACCGGTGGTTTCGCCGAACAGGCCTTGGCCAAGGCAACCGATGCCCGGGTGCTTCCCGATTCGGTCGGCTTCGCCGAATCGACCGGCCTGGGATACGCCTATGGCACGACCTACTACGGGCTCAAGTGGCGGGGAGCCCTGAAGGAGGGCGAGACCCTGCTGGTCCTGGGCGCCGGTGGCCATCTGGGTATGACGGCGATCGAGATCGGCAAACTCATGGGGGCACGGGTGATCGCCGCCGCATCCACCGAGGAGAAGCTCGACCTGTGCCGAGAGGTCGGCGCCGACGAGACCATCAACTACGCCGACGAGAACCTCAAGGACCGAGCCAAGGAACTGACGGGTGGCAAGGGCTGCGATGTGATCTACGACCCGGTCGGGGGCGACTACGCCGAGGCCGCGATTCGGGCATCGGCCTGGGGTGGGCGGTTCCTCGTGGTGGGCTTCACCGCCGGCATCCCGTCGGTTCCCCTCAACCTGACGCTGCTCAAGAGCTGCTCGATCATCGGCGTGTTCTACGGCGCGATGATGGCGAATGAACCAGAACTGGGCCAGGAAGTGATGCAGGATCTGCTCGACTTCACCGCCAACGGCAAGCTTCGACCCCACATCTCCGAGCGGTACTCGTTGGACGATGCTGCGGTGGGTCTCCGCGCCATGATGGATCGCAAGACCATCGGCAAGATCGTGATCGAGCCCTAGCCCGGCATCGAGCAGGACGTCACCTGGAGACGATTCGTTCGCGCCGCGACTCAAGTCTCGATGCCCATTCGTCGATGACTCCACCCACCTGTGTATCGACAACGTTGTGGGTGGATGATCTAGTTGCAGAAACGAACCGGCCGAATTGCCATGGCCGCAGCCGTGGCGCTCGTTGCCACCGCATGTGGTCCGATCGAACACAAGGTGGCGAGCACCCTTCCCCCTCCGCCGCCCGTCATCGAGGCCAACACCTCACCTCCGAATGCTCACGCCGATGGCCGCTTCCGTGCCATCGTGACCCCGACTGCCGATCTCGCTGACCCGGGAATCGCTGACCCGAACACGTCACCCGACTCGGCGCCGACGTCACCCCAGGAACGCTGGACGATCGACCCCGACCGGCTCGCCGAGGTGCCGGCGAATGCACTACTCGAGTTCCGCGACGGTGTTCCCGGGTATGTGGACGTGCACGGTCGTTTCGTAGCATTGGTTGGTGCGGCCGACGAGGATCCATCACCACCTTCGCCCACACCTCTCCCCCACGATGATCACGTGCTGGCATTGCTTCGTTCGACCGACGGCGTCGAATCTGCGCAGCCGATCGGTGACGGCAGCTACGCCGTGGTGACGAGCAGCCCCGATGCGCTCGACGGCCTGACCGTCCACACCGTGGAAGACATTCCGTTCGCCTTCTCGAACGATCCGTACCGCGACTACCAATGGCCATTGGAGAACACGGGAGACAACCTTCGCTCGCTCGCACTGTCACCCATGCCAGAGCAGATCAGCGACGCCGACCTCGATGGCGGCGAGGAACTCGTCGGAGGGCCAACCGGTCAGGGCGTCGTCATCGCAGTCGTCGACTCCGGGATCGATTTCACCCACCCCGATCTCGGTGGGTCGTCGTGGATCAACGACGACGAGAACTGCAGCAACGGCATCGACGACGACGGCAACGGCTACATCGATGATTGTCGGGGATGGGATTTCGGCAACGACGACCCACAAACCTTCGATGGCACCAACGACAGCCACGGCACTCACCTGGCCGGGCTGATCTCGGCCGCGGCCGACAACCGCATCGGTGTCGCAGGTCTGGCACCCGCCACTGCGATCATGGATCTCAGCGTCGCTCAAGTCGGGCCCAACGGGCCCACCATCACGGCGTCGAGTATCGCCCGCGCCATTCGCTACGCCGTGGACAACGGCGCCGACATCGTCAACTTGAGCTTGGCATCTGCTCCTGGAGCACCCGCCGCCTCGGTGGCTCCCATCGTCGACGCGGTTCGACACGCCGGAGCCAACAATGTCCTGGTCGTCGCCGCCGCCGGCAACAACGGCGTGGATTTGTCCCAGTTCCCCGTCTACCCGGCGAGCATCGACGCGCCGAATCTCCTCGTGGTCGGCGCATCGACGCCCAGCGATACCAAGGCCAGCTTCTCCAACTTCGGACAGGCCGTCGACCTGTTTGCGCCCGGAGCGTTCGTTCTCTCCACCGTCCCCGGTAACGACTACGCCTTCCAGAGCGGAACGAGCCAGGCTGCACCGCTGGCTGCTGCGGTGGCGGCACTGGTGTTGGAGGAGCGGCCCGAACTGACCCCCACGGCTCTCATCCAACAGCTGATCGGCACCGCCGATGAACAGGCGTCGTTGGTCGGCGTGGCCAGCAACGACGTACGCATCAACGCGGCCCGCGCCATCGGCCGAAACCCGGAATCGGAAGTGATCACGATCCGGGGATTGGCCGCCGCCACCATCGATGGCGTGGTGGCCGACGTGGAGATCGGCGAGACGTCGGGCCAGTTCAACCAGCCCTTCCACTGGGAAGCGACGCTGATCGCGGTACGACCCGAGGGGAGCTTCGCTATCGTCGATCATCCCGTGTCCATCACCGATGGACGAGAAGCCGTCGATTCCTCCACCAACGAACGAGGTGCCGTCGAGTTGGCAGCGAGCGACGCCGCTGCGGCCCGACTGTCCACGGTGCTCCCGGCCGGAACCTATGCTCTGCTCGTAGAGGCCGTGCCCCTCACCGATTCGACCGTTCGACTGGGTGAAGCGCACCTCGTGACCTTCGACATCGACGCACCGGCCAACGATGCCGACACCGATCCCAACAACGAACTCGGTAACGGCCCGGGCCGAGACGAGGCACCCGGTGGGGGAGCCACGCCGACACCGGGCCCGACCCCAGGACAACCGCCGACACCTGACGCCACAGCTCCCGGTGGACCAACGACCAATGGCGGAACCGGTTCGACGTCCAGCACGTCGGTCCCAGGGCAACCTCCCAGAGCGCCCACCACACCGACTGTTCCGGGGACAGACCCTTCTCCCCCGCCATCGTCGACTACCCCGGGGAACGGTCAGGGTCCGTCCACGACCTCCGGTACCACTGCGGAGAGCAACCGTTCGGAGAACAACCGCTCCGAGGCCGGTGACCCCGCGGCGCCCACCCCGTCGACGACGGTACCCACCGGAGTCGACCGTACGGAACCGACCGCCACGACGAGTCGACCGGCCGGGACGTCGCCGACAACGGCAACAACGCGGGGCACGCCCGTCACCGTCGGACCTGATCAGGTAGCCGACGGGCCATGGTCCATCACCGCAATCGCGCCCCGGAGCGGTCTGGTCAACACCGAGAACCCCGTCATCCTCAGCGGCACGTTCCCCGAGGACGTCGTCGTCTGGTTCGGAAACTCTCCCGGCACCGTCACCTCACAATCGGCAACCACGATCAAGGTCCGTACTCCCCTGCAGAGCCGACCGGGAGTCGTCGACATCACCCTGCGAAGCCGCGCATCGGGTGTGGTGCTGACCCTGCCGAACGCCTTCGCCTATCTGAGCGCGGGAGACACCACACCTGTCGCCGAGGGCGGGGGCGGGGGCGCGACAGGAGGGGGGTCCAGTCAGACTCCATCATCCCCCGTGGGCACCAGCACCACGCTCGATGGACGAACGCCGGCCACCGCACCGCCGGCGCCACCGACCACCGCCGGCAACGACGATCCACGGGGCGGGAACGACCGCCAACGACAGGCCCGGGCCCGCGTCGGGACCGACCCCATCGACCTGGGCAACGGTCTTCGTGGCGTCTCGATCAGCGGCGTGGGCGGCGGCGTTCCGGCCTGTACCAGCGACCCCTGCCGGACCCGTCGCATCTGACGGACCGGCACGACATCGAACGAACAGCGCGGAGGAGGTGGGATTCGAACCCACGGAAGGTCTCCCTTCACACGCTTTCCAAGCGTGCCGATTCGGCCGCTCTCGCACTCCTCCTCAATCCCCGCCGGAGCGGTTCATGATGAAGCCGGTAGGATACAGTCTTGTTGCCCGCTCGATGCGGGTGAACCCGTCGCCTGCGGTTGCATGTGGCGGTCGGACCCTGTGCGTCCGAAGTCCGTGAACCGAGTCAGGGCCGGAAGGCAGCAGCTCTCAGCGGAAACTTTGGAGCGCCGCAGATCGTCTGACCGTCACTTGCAACCGCAGGCAACCGTGTTCGTCCTAGGGTTCGGTGAACTCATCGACCAGCTGCTGGTTGCGGTCGACGAATCGCTCGTGGGCGTCGGCCTCATCGGGGGCTCCGAACACCACGCGCTTGATTCCCAGGTCCCGGTAGTGGGCAAGGGTCGCGGCATCCGGAGCGCCGAAACTGTAAATGGAGATGGGGATCGAATCCGGGTCCCGCTCTGCCGCCACCACCGCGGCCCGGAACCACTCGACGCCCTGGGAGACCTCCCGGAAGCCCACATCGATCGGACACCATTCATCGGCATACTCCGCAACATGACGGAGGCCCAACCGGCCTTGACAACCCATCAGAACCGGTGGCCCACCGGCCTGGATCGGCTTTGGATAGACCCAGGAGGACTCGACGTTCACGAACGTGCCGGCGAACCCGAACTCGTCGTTGCTCCACAAGCCGCGTAGGGCAGCGACGGTCTCCCGCATTGCGTTGTAGCGCTGGGCCCAAGGAACCGTCGACACATTGGCCAGTTCCTCACGGTTCCAACCCACACCGACACCGAACTCGAACCGTCCCCCGCTCAGATCGTCGAGCGACGCCACCGACTTGGCCAGGTCGAGAATCTCGTGTTCGAGCACCAGACACACACCGGTGACCAAACGAATGGATGAAGTGGCTTGAGCCGCAGCGGCCAGCGACACGAACGGATCTCGCATGTGCCAGTACAGGCGAGGCAATTCGATACCACTCGGGTGCGGGGTGTCCCGGCTCGTCGGAATGTGGCTGTGTTCGCCGACCCAAAGCGAGTCGTAGCCCCGCTGCTCGAGGTCGACGGCCATGTCGGCCGTTGGGACTCCATAGGAGCTGTTGGGGGAGGCCAGGCCAATCTTCATGGGATCACTCTTTCGATCATCGAGGGTGGCCGAAGCCACAGGTGGCCCACGAAGTCTCTCCTCTTCGGATGGCCCCGTCGACTCCGAGACCCAGCCGACGCCGTCGCTCGGTAGGCTCGGACCGTGGCGTATCAGTCGTTGTACCGCCGGTATCGGTCCCAGAATTTCGACGAGATCAAGGGGCAACCTCACGTCACCGAGGCACTGCGCAGAGCGGTGGCCGAGGGCCGTCACGGACATGCCTATCTGTTCAGCGGGCCCCGGGGAACCGGCAAGACGAGCACGGCGCGGGTGCTGGCCAAGGCGCTCAATTGCCAGAACCTCGACAACGGGCAGCCGTGCGGCACCTGCCAGAGCTGCGTGGAGATCGAGCAGGGGAAATCGTTCGACCTCCACGAGCTGGATGCAGCATCCAACAACAAGGTTGATGACATCCGAGATCTCATCGCCAAGGTCGCGCTCGGGTCACCGGGCCGCACGAAGGTGTACATCCTGGACGAGGTCCACATGCTGACCCCGGGTGCCGAGAATGCGCTCCTGAAGACTCTCGAGGAACCGCCGGAACACGTCGTCTTCGTGCTGGCCACCACCGAACCCCACAAGGTCGTCCCGACCATTCGAAGTCGTACCCAGCACTTCGAGTTCCACCTTCTTCCTGGCGACGAATTGGCCGACCACGTCCGCTGGGTCATTGCCGATGCCGGGCTCGACGTCGACGAGGCCGGCGTCGAGTACGCGCTCCGCCAGGGCGGCGGTTCGGCGCGCGACACCTTGTCCGCGCTGGACCTGGTGGCCGCGACGGGCGGCGTTCCCGAGGGCTCCGATATCGGGCACGAACTGGCGTTGGCCATCGGCGCCGGCGACCCCGGAGCAGCCATGATGGGGGTGCAACGGGCGTTGGCAACCGGGCGTGAGCCCCGCACGATCGGCGAAGAAACCCTGGAAGCACTGCGAAACGCATTCCTGGCCTCCATGGGGGCATCCGGGAAACAACTCAACGAGGCCGGGCGCATGCAGTCAGAAGCGCTGGCCTCGACGCTGGGGGCGGCCACCATCACCCGAGCGTTGGAGACCCTGGGCCGCGCTCTGGTCGACATGCGTCAGGCCCCCGACCCTCGCGTGCCGCTCGAGGTGGCTCTGATCCGATTGACCCGACGCGACGGCGAAGACACCGCAGCCCTGTTGCAGCGCATCGAAACCCTCGAGAGCATCGTGGCCAGTCTCGGCTCCAGCCCACCGGCACCTGCTGCCCAGCACCAGGACGGCCCGGTTCCCGTGGCCGGTACTTCGGGGTCGGCCTCGTCGTCGCCTGGCGCCTCGGGCCGAGCCCAGGCTCCGCCATCCCCTCGGGGCCCGGCGAGCTCGGCCCGAACGTTGCTGGCCGCCGAGCCACCAACGGGTACGAAACCGACGCCCTCGCCGGCCACGGCAACGGCTCCCGCAGCGGCAACAGCGAACCAGGGTTCGAACATCACGTCGGGACCGCCCGTCAGCCTCGACCAGCTCACCGGTTCCTTCAACGTGCTGCTCGACAACGTCGAACAGCGGATTCGCGCTCGTTTCCGACTTGGCCACTTCACCGCTGTCGAGGGCGATGTCGCGGTGTTCTCCCTTCCGAACGATCACGTCGTACCTCGCTGTGAAGAGGTTCGGGTCGACGTCGAACGCGCGCTCCAGGCCCAGTTCAACCGACCACTCACCATTCGGCTCGCCGTCGACGGTGCACCATCGGCCGGTGCGACCCCGGCCGCATCTGCGGCGCCAGCGGAACCCTCGAGTCGTCCCTCCTCCGACACGTCATCGGTGGACAACCGCGACGACATCGTCGACGTGACGGAACTGGAGAACGCCACCGACATCGCAGCAACCGGAATCGACCGGCTGACCGAAGCCTTTCCCGGCGCCACGGTCATCGACTCCCCTACCATCTAGCCATCGATTCCCGAACAGAATCTTGAGGTTCCCCATGTCCGACCAAGGTGGTCTCGATTTCAATGCTCTCCTGCAGCAGGCTCAGGCCATGCAGGAACAGATGGCGGCTGCCCAGGAAGCTCAGGCCAACGCGGTCGTGACCGGAACCGCCGGCGGCAACAAGGTCTCGATCGAGATGACGGGTGCTGGCCAGTTCCTCTCGGTGTCGCTCGCCCCGGACGTGGTCGATCCCACCGACGTCGAGTTCCTGGAGGAACTCATCCTGGCTGCGCTGCGAGACGGTGCCTCCAAGGTGATGGAGATCCAGCAGTCCAGCCTGGGCTCGATGGACCTCGGCGGAATGGACCTCGGCGGTCTCGGCGGCCTGCTCGGTGGCGAATGAGCGCCTATGCGAAGCCGGTCGAGATCCTGATCGATGAACTCGGTCGGCTCCCCGGCATCGGACCGAAATCGGCACAACGTATTGCCTTCCATCTGCTGAAAGTCGATCGAGTGGACGCTCAGCGGCTCGCCGATGCCATCACGGTGATGAAAGACACGGTCTCCTTCTGCGATCGATGCTTCAACATCGCCGAGGGCGCGAACTGCGAGATTTGCATCGATCCCAAACGCGACGACTCCGTCATCTGCGTGGTCGAAGAACCGAAGGACATCGCCGCGATCGAGAAGACCGGAGCGTTTCGGGGCCGCTATCACGTGCTCCAAGGAGCCATCAACATGCTGGAAGGGATCGGCCCTGAACAGTTGAAGATCAAAGAACTGGCGCTGCGTATCGCGGCAGAGGACATCTCCGAAGTCATCCTCTGCACCAACCCCAACATCGAGGGCGAAACCACGGCGGCGTTCATCGCAACCAAGATCTTGGCCCCATTCCAGATCAATGTCACACGGTTGGCATCTGGCCTACCGGTGGGCGGCGATCTGGAATACGCCGACGAACTCACGTTGGGCCGAGCGCTCGAGGGGCGTCAGGCCGTTCGCTGAACAACCAGGAGCCTCAGGTGTCGGCGCAATCCCAGCGGGTTCATCCCACTGGTCCGTAGGCCAATCGAGGATTCGGCGGCCAAATCCGAGACCAGGCGCGACGACCGGGTCGGCGGGGAGAGGAGTCCACCGACCCGGTGGTCTTTCGCATCGTGACTGCTCGATGTCTCAACCAACGTTGAGCGGACACGACCGACTTGTTGACGGTTACGTTACGACAATTGGTAATCCTTGACAAGTCGGGTCGGGCGTCATTTTGCGATTGTTTGCCCAAATGACCCTCAACGCACCGATCGGACGAGAAGGGCGTCGCCCTGGCCGCCACCGCCGCAGAGCGCAGCGGCGCCCACCGAGAGTCCCTGACGACGCATCTCGTGAAGCAT
>ERZ888423.1930-NODE-1930-length-16669-cov-7.686228_pt1 | contig 16669 bp, 14 predicted proteins | sample MGYA00520523_ERZ888423 | MGnify/ENA primary metagenome ERZ888423 (study PRJEB32303, sample SAMEA104408611) | aquatic metagenome | biome: Brackish water; feature: Pelagic; material: water | place: Baltic Sea | collected 2014-06-08T10:24:00 | depth 30,27 m ...
TGCTCAAGCTGCTAGCTATGAGAAGTTAATCAAAACCCATAGACTGGCTATACATGATAAAGAGAAACAGATGCAAGATATGAAGGCCAAACTTTACGGACTTCTTTCTGCAAACGATCGCAGCAATTCTCCAGCGATTATTGCTCAAATGGGAGATTTACAAAAGGATATAGAACAAATACACTTCGAGCACTTCCAAGAAGTAGAAAACCTCTGTAGAGATGATCAAAAAGCTGATTTTCAGAGTTTGAGCAAGGATTTGTTACAGCTTTTTAACAAAGGGCTTAAGATGGAGCGGCATGAAGTGCATTAAAGATTTTGTGATTATTCTAGCCATAAGTGCGGTTCATTTTTGCTCTCTAGCTCAAGAATTGAAGGTTTTTATTAACCCTGTTTTTAATAGCCAATCACTCGACTTGTCTGCTGAATTCGAAGTAAAAGAACATTGCATTAAGACCTTTAAATGTTACTTAACTTCCTTTGAACTTCTCAAAGACAATAGAATTGTCTGGACAGAAGAGAACAGCAATCACCTTATAGATGCATCTCTTCCTGAATCCAAGCTTCTTAATCTGAATGTCCCCAAAGACCTTCAGTATAATCAGATTTCCTTTCTTGTTGGAGTAGATAGTCTCACTTCTGTTTCTGGTGCTTTCGGGGGAGATCTAGATCCTACAAAAGGAATGTATTGGGCGTGGAATAGCGGCTACGTGAATTTAAAACTAGAAGGATTTCATCCTAATTCATCTTCTCCCAATAATGAATTTGAATTCCACCTTGGAGGCTACCTCCCTCCTTTTCAGACAGTACAAAGAGTATGTCTGTTTTGCGCTATGAATTCCCCTTTAGAAATTAACATTGACCTTGATACCTTTATTAAAAGCATAGACCTAGAAGCCATTTCTAAGATCATGTCGCCCGGTGAAAAGGCGAAGGAAATGTCCATAATCGCTGCGAAATATTTCTCCTGTAAGTATGAGAAATAGATGGCTCATTCTAAGTCTTCTAGTGGGTTTTCTGATCCTACTCTCCTCTTTTGATCAAGGATTGAGACCCTATACTTTGAGTTACCCTGAGTATTGGCCAGCTCCTCATTATGACTTAAACAAGAACCCATTAACTATAGAAGGTATAGCGCTGGGAAGAGCACTTTTCTATGACCCTATTTTGTCAGAAAACAATACCGTTTCCTGTGCAAATTGTCACCTCTCTTTTACTGCGTTCACTCATGTAGACCATGCGCTGAGTCATGGGATTAGAGACAGCATTGGTACTCGAAACTCCATGGCTCTGATGAACCTTGCTTGGTCAAGATACTTTATGTGGGACGGAGCTGTAAATCACTTAGATATGCAAGCCATAGCCCCTATTACTCATCCAGCAGAAATGGGTGAAGACATGCCTCATGTTATTGAAAAGCTTAATGCTTCAGCACAATATCCTGATCTTTTCAAGGAAGTATTTGGTACTGAAAAAGTGACTGGAGAATACCTGCTAAAAGCAATCTCCCAATTCGAATTGACTTTAAACTCATCGAATTCGAAATACGATAAGGTGATGCGCAAGGAAGATGGTGTTCAATTCACTAACCAAGAGAAAAAAGGGTATTACTTATTCCAAAGACATTGCAATTCGTGTCATACAGAACCTCTCTTCACTTCAGGAGAATTCAAGAACAATGGCCTTCTCATGGATCCGCAATTAAAAGATTTAGGCCGAGTGAAAATCTCCCTAGACCCTAGAGATTCTCTTAAGTTCAAAGTTCCCTCCTTGCGTAATGTGGAGTTCTCCCAACCATACATGCATGACGGTCGATTTAGGAGCCTTAGCCAAGTATTGACTCATTATGCTGAGGGGATTCAGTCAAGCAACACATTGGCCTCTGAACTCTCTGAAGGAATTGCGTTAAGTCCTGAGGACAAAGTAGATTTGATTGCATTCCTGCTTAGTTTGACTGATAAAGAGTTCCTATTTAACCCTGACCATTCATTTCCAAGAAAATAATTTCCCCACTGCAGAATGATTTCAATTTCAATGTCGTCTAAAAAAGATATGCCCCCTAATTTCCAAGCTCCGATGCGAACTATCATACTTATATTCCTCTTTACAAGCCTCAGTATCCCCAATTTGAAAGCTCAGATAGAGGGCGATGACCTCTTCGGGGTAGACCAGATTATCTCCGTGGATTTGAGTTTTTATGAAGCAGACTATTGGACCACGTTAGTGGACAATTATAACGCTACCGAGAACATCTACCTCTGGGCTGATCTCACCCTGACTGACATAACCGGGACGTATACCTTTGACAGTGTAGGTGTGCGCTTGAAAGGGAATTCAAGCTACGGTCATCCTGGAAATAAGAAGGCGTTCAAAATAGATTTCAATGAATTCGTAGCTGGACAGAATTATGACGGGCTTAAGAAATTGAACTTCAGTAATATGTTCAAGGATCCTTCATGTATGCGCGAGAAGGTCTTCTTCGATGTATGCCATAGCGCTGATATTACTGCTCCTCGCTCGAGTTTTGCTAACGTCACCTTTAATGGTGTTCCATGGGGGTTCTATACAGTTGTAGAACAGATAGACGATCAATTCTTGGACTGGAGTATCCTTGATGATAATGGAAATCTTTTCAAAGCTGGGGACAATTTTGGTGGCGGCCCAAGCGGTGGCGGAAATGCTGCTGATCTTGTCTATTATGGCGCTGAACAGAGCAGCTATGAGGCGCGCTACGAACTCAATACCAATGAGGATATAAACGATTGGAGTGACTTGATTTCATTGATAGATTTCATCAATAATTCTTCCGCAGCTGAGTTTCAAGACAACGTAGATAACCGAATAGAATTCACAGAATATCTGCGCTCTGCTGCCTTGGATAACCTCTTCAGCAATCTAGACAGCTACACGGGTTCAGCACGAAACTACTACGTATATCATAACATGACTACCGACAAGTGGCACTGGATCAAGTGGGACGCGAATGAGGCCTTCGGGTCGTATGCAAATGGTCAGAATAACATCACATCGTTGGCTTTGAACTATAGAAATGCTGATCGCCCGCTTTTGGATAAGGTCTTCAACGACCCTGTACTTTATGCTCTATATAAGGAACAAGCGTGTTTTCTTCAGGAGAATTTTTTCAATTCTACCGACATGAACGCTCGTATCAATGAGATACGGGATTTGATTCAGAGTTCTGTCTATGCCGATGCCAATAAAATGTACACCAACGCCCAATTCGAGACGAATATAGAAAGCAATATCACCAGCGGTGGTGGCCCAGGAGGAGGAACCATTTACGGTTTGAAGTCCTTTGTTACAGCTCGAAACAATTATTTGAATGGAGCGCTTGATTGCAGTGTATTCACAGGAATAGAAAAGCCTTCATTCTCAGATATTCATATGTACCCAAACCCAGCAAATGAAACATTGAGAATCGATTGGTCAGAGGCTCAGCTTCAAAACATAAACGTGCTTGACCTACTTGGAAGAACTGTGGCCACTTATCCAGTGATGATTAATGGAACAATTTTGCTTGATGTCAGTGGCTTGAACAGAGGAATATATATCATACAATTCCAGACGAAAAACGCTCATCTATCAGAATATAAATTGACTTTAGAATAATCATTTACACTAATACACAATGAATAACAAAACTCTTCAGGTCTATATGCTTTGTGCATCACTCCTACTCGTAGGGTCATCATGGGCCCAAGGTCCTACTGTAACTTCTTGGCTACAGAATAACAGCACAACAGGAACCTATTATGTCTCAGGAAACTCTACGGCTATTGGTAATGGAATTTTAGTTAATTGCCAAGAAGTAGAATACTCTGCTAACAATGTTTATATACACGCAACGGGAGTTCCTGCATATCCTACTGGTCCTTTCCAAGACGGAAACCCATCCAATGCTTTGGATCAAAATGCCATTTTCAAGTTCACTTTGAATCCGCAGGAGAATACAGGAACTAGTACTTCTGTCACTCCAGGGAACATAGGCGTATTCATCAATGGAGTTGCCTTATTCGATTACCGAGATGGAGTAGCATGGAATCCTCAGACCAATGCCTTGTGCGGTGGTCCAGGAAATCCTATGTGTCCTGGAGGACCGGGAGCAGGTCAAGATTGGAACAGAGACGCAATTCCAGCAGAAATGGGAGGATTTGATTGCTCTAAAGCGCATCCTGCCATGGGCAATTATCACCATCACCAGAATCCTTCTGCTTTCAAACTAGACTTAAATGTAGTCTCTGATGTCTGTAATCTTTATGATGCAGACGGCCTATACGCCATCAACGATGAAGTACACTCCCCCCTTCTTGGATTCGCTTATGATGGATTCCCGATTTATGGTGCTTATGGTTATATGAACGCTGACGGCTCCGGTGGAATCATGCGCATCAAATCTGGATATCAGCTTAGGAACATCACCACGCGCACAACTCATGCTGATGGAACTACGGTAAGCACAGGACCTACAGTAAACACCACCTATCCTCTTGGTTATTTTCGTGAAGATAATGAGTGGCTTTCTCATCCTGGAATGGATGATTATCTAGATGAGCATAACGGCCGTTTCAGTGTCACTCCTGAATATCCTGAGGGTATCTATGCTTATTTCTGCACCGTGGATGAGAACTGGAATTCTACCTATCCATATGTTATAGGGCCTTCCTTCTATGGTGTGTATACAAACGCACTCGTGACAAACGTAACAGAGACGACCACTGTTTATACTCCAACAGTCGGTCTTTCTGAAACTGAGTTGAATGACCTTAACATGACTGTTTTCCCTAATCCGGCAGCAGATTTAATAGCTATTCAAGCCAATGGATTGCTTAAAGAAAGTCTGCAGATTCGTTTGTACGATCTTGAAGGAAGATTAATCCAGGAACAACGTATGAATCAAGGAACAACCATCTGGTATCTCGATACGAGAATGGTTTATCCTGGTCAATACGTACTCTCTATTTCAATTGGAACAGAGGCCATCACTCGCAAAGTAGTGATTATAAAGAATTGAGTTTAGATTTGATTTAAAGAGAGCGGATTCTTGAAAAAGTCTCCGCTTTCTTGTTTTAATATAGGATCAATTTCTCTACAAAATCACCTTGAACAGTGCTCAGGTGTAAGTAATAAACTCCAGCGTCCAGCGCTTCCACTTCCACTCTCATTCCTGAATCATCAGTATTGACGGTATACCTGCTTGATTCCATGAGGGCTCCTTGTATATTGAATATTCTCAATCCATGTATATGAAGACCCGGGCAACTTACATTGAATTCTTTGTGGGCAGGATTAGGGAATAAATTCAATTCTTGCTTCGGGTCAGGATATCCGAACTGTGCCTGACCGTTTGAATAACCAAGAAAGGTCAACATGATTATCAATCCTATTCTAAACTTCATGGCTGCATATAATGGTTGCTATAATAACGACAGATAGATGGTTTGAATTGCTTTTCAAAGGAAAATCGAACGAATGATCTTAAAGTGTGTATTAACTCTAAAACAAACCCTATGAAAAAGCCGCTTATAACCCTCGTTTTGATCATCACAAGTATTGTCGGAATCAGTCAGACCTATAGTATTGCCATGAAAAGCCTTAGTCTAACTGAAGCAGACTCATTCCCTATACTCCATGAGCGTTTCGGAATGATCTATGAACCACCACCTATCATCAAAATTGAACGCGTCATGAATGCCAAAGACACTTTAACCATAATCACCTTGGGTAAGGTAGTTACCCTCGCCCAGGGCATGCATAACCGTGTCGAGATGGAAACGCATACCGTTAGCTACCATCCTGTTTTCAACGACCTCAGCTTGGATGCGGATAGCCTGATAAAGGCATATCCGGCCTATGTGGAATGGGTAGGATTTGATGAGAAAAAGAAGGAGGGAAAAAAAGAATTTATACTAACGTTAGGTATTGATTTTCCTCCATCCATGCTACTACTCTTTTTCATGTCTGGCCTTTTATATCTGAGGTTGATTAGGCATAAAAAGGAAAGCTCCTTGGCGCTATGAGCGGAGAATGGATGAAGGACTATTTGGCAAACTTCCTATTACTGCTGATGCTCTTCATACCATTCCAATTCTCCATTCTGCCAAGTTTTGGAATCTTCATCCTTCCATTTTCCGAATTAATCATCGCTGAATTCGGGACATTTTTATTCCCTAATTGCACATACTGTCTTTGGCTCATTGGCTCTGATAATGCAGGCATTTATCTACTGGCTATACTCCTGTTACCCTTAGTCCTTCTTGTGCAGGTCTTGTTCAAGAGGTGTACTTCCTCACCGCGGTTATTTGACGTAATCCGGTATCTACTCTTACTCTATCTGAGCATGCAACTGATGCGATATGGATTGGACAAAGTATTCCTGAATCAATTCGGATTCCCTGAAGCGAATCTGCTCTATACGCCCATCGGAAATATGGAAAAAGACATCCTTTTCTGGACATGTATGGGAAGTTCTCCGCTCTTAAGTATTGTCACAGGAGCTACCGAAGTCCTTGTCGGATTGGCCTTGTTATTCAAGCAGACACGGATTTTTGCATTGATGACTGCTACGCTAATCCTCTTCCACATCTTCTTACTCAACATCTCCTTTCAGATTGACGTACGGTTTTATTCTTTCTTCCTCTTCTCTATTGGTTTTTTGCTTTCGTTGGAACAATGGAAGACACTCATCAAGTCTATTCAGCAAGGCAAATTGGAATTGGACCTATCCACAGATTGTTTTTGCATATCAAAATGGGCTAAAGCACTTTTAGTTACGCTGATCTTCTTGGATCTTTCTTTTCCGCACCTTGCCAACGGAGAGAAGGCACTTGCGATTCCAGCAGAAATAAGTAGCGCATATCAGTGCAATGAATCGGATAATCAGTCAGGGGTCCAGAGGATCTTCTTCCATAGCCAAGGCTATATAATCTTTGAATCAGAGCATGCTCTGATGACTTCCGAGAAAATCTACTTCGACCCCGTGAAGAATCTGATTCTCTTCGAGGACGAAACATCCAAGTTATCCTATCAAATCAAAGGAGACACTTTGTCTATCCATGGTATCAATGGAGAAGTACAACTAGATTGGCAAGGTATTGTTATCGATTTGGAATCCTTGTCCTTGGTCAAAGACAAATTCAGCTTAACTTCGAATTGATTACCGATTAGAGCAGTCGCTTCACTCCATTTTCTAGACCAAGCAAGAACTCCTTGCGCCAAAGTTTGCCCGCATAGCGGGTTAGACTGTCATCACTTCCTATGACCCGATGACAAGGAACAAGAATCATCACAGGATTCGCACCATTGGCTGACGTTTTAGCACGTATCGATTTAGGATTACCGTAGGAAACACTTAGCTCTTGATAGCTGCACGTTTTACCATAAGGAATCACTTTCAATAATTTCCAAACACGTTTTTGAAAAAATCAGTCCCTTGTAAATTTAGGGGAATAGTAAAAGCCTTCAGCTCTCCTGTCCTATTAGGACTTGAATTCTTTTTCAAGCTGAGCGCGGAATACAGATTTCTCAGAGCTCCATGTAAGCGCTTCATTCTCTTAGGAAATGCAAGGGAACGAAGTCATCGGTCACTATAACAGGCATGGACCATTACAAGGGTAGAATCCATCTTGGCCTAAGATAAAGTCGCTACGATTTGCTCTACTGTATGTTGACTTTCCTGGCTTTTTATAGGATTTCCAAAATAATCATCCATTCTGAGTTCCGATCACAAAAGGCCAGTCGTAATTAGGAACAAACACATAAATAATCTAACTCAAATAGCTCTTTAGCGAGGCCCATCATACTATATCTTTGACCTTAATGTATGACCTCATAGTTATAGGCGGAGGTGCCGCTGGGTTCTTCACTGCTATTCAATTAGCCGAAAGGCGTTCTGATGCCAAAATTCTCATACTAGAGAAATCCAATAAAGTACTCGCAAAGGTAAAAGTTTCGGGTGGTGGACGTTGTAATGTTACTCACGCTTGCTTTATCCCCTCTGATATGATTGACCATTACCCTCGTGGAAATAAAGAACTCCTCGGTCCATTTCATCGCTTTCTATGCGGAGATATGATGGCTTGGCTTTCAGAACAAGGTGTTGAGACAAAAATCGAAGAGGATGGTCGTGTTTTTCCTGTCAGCGACTCATCTGAAAGCATCATAGCTTGCTTTATGAAGCTGTGCACGAAATACAATATTGAGATTCAGATGCATTGTGGGCTTGAAGGATTAGTCCATCAGCAAGAGGCTTGGACTATTTCTTCTACTCAAGGAACTTATCAAGCCAAGAGCATCATGCTTTCCACAGGAAGCACTCCTTCCGTATGGAAATTGATGGCAGGAATGGGTTATGAGATTGTAGAGCCAGTGCCTTCCTTGTTTACTTTCAACATTAAGAGCAAGCTCTTGGAAGAGCTTCAAGGGTTGAGCATGCCGCAAGCAATTGTGCAAATTCTAGGAACCGATTTCTCTGCTTCAGGGCCTCTGCTGATTACCCATTGGGGCCTAAGTGGGCCTGCTATACTAAAGCTCTCTTCATGGGCGGCCCGAGATCTACATCAGCTCGATTATGAATTCACTATTCAAATCGATTGGCTTGGAATGGACGTTGAAGAACTACGAAATACGTTAGAAGATCAAAAGAAGAATGCAGGAAAAAGAACGGTTAAGAAACATCCACTTTTCGGTATGCCTCGAAGACTTTGGGAGAGTTTCTGTTATGAAGCTATTCTGAGGGAAGATAATTATGGGTCCATGACTAGTGTTCAAATAGACGCTTTGATTAAGACCTTGTCAGCATCAACATTTGAAGTCAAAGGAAAAAGCACGTTCAAAGAGGAATTCGTGACCTGTGGGGGTATAGAACGCAAGCAAATAGATTTTAAAAGCATGCAAAGCAAAATCCACCCTGGATTATACATGGCTGGAGAAGTTTTAGATATTGACGCCATCACAGGCGGATTCAATTTCCAAGCCGCCTGGACAGAAGCCTTCATTGCAGCTGAAGATATAGCGGGAAAGGATTAGGATTGCGAGAATTCTGGGTCATGTTATTGCCTGTATTGAGCTCTCTTCTGGCGCTTCAGAGATTGCTTAAGTACCAATGACTATGAATTATTACCGAAGGAATCAATCAATCCTTTTAATCTCCTCCTCAGAACCTGTTTTTCTATTCCGGCTGGCCTTGAGTTCTGGATTCCCGAAATTATAAGTTAGGTTCATCCTAAGTTGTCTGCTTTCCCAGCTTCCTCCTCCTGTCATGGGTAGATTATTGAACTCACCTCTGGCCCTCCAAGGACTGGTATACAGCACGTCTGAAAAGGAAAGACTGGCATTCAATTGATCATCAAAGAACTTTCTATTCACGGCCAGATCCAGCGAGCCTAGACCCTTGGTCACAAAGGTTCCTCCCCATACATTCTTGGAACTATACCAACCTGAGACCTCGAAATTCCATCCTTTAGGCAGCTTGAAACTGTTCTGCCCATAAAAACTGAAGGTCGATTGTGTAATGGGATTGAATTTAGGATCTGTTGAAGTGTACTCAGCCCTGTAGCCCGTGGCATTCATATACACACTCCACCACTCAGTCAAGTTGAAGGGATAGGAAACAGAGAGCGATAGGATTTCTTCATCGGCAACATTTCTTTGCTGGATGAATGTTGTTTGGAAATCAATGGTGTCAGTCACTTGGGCATAGAAATCTTGTACATAGCTATAACTGAAACTGGTAGTTAATTTATAACTGTAGGTATGAGAAAGCTTGATGTTATCAGTGTAATTAGGTTGCAGGAAAGGATTCCCTTTTCTGAAGCCCAATTCATTCAAGCGATACTCGAATGGATTCAAGGATTCATAATTAGGACGGTCTATCCTACGGCTGTAATTCAGCGCGAATGAGTTGAGTTCGTTGAGCTGATATGTTATGCCTGCACTCGGGAACCAATTTAGGTATTCTCTCTCTACCTTCCTGTTATCGATATCCACTACAGATGTCAATACGCCCAAAGAATGGGTGTTCTCAATTCTTACCCCAGCTTGGAAATTCCATTTGTTCTTTTTGTACGCATAATTCACATAGCCTGCCGTGACCCGTTCCTTATAGTCAAAGTCATTGCTTTTATTGGGCTGGAAAGTCATCACTCCATCCACTTCCTGAAAGAATCCAAAGGAATTGGATGTCTTCACCTCTACTGCTTTCATGCCCATTCCCAGTTTTCCTTTGAGCAGACTCATCTCAAAGTCGAACTTCCCTGACACGAGATCGATCCTCAATGGGGTCACCATTTTATAGATAGATGAATATTGCAATTGGCTCAAATCTCCATTGTAATAGTAATTAGGTTGGAAACTCTCACGCTTATTCTCATTGAAACCGTAATCAAGATCTATGTTTAAGGAATAACCCAAGGTGTCCTCATAACGGTAATTTACATTAAGAAAGAGGTTATCCTGATCCCATTTATCATTGCTTTCTGCCTGGAGAATAGCGTCAGCTGTATTGCTTCCAAAGGGTACTATATCCGTCTGTGATATGTTGTTATTGGTCCCATTGGAGATATTCCCAGTGCCCACTACGCCTATGGTGCTTTTAGGACTGGCGTAAAAGTCAAATCCTGCTTTCAAGTTATGGGGGGCGCCAGCTCTTACTGAGTTTGACTGTTCTTTGTAGGAATAATCCAATATACGCTGATCGAAATGCATCTCATTGAAACTCTCATCGAATCTATTGCTGTAATTGGCATAGACATTTGTCTTCTTTCCTCTATTATTCAATGCTAAAGAACTGTTGTATTTCCAATAGCGACCGTATGCTGTTCCTGCGCTAACGCTTCCATTTGTACCGTATCGTTTATCTCTCTTCAATTTAATATTGATGATTCCCCCAGTTCCTTGCGCATCATACTTAGAGGAAGGCTGTGTGATTATCTCTATAGCCGATATATCACTAGCTTGAATAGACCGTAAATACTGAATCAAATCATCCCCTTGAAGAATACTCGGTTTCCCGTCAATCCAAATCTGAACTCCGCTTTTTCCTTCTACGATTAAGTTGTTGTTATTATCAATGATTACTCCTGGGGCTCTTCTCAATAATTCAAATCCAGTCAAGCCTGCCGTTCCACCTGCATTTTCTACATTAAACACGGTTTTATCGGGCATTACTTCTATCAATGGTCGCTCTGAGCGAATCGTCACTCCTTCTAGCGCAACACTAGATGTCGCCAGCGTATATGCAGGAAGAGAAAGGTCTGCTCCTTCTATAGTTAGCACATCAGAATCGAATCGCTCATATCCCACTGAGCTAACAGAAAGGAAATAAGCTCCATCTTGAATCCCGCTGAGCGTAAAAGCTCCTTTTATATCAGAAGTGCTGGCTTTAAATAAGGAGCTATCTTCAGCTGAAGATAAAATTACAGAGGCAAATGCAAGAGCCTCGTTTTCTGCAGATAGCAAGCTGCCTCTGATGCTATTACTCTGCGCCAAACCAATAGCATTGAAGAAAATGAAGGCTATTCCAAGCAGAAACAATCGCATAATGTTGGGTTTTCTTTACCGTACAAAAATGAATTTTTTCGAGCGACATAGCTGTTAAATCTTGTCAAAGGAATATCCGCGTGTTCAATGGAAAGCACATGGGATATGTGATTTCATATCTTAGATGTAACATTGTTTTCTCCCGTGTATCTTCGCGGCCTCCATGAAATCTGTCTCCTGCGTTCTTTTTCTTGATTCAAAGGCTCCTCTCATAGATGTGCGTTCTCCTGCAGAATTTTCGGCTGGTCACATTATTGGCGCGGTTAACGTTCCTCTATTCAGCGATGATGAGCGCGCTGAAGTGGGAAGGCTTTACAAACAGAGTGGGCGTGAAACAGCCATTAAAATGGGGTTAGAACTCGTTGGACCTAACTTGCGTTCTTTCATTGAACAGGTAGAAAAACTGAAGTCTAAGCAAGTCAGGGTGCAGTGCTGGCGTGGTGGGATGCGCTCACAAAGCATGGCTTGGCTCTTAGAGACCTATGGTTTTGAAACGACAATTCTAGAAGGAGGATATAAGGCCTATCGGAATGCCATTTTGGATTTCTTTGCCCAAGAAATGGATATGCGTATTCTCAGTGGTTACACAGGAAGTATGAAAACACAAATCCTCCTTGCCATGAGAGAAATGGGTGCCCAGGTAATAGACCTGGAAGGCGCTGCTGGTCATCAAGGATCAAGCTTCGGAAATGTGCTCAGCGAAGGACAACCGAGTACGGAGCATTTTCATAACCTCACCTTTGAACAAGCACGAGAATTTGATCTGACTAAGCCTATTTGGATTGAAGATGAATCCAACATGATAGGCAAAGTGGCCATGATTTCTACTTTATTTAAAAAGAAAGAGACCTGTCCGCATTTTATGATTGAGATCCCCTTAGATGCGCGGTTAGATCATCTGGTCAATGACTATGGAGAAGTGCAAGAAAGTGGCTTAATCTCAGCCACTGACGGGATTAGAAAGAAGCTTGGGAATGAACAAGCAGATGCCTCTATAGCGCTCATTAAAGAAGGAAAGCTGAAAGAAGCATCAGCGATTATTCTAACCTATTATGACAAACAATATCAACGCGCTCTGGACAAAAAGAAAGAGCTGATCAAGGAGTTTCACAGCTTTGATCATGCCGACATTCAAGAGATAGCACGACATTTACACCATGGAAGAACTTAAGGAAAAAGTAAGACTCACTCAGTATAGCCACGGAGCTGGTTGCGGATGTAAAATCTCTCCGGCCATCTTGGATACCATCTTAAAAGGAAAGAATATTCCAGGTGCTTTTCCTTCTTTATTGGTAGGGAACGAGCATAAGGACGATGCTGCAGTGTATGACTTGGATGGAATTACTTCCATAGTGAGCACCACTGATTTCTTCATGCCCATCGTTGATGATCCTTTTGATTTTGGAGCCATAGCTTCTACAAATGCAATCAGTGATATATATGCTATGGGTGGAACACCTATTATGGCTATTGCAATCTTAGGTTGGCCATTGGACAAGCTCCCTATTGAATATGCGGGAGTAGTTTTGGACGGTGCCAGAAAAGTATGTGCTGATGCTGGAATTCCGCTCGCTGGTGGACACAGTATTGATGCTCCCGAACCCATTTTCGGATTAGCAGTAACGGGTAAGATTCCTACGGCCCATGTAAAGCGTAATTCAACAGCCAAACCTGGGGACTTAATCTACCTCACTAAACCTCTTGGAATAGGAATGGTGACCACTGCTCAGAAGAAAGGAATAGCCACAGTGGAAGACCTTGAATTAGCTAAAGCATCCATGCTTCGCTTAAACAGAATCGGAGCTTTATTGGCTGATAAACCTGAGGTTCACGCCATTACTGATGTGACCGGATTCGGTCTTGCAGGTCATTTATTAGAAGTATGCGAAGGCAGTGGTTGCGGTGCAGAAATTGACCTAAAATCAGTTCCGAAATTCTCCTTTGTACAACGCTATTTAGAGGAGAAATGTCATCCTGGAGGAACGAGCAGAAATTGGGCGAGTTATGGCCATAACGTAATCTTAAAAGATCAAGAGGATCGATTCATACTTGCTGATCCGCAGACCAGTGGAGGACTTCTTATCGCAGTGGATCCAGCAGCACAACTTCAATTTGAAGAAGAATTACAGGACTTAGGTTATGCGCTTCAACCTATAGGAAGATTCGTGGAAGGCGAAACTAAGTTGAAAGTCAACTGATTAAGCACTGAACACTTCTAATCCTCTATCTACTTTCTTGAATAATCCCTGAAGTACTTTTCCTGGGCCAACTTCAGTGACACTCGTAGCGCCATCAGCAAGCATCTTGTGCATAGTCTGAGTCCAACGTACTGGCGCTGTTAACTGAGCAATTAGATTCTTCTTGATTTCCTCTGAATCAGTGACCGCACTTGCTGTCACGTTTTGATAAATAGGACATATAGGTGACTTAATCTCTGTCCCTGCGATGGCTGCTGCTAATTCTTCTCGAGCCGGTTCCATAAGCGGGGAGTGAAAAGCTCCTCCTACAGGTAACATAATTGCTCGCTTCGCTCCCGCTTCAGTGAGTTTTGCGCAGGCTTCCTCCACTGCTGGAATAGCTCCTGAAATCACCAACTGGCCCGGACAGTTATAGTTCGCTGCGACAACTACTCCATCAATTTCTTGACAAACTTTCTCTACGATTTCGTCCTCAAGTCCAAGGATAGCTGCCATAGTAGACTTTACGGCTTCACATGCTTTCTGCATAGCCATAGCACGTGCAGAAACCAGTTTTAATCCATCCTCGAAGCTCATAGCTCCTGCAGCAACTAGTGCTGAGAATTCTCCCAGTGAATGACCTGCAACCATTTTAGGTTGAAAATCAGCGCCCAATGATTTGGCACTAATGACAGAATGAAGGAAGATGGCTGGCTGCGTGACTTTAGTCTCTTTCAGTTGTTCATCAGTCCCAGAAAACATGATGTCGGTGATGGAGAAACCGAGGATTTCATTGGCCTTATCGAACATTGCTTTGCTTTCTCCGCCTTGATCGTAAAGCTCTTTGCCCATGCCAACAAACTGTGAACCTTGTCCTGGAAATACGTATGCCTTCATAATGTCTTTTATTTGGTCTAGCCTAAATTCTGCCTGAAAGAAACAAAAAAACGGGAGCCTGTTGACTCCCGTTCTTCAATATCTCTGCTCTTCTTAGTCTCTTCCTCCGAATAAACGAAGCAACATAAGGAACAAGTTAATGAAATCAAGATAGAGGCTCAATGCTCCCATGATAGCAGCTTTTCCTGCCAAAGAAGTCCCGTTTTCAACTGTTGATCCTATTCCTTTGATGCGTTGAACATCATACGCAGTCAAACCTGTGAAGACCAACACTCCAATGATGGAGATGATGTAATCCAATGAACTGCTGCCGAGGAAGAAATTGACCACAGAAGCCAAGATGATTCCGATCAATCCCATCATGAGGTATTTCCCGAAACTGGTAAGGTCGGTCTTGGTCGTATAGCCCAAGAATGCCATGATTCCGAAAGTTCCTGCGGTGACGAAGAAGGTCTTGTAGATAGCTCCAGCGGTATAAATATGGAAGATGTAGCTCATGCTCATTCCCATCACTACCGCGAAGGCAATGAATAACACCATCATCATCTGATATGAAAGCTTCTGGAAAGCCGCTCCCATGGCAATCACAAATCCAAGTGGTGCTAACATGACCACCCATCCGAGAATGGTATTTCCACCTTCAGGGCTATGAAGAAGTGAGAAAAGACTCGCATCAGATGCGAACCAATAGGATACAATTCCAGTGAGGACAAGCCCCGCTGTCATCCAACTGAAAACATTGGACATAAATACTCTAAGCCCTTCGGCTGTCTCTACGGTAGAGATCTTTACCTGACTAAAGCTGTGATCGCTTGTGTTGATTTCCATTAGAATGTGTTTTCTATTGATTAGAATGCGTTGCAAAACTATACATCTGCTGTCATTAAATGTGCCAATTTTTCGACACATGACGTGATGTCAGATACTCGAGTATATCGGCTAAAACTGAATCGAACGCTAGGACCATCATGACAGGTCTTGATCTCAGCCAATACATGCGAACCAGCGCTGGAACCTGAAGAACAAGCACTTCCGCCTGAACACGCTACTCCTTCTAAGTCCAATCTAAATAGCATCATGGAAGCAATCTCCGTTTTTGGAAAATTTACGTTTAATACGGTATACAAACTGTCCTCAGACTCACTGTCTCCATTGAACGCTATCTCAGGTATAGCCTCTTTTAATTCTGTAATCATCTGCTTTTTTAGAGCTCTGATATGTTTCTCTTGAGCTTCATGACCAGCATAGGCAAGATCCATTGCCTTAGCCATTCCTATGATTCCGTATATATTCTCAGTTCCTGCACGATGATTGCGCTCTTGGCCTCCCCCATGCATCATAGCTAATGCTCCCAATTCTCTGCGGTGATAAAGAAATCCTACTCCCTTTGGTCCATGGAATTTATGCGCAGAACCGGTGATGTAATCTACTGGGGTCTCGTCTAGGTTAAATGGATAATGCGCCATTGTTTGCACCGTATCACTATGAAATAATGCATCATAGGCCTTGCATAATGTACCTACCTTATGCAGGTCAATCATGTTTCCAATCTCATTGTTTCCGTGCATCAGACTCACCAAGACATTCTCATATTTATGAAGCACATCTTCAAGTTCAGTCATGTCAATGTCACCTTGCTCATCTACTTTGAGCCAATATGCTTCTACCCATCCCATTTTCACAGCGTGCTCAATGCAATACAACACCGCCTTATGCTCAATGCGCGTGCTGACAATCATCTTCACACCCTGCTTATGCACAGCAGTATGAATGGCGAGGTTATCTGCCTCTGTTCCGCCTGATGTGAAACAGATTTCAGCTGGACTGCAACCAAGGTGTGTTGCAACTTTCCTACGCGCAGTCTCTAGTGCATCCTTCGCTTTACGTCCATAGGAATGTATTGATGAGGGATTACCGAAGGTCTCGCGCATGAAGGGAATCATCTCTTCAATGACCTCAGGGGCAATGGGTGTAGTAGCTGCGTTATCTAAATAAATACTCATGGATAAGAATTATTCCTTGATTCAATGCGTAAATGT
>ERZ888423.1931-NODE-1931-length-16646-cov-31.548068_pt1 | contig 16646 bp, 15 predicted proteins | sample MGYA00520523_ERZ888423 | MGnify/ENA primary metagenome ERZ888423 (study PRJEB32303, sample SAMEA104408611) | aquatic metagenome | biome: Brackish water; feature: Pelagic; material: water | place: Baltic Sea | collected 2014-06-08T10:24:00 | depth 30,27 m ...
ACTACCGCACGCTCAAGCCCGAGATGGACGGGCTGTTCTGCGAGAAGATCTTTGGCCCTTCCAAGGATTGGGAATGCCACTGCGGCAAGTACAAGCGTGTGCGCCACCGCGGCATCGTCTGCGAGCGCTGCGGGGTGGAGGTCACCGAGAGCCGGGTGCGTCGTCACCGCATGGGCTTCATCAAGCTGGCGGCCCCGGTTTCGCACGTGTGGTATCTGAAGGGGATCCCCAGCTACGTGGCGATCCTGCTCGACATGCCCCTGCGGGATGTGGAGCAGATCGTTTATTTCAACTGCTATGTGGTGCTTGAAAAGGGCGACCACAAGGACCTCACCTACAAGCAGCTGCTCACCGAAGACGAGTGGCTTGAGATTGAGGACCAGATCTACGCTGAAGATTCTGAGATCGAGAACGAGCCCATTGTGGGCATCGGCGCTGAAGCGCTCAAGCAGCTGCTCGTCGACCTCAACCTCACTGAGATCGCTGAACAGCTCCGCGAGGACATCGCCGGCAGCAAGGGCCAGAAGCGGGCCAAGCTGATCAAGCGCCTGCGCGTGATCGACAACTTCATCGCCACCAACGCCCGGCCGGAATGGATGGTGCTCGATGCCATTCCTGTGATCCCGCCGGATCTGCGCCCGATGGTGCAGCTCGATGGCGGCCGTTTCGCCACCTCCGACCTCAACGATCTCTACCGCCGGGTGATCAACCGCAACAACCGCCTGGCGCGGCTGCAGGAGATTCTTGCTCCTGAGATCATCGTCCGCAACGAAAAGCGGATGTTGCAGGAGGCTGTTGACGCCCTGATCGACAACGGCCGCCGCGGACGCACCGTGGTGGGTGCCAACAACAGGCCGCTCAAGTCACTCAGCGACATCATCGAGGGCAAGCAGGGGCGCTTCCGCCAGAACCTACTGGGCAAACGGGTCGACTACTCCGGCCGTTCGGTGATCGTGGTGGGTCCCAAGTTGAAGATGCACCAGTGCGGTCTACCCAAGGAGATGGCGATTGAGCTGTTCCAACCGTTCGTGATCCACCGGTTGATCCGCCAGAACATCGTCAACAACATCAAGGCGGCCAAGAAGCTGATTCAGCGCGCCGATGATGAAGTGATGCAGGTGCTGCAAGAGGTGATTGAAGGCCATCCGATCCTGCTCAACCGGGCCCCCACCCTGCACCGCCTCGGCATCCAGGCCTTTGAGCCCAAGCTGGTGGATGGCCGCGCCATCCAGCTGCACCCGCTGGTGTGCCCGGCTTTCAACGCCGACTTCGACGGCGACCAGATGGCTGTGCACGTGCCCCTGGCGATCGAAGCCCAGACGGAAGCCCGCATGTTGATGCTCGCCAGCAACAACATCCTTTCGCCCGCCACTGGCGAGCCAATCATCACGCCCTCCCAGGACATGGTGCTGGGCATCTACTACCTCACCGCCTTGAACCGCAAAGAGTCGCAGCCGGCCTTCGGCGACAGGAGCCGCACCTTCGCTGGGCTCGCTGATGTGCTCAATGCCTTCGATGAGAAGCACCTCACCCTACACAACTGGATATGGGTCCGCTTCACTGGCGAGATTGATGATGACGATGAAAGCGATGTGCCCCTCAAGCAGGAAACTCTCAGAGATGGCACCCGCATCGAGCAGTGGAAGTACCGCCGTGATCGCTTCGATGAAGACGGTGCTCTGATCAGCCGCTATCTGCTCACCACCGTCGGCCGGGTCGTGATGAACGTCACCATCATCGATGCGGTGGCCGCCGTCTGAAGGCTCAGTTTCGCCCGAATTGTTTCTGCCCTCCTCCACCCGCCTTCCTCTGCGCCCCACCATGACCAGCTCACCTTCCACCTCCACGTCCGATCAGGGTCGCCGCAACGCTCCCCTGACCAAAGAAGCTCCCCGCTTTCTCAACAAGGAGATCAACAAGAAGGCTCTGCGCAATCTGGTGGCGTGGGCCTACAAGCACCACGGCACAGCTGCCACCGCTTCGATGGCCGATGAGCTGAAGGATCTCGGCTTCCACTACGCCACCCAGGCGGCGGTCTCGATCTCGGTGGAAGATCTGCGCATTCCGGTGCAGAAGGTGCGCCTGCTGGAGGAAGCCGAGCAGCAGATCACCGATACCGAAGAGCGCTACCGGCTCGGCGAAATCACCGAGGTGGAACGGCATACCAAGGTGATCGACACCTGGACGGAAACCAACGAGCGCCTGGTTGAGGAAGTCAAGAAGAACTTCAACGACAACGACCCGCTCAACTCCGTCTGGATGATGGCCAACTCCGGCGCCCGGGGCAACATGTCCCAGGTGCGGCAGCTGGTTGGCATGCGCGGTCTGATGGCCAACCCCCAGGGGGAGATCATTGACCTGCCGATCCGCACCAACTTCCGCGAAGGGCTCACGGTCACGGAATACGTGATCTCCTCCTACGGCGCCCGTAAGGGTCTGGTGGATACGGCCCTGCGCACCGCCGACTCCGGCTACCTCACCCGCCGTCTGGTGGACGTGGCCCAGGATGTGATCGTGCGGGAAGACGACTGCGGCACCACCCGCGGCATTCCTATTCAGGCCGATGAAAAGGGCCGTTTCCAGGCCAAGCTGGTGGGTCGTCTGGCGGCGGAACCTGTGGTGGCTGCCAACGGCGATGTGCTGGTGGAGCGCGATGGCGAAATCGATAAGCCGATCACGGCGCTGATTGAAGCCGCTGGTGTGCGCACTGTGCTGGTGCGCTCTCCACTCACCTGCGAGGCTGCCCGTTCGGTCTGCCGCAAGTGCTACGGCTGGGCCCTGGCTCACAACCAGCTGGTGGATCTCGGTGAAGCCGTCGGCATCATCGCCGCCCAGTCGATCGGCGAGCCCGGCACCCAGCTCACCATGCGTACCTTCCACACCGGTGGTGTGTCCACAGCCGAAACCGGCGTGGTGCGCTCGCTTCTGGAAGGGGTGGCGGAGTTCGGCCCCAAAGCCAGGGTGCGTCAGCACCGCACTCCCCACGGTGTGGAGGCTCAGATCGCCGAAACCGATTTCACCCTTGCGGTGATCCCCAGCGGCAAGGGCAAGGTGCAGAAGGTGGAAGTCAGCACCGGCTCCATCCTGTTCGTCGCCAATGGCCAACCGATGCCAGCAGACACGGTGTTGGCCCAGATCTCGGCGGGCACGTCGGTCAAGAAGAGCGTGGAGAAGGGCACCAAGGATGTGATCTGCGATCTGGCAGGTCAGGTGCGCTACGAGGATGTGATCCAGCCTCGTCAAGTCACCGACCGCCAGGGCAACATCACCCTCAAGGCTCAGCGGCTGGGCCGGATGTGGGTGCTGGCCGGCGATGTCTACAACCTCCCCCCCAATGCCCAGCCCGTGGTGGCCGGCAACAAGCCCGTTACCACCGGTGATGTGCTGGCGGAGAGCCGGTTGGTGAGTGAGCACGGCGGCGTCGTGCGGCTGCGGGAGTCGGCCGGTGATTCGCGCGAGGTGCAGATCGTCACCGCCAGCCTCACCCTCAAAGATTGCAAGCTGGTGCATGAATCCACCCACTCGGGGGAAACCTGGCACCTGGAAGGGAAAGACAATTCCCGCTACGTGGTGCGCACCCACCCCGGCAGCAAGATCGGCACCGGCGAAGTGATTGCCGAACTGGCTGATGATCGCTTCCGCACCCAGACAGGCGGCATGGTGAAGTATGCCCCCGGCCTTTCGATCAAGAAGGCCCGGTCGGCCAAGAACGGCTATGAGGTGTCCAAGGGCGGCACGCTGCTGTGGATTCCCACTGAAACTCATGAAATCAACAAGGACATTTCCCTGTTGATGATTGAGGACGGCCAGTGGATTGAAGCCGGTACTGAAGTCGTCAAGGACATCTTCAGCCAGATTGCCGGCATCGTCACTGTCACCCAGAAGAACGACATTCTGCGTGAGATCATCGTTCGCTCCGGCACGCTCCATCTCGTCGCCGACAGCAAGGTGCTGGGCCGGTACGCGGATGAAGGCAAGCTGCACAACCCCGGCGATGAACTCGCCCCGGGTCTTGTCACCGAGGCGATGGTGTATGTGGAGGCCGTGGATACTCCCGAAGGCGGCGCCCTGCTGTTGCGCCCGGTGGAGGAATACACGATTCCAGATCATGCCCACCTTCCTGAACTTGCCACCATCAAGCAGAACGGTGGTCCTTCGCTTGGGCTCAAGGCCACCCAGCGGCTCACCTACAAAGACGGCGAGATGATCAAGTCTGTGGAGGGTGTCGAGCTGCTGCGCACCCAGCTGATCCTTGAAACCATCGACACCACACCCCAGATGACGGTGGATGTGGAGGTGGTGCCCGACAAGCGCGCCAAGACGATTGAGCGCTTGCAACTGGTGATCCTGGAAACCCTGCTCGTACGCCGCGATACCCTCTCCGACGCCAGCCACGGCTCCACCCACACCAAGCTCCAGGTGGAAGACGGCGTGGCCGTCAAGAGCGGCGACGTGGTGGCCACCACCCAGATTCTCTGCAAGGAGAACGGTCTGGTCCAGCTGCCTGATCCGATCGACGGGGAGCCCGTCCGCCGCCTGATCGTTGAGCGTGCCCACGACACAAAGGATGTCGACTGCGGTTCGGCCGCCATCGCCGCCACGGTCGGTCAGCGCCTCGTCGATGGTGAACTGCTCGCCGAAGGCATCAGCGCCGACTGCTGCGGACAGGTGGAGGCGATCAACGGCAACACGATCACCATCCGCCTTGGCCGCCCCTACATGGTGTCCCCCGATTCCGTGCTCCACGTTCGCGATGGCGAACTGGTGCAGCGTGGCGATGCTCTGGCCCTGCTGGTGTTCGAGCGTCAGAAAACGGGCGACATCGTTCAGGGTCTGCCACGCATCGAAGAATTGCTTGAAGCCCGTCGTCCGCGCGAATCGGCCGTGCTCTGCCGCCGGTCGGGCACGGTGCAGATCAAGCAAGTCGAAGACGAAGACTCGGTGACGGTGTCGGTGATCGAATCAGACGACGCCCAGACCGAATACCCGATCTCGCATGGCCGCAATGCCATGGTCAACGACGGGCAACAGGTGAGCGCCGGCGAGATGCTCACCGACGGACCGATCAATCCCCACGAACTGCTCGAGTGCTATTTCGAGGATCTGCGCTCTCGCAAGCCCTCGATGGAAGCGGCTCAGGAGGCCATCTCCAAGCTGCAGTTCCGCATGGTGCAGGAAGTGCAGAACGTCTACAAATCCCAGGGCGTCACCATCGACGACAAGCACATTGAGGTCATCGTCCGCCAGATGACCAGCAAGGTGCGCATCGAAGATGCCGGTGACACCACCCTGCTGCCGGGCGAACTGATTGAACTGCGCCAAGTGGAGCAGGTGAATCAGGCGATGGCGATCACCGGTGGCGCACCGGCGGAGTTCACTCCCGTGCTGCTGGGCATCACCAAGGCGTCGCTCAATACTGACAGCTTCATCTCTGCCGCCAGCTTCCAGGAGACCACCCGGGTGCTCACGGAAGCGGCGATCGAAGGCAAGAGCGACTGGTTGCGTGGACTCAAAGAGAACGTGATCATCGGCCGGCTCATCCCCGCCGGCACCGGCTTCGGTGGCTTTGAAGAAGAGCTGCGCAGCGAAGCTGGCCCCCATCCCGACATCCTCGATGAGGAGTCCGGCGGTTATCGCCGCGTGGCCAACCTGCGGCCCGATTACACCGTGGAGATGCCGGCAGCCGCCGCTGTCGCCTCCCCCGCGGTGCTCGACGACCCCTCCGAAGATGAGCTCGATGCTGTTCGCAGCAAGCGTGGCATCGAGGCTACGGCCAGCAGCTTTGCCGCCTTCGCCCGTCCCAGTGTTGATGAAGGCCTGGAAGAGGAACTGATTCCTGATCCCGCCGCCGTGGAAGGATTGCTGGAAGAAGGCCTGCTGAGCGACGACTGATCCATGGTTCTCCAACCCCCGATCGTCCCGAAGCGCCGCCTGCCGCGCTTCGGCTTTCACCACCACACCGAGTTGTTCAACGGCCGCTTTGCCATGCTGGGTTTCATGGCCCTGCTCGCCGTGGAGTGGAAGCTTGGTCACGGCCTGCTGGTGTGGCCCTGACGGCCCCTCCCGCAGTTCCCTTGCTGGGCCTCAAGCTTGAGGCTCTGCAAGCCTGGGCGGTGGCCCAAGGCCAACCTCCCTTTCGCGGCCGCCAACTCCACGAGTGGATCTACGCGAAGGGCGCCCGGCGCTTTGCTGATGTCACTGTGCTGCCGAAGCTCTGGCGCCAGCAGCTCTGTGGTGAGGCCGCCCCCGATCTGCCTGATCCAATCGGCCGTTCGCGCGAGCTGCTGCGCAGTGTGGCCAGCGATGGCACCACCAAGCTGTTGCTCGCCACCTCTGATGGGCTGAGTCTCGAAACCGTAGGCATCCCCAGCCGTGACCGGCTCACGGTCTGTGTCTCCAGTCAGGTGGGTTGCCCGATGGCCTGCCGCTTCTGCGCCACCGGCAAAGCCGGCCTTGATCGCTCGCTGGCGGTGCACGAAATCGTTGATCAGGTGCTCACGGTCCGCGAGGTGATGGGCGAGCGCCCCAGCCATGTGGTCTTCATGGGCATGGGTGAACCGTTGTTGAACATTGAGGCCGTGCTCGGCGCGATCGACTGCCTCTGCACTGATCTCGGCATGGCCCAGCGCCAGATCACGCTCAGTACCGTCGGGGTCCCCCAGACGTTGCCGCAACTGGCCGAGCGGGCGCTTGAACGGCTCGGGCGCGCCCAGTTCACCCTGGCGGTGAGCCTGCATGCTCCCGATCAGACGCTGCGGGAGCAGTTGATCCCCACAGCCCGCGCCTATCCCCTCGATCGGCTGTTGGACGATTGCCGCCGCTACGTGGCGCTTACGGGAAGGCGTGTGAGCTTCGAATACATCCTGTTGGGCGGGCTCAATGACCACCCCCGTCAGGCGGTGGCTCTCGCCCAGTTGCTGCGGGGTTTCCAGAGCCACGTGAATCTCATCCCTTACAACCCGATTGAGGAAGAGGAGTTTCAATGCCCCAGTCCGGAGCGGGTCGAGGCCTTCCGGCGCGCTCTTCAGGACCGGCACGTGGCCGTGAGCGTGAGGGCCAGCCGGGGCCTGGATCAAGACGCGGCCTGCGGCCAGCTGCGGCGGCGGTTGACGCCGGCCGGCTGAGGCCATTCACCTGCGGCGTGCGGTTGACCCAGGCGCGTTGCCGTCAGTCACCCGTCAGTGAGATCCAGTTACCCGTCAGGTGGCATCGCGGGAGGGATCGAACGCCCCGCGAGCTTCCGCTTCATTCCAGGGTGTGAGGCGAAGCATCAGCAGGAAGGCCGGCAGCGCTGCCGCCACGGTGAACAGGAAGAACGGTCCCCATCCCGCCCGTTCGGCCACGAGCCCGGCCGGTGCCGCCAGCACCGAGCGGCTCATGGCGTAGACGCCGGAGAACAGGGCGTACTGGGTGGCGGAGAAGCGCGGGTTGCAGAGGCTCATCAGCAGGGCCACGAACACGGCGCCCACCATGCCGCCGAAGAGATTCTCCAGGCTCACCGCCGTGATCAGCCCTGTGAGTCCGCCACCGAATTGGGCCAGAGCCCAGTAGCTGAGGTTGCCGAGCGCCCCGGCGAGGGCGAACAGCCACAGCGAGCGGTTCATGCCCAACCGGCTGAACAGCACGCCCCCCAGCACCGTGCCGGCCATGGTGGCGGCCACCGCCCAGCCGCCTTGCACCAGGCCGATGTCGGCGGGGCTGAAGCCCTTGCTGGTCAGAAACGGGATCGCCATGGCGCTGAGCAGGCCATCGGGCCAGCGGTAGAGCAGCACCAGAAGCAGCAGTTGCCAGGAGCGGTTCGGGCCGCTGCGCCGCAGGAATTCCCGGGCGGGGCCCAGCACCGCCTGGCGCAGGCTGGTGACGGGATGTTCGATGGCGGGCAGCCGCGGCGCCGTCAATGTGAACGGCAGCATGGCGGCGATCAGCACTGCCGAGCCAAGAAAGGCCGCCGGCCAACCGAAGCGTCCGGCCAGCAGGAATCCCCCTCCCCCCACCGCCAGCATCGCCGCTCGGTAGCCCAGCGAGGCGGCGGCGGCGCCGGGCCCCCGCTCCAGTTCCGGCAGCAGGTCGGTGCGGTAGGCATCGACGGCGATGTCCTGGGTGGCGCTGCAGATGGCCAGCAGCAGCGCCATCACGCCGATGGCGGCGAGGCTGGCGGCATCGGTGCTCGGCCGCAGCAGCGCCATCGCCGCGGTGACCACCACCAACACCACCTGCAGCAGCACCAGCCAGCCCCGGCGCCGGTCGGGCCAGGGGATCGGCCAGCGATCCAGCAGCGGCGCCCAGAACAGCTTCAAGGTGTAGGGCAGCTCAGCCAGGGGAATCAGGCCGATCAACGCCAGCGGCACCTGGCTGGCGCTGAGCCAGCCCTGCAGCAGGCGGCTGCCCACCATGTAGGGAGCACCGCTCGCCACACCGGCGGCCGCCACGGCCACAAGCCGGCGCCAGGAGGGAACGGTGGGGTCAGGACTGGAAACAGGCGGCAAGGGTCCCGTTCACGACTGGCCGAACCCTATGCCTTCAGAATGCCAACATCATCAGGACTTTCCGTGTCGTTCTTTCGCTCCACCCTGCTCCCGGCCGGCATCGTGCTGCTTTTTGGCCTGGCCCTGTTCGCCGTGAGTGCGAGGATCTGGCTGCCCGGCGACATGGCAGCGCCAGCGCCGATTGGATGAGGAGGGGCGCTTTGGTGCCCATTGATGACGGTGCCAATGGATGACGGTGCCCATTGATGACTGTGCCCATGGATGACGAGGTCAGCAGCGAATCTGTGCCGCCGTTCTCCAGGAGCCCGGCGCAACTGGCGTTTGATCCGGAGCTGTTGGCCGGGGAACTGGCCCAGGAGCTGGCCCTTGATCCGTTTGACGCGATCGACACGCTTGAGCCCGGCCAGGGCGACATTGCCGCAGAGTGCGATCTGGGCCTGGAGTTGCTGGCCGGCGGCCATGACCAGCGCATGCAGGGCTTGCGCATTTTCTGCGAACACCGCGACCCCCGCGCCGTGCCATGGCTGCTGCCCCTGCTGGCTTCCACCTGCCCGATCCTGCGGATGAGCGCGGTGTACGCCCTGGGCCGCAACCCCGATCCCCGGGCGGTGGAGCCCCTGCTCGCCCTCCTTCAAGACGACGCCAACGGCTATGTGCGCAAGGCGGTGGCCTGGAGCCTGGGCAATTACCCACAGGCGCCGGTGCTCAACCCCTTGATCCGCGCGCTTCAGCTCGACATCGCCGCCGTGCGCCTGTGGGCGGCCGGGTCGCTGGCGGATGCCGGCAGCACGGGAGCGGCCAAGGCGGATCAGGCGGCCGCCCAGCTTCTACTGAGTCTGCGCATCGACAGTGAGCCGGTGGTGCGCAGCAACAGCGCCTGGTCGCTCGGCCGCCTCTACGACCATCTCGTGCCGCCGCGCCAGTCGGAGCTGGTGGGTGTGCTGGTGGAGGTGTTGCTCCACGACAACGACGCCACCGTGCGTGACGAGGCCCGGGTGGCCCTGGAGCAACTGGAAGATCCTGCTGTGCTCGAACGGTTGCAGACGCTGGTTGATGAGGGGCTGCTCAACTGAAGCGCCGCACGGTTTGACCGATCCGGCTAGCATCCGACTACGCTTTCTGCCGCAGGATGGCCCAGCACACCATCCGATTTCGCATCCGCCCCGACGGCACTGTTGAGGAGCTGGTTCAGGGGTTTCGTGGTGAGGGCTGCCAGCAGCTGACCGAGCGGATCGAATCCAGCCTCGGCAGCGTTCAGCAACGCACCAGCACGGCGGAAGCCTTTTTGAGCCAGGCCCAGACCACCTCGGCGGCCTTGCCGGTCGAGCAGCGTTCCGCCTGAACCCTTCACCGTTCGCCCCCGTTTCGATGTCGCACTTCAGCACCGTCAAGACCGAGCTCCGCGACCGTGATGCCCTGCTCGGCGCCCTGCGTGATCTCGGCCATGAGCCCGATTCAAGCGAGCGCCCAGTGCGCGGCTACCGCGGCCAGACCGTGCTCGCCGAGCTCTGCGTGGCTCAGACCGGTGGCGGCGACATCGGCTTCCGGTGGAATGCCACCAGCAACAGCTACGAACTTGTGACCGATCTGGATCTGTGGAAGCAGCCGGTGCCGGTGGAGCGTTTCCTGGCTCAGGTCACCCAGCGCTACGCGTTGCGTTCCATCCTCGCCGCTTCTGTAGCGGAGGGCTTCCAAGTCACCGAGCAGACCCAGGCCGTTGACGGCACTATTGAGCTGGTCGTGTCCCGCTGGGACGCCTGAATCCGTGTCGCCTGAATGGGCCGACTCCGCCGCCGTAGCCGCCCACGGCGCCGCTGCTGCTGCTGCTGATCCTTCACTCGCCTTCACGGCCGAAGCCACAGCGCGGCCTGTGGCCAGTGGGCACGAACCGTTGTTGGGCGGGCGTCTGCGTCAGCGGGCCGTCTGGGTTGATGAAGCTGTCTGCATCGGCTGCCGCTACTGCGCCCATGTGGCTGGCAACACGTTCCTGGTGGAACCTCTGTGGGGACGCTCCCGCGCCATCCGCCAGGACGGCGACACCACCGAGACGATCCAGGAAGCGATCGACACTTGCCCGGTCGACTGCATCCACTGGGTGGCCTATGAGGAGATCCCAGCGCTCGAGGAGCAGCTGCGCCATCAGGAGCTTCACCCCCTCGGCCTGCCCTGCGCGGCGCGGGTGAAGCGCACCCTGCCGCGGCCCTGATCCCTCCACCCCACCTGCCCCAGCTCCGGTGACGCCGCCCATCCCCACGCGCCGCTTCGGCCGCACCGGCCTGTCCATGCCGGTGCTCTCACTCGGCGGCATGCGCTACCAGCAGAGCTGGAGCGACCTGAGCGGCGACCAGATCACCCCGGCCAGCCAGGCGAACGTGGCGGCCACCCTGGAGCGGGCCCGCGCCCATGGCCTGCATCACATCGAAACAGCCCGCCACTACGGCAGCTCCGAACGCCAGCTGGGCTGGCTGCTGGGGCCCATGGCCGATCCGCAGCGCATCCTCCAGACCAAAGTGCCGCCGCACGAGGATCCCACCGCCTTTGAGGCCGAGCTGGAACTCAGCTGCGCGCGGCTGCAGGTGGAGCGGCTCGACCTGCTGGCCATCCATGGCCTCAACCTGCCGGAGCACCTGCAGCAGACCCTGCGGCCGGGCGGCTGCCTGGAGGTGGTGCGCCGCTGGCAGCGCGACGGACGCCTCGGCGCTGTGGGCTTCTCCACCCATGCCCCCCTGCCGCTGATCCTGGAGGCGATCGCAAGCGACGCCTTCGACTACATCAACCTGCACTGGTATTACATCCGCCAGCAGAACGACGCGGCGATTGAGGCTGCCCGCCGCCACGACATGGGCGTGTTCCTGATCAGCCCCACCGACAAGGGGGGGCACCTGCACAGCCCGTCGGCGCGGCTGTGTGAGCTGTGCGCGCCGCTGCACCCGATCGTGTTCAACGATCTCTTCTGCCTTGCCAACGCCGACGTGCACACCCTCAGCGTCGGCGCGGCCCGCCCAGAGGACCTCGACCTGCACCTGGAGGCGGTGCAGCGGCTCCCCGAGGCCGCTCAGCTGCTGCCGCCGGTGCTGGTGCGGCTCGAGCAGGCGCGGCTCGACGCGCTCGGCTCTGCCTGGCTGGCCCGTTGGCAGGAGGGGCTGCCCGACTGGAGCGACACCCCCGGTGGCATCAACGTGCCGGTGCTGCTCTGGCTGCACAACCTGCTGGAAGCCTGGGACCTGGAGAGCTTCGGCCGCGCCCGTTACGGCCTGCTCGGGCAAGGGGGGCACTGGTTTCCCGGCGCCAATGCCGATGCGCTCGATGCCGAAGTGAGCGAGGCGGCATTGCTGGCGGCCCTCCAGGCCAGCCCCTGGGCCGCGCAGATCCCTGAGCTGCTGCGCCGGCTGCGCCACCGGCTCGGGGGCACCCCGCACCAGCGGCTGATGGCCGGTGAAGCCGCCGCTTAGCCCAGCCGCCGCCTAACCCAGTGGCAGCTTGGCTGGCACGCCCACAGGGCGGGGATAGAGCTGGGGGCAGAGCCCGGTGGCGGCCACCACCACGGCATGGCGCACACCACGGCCAGAGGGCAGCTCCTGCCGCTCCACCCGCCGCAGCTCCGCCCGCAGGGGCAGCACGGCCCGCTCCATGGCCTGCTGGTCTTCGGCGCTCCACTGGCCCCGGTAAAGCAGCGCCTGGCCCCCGGGCCTGAGCAGCGGCACCAGGTATTCGGCCACCACCGGCGCTGCGGCCACGGCGCGGGCCAGGGCCCAGTCGAAGCGGCCGCGGCAGTCGCGGCTTCGGCCGCTGAGCTCCGCCCGTTCGCAGCGCACCACCACCCGCTGATCCAGACCCAGCGAGGCGGCCATCGCCTGCACCGCTGCCGCCTTGCGCCCCACTGAATCCACCAGGGTGAGCCGCGCCTGGGGCAGGGCGATCGCCAGTACCAGGCCGGGGAAGCCGCCGCCGGTGCCCACATCCACCAGCTGCAGCGGCGCTGCCGGGCTGTGCAGCAAGGAACGCCAGGGCCAGAGGCTGTCGAACACCTGAGCGATCCAGTAGTCGTCGCCCTCGACCAGTCGGGTGAGATTGAGGCGGGCGTTCCACTGGCGCAGCTCCTGCTGCAGTGCTTCGAGCGCCCCGAGCTGCTCCGCGTCGGGTTGCCAGCCAAGGGCAGCCCAGAGTGCCACCGGGTCGTCGGCGTCCGCCGCGGGGCTGGGGGGATCAAGCGGAACGTTCATTCCCTGGGAGGTCACCATCCGCGCCGGCAGAACCGACTGAGATCTCTAGGATCTCGCAGACCCGGTGCGGGCTTGGTGGCAGCAGGCGAACGTCCAGGAAGGGGTCAGACCCACTACCAGTTGCTGCGTCTTGCGACCACAGCGACAGCTCAGGAGCTGCGCCAGGCGTTCCGCACCTTGAGCAAGTTGTATCATCCGGATACCACCACCCTGCCGGCCGCGGAAGCGGAGCAGCAGTTCCAGCGCCTGCAGACCGCCTACACCACCCTCAGCGACCCTGACAGCCGCCACCTCTACGACCGGCAGCTGCGGCTGCTTGAGCTGCAGAAGGCTGCGGCGCTTCAGCCGGCCCTGGCCCGCACCGCTGTCCCCAGCCCTGTTGTCAGCTCCGGCCAGCGTGCCCTCTCCGCGCGCCGAGCGCTTTCCGGTGGTGAGTGGTTCGCGTTGGTGTTGCTTGGTGCGGCCCTGGTCTGCAGCCTGGTGCTGGGGCTTGGCCTGGCCTGGTGGCGGGGGGCAGATCTGCTGGCTTCGCCCGCGTCCGTGCAGACTGCCCCTCGATTCGGTGATGCCGCTGGGGATGAACGCCCTGCCCCCCCTTCAGACGCCCCTCTACAACCATCCGTTGCCGGCCCTGGAGCAATGGCTGCGGCAGTTGGGAGCGAGCCCCAGCCGCAGTGACCGCAGTTCCTGGGATCTGCATCAGCCGCAGTGGAGCGCCTTGATTGAGCTTGCGGTCGAAGACATCCGCGTGACCTGGCATCAGGACGGGCGCAGCACGGTGCGGATGTTCCCCTATGGCCTCTCCCGCGCCGATGTGGAATCGGCGATCCTGGCCGGGCCCTGAATCGCGCTCACAGGGCGGTCAGAGCTGCGCTCACAGCTGCGCTCACAGGGCGGCCAGACCCGCCTGGATCACGGCGTAGCAATGGGCCAGCTGGCTGTCGGTGATGCACAGGGGCGGCAGCAGATAGACCACTTGCCCCAGCGGCCTGATGAACACGCCCCGCTCCAAGGCATGGCGTTGCAGCACCCGTCCGGTGCGGTTGAGGTAACCAGGATCGGCCACCTTGAGCTCGAAGGCGGCGATCGTGCCGCACAGACGCGGCCGCTCCACGCGCGGATCGCTGGCGAGCGCTTCGAGATGCGGCCGGTGCCGTGCTTCGAAGCCCTCGTACCGCTGTGGAGTTGCGGCCAGCAGGGCCAGGCTGGCGTTGGCCGCGGCGCAACCCAACGGGTTGGCGGTGAAGCTGTGGCCGTGGAAGAAGGTGTGGGTGGGGTCGCCACTGATGAACCCCTGATAGAGCCGCTCGCTGGCCAGGGTCACCCCCATCGGCAGGAAGCCTCCGGTGAGGCCTTTGGAGAGCGCCACCAGGTCGGGGCGGATTCCCGCTTTGCCGCAGGCGAACAGCGTGCCGGTGCGGCCAAAGCCGGTCATCACTTCGTCGGCGATCAGCAGGGCGCCCGCCTGACGCACCCGCTGCTCCACCGCCTGGAGGAAGCCGGGACGCACCATCGACATGCCGCTGGCGCCCTGCACGAGCGGCTCCAGGATCACCGCCGCCGTGGGTTGCTCCAGCAGGGTCTCCAGCACCTGCAGCGCCGCCCGTTCTTTCTCAGCCACCAGCGGGTCGCCCCACCAGGTGGAGGGACAGGGGGCCCGCGCCACCGGGCAGAGCAGCGGGTCAAAGGGCGCCGAGAACAGGGAGCGCTCCCCCATCGCCATCGCCCCGAAGGTGTCGCCGTGATACGCCCCGTCAAAGGCGATCCACTGCGCACGCTCCTCGCCGCGGTTCCGCCACCACTGCCAGGCGATCTTCAGGGCCACCTCCACGGCCGTGGAGCCGTTATCGGAGAAGAACAGCCGCTCCAGCCCGCTGGCGGCGCTGAGGCTCGTGGCCAGCTGCTCAGCCTGGGGATGGCTGAAGTTGGCGAAGATCACCTGCTCCAGCTCCGCCACCTGGCTGGCCACTGCTGCCGCGATCGTGGGTTCGGCATGCCCGTGCAGGGTTACCCACCAGCTGCTGATCGCGTCGATCAGCTGGCGGCCGTCATCGAGTTCCAGCAGGGCGCCGCGGCCGCGCACGGCCCGCAACGGCGGCTCGCTCGTTGCCACCTGGGTGGTGGGATGCCAGAGATGGGGATGCCAGTTCATCGGGCAGGAGCGCCGGCCTTCACTGGCAGCGGCGGGCATCGCGTTCAGCGCCGCTGGCCAGGGGGCCGCAGTTCACCCACCGCACCACCGAGATCTCGACGTCGGTGAAGATCACCAGCACGGCGGCGCAGATCACTGCCACCACGGCGCTGACCAGGGCATGCTTTCGGGTCATCAGCCAAGGTTACGGGGCGCCCAGGGCGCTGCAGAGGGTGGCGCGGAGTCCACTGGTCTGCCAGGCCTCGGCCAGCGCGGCGGCCTCCAGCTGCGGCAGCGGCGGCAGGCAGCCCAGTACCGGCGCACCGCTCAGCTCGCGCAAGGTGCCGGGATTGTCCGCGTGCGGGGGGCCGTTGAGAATCAGGCCCAGCAGGGGGATCTGGCGGTGCCGCAACGCCTCCACCGACAGCAGGGTGTGGTTGAGGGTGCCCAGCCCGCTGCGGGCCACCAGCACCACCGGCAGCCCCCAGCGCTGGATCTGATCGATCTGCATCAGGTCGCGGCGCAGGGGCACCAGCAGCCCGCCGGCCGTTTCCACCACCAATGGCCCCGGCACGGCCGGAAGATCCAGCCGCTCCTGCTCAAGCCGCACCCCTTCCAGCTCGGCGGCCCAGTGGGGCGAAACCGGCGCCGCGAAGCGGTAAGCCTCCGGCAGCAAGCGCTGCTGGATCTGTTCGGCGCTCAGTCCCAGCAGCCGGCCCACCCGGTCGCGGTCGCCGCCGCCCTCCAGGCCGCACTGCACCGGCTTCCAATAGTGGGCGCCCAGCCCCAGGGTCAGCAGGGCGCTGACCACCGTTTTGCCCACGTCGGTGTCCGTGCCGCAGACGATCAGTTGCTGCCTCATGCAGGGATGGCTACAGGGCCCCACAGTGCCAGCCTCGCTTCACGGGCTGGCGGCGGGCCGCTGACCGATCAGCACCAGCACCTCCCAGCTGAGGCGCTTGCGCGGCGGGCCGGCTGGGTTGATGGCGGGCTCGGCCGGCCAGGCGGCCTCCAGCCGGCGCCACTGGCCCGGCGTGAGGGGCGCGGCCGGGGTGCTGCCGGCACCGAGCGCCTGGATCTGGCGCAGGAAGGCGAGCGCCGTCGGCGCGAAGCGGCTGAAGCGCAGGCGCTGCTGCGTTGTGAGCGTCAGCTGGCGCTGCGCGGCGTGCACCAGTGCACCGGCGTCGGGTAGCGGCAAGGCGCTGCAGGGCCCACCGGCCCGCGCCGCCGCCTGGTGCCATTGCGGAAAACTGCCTGCGGTGGGCACCGCCAGCACCAGCCAGCCGCCCGGGGCCAGCCGGCGGCACCAGTGCCCCAGTTGCTCCTCCGGGCGCTCGAGCCACTGCAGCGCAAAGCTCGACAGCAGCAGCGAGGCCTGCTCCAGCTGGGGCGGCAAGCCAGCGTTGAGGTTCCACAGCAGGGATTCCGCCCCGGCTCCCTCGTCCCTCGCCCCCTGCAGCAACAGCTCGGCGCAGAGGTCCAGGCGCAGGGGCTGAAGCGCAGGGCGCAGGTGCTGCACCGCCCGGCTGAGCAGGCCGCTGCCGGCGCCGAGATCGGCGCAGGGACCGGCGACAAGCGGCAGATCGCGGCAATGGCGGGCCAGCCGCCAGGCCACGGCCCGCTGCAGGCTGGCCCTCTGCTCGTAGGAGCCGGCATGACGGCCGAACGCCTCGCGCACCTGTTCCTGCAGGGTCATGCTGCCTCCAGCCAGGTGAGCACCGGCTCGATCAGGGGCGCCCGCAGCAGGCTGTGGCCCGCCCCGGCGATCGGCCAGACGGTGGCTTCGGACAGGGCCCGGCGCAGGGC
>ERZ888423.1933-NODE-1933-length-16628-cov-12.432450_pt1 | contig 16628 bp, 17 predicted proteins | sample MGYA00520523_ERZ888423 | MGnify/ENA primary metagenome ERZ888423 (study PRJEB32303, sample SAMEA104408611) | aquatic metagenome | biome: Brackish water; feature: Pelagic; material: water | place: Baltic Sea | collected 2014-06-08T10:24:00 | depth 30,27 m ...
CGCCCATTAAAGCGGCACGCGAGCTGGGTTTAGAACGTCGTGAGACAGTTCGGTCCCTATCTTCCGCGCGCGTAAGAGTCTTGAGAAGGGCTGCCCCTAGTACGAGAGGACCGGGGTGGACGAACCTCTGGTGTGCCAGTTGTCCTGCCAAGGGCACGGCTGGTTGGCTACGTTCGGAAGGGATAACCGCTGAAAGCATCTAAGCGGGAAGCCTGCTTCAAGATGAGGACTCTCACTGTTTATCAGGTAAGGCCCCCAGTAGATGACTGGGTTGATAGGCCGGAGGTGGAAGTGCGGCAACGCATGGAGCTGACCGGTACTAATAGGCCGAGGACTTGTCTCTTATCTAATTAGATTTAGAACAGAATTATTTTTTCTTTTTGCATCGCGTCCACTGTGCGGTTCCCGATTTACGGTCGGGAACTACAACAAATAAATCACTCGCAAGAGAGGTCTATTTGTTTACAACTAAATAGTTGATTGTTCGACCGAATCGAAAGAGTTTCGGCGACCATGGCGAAGGGGAAACGCCCGGCTCCATTCCGAACCCGGAAGCTAAGCCCTTCAGCGCCGATGGTACTGCACTTGTGAAGGTGTGGGAGAGCAGGACGTCGCCGGACAATCATTCATAAAGAGCCCTGCATCGAAAGATGTAGGGCTCTTTTTTGTTTATGTAAACAAGTCTTCGAAATTATTTTTTTGGAAATTTTAGATAAAGAGCCAAAGGATTGTTTGGATCCGCAGTGAATCCGAATCGCTCATAAAACTTGGCAACATCATCATCTTTTGCATCCACGCGCATGAATTTTGCGGCTACATGCTCTGTTGCTGCCAGAGATCGCGCAATCGCATCGCGCAATAACAGTGCACCAATTCCAAGACCTTGAAACTCGATTGCAACAGCGAGCTTGCCAAGAGAAATCAATGGAACATCTCGGGGGGAATTTCGCTGCTTGGTGTTTGGAAGTAATTCTCGCTCAATGTTGGCTGCTGCTAAACAGTAGAAGGCCAAAACTTTTTCATCTGAGACAAGTACAAATGTGCGTGAGGTGTTTTCCTTTTGATTTCGCAGAGCCGAGTTGCGAAGCCAGGAGTTTAACTGCAACACTCCACAATCAAAATCGCTTAACACATGCTCGCGGCTTAGCTCAACAGTTCTCTTAAAATCTGTTGTCATGAACGAGTTTTTAGTGGGTAGTTCATAAGGCTTTGCAAGCCAAGATTTTCTCCATCAGGTTTATTCAGGTAATCCATAAGCCAGTCAAAGTGCTCATCAGAGACTAAGAAGATGTTTTGTTCTTGTAGAACTTGCTTGGCAGAATCTAGCGCATTGGAAACAACAAACTCCGTGACAGATTGATTGTTGACGGCCGCAGCCCGCTCGATCAATTCCTTCTCGAGAGCGCTCATGCGAACGGCTAAACGGCTGTCTTTGGGGGCAATTGCTGGCATTCTTCAATTGTACGCCATTTGTACGCCTATTTTTCGACGATCAAATAAATTCGGAATTGGGCGCCAAAGCGTTTGGTCTTTGGACTTTAAGGAAGATCGCCTTTGATTATGAATTTAAGAGGCTGGGCCGTATTGGTTAGTATCCACGTCACCCTTTTTAGCAAGTGACACAAGCAAGATTATGGCTCCAACAAATGGAATCAAGACGATCCAATAGAACCATCCGGAATGGCCCGTGTCATGAAGTCGGCGTACGAGCAGTCCGAGTGCGGGCAGGATCGAAACTAAGTACCAAGCGATTAGCGCCAGACCAAGAATTGTTCCAGAAGCATTTTGATCTCCGTTGGAGTCAACGCCGATCGTTGCCGACAAAATTAACAATGAAAAAATGACTACCAAGTTTCCAAGGAAAAAAAACCAATATTCCGATTGGCTTGCTCGTCCTTTAAATGTTGCATACTTACTGAAGGCCCGCGTAACGGCTGTTGCAAAATCTACTTTTAATGGCGCGAATTCACTATTGGCCGCATTTCCGCTTACTTGAACGTATTGATTTCCCGAATCTTGTGGTGGCGTAGCCATCGGTGGTTGATTAGTCATGAGCTCCCTTTTCGTTTGCTTAACTCCAACTGTAGTGACCCTGTCAGACATTGCCAGATAAATGATTATCTATATGGCGTTGCAGACCTTACGAAGACGATTGGGTCTTGATTGTTCCTAAAATCTTACGTACGTCAGCACTAATTTTGTTATCGAATTCCTCTTTTTGAGCAGAACTGTCGAGCTTTCGTCGGTATCGTTTTCTTTGCTTTAAATTAGCCGCTAGATCCAATTCCTCTGCAGTTAACAGACCAAGCTCAATTGATTTCTTGCCTAAAAGTTTCAATTCACTTTTTTCTTGAGCTCTCAGAAAGACTGCCAGTAAGACAAATGTGACAGGCGGGATAACTGCATAAACAATAAATTGACCACCTTCAATTAGACCAACACCAGAATTCCATGACCAATGGGTTCCAATTGAAAGGGTAAGCATAACTAGGAAAATCGATTTACGGGAATTTAAATGTGCTGCGCAAATAGCAGCAAAGAGGAATGCGGAAAATACCGAGTGACCAAATATGGAATAGATTTCGCGACCTATTATTGTTACCAATGGGTCTTCGGAACCTATTGCGTACATAAAATCTTCAGTTATGGAAAAACCCAAGCCAGCCATTGACCCAAATACCAGGCCATCAGTCCAGGAATTTATGTAGCGTAGCCAAATCAATGGCAGCAACACCAGGGCCTTGGAACTTTCCTCGATGACAGCAACTACAAAATTGCTATCACTACTACCCGGAATCAGTTCAAACAGGAAAATCGCAAGGAGAACAGAGACTCCACACCCAAATATTCCTGCGAAAATTAATGATTGTCTTGTTTCATGTTCATAAGCATCAGCCCAGAGCGTTACCTTGTAGACGACAAACGCTGCAATGGCGCTGGAGATGAAAAGACCAGTGTTACCGGCTTGTAAAAGTTCTTCACTTACGTTAGCTAATACTGCAAATACAATGGTCACTACCCATAAAGCTTTGGGTATTTTTCTTGCTTCTTTAGGTGTCATCCGCATAATGTATCACTGCTGGTGGGTGATTGGCTGTGGGATACGTCATCGCATTTATTGGAACGACTTACCATGAAATTATGAACCAAATTTGAATTACAACAACTAGCAATAATGACAAACTGGAAAAGACTACTGCCAAAGTTATCTTTGAGTTAGTCGCTGGATCATCTAGTTTTCTTGCCTGCAGACTTAGCTTCAAAGACTTAATAGGCAAGATAAAAGTCAGTAGAGAAACTAATAGCATCACTAATGCTGTGACCACTCTGGTCCACATCGGATTGGGATCTATTGATTCAAGAATGATCATGGATCCCAATATGAAAGTCACTACATTTACGAATGCAAACATTGGGGTGAGTATCAAAGTCATAATGGCCAACATAATTGGTGATTTTGAGATTTTCATTTCCTCAAGCCTCTTCCAAAAAAAACTTGTCAGCCAAACTTCTTAAGTCAGGTTACCTGAGACAAGGAAACTTGGTGAGTGATTTATGTTAGTTTCTTGGATGGGAGCGTGAGGGTTTAAATGGCAAAGTTATTCGGATGGGTTTTAGGCGTTGTCTTAGTACTTGGCGCCTGCGGACTGCTCTTAGATGACGAAGTTAGTTCTGACCCAGGGCTAGTGCAGGAAACAGCTGGATCTGGAATTAATGCTTCAGGCAGTAACGAGATTGATAAGTGCTTAGCTCTGGTTGCGGATAAGCCTGGCGATACGCAATTTGTTGAAGCCTATGGCTGGAAAATCGTGTGCACTTTGGCAGGTGATCCTGATCTTGGCGATAGCGGTGATACGGTAACTCTTGCTTACGCAAACTTTGAAAATCAAACCATTTATCTGGATGCCACAGTTGTTGACTATTCCATAATCGCGCATGAAGCAGCGCACGCGCTAGAAGACATCGCTCTAACTGATGAATTACGCCTAGAGGCCGCGCTCGCCCTTGGGGAAGCAGATTGGAATGAGGCCGATTCTTATTGGAGCACACCGGCTGAGATGTTTGCTGAATCACGTATGGGTTGCTTGGGGTATGAAGTAGATACAGATTTTAAGTCGATGTCATGTTCAACGATTGATGCAATTATTGCAAAATCCGAATTTTCCACAGAAATTGATACTTTGGAAAAAACTGCGAAATAGACCGTCAGGTGAGTTTTGCTAATGCCTTTATGGTCTGTATAAGTTCTGTATAGGTACTGTCTAAAACTGCGCATAAGTACTGTATGTATCTAAGTGAATCCTTGATATCACCAGGTTTATGCTAAATGGGTTATGAAAATTTCCCCGTCCAAGCTGATTTCGCCCAGAGACATCAACTTCTTGCTTTATGACTGGCTCGATGTTGAGTGGTTGACTGATTCCCCGCGCTATTCGCATTTAACTCGTAATGACTTTGATTCCTTGCTTGATCTTTGCCTTGACTTAGCCCAGCGCGAATTTGCTACCCACAATCGCAAGAGTGATGAGAATGAGCCAGTCTTCGACGGCGCTGGTGTGACGCTAATTCCGGAGATCAAAGATTCCCTTTTGAAGTTTTATGAATCTGGAATATTTGCCTCCGGTATGCCATTGGCTGTTGAAGGCGGGCAACTGCCACATACGGTTTATCGGGCGTGCTTTGCATTCTTCCAGGCAGCAAACATTTCAACTGCTGCATATCCGATGTTGAGTGCGGCAAATGCTAACTTGCTGCTGGCTCATGGTTCGCCTGAACAAATCTCTAAGTATGTGCTGCCAATTGTGTCGGGGGCATTTTTTGGCACGATGTGTTTATCCGAACCTGAGGCTGGCTCATCCTTGGCTGATGTGAAGACTAAGGCGCAATTACAAAGCGATGACAGTTATCTGATCACTGGTAACAAGATGTGGATCTCAGGCGGCGATCATGAGTTAAGTGAAAACATAGTTCACTTGGTCTTGGCGAGAACTCCGGATGCAATTGCTGGAGTTCGCGGGTTGTCATTGTTTATTGTGCCAAAGCATCTTGTTAATGATGATGGATCACTGGGGGAGCGTAATGGGGTCTCGCTAACTGGTATCAATCACAAAATGGGATATCGGGGCACCGTAAATACTGTGCTTAATTTTTCGCAGGCAACGGGCTTTTTGATTGGAAAAGAAAATCACGGGCTGGAATACATGTTTCACATGATGAATGAAGCGCGCATTGGCGTTGGCACTGGCGCTGCCGCTGTTGGATACAGCAGTTATTTGCAAGCTGCCGATTACGCCAGCACTAGATTGCAGGGTCGTTCCCCGGATCAAAAAGATCCAGAAAGTGCGCCGCTTGCAATCAACGAGCACTCCGATGTTCGCCGGATGTTGCTGGCATCCAAAAGTTATGTGGAAGGTGGGTTGGCACTCTCGCTTTATGCTGCGAAATGTCTTGATGAGAAACTCATCAGTACCGATGCGCAGAAATCTGATCGCCTTGGATTATTGCTAGATATATTGACTCCGATATTAAAAGGATGGACTTCCAAGTGGTCTCTAGTTGCAAATGATTTTGCGATCCAAGTTCATGGCGGTTATGGCTACACCCGGGATTATCAAGTAGAACAACTTTGGCGCGATAACCGATTAAATCCGATTCATGAGGGTACTGATGGGATCCAGGCCATTGATCTGTTAGGTAGAAAAGTGCGGATGCAAGATGGCGCTGCATTTAATGAGCTAACTGACCAAATAAGTAAAACAATTTCGCGAGCTGTAAATCGTTCAGTTGGCGCGCGCCACTTGGCAGATGATTTGGCTAAAGTGCTGGAGCAATTAATCGATGTGAGCGTGCTAATTGATTCCCAGGAATTACTATCCGAGCGCATCGCAGATGCTTGGCTTTACGCTGATGCGATTGGCCATGTGGTTATTGCGTGGATCTGGCTCGAGCAATTTCTTGCTAGCGAAGACATGGTTGATGTTTTTGGCGAAAGCAAAAGAGCGACTGCCCAGTATTTTTATACCTACGAACTTCCAAATGTCACCACTTGGCTAAACATCCTAAATGCTCGCCATGATCTGCTGCTTAAAGTTGATTCCAAGATCTTCTTGCCATGAAATACTGCAAATGACTCAACATTTTGTTACCTTGTATAAATCTTCGAGAGGAGCACTTAATGTCAAACTTTGATGCGATAGTTATTGGCGGCGGTATTGCTGGGGCTTCCATTGGTTATGAATTATCTTCTGATCGCAGCGTATGTTTACTTGAGATGGAAAGTGCGCTGGCTTTTCATACAACGGGTCGCTCCGCTGCAACATTTCTCGAGGCCCTTGGCACTGACCAAATCCGCGGCTTAACCACGGGCAGTCGAGCATTTCTAGAAAATCCGCCAGAGATGATTGAAAGCGCGCCGCTGAGCCCATTGCCATTGTTGATGTATGCAAAGCAGGGTAGAACTGCAGCAATCAAAGAGTTTTATGAAGCCGTAAATCGCTGGGTGCCAAATTCGCAAATTCTAGATTCCTCCGAAGTTATAAGTTATTGCCCAGTAATGCGCCAGGAACATGTGGAATCTGGGTTCTATGATCCAAATGCGATGGAACTTGATGTCCAGGCAATTCACCAAGGTTATGTTCGCGGGTTTCGGGCAAACGGCGGGGAAATCAAACGCTCGGAAAAAGTTGTAGCGATGAGCCATGCCGATGGATTGTGGCAAGTGGAAACTTCAGCTGGGAATATTTATCACGCCCCGATTGTGGTTAATGCCGCCGGCGCGTGGGGAGATGAAATTGCAAAATTAGCTGGAGTAAAACTCTGTGGGTTAGTGCCAAAAGTTCGCACAATCTTTATGGTCAATTCCCCGAGCGGCGATGCAACTAAAGATCTGCCAATTGTTGGCGACATAGATGGCGCTTATTATTTCAAACCCGAAGGAAATCAATTCTTAGTTTCCCCGATGGATCAAACGCCAAGCGCGCCGTGTGATGCGTCCCCTGATGAATTGGAAATCGCCCGAGCACTGGATGAATTAAACGCTGCCACAACCATTGCTGCCAAGAGCGTGAATTCAACTTGGGGCGGACTGCGATCTTTTGTGGCAGATGAAAATCCAGTTATCGGTTATGACCAAGAAGTTGACGGATTCTTTTGGATGGTTGGCCAAGGCGGCTATGGCATTCAAACTTCGCCAGCAGTTGCTCGGTTATCTGCAGCTTTAGTGCGCAAGCAAGGTGTGCCCGAGGATTTAAGTTCTCGTGGTGTGGATGCCAGTGCGCTGGCTCCTGGCAGAGCAAGTTTAAAAACTGCTAGTTAATTTCTTAACAACTGCTGTTTATTCGGCTGTAATTATTGTGGCTCTCGCACCTGTTTCTGCTGCCTTAATGGCAGCAAGGCGATCAGTAATAAAAGCTGTTGCCTCAGGGGAGGTTGCAAGAGATGTTTTCCAGTTTGTCGATACATAGTTCACATAAGGCAATGCATGAAAATAAAAATCATCTAAAGATTGTCCGTAGACAATCTCAAATGCCTGACGAAATCCTGACATTTCGTCAGGATTTTGAAGTTTATAGGAGATGTTGCTAACTAGTAATGAGTTATTAAAACCGCCCCAAGCGATGAGGTATTCACTTAATGCCGCGCCGACAGTGTATTCATGCAAATTTGGATCTTCACCTTCCATAGTTTTTAAATCTGCAATGCTGCGATTAGCTGGAATACGATTTGACCATTGGTCTCGACCACCGATAGCCCAATAATCCTTGCCTTGATAGACCGACATCGCAGCTCCAATAACCTGTGCCCCGCCTTCACAAAGCCAAATGGGATTACTCATAACTGATCCCTTGTTAATTGATGCTTGCAGTTCATGTGCTAATTCATGAGTAGCAACCACTGGGTCACCATCAAAAGTTGGAAGGTTTAGTTCAGAGCTTTCAAAGTAAGAGGAACCAATCACAACTACTCTTTTATAACCCATAGAGAATCCACCCATTCCATCGGTTGAATTTCTATCTCGATTTCCCTGAGCCTCAACTGAGCTGGCCAGATCTTCTAGAAAATAAGAATCTGATGGATCGAAAACTTTAGCCAAGTCTGAAGCGCCTGCATTAGAACTATAAACAATGAAATTAATTGCCTCATTGGAGTAACTCATAATATTTCCGAAATGGGAGAGGAAATTATTTGCTCCCTCTTTAATCATGTTTTGATTCTCAATCGGAACACCACTTTCAAATTGATAGGTAATTTTTTGTGTGGTAGGCGCTATAGGTTGATCAGCCAAAATTGAAGCACGAGCAAGGGCTGCGACATAAGGATAATCAGCTGAAGTTATTTCAGCTTGCGCGGTAACTGGCGCAAAACTATCGGGATCAAAAACTTCCTCAACTTCACTCTCAGTTGTATAAAAATCCCAGTCACCTGGTGAGTAAATATGCCAGCGAATAGTTGTTCCTATTTGGATATTGGCCATCGCCCAAGGCGCATAAGGGTTTGTGGTTGGGCAACTTGCAACCGCTTCCCACCCTTGTGCAGCAATTACATCTTTCCAGGTACCTCCATCTTTCTTTTGTAGATATGCCGAAACTTGGCTGTGGCAACCTTCGGCTTGAAATTTTCGATCTGCAGCAGCAGCTGTTTCTTCGCTTGCAGTGGTAGTGCTACTACTTGAACATGCTGCTAGTAAAAGAGTAAGTATTGGTAAGAAAGTCATTAGCCTCTTATTCATACGCTTACCGTATTAGAACTTGTTGAAGATACTCGCACCAATAACGGAATTCAAGTTACCCAAGATGTGGCAATTGAACGCCAGGGCCACCCTAAGCCAGTGTGTGTTGCCCAGACTGTGACACTATTAATTCCTTGAGTTAAACGATTGGAAGTACGTTGTCCCAGGCCGTCATAGTTGCAACTGCCAGATCCCCAATTGGCAGAGCCGAAAAAGGCTCGCTTAAAGATATGCGCCCGGATGATTTATTAGTTCAGATGATCCAGGCCGCTCTTTCCAAAGTTCCAAGCCTGGATGCTAACTCCATTGATGATTTTCTAATTGGCACTGGGTCTCCTGCGGGCGAGGGTGGCTACAACATCGCGCGCGTTGCTGCGGTGATGATGGGACTAGACAATGTTCCAGGAGTCACAGTAAATCGTTATTGTTCATCGAGTTTGCAGACAACCCGGATGGCAATGCACGCAATTCGCGCTGGCGAAGGAGATGTGTTTATCTCGGGCGGTGTTGAGACCGTCAGTAGATATGGAAACGGCCTGGCAGATTTCATGGCCGGCACAACGAATCCGATTTTTGCTGATGCCTTGGCGAAAAGCGCCCAGCGCGCAATTGATTCATCTAATTGGCAAGATCCGCGAGAGTCCAGTTCGTTGCCAGATGTTTACATCGCAATGGGTCAGACGGCAGAAAACGTTGCCCAACTTAAAGGCATTTCCCGAGGCGAACAAGATGAATTTGCAGTGCGCAGCCAAGTTTTAGCCCAGGCTGCAATTGCCAATGGATTTTGGGCCAAAGACATAACTCCTGTTACTTTGCCTGATGGCTCGGTTATTTCAAGTGACGATGGGCCGCGACCAAATGTGACATTGGAAGGAGTTTCGCAATTAAAGCCAGTGTTTCGCCCCGATGGCACGGTAACTGCGGGTAATTGTTGCGCCTTAAATGATGGGGCAGCAGCCCTGGTTGTGATGAGCGAGTCAAAAGCAAAAGCGCTTGGCATTACCCCGTTGGCGCGCATTATTTCAACTGGGCTCTCTGGATTATCACCCGAGATTATGGGCATGGGTCCGGTTGCTGCTTCCCAACAAGCACTTGCCAGAGCAAACATGTCGATAGCTGATATTGATTTAGTTGAAATAAACGAGGCCTTTGCAGCCCAAGTTATTCCAAGCGCGCGAGAACTAGGCGTTCCCATCGATAAGTTGAATGTAAATGGCGGCGCAATTGCAGTTGGGCATCCATTTGGTATGACGGGCGCGCGAATTACTAGCACGCTTATTAACTCGCTGAAATTTCATGATAAGCAATTTGGGTTAGAGACCATGTGTGTTGGCGGGGGACAAGGTATGGCGATGGTCATTGAGAGGATGTCGTAGTGAGCAACCTAAGTTTTGATTTTAGTGATCAATGCGTAATTGTCACTGGCGCAGCCCGCGGCATTGGTCTTGCCATTGCTTCGTTCTTTAAGGACGCCAAGGCCACTGTCTATATGGTCGACATGGATCACGCGCAAGTTGATGCGGCTGCCAAAACTATTGGCGCTATTGGTATTGCAGCTGATGTTTCAAGTACGACTGATGTTGATCGCGTCGTTGCGCAAGTAATTGCAGATACCGGTCGCATTGATGTGTTAGTTAACAACGCGGGAATTTTGCGCGACAGTGTGGTTTGGAAGTTATCTGATGAGGACTGGGAATCAGTTTTAGCAGTTCATCTGGGCGGAACATTTAGATTCACTCGGGCGTGCACACCACATTTTCGCGAACGCAATTATGGCCGGATTGTTAACGTAACTTCTTACACGGGAATTCGCGGCAACGTTGGGCAAGCAAATTATGGCGCTGCAAAAGCGGGCATCATCGGTTTGACAAAAACTACCGCAAAAGAATTGGCCAGATTTGGCATCACTGTAAATGCGATCTCTCCAAACGCGGCAACGCGCATGATTGATTCGATACCTGATGAAAAAAAAGCTGAGCTTGCGGCCGCGATTCCGATTTCACGCTGGGGTGAGCCTGCGGAAATGTGTCCGGCGATTGGTTTTCTAGCTTCCGCCGAAGCAAGTTACATCACTGGAGTAGTACTTCCAGTTGATGGTGGATTATCAATGTAACGTTTGGCAATTTGCTGTAACTTTAGTGAACTTGATTGAAATGGAATTAACCAGATGAATCGTTACTTTGGACAGGTCGCACTTGTTACTGGGGCTAGCCGCGGAATTGGCCTGGCGATTGCAAAGCGAATCTTGTCTGAAGGCGGCAAAGTAGTAATCACTGCGCGAAAGCCCGAAGCACTTGAGTTAGCAATTTTAGAATTGGGCGGTCCGGAATTTGCTCTGGCGGTAATTGGATCAGCAGATGATCCGGATCATCAAGACGAAACAGTGCGCCGCGCGATTGAAACTTTTGGGCGCATTGATGTTTTGGTTAATAACTGTGGCATTAATCCGCATTACGGTCGGTTGCTTGATGTTGATTACTCGGAAGCTAAGAAGATTTTTGACGTTAATGTCATGGCCACAATTTCTTGGACAAAGAAAGTTGCTGATGCTTGGCTAGGAAAGCATGGCGGGGCCGTAGTTAATGTGGCATCCCTTGCTGGGATAAAGCCAGAAACTGGAATTGGAATGTATGGGGTAAGCAAGGCTGCGCTACTTCAGGTCACGCGCCAATTAGCAGTTGAACTCGGTCCAAAGATTCGGGTGAACGCAGTAGCCCCCGCAGTAGTTAAAACTAAATTTGCTGAAAAGTTATTCGAAGGTAAAGAAACTGAATTAAGTAAGCGCTACGCAGTTGGTCGACTCGGTGAACCTGAAGATGTTGCAGCAGCCGTTGCTTTCCTTGGTTCACCAGATGCTGCTTGGATCACAGGACAGATCCTGACTTTGGATGGCGGAGTAACGCTTACTGGCGGGTTTTAGTTCCAAATTTGCTTGATTATCAAGACTTTGCAATACTTCAAGAACATAACTGAATAGCGGTCACTTTCCCCAAGTTTTAAAAATAGGAGCAGCCATGCCTGCAGATAGATCATCGTCCCGTTCACAGGGTCGTCCAAGTGACCGTAATTCCTCATCCGGCTCGCGTCCTTCGCGCCCATCTTCTGGTCGACCTTCATCGGGTTCCCGCGATAGTTCATCCTCACGTGGCGCAACTGCGTCAGGTCGCAGCACTGCGGGTCGATCGTCATCTTCACGCCCAGGTTCTTCACGGCCAAGTTCAGGTTCTTTCCGCGATGGCGCAACTTCCGGTGGTCGCACTGCAAGTGGTCGCGACTCAACTGATCGCAGCTCTTTTTCAGGTCGCCCGTCTTCTTCGCGCCCAAGTTCAGAGCAGGGAGAGCGCACTTACGGATCCCGCGGTGGCAGTTCAAGTTCACGTCCATCTTCCGATCGCTCCTCTCGTCCAAGTGAAGGACGTTCCTATGGTGACCGCGATTCGCGTCCGTCATCCCGTCCAGGTTCTTCACGTCCAAGTGAAGGTCGTTCATACGGTGACCGCGACGCGCGTCCGTCATCCCGTCCATCTTCCGATCGCCCAGCAGGTCGCTCATATGGTGATAGAGATTCCCGACCATCTTCAGATCGTCCGTCACGTCCAGGTTCTTCACGTCCAGGTGAAGGTCGTTCATACGGAGATCGTGATTCCCGTCCACCGCGCTCAGGTTCTGATCGTCCATCACGTCCAAGTGAAGGACGTTCCTATGGAGATCGCGACTCGCGTCCGTCATCCCGTCCATCTTCCGATCGCCCAGCAGGTCGTTCCTATGGCGACCGCGATTCACGACCATCTTCCGATCGTCCATCGCGTCCAAGCGAAGATCGCTCTTACGGTGACCGCGATTCGCGGCCATCATCACGACCATCGTCCGATCGTCCAGCAGGTCGTTCATATGGCGACCGCGATTCACGTCCATCTTCCGATCGCCCATCACGTCCAAGTGAAGGTCGTTCCTATGGTGACCGCGACTCGCGTCCATCATCACGACCATCTTCCGATCGCTCCTCACGTCCAAGTGAAGGCCGCTCCTATGGCGATCGTGATTCCCGTCCATCAACAGATCGTCCCCGCCGAAGCAATTCTTTCGGTGGCGATCGTCCAAAAGCTAGCGATGATCGCGGTGATCGCTCGTCTTCGCGCTTTAGCGAACGCGGTGGTCGTCCAGATCGCGCCGGAGGCCGGTTTGCTGATGATCGCGAAGAACGTCCACGTGGCCGGGTAGGGGAAAAGCGGGTCAATGTTTTAGATCCGATCATTCCTGATCACATCACTGGCGAAGAATTACCGCGCGCAGTTCGTAACGAACTTCGCACACTTCCCGAAGGTTTAGCACTTCGTGTTGCTCGCCACTTGGCGGCTTCAGTCGAGGCTGCAACTGTGAACCCTGAAATTTCTTGGCAACATGCGAAAGCGGCGTTAAGTAAGGCATCACGCGTTGGCATCATTCGCGAAGCTGCGGCTGAAGCAGCGTATAACGCTGGACATTTTGCGGAAGCCTTAATTGAATTCCGCGCTGCTCGCCGGATGCGCGGCATCAAGGAATACTGGCCGTTGATGGCAGATTGCGAACGCGCCTGTGGTCGTCCAATGAAGGCAATTGAAATGGCAGGGGATCCGTTAGTAAAAAACCTCGATCATGCTTCCCGCATCGAAATGCGAATTGTTGCCGCGGGTGCGCGCCTGGATATGGGCAATAAAGAAGCAGCTCTTGCTACTTTGCAGTGCCCTGACTTAACTGCGAACTCGGCAGAACCATGGGCTGCTCGCATTCGTTACACGTATGCAGATGTGTTGGAACAAATGGGTCGCCCACAAGAAGCACTGGAATGGTTTCACCGAGCCGCAGCCGTTGACGCTGACATGCTAACTGATTCAGATCAGCGCATTCGAAAACTCGAAGGCAAATCATCTGATCTTGATACTGAAGACGGCTACCTTTATGACGATCTTGAGGACCTGGATGATGCCGAGGATTACATCGAGGAAGTCGAAGACTTCGAACAGGAGTAGTCACAACCGAATTTTGTGCACAGCGATGCTTCTCTGATTGCTGTTCGCAAGTCCACTAAGCAACATAATTCCCACACACAATTTTTTGGGGGAATCATGGCTGCACTTGCGCAAGAATTTACGAACTGGGAAAACAGCGTCACATTAGTGGCGCGTGTGACTACCGAGGCGGAGCAATTCGAGCTACCAAGTGGCGACACTTTAATGAAGTTTCGAGTTGTTGTGCCACGCTATAAGCCAGTAACCAAAGCAACGATTGACACCATTGATTGCGTGGCGTTCAAGCCTGTTGCGCAACGTAAATCAGCAACTTTAGCGATCGGTGACATCGTAGAAATTACGGGCGAACTGCGCCGCAGGTTTTGGAAAACCGGAGCGGGAGTTGCCTCCCGAATGGAAGTGGAAGTCTCAAAAATAACTACAGTTAAACGATAATTGGGACACTCGTTCTAGGCTGATCCGAGCGACGTGACATTCTTTATGTGTGTCGAGTTTTGAATCTGCCAGCCCAATCTTGGCTAAGGCCTACGACACTGCGCTTTTGGATCTTGATGGCGTTGTTTACATCGGCCAAGACGCGGTGCCCGGAGTTATTGGCGCACTGAATCAAGCGCACGATGAATTCGGTATGACCCTAACTTGCGTGACAAACAACGCATCACGCTCGCCGCAACGAGTCGCAGATCATTTAGTGCAATTAGGGCTAAGAGTTAGTGCGGCAGATGTTGTCACATCTGCGCAAGCTGGAGCGGCTGAACTTGCTAAATTAATTCCGCAAGGTTCCCGAGTTTTTGTCTTGGGAAGTCAAGATCTTGCGCGTGAAGTTGAGTTAGTTGGATTGTTAGCAAGTCATGATGACTCACTAACTTACGACGGGTTAATACAGGGTTACTGGCCTGACATGCCGTGGCGGATTTTGGATTTTGCTGCCGAGTTATTGCGAACTGGTGTGCCATGGGTTGCCACAAACATGGACATGACAATTCCAACTCCAACGGGTGTTGCCCCAGGAAATGGCAGCGTAGTTCAAGCACTTGGCCAAAGCGTTAATCGCGAACCAACTTTAGTTGCGGGAAAACCGCAGACTCCATTAATGCAGCAATCAATTGATCGCACAAATTCCAAGCGCCCACTGGTGGTTGGTGATCGATTAGATACCGACATACATGGGGCAAACAATGTTGGCGTTGATTCGCTGTTGGTTTTATCCGGGGTAACAACACTTGCGGAAATTTTGCAGGCTCCCGTTGAGCTGCGGCCAACATATATTGCTTGGGATGCCACCGAGATCTTAAAACCTCAAACCGGCGCAAGTTTTGTCGGCAAAGTTTCATCCTGCGGTGGTTGGCAGGTAAAAAATAGCGACTTAGTTGGCCAAGGAGACGCCCTCGATGGTTTTAAAGCGATTGCCCTAGCGCATTGGAATGGCGAGATATCACTTGCAAACGCGCTGGACTGCTTAGCGGGCATTGGCCTCGAGGTGCGATGAAGGCATATTTCGGGTTACCTTAAGACATGGATAATTTAAGGGCCTTTGCCGGCATTGCTAAAGACATACTTGAAGAATCTATAGATCAGATCAAAACCAACGTGTCAGAAAATTCAAAAGACGGCGTTGACACCAAGTTAGTCGTGGAAGCAATCACTGCCGTTGGCACCCTTGCCGGCGGAATTATTGTGGAATTTTTAGACAAGTTGCCAAAGCCTGGTTTCAATGTTGGTTCTGTTGATGAAAAAGCGCGCCACTTAGCATCGGCAGAGCTAGAAAAACTAATCGGCCGCATGGGTCTTGTGCAAGAAGACGAGTTAGCAGCCCTTCGTAAGCGGGTAGTTGACCTTGAGACTGCGCTCAAGAATGCCGAAAACCCAGCGCCTAAATCCAAGGCTTAATTCGAGTCAGCCAAAAGTCGGCTAGCAGGCACGTAATAGGCTGTAGTCATGGAAAATTCGCAGACCTCTGATTTCATTGATCCCGATGAATCTTCCGTTGATGAAACTGAAACGACAGATTCACTTGAACAAAGCGACGATCTAATTGACAACGGTGACACACCAAGTGCTCCCGTTGTCTCCCTTGATTCCCTGCCAGTAACCGGCGAGGCCCGAGTGGATGACGCACTTGGTCGCCTTGCGGATCTTTCCGGATTACCAGTTCATGAACATGTTGCGGTGTTTGAAGATGTGCAACGCCGGTTACATGAAACTTTGGCTGACCTCGCAGGTCAGTAACTCGAACTACAAAACTTAAATTGTGACTCGCCGCCGACTGGATGTTGAATTAGTTCGCAGGCATCTAGCCCGTAGCCGCGAACAAGCCCAAGAATTAATTTCAGATGGCTTAGTAATTGTTGGCGGCATCGTTGCAACAAAGCCAGCCAGTCAAGTTGATGAGACTGCTGGCATAAAAGTGAATCTCGATCCCGATGACGATTACGTCTCTCGTGGCGCGCACAAACTTATTGGCGCATTAGATGCCTTTGACATTGACGTCGCCGGACTTGTCGCCCTGGATGCCGGCGCTTCTACTGGCGGCTTTAGTGACGTGCTACTTCGCCGCGAAATTGCACAAATATATTGTGTAGATGTTGGCTATGGCCAGCTTGCTTGGAAAGTTAGCCAAGACCCCAAAGTTACCGTTATGGATCGCACTAACATCCGCTATTTAACCCCCGAATCACTTGGCGCCAAAGTGGATTTAATTGTGGCCGACCTTTCGTTCATCTCCTTGGAAACTGTGCTGCCAGCCTTAGTTTCAGTGCTAAATCCTGCCGGGCAAGTCTTACTCATGGTCAAGCCACAATTTGAAGTTGGTAAGGACGCGCTCGGGCCTGGCGGTGTTGTGCAAGACAATGCGCAACGCATCGAGTCAGTCAATAAGATCGCAGGTAAGG
>ERZ888423.1938-NODE-1938-length-16598-cov-32.773499_pt1 | contig 16598 bp, 13 predicted proteins | sample MGYA00520523_ERZ888423 | MGnify/ENA primary metagenome ERZ888423 (study PRJEB32303, sample SAMEA104408611) | aquatic metagenome | biome: Brackish water; feature: Pelagic; material: water | place: Baltic Sea | collected 2014-06-08T10:24:00 | depth 30,27 m ...
CGGCTGTGACGCTGGCGTTGACGGTGGCTGTGCGTTGCTTGAGCCAGCCGCCCAGCGCCGTGGCCCGGCTGAGCAGCAGGTTGCCGAGAGCGATCAAGCTGGTGGCCAGCTGGTTGAGGCTTGTCTGCCAGCGTGCCGGAGACCAGAAGCTCTGGCGTTCCTCCTTGCTCAGCTGGCGCCAGCGGCTCTGGCTCACCTCGGTGCTGAGCCGCCCGATCAGCAGCCCACCGCACAGCACCGCCAGCATCGGCGCGCCGCTGAGCCGCTCGGCGCTGGTGACCAGCACCAGGCCCAGCAGCAGCACCACTGCGCCCCAGAAGGCATCGCGTGGGCGGCTCAGCTCCGGCACCAGCAGCGGTAGCAGCAGCACCGCCAGGCCGGCCAGCAGGGCCAGGGTTCCACCGATGGTGGCAAGCATGGCGGTCGCGGCAGGGCAGCCCCATTCTGCGTCGCTGATTACAGTCGCCTTGCTGCCCACCTGGCGGAATTGGTAGACGCGCTGGTTTTAGGTACCAGTGGCTTCGGTCGTGGGGGTTCAAGTCCCCCGGTGGGCATGGCGCAGGCAACATGGACCTGTGGGGGGAGGCGGATTGACGAAGCCGGCGCGCAGGTGGCTGCTCGGGGGACTGGCCTACGCGTTGGTGCTGCTCCTGGCCCTGGGCTCGCCGCTGCAGGCCAAGCCTGCGACAGGACAGATTCCCGCATCCACGCGCCCCACCTTCACGGCCTCTCCGCCTTCCCTTGACCGGGCCACGTCGATGGTGGCGGCCGGCAGCTATGACGTGGCCGCCGTGCGCATCCTCGGCATTCCCACCTTGATGGTGGCCTCGCCCGTGGTGGGCCATGGCAACGGCATGGGCAACAGCAGTGAAGCGGAGGCCGGCCCTGATGCGGAGCGCCGCGCCCAGGTGATCGAGGGGAACCTTCGCCTCCTGTATAATCCCGCCGCCCTCTGCAGCAACAGTGAACGGTGGGCTGAATGGACCCTGCTGCGAGTTCTGGGGGCCAGAGATCCTGCCTGTGATGGCGGCCTGCCCGATGGTGTGCGGGCTGCGTCCGACGATCTCAATGTGATGGTGCGGCAGCTGCCCAACGGTGCCGTGATCCTGGAGGCCACAGTGCCGGAGCGGCCCCAGCCGCTGCCACTGCTCACCGTGACCTTTGCCGACACCACCTTGAACGGCACCACGGCGCTGGAGCTGGGACAGCGGTGGCAGGAGCGGCTGCAAGGCCGCCTCCGCTACGCCCGCCAGGCGCTGCTGCCGCAGAACATGCGCCAGCGGTTGATGCTCTCCCTGCTGGTCATGGCCCTGGTGCTGCTGCTCACGGCCGGCACCTTCTGGCTGTGGCGCCGCAACCTGCTCGCCATTGTCAGGCTGAAAGCACAGGCGCCGGCCCCAGCAACGGCCCCGGCGGTTGCCGTCACGCGCGGCCTGCGCCTGAGGCTGTTCGAGGCGCTCAGCTTTGTGCTGCTGGTGCTGGTGCTGCTGCAAGTGATGGCGGTGGTGGCGCTGGCCCTGATGGCCATTCCCGGTGGCGTGCCGCTGGCGCTGGAGGTGCTGCTACAGCCCGCGCTGGTGGGGATCAAGGTGCTGGTGTTCGCCTTCATCGCGCTGCTGGGCCGGGCACTGGTGTCGTTCCTGCTGGATCAGTGGGCCACCAGTGGCCGGGTGCCCGCCGACGAACTGGCCCGCCGTGACCAGCGCCACCACAGCCTTGAGCGCATCTTTCAACGGCTGGTGGATCTTTCCTGCATCGCCATCGCCGCCGGCTGGGTGGTGATGGGCATTCCCGGCGTGCGCGAAACCTCTGCATCGTTCCTGCTGGCCGGCGGCGCCGTGCTGGGTGGCCTGGCGATCGTGTTTCAGGGTCTGCTGCGGGATTTCGCCGCCGGTCTGGCGGTGCTGCTCGAGGATCGCTACGCCATCGGCGATTGGATCGAGATCGGCGACATCGAAGGCGATGTGGTCGATCTGAGTGTGCTGAGCACTCAGCTGCGCTGCCTCGATCAGCGGGTGGCCGTGATACAGAACGGCGCTTTCGACCGGGTGATGAACCACACCAAGATCCGTTCCGGCAAGTTGGTGGAGCTGCTGCTCTCCCACCGCACCGCCGACATCAATGCCGTGCTGGCGGTGATCGCCGAAGAACTTCACGCTCTTGGCCGCGATCCGCTCTGGGGCCCGCAGCTGCTGGCGGCTCCCTTCCTGCGCGGGGTCACCGGCACTGGCCCGCTCGGGATCAGCGTGAGCATGTTGATCACCACCCAGGCCGGCCAGCAATGGGCCTGCAGCCGTGAGCTGCAGCGGCGCCTGCTGCAGCGGCTCCAGCGGGAGGGAATCCCTCTGGCGTCTCCCGCGCCGGCGGTGGCGTCGGGATGATCGGCCCCGGCCAGAGGGCAGCACTGGCGGCCCAGGGGTGAAGGGGTGCCGATGTCTCGCGTCTAGGCCATTACCAGTTGCGGAAGGCTCCGCCCCCGCCCGCGTTGACGAAGCCGCCTCCGTAGCGGGCATTCACGAAGCCGCCGCCGCCGTTGACGAAGCCTCCGCCCCCGCCGCCGTAGTAGGGGTGCCCATTGACGAAGCCGCCACCGCCGGCGGCGTTGGCCCAGCCGCCCCGCCGAGCGTTGGCGAAGCCGGCGGCCAGTAGGCTCGCCTCCTCAGCGTCGCCGTGGCTGCTGAGGCCGTCGTTGCTGAAGCCTTCGTTGCTGAGGCCTGCCACCAAGCCGCCATGGGCACGGAAGGCGGTGGCGATGCGGCGCAGACGGGCCTCCACCGACGCCTCCGGCTGGGAGGCCATCGGTGCGGCGGTGGCGGCCGGCAGGGTGAGCGCCGCCAACGCCAGCAGGAAACCCAGCACGCCTGCGCGGGAGTGAATGCTCATGGTTTTGCTTGCGGTGTGGGGTCAGCGGGGACGCGGATCTGCTCTTTCGTGAGCAGCACCATCTCAAAATAATCTTTGATCACTTGCGGCGGCAGTTCCAGAATTCCACTGGGGCCCAACCAGCGATTCACGCTTTCAGTGGCATCACGATTGCCGTTGATGTAGCCCTGAAGCAACTTGGCAATCGCCAGGTTCATCAGGTTGCGAAAGGTGGAGTTGTTCTCTGGAATGATGCATCCCACCGCATAGCGCTGCAGCCCCACGGCCGGCACCAGCGCCATGTTCTTGGCACCGGTCTTCGCCACCGCGCCTGCCAGCAAGATGGAATCGCCTGCCAGCGCCTCCACCCGGCCCGCCTGCAGCGCGGCCACGGCGGCCTCGATCTCGGTGAGGGGCACCCGCACCGCCTTGGGCGCGTAACTCTCGATCGTGGCGTCGCCCAGCGAGCCGGCCAGCACGCCGATCCGCTTGCCCTGCAGAGAGGCGGCCGTGCCATCGAGCCCACCACTGCGGGTGAGCAAGCGGATCCCCGACAGGCTGAAGGGGATCGAATAATCGACGAACATCTCCCGCTCCCAGGTGAACTGCACGCCGCAGGCCAGGTCCATCTCGCCGCTGTGCACCTGTTTGAACAGGGCGTTCGCGTCGGGGGCGGCGGTGAACGCCAGCCGTACCGGACGGTTCAAGTAGGTGCTGGCTTCGGCGGCGATCCGCTCGGCCACATCGATCGACAGACCCACCAGCTGGCCCTTGCCGTCCACAAAGGAGTAGGGCATCAGGTCAGTACGGCCGCCCATCGTGATCACGCCGGTGCGCGCCGCCCGTTCCAGCACCGTTTCAGCGGCGGCGGGGGCAGGCAACACCCAGGTGGCAAGCAAGGCGGCCGCGCACCAGGGCAGCGGCGGCCAGCGGCGGCAGGTTTGTGAACGGCGGCGGGGGCGGCGAGGCAGGCAGAACAAACCCTGATGGCGGAGTGATGCCACCGAATCTGGACCCCCCTGCTGGATCCGGCTACCAAGGAGGGGCGGCGCCCGGGGATTTGTTCATGGAGCCAGCTCGGCCACAATGGCCTCCTCTGCGCCGGATGACGCCCGTGCCTGGGCTTTCTGCCCCGCCCCGGCTGCACCTGGTGCTGGCGGGCGGCGGCCACAGCCACGCCCTGCTGCTGCACCGCTGGCTGATGCGGCCCACCCAGCGCCCGGTCGGCGCCATGATCACGCTGGTGAGCCGGGGCAGCACGGCGCTCTATTCCGGCCTGGTGCCCGCGGTGGTGGCGGGTCTGGCCCCCGCCGCTGCGGCCGCCATCGATCTGCGCCGCCTCTGCCGGCTGGCCGGCGTCACGTTTGTGCAGGCGGAGATCACCGGGCTTGATCTGGCCGGGCGGGCGCTGCTGCTGGCCGGCCGGCCGTCGCTGCGTTTTGCGCGGCTCAGCCTGGATGTGGGTGCCGTCACCGCGCCGAGCCTTGGTGCCATGGCGGTGAAGCCGCTCGAACCCTTCCTCGCCTGGGCCGACAGCTACGCGGCGGCCGAAGGCCCTGTGCTGCGCGGCGGTGGCGCGGCGGCGGTGGAGCTGGCGCTGGCCTTCCGCGGCCGTGGCTGGCGGCCCCGCCTGTTGCTGCGGGGCCGGGGGCTGCAGCTGGGGTCGGTGGCCGCCAACCGCGCCGGCGAGCGCCTGCTGGCAGCGGCGGCGATTCCGCTGGAGCGCCAGGCGCCGGAGCGGACCGTGGCTGACCTGGCCTGCACCGGCAGCCTGGCGCCCGCCTGGCTGGCTGCTGCCGGCCTGCCGGTCGATCCCGGCAGCGGCCGTGTGCGCACTACCTCCTGCCTGGAGGTGGTGGGCCACCCTGGCCTGTTCGCCTGCGGTGACTGCGGCTTGATCGAGGGCCGGCCCCGTCCTCCGTCGGGGGTCTGGGCGGTGCGGGCCGCGCCGGTGCTGGCAACCAACCTCAAACGCAGCATCGATGCCCCCGGCCACCCCCTGCGGCCCTGGCGGCCCCAGCCCTACGCCCTGCAACTGCTCGGCGATGGCGGCTGGCACCCGGGCGGCCCGCGGGCGCTCGCCCTGTTCGGGCCGCTGGCGATCGGCCCGTATCGCTGGCTGTGGCGCTGGAAGCACGCCATCGACCAGGCCTTCATGGACCGCTTCACCGCCCTGCAGCCGATGGGCGCCGCCGGCGCGCCGGAGCCCATGCCCTGCCGCGGCTGCGCCGCCAAGCTGCCCGCCGCCCCGCTGCAGGCAGCGCTGGGAAGGCTCGCCGCTCAGGCCACCGGCAGGCGCGATTCCACTGCTCCCTTCACGCGCGCCCCCGCTGAGGACGCCGCCGTGGTGGCCCGGCTCGATGACGGCTCCTTGTTGCTGCAGAGCGTTGATGGCTTCCCGGCCCTCGTGGACGACCCCTGGCTCAACGCCCGCCTCACCACCCTGCATGCCTGCAGCGACCTCTGGGCCTGCGGGGCGCCGGTGGAGAGCGCCCAGGCGCTGGTGACCTTGCCAGCGGCAGCCACCGCCGTGCAGGAGGAGCTGCTGCTGCAGACCCTGGCGGGGGTCTGTTCCGTGCTGGAACCGCAGGGCGCCGTGCTGCTGGGCGGGCACACCCTGGAGGCCCGCGATGGCGCTGGCCTGAGCCTGGCGCTCACGGTCAACGGCCGGGTGGCGCCGCCGCAGTTCTGGCGCAAGGGCCCGCTCCAGCCGGGCGATGTGCTGCTGCTCAGCCGCCCGCTGGGCAGTGGCGTGCTGTTTGCGGCGGCGATGGCGGCGGCCGCCGATCCCGCCTGGATCGAGCAGGCGCTGGCGGTGCTGCAGCAGAGCCAGGCGCCGCTGCTGCCGCTGCTGGCGCGCCACGGCTGCCGGGCCTGCACCGATGTGACCGGCTTCGGGCTGCTCGGCCACCTCGGCGAGATGCTCGCCGCCAGCCCGCCGCTGCGCGTCGCCCTCAACTGGGCCGCCGTGCCGGCGCTGCCCGGCGCCCTGGAGCTGCTGGCTGCTGGTGTGGCCAGCAGCCTGGCCCCCGCCAACGCCGCCGCCCTGGCCCTGCTGGAGGGTGCGGTGCATTTGGCCGGGCCCCGCCCGCACGGCCCTGAGGCCGCCCACCGGGCCCTGTTGATCGATCCCCAGACCTGCGGCCCGCTGCTGGCGGCGCTGCCGGCTGCCAACGCCGCTGCCGCCCTGCAGGATCTACGGGCGGCCGGCTTCAGCGGCGCCGCCCTGATCGGCCGGGTGCTGGCTTAGGCCAGCCCGCTGGCCAGCAGGTGGGCAGCGGCCTGCTCCGGGCTCTGCTCCCCCAGTTCCACGGCGGCGACGCAACGACCGTTGAGGTCGTGGTCGTAGCAGCGGTCGTAGTACTCGAGCATCTGCCGGCAGGCTTCGGCCGCCTCCCCGTTGGCGATCGCCTCCAGGGCACTGGCCGTGCGCTGGGGGCCCAGCCGCTTGGCGATGCGACGGGTGGCTTCCGCCACGGCGTCGGGATCCTGCTGGCCATAGATCGCCACCAGGTGGGCCAGCCGCTGTTCCAGCGGCCGCTGCACCTCCAGCACCGGCGCCGCTTTCATCTGACGCCAGAGGCCGGCCGGGATGCGGCAGCGCCCCACCATGGCGCTCTCCGCCTCCAGCCAGATCGCCGCCGCCCCCTCCAGCGCCCGCAAGGCGCTGGCCAGCAGGTTTTCGTAGTGCTCCGTGCTGGGTTGCTGCGGCTGCCCCAGCCCGCCGAAGCTGCTGCCGCGGTGATTGGCGAGACCTTCGAGATCCACCACGGCGGTGCCGCGCTGCTGCAGGGCCAGCAGCAGTTCGGTTTTGCCGCAGCCGGTGCGGCCCCCCAGCAAGCGCAGCGGCCAGGGCCGCTCAAACAGCTCCAGCGCCCAGCGCCGGTAACTCTTGTAGCCGCCATGCAGCACGCGCACCGGCAGCTCCAGGCTGTCGGCCAGCAGGGCCACGCTGCCGGAGCGCATGCCCCCCCGCCAGCAGGTGAGCCGCAGCGGCGCCCCCCCAGCGCTGGCGCCGCAGGCGGCCAGATCCGCCGCCAGGGCATTCAGACGGGGGCCCACCACCGCCAGGCCGTGCAGCACGGCCGCCTGCCGCCCCTGCTGCTTGTAGAGCGTGCCCACTTCGGCCCGTTCGGCATCGCTGAACAGCGGCAGGTTGACGGCGCCGGGGATGTGGCCCTTTGCGAATTCCGCCGGGGTGCGTACATCCAGCAGCGGCCCCGTTTCCTGCAGGAAGAGCTCGATCGGCTGGGGCACCACCATTGCCAATCCGGTGCACGACGTCGTGAGCGCCATAGTGGCCCCAGGCCGGCCTGCGGCGGCGCTCCTTGCACGGCTCCACCTGCAGCACGATGGGGTGTTCCTCGTGCAGCTGAGCTGTTAACTGCTCGTACCTCTTTTCACAGCGGCGCATCGAGCTCCCTGTGAGCCGAGTCGCAGGCCTTGGCCTCACCCGTGCCGTTCCCCGATTCTTCCCCACCGATCCCTTTCCATCGATGACGTTCCGCATCCGTGCCACTGCTGTGCTGGCGGGCCTGTCCCTGGCCTTGCTGCCGGCCCTGGCCCCCGCCGCCGGCCCCCTGCCGTCGTTGCTGGGCGAGGCGAAGGCGCAGCAGAACACCAAGGTGCTGCGCATCGGTGCGATCCCCGACCAGAAGCCCGAGCTGCTCAACCGGCTCTACCCGCTGGTGGCCAATGAACTCAGCCGCCAGCTGGGCGTGAAGGTGGTGTACGTGCCGGTGGTGAACTATGCCGCCGCCGTCACCGCGTTTCGCACCGGTGGTCTGGATCTGGTCTGGTTCGGCAGTCTCACAGGGGTGCAGGCGCGCTTGCAGAAGCCCGGCGCCCAGGTGATCGCCCAGCGCGACATCGACGCGTCGTTCCAGAGCGTCTTCATCGCCAACACCCGCAGCGGCCTCAAGCCGATCACCAACGTGAAGGGGCTGAGCGAGCTGAAGGGCAAGCGTTTCACCTTCGCTTCGGAGAGCTCCACCTCCGGCCGCCTGATGCCCCAGTACTACCTGGGCCAGGCCGGGGTCAAGCTCAGCGACTTCGCCGGCGGCGCCCCCGGTTTCAGCGGCAGCCATGACACCGTCATCGCCCTGGTGCAGAGCGGCGCCTATCAGGCTGGCGCCGTCAGCGAAGAGGTCTGGCGCAGCAGCCTCAGTGAGGGCAAGGTCAGCCGCGCCAAGGTGGTGCAGATCTGGAAAACCCCCGGCTACCCCAACTACCACTGGATCGCCCAGCCCGATCTCGACAAGCGCTTCGGCAAGGGCTTCACCGCCCGGATGAAGACGGCGATCCTCAGCTGGCGCGCCACCAATCCCCGGCAGAAGGAGGTTCTGGCCCTTTTCGGTGCCCAGCGGTTCATCCCCGCCAATGCGGAGGCCTACAGCAGCATCGAGCAGGTGGGCCGTCAGATCGGCAAGATTCGCTGAGGAGGCACCGATGAATCCGGTGCTTGAACTGCGCGGCATCACGGTGCCGGCCCAGCCGCGGCCGCGGCTGGAGGGCATTGACCTCACTATCCGCCAAGGCGAGCGGGTGGCCTTGCTCGGGGCCAGCGGCGCCGGCAAGAGCACCCTGCTGGCGGTGGCCAATGGGCTGCTGCCACCGCAGCAGGGCGAGGTGCTGTGGGAGGGCAGGTCGCCGGCCCGCTCACGGCGGGGCCGCCGCCTGCAGCAAGCCCGCATCGGCACCCTCTGGCAGGACCTGCGCCTGGTGGAAGAGCTCAGCGTGCAGCAGAACCTCAATGCGGCGCGGCTGGCGGTCTGGGGTTGGCCGAAGGCCCTGCTCAACCTGCTGCTGCCGCTCGAAACCGATGCCTGCCGCCAGGCGATGGCGACGATGGACCTGGAGCCGCATCTGCTGGAACGGCCGGTGTCGGCCCTCTCCGGCGGCCAGCGCCAGCGGGTGGCGATGGCGCGGTTGTTGCGCCAGGACCCGGTGCTGCTGCTGGCCGATGAACCCCTGGCCAGCCTTGATCCGCGCCTGGCGGCGGAGCTGCTGGCCCTGCTGCTGCGGCAGGCGCTGCCGCCGCGCGCCCTGCTGCTCAGCCTGCACCGCCCCGATCTGCTGGAGGGCTTCGATCGGGCGATCGGCCTGCGGCAGGGCCGGCTGGTGTTCGACGGGCCGATCGCAGGAGTGCACCGGGCGCTGCTGCACGACCTCTACGAAGGCACGCTGCCGTGCAGCTGAGGGCTGCGCCGCCGTTGCTGGTGCTGCTGCCGGCCCTGGTGCTGCTGCCGCTGGCGCTGCTGCTGCCGGGCCTCAGCCATGGCGGTGGCTGGGAACTGATCGGCCAGTTCGCCTCTGCGGCGTTCACGCCGTCGCTGGAGCCCGTGGTGCTGCGCTCGGTGGCCGCTGGGCTGCTGGTGACCGTGGCGATGGCGCTGCTGGGCTGGGCGGTGAGCCTGGTGCTCGGCCTGCTGCTGGGCGTGGCCAGCTCCCGCACCGTGTGGGCCAGCCTCACCGGCAGCACCGTGCCGGCCACCTGCATCCGCCGCCTGCTGGCCATCCCCCGCTCGATCCATGAACTGATCTGGGGGCTGCTGCTGCTGCAGCTGATGGGGCTGCAGCCGGCCGTGGCCGTGCTGGCGATCGTGATCCCCTACGCGGCCCTGGTGGCGCGGGTGATCAGTGATCTGCTCGATGCGTTGCCCACCACCAATGTGGAGGCCCTGCGGGCCGGGGGGGCGCCGGCACCGGCCGCGTTGCTCACGGCGCTCGGCCCCGCCCTGCTGCCGGGGGTGCTGAGCTATGGCGGCTACCGGCTGGAGTGCGCCCTGCGCAGCGCCACCTTGCTGGGGGTGTTCGGCCTCGGCGGCCTCGGCACCGAGCTGAAGCTCACCATGCAGTCGCTCGCCTTCCACGAGCTCTGGACCGGCCTGTGGCTGCTGCTCGCCGTGATGTTGAGCCTGGAGGCCGGCCTGGGCGGCCTGCGGCGCCGCTGGCTGATGCCCGTGCGCTTTGGCCTGCAGCAGCCGTCGGTGGGGTTGCGGGCGCGGGAGATGCTGCTGGTGCTGCTGGCCTTGCTGCCGCTCTCGCTGCTGCTGGGCCACGCCCTTGGCGTGCAGCCCCAGGCCCTGCTCACCTGGCAGCCGCTGCCGCCGCTGCAGAACGACTGGCCCAGCGTGCTGGCCCTGCCCTGGCCGGCGCTCGTGGGCGGCACCTTGGCGCTGACGCTGCTGGCGGCCTGCCTGGCGGTGGGTCTGGCGCCGCTGCTGCTGCTGCTGGCGGCCCCGTCCCGCTGGCTGCGGGCGCCGCTGCGCCTGGTCTGGGCGCTGGGCCGCCTCTGGCCGCCGCCACTCACGGCCCTGCTGCTGCTGCTGGTGCTGCAGCCCGGTGTCGTCACCGGTGCGTTGGCGCTCGGCTTTCACAACCTCGGTGTGCTCGGCCGCCTGCTGCTGGAGAGCGCCGCCGATGCCAGCCCGGCCACGGAGCAGGCGCTGGCCTGTGCCGGCAGCGGGCCGCGCCTGGCGTTGCTCTACGGCCGCCTCAGCGTGGTGGCCCGCCCCTACCTCGCCTATGCCGCTTACCGCAGTGATGTGATGCTGCGGGAATCGGTGGTGGTGAGCCTGGTGGGCGCCACGGGCCTCGGCAGCCAGCTGCTGGAGAGCCTCAGTGCGTTCGCCTGGGACCAGCTGCTGGCGCTGGTGTTGGTGTATGCCCTGCTCACGCTGTTGGGGGAAGACCTCAGCGACCGCTGGCGGGCGAGGCTGCTGGCCAGCGGTTGAGCCGGGGGTGGGCGGCGCGGCAGGGTGGGTGGCACCACCCGCAGCGCAGGCTGCCGCGCAGGCCATGACCGACGAGCCGGGGGTTTTCCCCGCAATGCCACCGCCGCCTGCCGCGCCCGATCTGGTGGCGGTGGCGGAGCAGTTTGCGCTCGGCGCTCCGGTGCAGGCGATCGCGCCGCTCGGCGGCGGCAACGTCAACGACACCTATCTGGTGCAGCTGGTGGGGGCTCCCGGCGGCTCCCATGTGCTGCAGCGCCTCAACACCCATGTGTTCCGCCAGCCCCGCGCCGTGATGGGCAACCTGCTGGCCTTCAGCGCCCATGCCGAGCGCAAGCTGCAGGCGCCGGAGGCCGGCACGGGCCGCCGCTGGGAGGTGCCGCGCGTGGTGCCGTTGCAGGGGGGCGCTGATCCCTGGCTGGAGCGCGACGGCAGCTTCTGGCGCATGACCACCTTCATCGGCGGCGCCCTCAGCCTCGACCAGCTCAGCGACACCGGGCAGGCCCGGGAGGTGGGTTACGGCCTCGGCCGCTTTCACCAGCTGGTGAGCGATCTGCCGGTGGACCAGCTGGTGGACACGTTGGAGGGGTTCCACATCACCCCCACCTACCTGGCGGCGTACCAGCGGGTCTGCGACGCGTCGCCGCCGCCCGCCTCCCCCGAGCTGCGCCACTGCATCGCCTTCGTGGCGGAGCGGCAACGGTGGGCGTCGGTGCTGGAGGACGCCAAGGGGAGCGGCCAGCTGCAGCTGCGCCCCATCCATGGCGACCCGAAGGTGAACAACGTGCTGATCGATGCGGCCAGCGGCGCCGCGATCGGCCTGGTGGATCTCGACACCGTGAAGCCGGGCCTGATCCATTACGACATCGGTGATTGCCTGCGCTCGGCCTGCAACCCCGCCGGGGAGGAAGCCGCTGATTGGCGCGCGGTGCGTTTCGACACCGGCTTCTGCGCGGCGCTGCTGGAGGGGTACGCGGTGGCGGCCCGCCCCATGCTCACCGCCGATGACGTGGCCTTCCTCTACGACGCGATCCGCCTGCTGGCCTTCGAGCTGGGGGTGCGCTTCCTCACCGACCATCTCGCCGGCGACGTGTACTTCAAGATCCGCCAGCCCGGGCAGAACCTGCAGCGGGCCCTAGTGCAGTTCGCCCTTGCCGCCAGCATCGAGGCGCAGGAAGCCGAGATCCGCGCGATCGTCGCGGCGGTGATGGCATGACCCCGCCATCTCCGCCGCATCCTCCACTACCACCTCTATCGCCACTGCCACCGCTGGACTTCCACGCCTTCACGCTTCATCCCTTCATGGCGGCGTCCCCAGTGGCGCCTCCCCCAGCAGCGGCTACGCCGGCGGCGCCCTCCGTTCTTGACGCATCGCCAGCGCCTCTCACCCTCACCGGCCAGGTGCTGCGGCGGGGCGCGGAGCTGCAGATCAGCTGGCGGCTGGCGGGCGCGCTGGAGGGCGTGTGCCTGCCGGCGCCGGCGCCGGTGCCGCAGCGCCGCGATGGCCTCTGGCAGACCACCTGCCTGGAGTTCTTCCTGGCCAGCCCCGGCGCTGACGCCTACTGGGAGGTGAACCTCTCCCCCGCCGGCCATTGGAACGTCTACTGCTTCAGTGGCTACCGCCAGGGGATGGCGCCGGAAACGGCGCTGCAGGCGCTGCCCTGCCGGGTCACGCGCACGCCCGGCGTTCTGCAGCTCGATCTCACCTGCAACCTCACCGCCCTCCTGCCCGGCGGCGGCCCGCTGGAGCTGGCGATCACCGCCGTGCTGGAGCAGGCCGGCGGCGCTCTCTCCTACTGGGCCCTGGCCCACCCCGGCAGCGCGCCCGATTTTCACCGCCGCGACGGCTTTCAACTGCGTCTCTAGTGGGTGGCGAGGGTCGCGGGGCCGGCAGGGATCGCGCTGCCGGCAGGGGCCGGCGGGAGCCTCCCCCCATCCAGCACCCGCTCCACCACCAGGGTGTTGTCCGGCTGCTGCAGGAAGGCCTCGATCGACGGCAGCCAGTGGCTGTTGCGGCGGTCGAGCAGCACCGCCCGCACGACCGGGGTTGAGCCGTCGTTCGCCAGCGCCAGCCGCTCCAGCGTGGCCAGATCCCCGAGACGCCAGGCAGTTTCCAGCTCGATCAGGCGGCGTTGCAGCGGCTCCTGTTCTGCGATCGCCTGATTGAGCAGCGCCAGCTGGTCGCTGAGCGGCAGGCCCGCCAGCAGCCCCAGCTGAAAGCTGGCCGTTTCCAGCCCCGTCACCGGTTTGCGATCGGCCTCTGCCCGTGCCTGCAGCTGGGCCTCCACGCCGTTCTCGCCGCCATAGCCGCTGCGCAGCAGCTGGCCGGAGGCCAGCATCAGCGCCACCGCCCATGGTTTCAGCGGCTCGGCCAGTTCCGGCGTCAGGCCGGCGCCCTTCAGCAGCGGCTGCAGCTGCTGCCAGCGCTGCGGTCCCAGGTCGGCGCTGAGCGTGCCGCCGCCGTCCTGCAGGCCGCGGCGCAGCAGCTCCTCAGCCAGCACCACCGGACTCGTGGCCTTCAGATCGATTTCCATCACCAGTCGCGCGGCGGCGGCGTAAGCGCGCGTGTAGGTGGCCGGCAGGCTGCTGCGCGTGGCGGGAAGGCCGTGCATCGATCCGGCCACGTACACCCAGCCCGCCCCCTGGCGCAGCCGCCAGATCACCCCCGGCCCGGCCAGCTCCGCGGCCCAGGCGCCGGTGCAGCTGAGCACCATCACGGCAGCGAGCGCCCCGCGCCTCAGGCTGCGGCCCCACGGCCGGGTTGTTGCCGCGTGCATGGCCCGCTGGCAGCGTTGCCGCAGGCTATTTCCGCGCTGCCGGCGTTGCTGATTTTGGTACATCTGTACTAATCTGCAGAGCCTGCCCCGGGGCCCATGCCCGCCCAGTCACCGCCCGAGCCCCAGCCGTTCCCCCGGCCCCTGCGCCAGTGCCGCATCGGCCTGCTGCTGCCCCTGGCTGGCGAGAGTGTGGCCGCCGGTTTCCCCAGCCCCGCCGACGACTACATCGAAACCGGCATCGACCTCAACGAGCAGCTGATCGCCCGCCCCAGCAGCACCTTCTTCCTGCGCGTGAGCGGCGATTCGATGGTGGAGGCCGGCATCCATCACGGTGATCTGCTGATCGTCGATCGCAGCGTGGAGCCGCGCCCCGGCCGCATTGTGGTGGCGGTGCTGGAGGGGGCCTTCACGCTCAAGCGCCTGGTGCTGCACCGCGGTCGCCTGCGGCTGGAGGCGGCCCATCCCGGCTACCCGCCGCTGGCCCTGGGCGAGGGCGACGACACGCTCCTCTGGGGCGTGGCCATCCACGTGATCCACCCGCTCTGAGCCTCCTCCACCCCAACCTCCATGGCCTGGGCCACCGCGCTGATCGACGGCAACAACTTCTACGCCTCCTGCGAGGCGGCGCTCGATCCTTCGTTGATCGGCCGGCCGCTGGTGGTGCTCTCCAACAACGATGGCTGCATCGTGGCCCGCAGCGCCGAAGCCCGCGCCCTGGGGATCGCCATGGGCACCCCCTATTTCCAGGTGCGCCGCGAGCTGGAACGGCTCGGCGTGGTGGTGCGCAGTTCCAACTACGCCCTCTATGCCGACATGAGCCAGCGCCTGATGCTCACGCTTGAGCCCTGGGTGGAGGAGCTGGAGATCTATTCGATCGACGAAGCGTTCGGCCGCCTGCGCCGTCCTGCCGGCACCGGAGCTGGCGCGGCAGACACCGGCGCTGATCTCACCGCCTGGGGCCAGGCGCTGCGGGCCCAGGTGCGGCGGCATCTGGGGCTGCCGGTGGCGGTGGGCATCGGCCCTTCCAAGCTGCTCGCCAAGGTGGCCAACAAGCTGGCCAAGCAGAACCGCGCCCACGGTGGTGTGTTCGATCTGGGGGCGGTCGCCGACCCCGATCCCTGGCTGGCGGCCGTCGCGATCGAAGACGTCTGGGGCATCGGCCGCAAGCTCTCGCGCTGGTGCCGGCTGCGCGGTGTGGCCAATGCGCTGCAGCTGCGCGACATGGCCAGCGGTGAGCTGCGGGCCAAGGCGGGCGTGGTGGGGCTGCGGCTGCAGCAGGAGTTGCGGGGCCACAGCTGCCTGCCGCTGGTGGCGGTGCCGCCCGCCAAGCGGGAAACCTGCGTGAGCCGCAGCTTCAGCGAACCGGTGCGGGAGTTGCCCCAGCTGCGGGAGGCGATCGCCACCTACCTCAGCCGCGCCGCCGAGAAGCTGCGCCGCCAGGGCCAACGCACCGACACCATCACCGTGTTCGTGCGCAGCAGCCCCTTCAACGGCACCAGCTTCTACGCCAATGCCGCCACCGCGACCTTGCCGCTGGCCAGCAACGACACAGCCGTGCTGCTGGCCGCCGCCCTGCCCCTGGCCGAACGCCTGTTCCGCCCCCACAAACCCCTGCAGAAGGCCGGTGTGCTGCTGCAGAACCTGCAGCCCCTGCAGCAGTTGCAGCACCACCTGCTCACGCCGCTGCCGCCGGAGCAGCAGCAGCGCCGCGAAGCGCTGCTGGCCACGATCGATGGCCTTAACCGCCGCTACGGCCGCGGCACCGTGCAGTGGGCCGCCTGCGGCCTCCGGCCGGCCTGGGCGATGAAGCGGCAGCAGCTCTCGCGTGCCGCCACCACCCGCCTCAGCGACATCCCGGTGGTGCAGGCCTGAGCTTCAGGCCTTGGTGCGAGGAGAGGTTCGCAGGGTGTTGCGCGGCGGCACCGGCCGCCCCACGCGCAACTGCTGCCGCCAGCGCCCCGCCTGGAACCAGGCCGCCGCCGCCAGCGCCGCCACCACCAGCGCACTGGCCGCCGCCGCTGAGGCCCCCCACCAGGCCGCCGCGCCAAGCGCCAGCAGCAGCACGGCCGCCGCAAGGGGCTGCAGCTGGGCCAGCCGCCGGTCGGCGCCGGAGCAGCTGCGGCAGTGGCGGGTGTGGCTCTCGTAGCGCTCCAGCAGCGGCGTTTCCCCCAGCCGCTCGGGCAGGGGCACTTCACCGAAGGGTTGACCGGCGCCGCTGGTGATCCAGTCATGCAGGGCGCGCACGTAGCGATCAGACGGGGTGGCCAGGTAGCAGGAACGCACCAGCGTGTCGCTGCCGCCCCGCTGCTGCAGCACCCGCTCCTGCCAGTGCAGGAAGGCCTGGTCGTCTTCCAGCACCACGTGGTTGGCTAGGTGCTGGAGCCATTCAGGCCGCAGCTTCAGCAGCCGCGCCGGCAGGGCCGATTCGAAGCGGAAGGGGAAGCGGGCGAACAGGCGGCACTGCCCCGGCCGGATCGGCGTGGCGTACACCACGGTGAGGATGCGGGCAAAGCCCTTGGCGGTGAGGTCGTGCCACATCAGGCAGGGGGCCTGAAAGGTGGTGTGCTGGGTGCCGAGTGTGCCCCGGCGCGGCCCCTCGGGCCACACGCCGGTGAAGCCGTCCGGCCCGCTGCTGGTGAGCTCCAGGTTCACCGGACCGGCCGTCTCGCGTTTGCCCACCGTGGCGTGATGGGTGAAGGGCACGTGGCTCACATCGAGCACGTTCTCCAGCAGGGTGAGGGCGTCGTAGGGCAGGTCGCGGAAGGTGTCCTGCACGCTCCAGCGCTCCGGTTCCTCCGCGAGCATCGGCAGCAGCGGCAGCGGCACGGCGGCAGCCGCCTCCGCCTCCCCGGCGAACACAAACAACATCCCCTGCCCGGTGGCGGTGGCATAGGTGCGGCAGTGGCTGCGGGGCGAGGCGGCGGCGGTGTCGCCGTCGGCCTGCGGAATGGCGGTGCAGTGCCCGCCGCCGTTGAAGGTCCAGCCGTGGTACGGACATTCCAGCTCGCCCGCTTCATTCAACCGGCCCTGGGAGAGCGGCACGAGCCGGTGCGGGCACACATCCGCAAAAGCGCGCCACTGGCCCGCCGCCGCATCCACACCGCCAGCAGCACCTGCCTGCCGGTCGTACCAGAGCACCAGGTCGTCGCCCAGCAGGGTGAAGGGGGTGGGCCGCGCCGGGTCCAGGTCCTTGAGATAGGCGACGGGGTACCAGCTGCGCCGCCAG
>ERZ888423.1939-NODE-1939-length-16598-cov-18.927824_pt1 | contig 16598 bp, 19 predicted proteins | sample MGYA00520523_ERZ888423 | MGnify/ENA primary metagenome ERZ888423 (study PRJEB32303, sample SAMEA104408611) | aquatic metagenome | biome: Brackish water; feature: Pelagic; material: water | place: Baltic Sea | collected 2014-06-08T10:24:00 | depth 30,27 m ...
AAGCCGAGAATATTTCTCGGCTTTTTTTGTGTCCAAACCAAACTAAAAAAGTAAATTTGTGGCGCAATACAAACCAAGTTAAGTAACTCATGTTACACTTTTAAAATTGTACAATGGAAACAGCCTCTAGTGCCAATTACCTCCCACTCCTATTGCAAATTGCTGTGGCTGCAGGTTTTGTAATTTTCACCTTATTTGTCACGCACAAGCTCACACCAAGAATCAACTCTGTCAAGAAAGACGACAACTTTGAGTGTGGAATAGACGCGCAAGGAAACGCACGTTTTCCGGTGTCCATTCGATATTTCATGACCGCAATTTTATTTGTTCTCTTCGACGTCGAAGTCATTTTCTTTTATCCGTACGCTGTTAACTTCTATGAACTGAAGTTAGAAGGCCTATTGGCAGTTATTATGTTTGTCGGTTTTTTCTTGACCGGTTTTTACTATATCTATAAAAAAGGAGCTTTAGAATGGGAAAAATAGAAGATCTAGAAACCATCAACGGGGAGGGTTATCAGCTCACCAATTTAGACAAAGCCATTGCCCTAGCGCGTGCCAACTCGGTTTGGCCCTTGCCATTTGCCACCTCTTGCTGCGGTATTGAGTTCATGGCCACAATGGGTAGTACCTACGACCTCTCTCGCTTTGGAATGGAAAGAATGTCCTTTACGCCACGCCAAGCAGACCTGCTTATCGTAGCAGGCACTATTTCTAAAAAATTAGGGCCCGTGCTCAAAAGAGTCTACGAACAAATGGCCGAACCCAAATGGGTTTTGTCTGTTGGTGCTTGCGCTTGTTCTGGTGGTATTTTCGATACCTACTCCGTTTTGCAAGGCATTGACCGCATTATACCTGTAGATGTTTATGTGCCAGGTTGCCCGCCGCGCCCAGAGCAAATCATCGAAGGCGTCATGAATATTCATGAATTGGTAAAGAAAGAATCCAATCGCAGACGTTACTCCGAAGAATACAAGCATTTGTTGGGTACTTACCAAATCGATATCGATCAGCATGGAGAAGCTAAATAATCAAGATTTTTTATCAGCTGTTCAGGCTGCTTTTGGCGCTGATGTTTTGGCCCATGAAGAGGCATTCGGCATGCTCAACATTGAGCTGTCGCCCGCGCGCATCCATGAAGCCATTCAATGGTTGCAGCAGCACCAAGATTTGAGCGTCAATTACCTCACCAACATTGCTGGTGTGCATTACCCAGAAGCAGTAGGTAGAGAATTTGCGGTTGTATACCAATTGCATTCCTGGAAACACAACCTTCGCTTGCGCATCAAAGGCTACCTTCCAAAAGACAAGCTCCACATTGCCACCATCACGGACCTCTTTGCCGGAGCAAACTGGATGGAACGCGAGACCTATGATTTCTTTGGTATCATTTTCGATGGGCATCCAGACCTCCGACGCATCCTCAACATGGACGATATGGACTACTTCCCCATGCGTAAAGAATACGTACTCGAAGATGCCACCCGCGAAGACAAAGACGACAGATTTTTCGGACGCAATAACAACGAACTATGAGCCAAGAAATAAAAGATGTTTTGCAGGCCGCAGACCCCGCAAATGTTGCAACCATTAACTTTGGTCCGACTCACCCCTCTACGCATGGTATTTTTCAAAATATCTTAAAAGTAGATGGCGAAAAAATCATTTCCTCAGAGCAAACCGTTGGCTACATTCACCGCGCTTTTGAAAAATTAGCAGAGCGCCGACCTTACAACCAAATAACTACTATAACAGACCGCCTCAACTACTGCTCCTCGCCAATCAATAATATCGGTTGGGAAATGACCGTAGAGAAACTCATCGGCGTCGAGATTCCAAAGCGCGTACAATACATGCGTGTGATCATGATGGAACTTGCACGTATTGCCGATCACCTCATTTGTAATTCTGTGATTGGCGTTGATGCCGGTGCACTCACTTCCTTTTTTTATCCGTTCTCCGAGCGCGAAAAAATCTACGAGCTTTACGAAGAAATAAGTGGCGCTCGCCTCACTACCAACATGGGTCGTATTGGCGGTTTTGAGCGCGATTTCACCCCTGTTTTTCATCAAAAGCTACAATCCTTCTTAAAGACCTTTCCAAAGGCTTTCGAAGAATTCGATAGCATGCTTGCACGAAACCGCATCTTCATGGACCGAACCAAAGGGGCTGGTCCAATTTCTGCCGAACGCGCACTCTCCTATTCTTTTTCAGGACCGAACTTACGTGCAGCAGGCGTAGACTACGACGTTCGCGTCATGAGTCCTTACTCCTCCTACGAAGATTTTGATTTCACCATTCCTGTTGGCGTTAACGGCGATACCTACGACCGCTTTATGGTTCGGCAAGAAGAAATCCGTCAAAGTATCCGCATTATCGAGCAGGCTTACAAAAACTTACCCGAAGGAGATTACAAAGCAGATTTACCTGATTTCTACCTGCCGCCAAAAGAAGACGTTTACAACAATATGGAAGCACTCATCTATCATTTCAAAATTGTGATGGGAGAAACCGAACTACCAGTTGGAGAAGTATATCATGCTGTGGAAGGTGGCAACGGAGAGCTCGGCTTTTATCTAATTTCTGATGGTGGCCGCACACCGTATCGCCTCCAATTCAGAAGACCTTGTTTTATTTATTACCAAGCATATCCAGAAATGATCAAAGGACTACCAATTTCAGATGCCGTTCTGACTTTAAGTAGTATTAACGTTATTGCAGGAGAACTAGACGCCTAATATGAAAGCAGATCAACCACAAGCAGTCAATGAAGCACCAATAGATTTCAGTGCTGCAACCATGGCCGAAATGAATCGCGTCATTGGTCTTTTTCCAGAAGGAAAAGAAAAGAGCGCCATTTTGAGTGTGCTCCATTTAGTGCAAGACGAATTAGGATGGGTAAGCGTTGGGGCCATGAACCGCGTTGCTCAAATTCTAAATATAGAACCTATTGAAGTGTACGAGGTAGCAACTTTCTATACAATGTTCCATCTAGACCCGGTGGGTAAAAACGTTTTGGAAGTGTGTCGGACTGGGCCTTGCCAATTGGTTGGTTCTGATGACCTCATTGCTTATATCGAAGAAAAACTAGAGATTAAAGTTGGCCAAACTACCAAAGATGGCCTGTTTACACTAAAAACAGTAGAGTGCTTAGGGGCATGCGGTTATGCGCCAATGCTCATGTGCAAATATCAATTTTACGAACGTCTCACGAAAGAAAAAGTAAACGAAATGCTCGACGCCATGCGCGAGGCCTCCAAATCTTAATCCAATGGCAAGAAAACTACTTATCGAACACGCAGCAGTTCCTGGTATTACCACTTATGAGGTTTACCGCAAGCACGGCGGTTATGCCTCAGTAGAAAAAGCGCTCAAAACCATGAGCCCAGAAGAGGTTGTGGAAGAAGTGAAGAAATCCGGCTTGCGAGGCCGTGGAGGCGCAGGTTTTCCGACCGGTATGAAATGGTCTTTTTTAGCCAAGCCAGAAGGTGTAGAACGCCATCTTGTATGCAATGCCGATGAGTCTGAACCAGGCACATTCAAAGACCGCTACCTCATGGAGAAATTGCCACACCTGCTCATCGAAGGCATGATCACTTCCAGCTACGCACTCGGAGCACGCCGCTCCTATATTTACATTCGCGGCGAATTCATGTATATTTTACGCATCCTAGAAAAAGCAATAGCCGAAGCCTATGCAAATGGTATGCTTGGCAAAAATATTCTAGGTTCAGGTTACGATCTCGACCTCGTCGTTACGCCAGGCGGCGGCGCATACATCTGCGGAGAAGAAACCGCACTTATCGAATCTTTAGAAGGAAAACGTGGAAACCCACGAATGAAACCACCTTTTCCAGCTGTGAAAGGTCTTTGGGGGAACCCAACGGTTGTCAATAATGTAGAATCTATTGCAGCAGTAGTTCCAATTGTCAATGAAGGTGGGGAAGCATATTCAGCTATCGGTATTGAACGTTCTACCGGCACCAAATTGATATCTGCCAGCGGAAACTTAGTACGCCCTGGCGTATATGAAATTGAGCTTGGGCTTTCCGTAGAAGAATTCATCTACGGTGACGACTACTGCCGAGGCATTGCCAATAGCAAAAAACTGAAGGCTTGCGTACCCGGCGGATCCTCTGTTCCAATCTTACCGCACTATTTAGTGACTAAAACCGCAGCTGGTACGGACCGTCTCATGACTTACGAAAGTTTGGCAGATGGTGGTTTTGCAAGCGGCTCTATGCTTGGTTCAGGAGGCTTTATTGTTTTTGATGAAGACCAATGTATTGTACGCAATACTTGGAACTTTGCACGTTTCTACGCACACGAATCTTGCGGGCAGTGTTCACCGTGCCGAGAAGGTACCGGCTGGATGGAAAAAGTACTCTACCGCCTAGAACATGGCAATGGAACACTCGAAGACATCAGCCTACTTGAAGAAATCAATAAAAAAATTGAGGGCAATACCATATGCCCATTGGGTGACGCCGCCGCTTGGCCTGTTGCCGCTGCTATACGCCATTTTAGAGATGAATTCGAATGGCATGTAAAGTCTCCACAAGAGGCACAAACTAGAAATTATGGTTTAATCCAAGTTCCGCTTGAAGCTTAGTCCTATGATAAAAGTAACTATTGACGACGTCGAAATCGAAGTAGCACAAGGTACTACCATCCTTAATGCTGCACGTCAGGCCGGTGGAGACCTCGTGCCACCTGCCATGTGCTACTACAGCAAACTTCCTGGAACGGGTGGTAAATGTCGTACTTGTTTGGTAGAGGTGGCCGCCGGATCTACTGCCGATCCAAGACCCATGCCTAAATTAGTCGCATCTTGCTCTACCCCAGCAATGGATGGCATGATCGTCAAAAACAAAACATCGGAGCGCGTTCAGACCAACCGTGGTGGCGTGGTAGAATTTTTGTTAGTGAATCATCCGCTAGATTGTCCAATTTGCGACCAAGCAGGAGAATGCCACCTACAAGACCTTGGCTACGAACATGGTTCGGCAAAAACACGTTACCGCGAAGAACGCCGCACCTTTAGTCCTATCGATATCGGTAACAAGATTAAACTCCACATGAACCGCTGCATCTTATGCTATCGTTGTGTGGCTGTGGCCAATCAACTTACCGACAAACGCGTACACGGCGTATTGCACCGTGGCGAGCACGCCGAAATCTCTACCTACATCGAAAATGCCATCGACAACGACTTCTCAGGTAACATGATAGACGTTTGCCCGGTAGGTGCGCTTACTGATCAAACTTTTCGCTTTAAATCAAGGGTTTGGTTCCTGAAGCCTTATGAAGCAGAGTGCGGCTGCGACAAATGCTCCGGAAAAGCAGTTGTCTGGATGTTTGGTAATGAGATTTTCCGCGTTACGGCTCGTAAAGACAAATACGGAGAAGTAGAAACCATTGAAGACAAAACCGCCTGGATTTGTAATGACTGCCGTTACGACAAAAAAGATCCGAGCAAATGGAATCTGATCGGCCCACGCAAAATAGACCGCCATTCCGTTATTTCGCAAGGAAAATACGCCACCAAAAACGACAATAATCCCAAACTAATTCGCTAATGGACACCGCGTTGCTCATCGAAAAATCTATCCTTGTTTTATTGCTTTTCCTTGTGTCACTCGGAGCAGCAGCCTACATGACCTACTTTGAACGCAAATTAGCTGCCTGGATTCAAGACCGCGTTGGTCCTGATCGCGCTGGGCCTTTCGGTATATTACAGCCAATCGCCGACGGGGTCAAAATGTTTCTAAAAGAGGACTTTATTCCAGCCAAAGCCGATAAGTGGTTATTTATTATTGGACCCGGAATCGCTATGTTTACAGCGCTCATTACCAGTGCTGTTGTGCCATGGGGGCCTAAACTACATCTTTTTGGCCGCGATATTGCCTTACAAGTGGCCGATATCAACATCGGAATTCTTTATGTTTTTGGTGTGCTCTCTGTTGGTGTTTATGGCATCATGATCGGGGGTTGGGCATCAAATAACAAATATTCCCTCTACGGGGCTATTCGTGCGAGTTCTCAAATGATTTCTTACGAATTGGCCATGGGTGTTTCGGCTATTACAATTGTCCTGCTATCTGGCTCGCTTAGTTTGAACGATATCGTTACCCAGCAAAGTGGCGTTTGGAATGTATTTTATCAACCCGTTGCTTTTTTCATCTTTTTCGTATGCGCCTTGGCAGAATTAAACCGTGCGCCTTTTGACCTTCCAGAATGTGAATCTGAACTTGTTGGTGGTTACCACACAGAATATAGCTCCATGAAACTTGGCTTGTATCTTTTTGCCGAATACACCTCCATGTTTGTTTCATCTGCTATTATGGCCATCTTATTTTTTGGAGGCTATAACTTTCCTGGTATGAGTCATTTTAGTGGAAACACACTTGCTATTTTAGGAATCGCAGCCTTTGCGATCAAAATTTTTATTTTCATTTTTGTGATCATGTGGATTCGTTGGACAATCCCACGCTTCCGCTTTGATCAACTCATGCACCTAGGATGGAAAACACTCCTTCCGCTCTCACTCATTAATTTATTAATCACCGGTCTGGTCATCGCGTTTAAAAACGGATGGTTCTAAATTACAGTTCTCATTATGGAAAGTCTAACCAATCGCAAAAAAGTAGTTTCTGACAAACCCATGACCTTGTGGGAAAAAGCCTACTTGCCAGCCATCATCAGCGGCATGATGACCACTATGCGCCACATGTTCCGCAAGCGTAAAACCATCAAATACCCTGAAGAAACACGGGAGTTTGCGCCTGTCTACAGAGGGCAACACGTCTTAAAACGAGACGAACAAGGACGAGAAAACTGCACGGCTTGTGGCCTTTGCGCTGTGGCTTGCCCAGCAGAAGCCATTACCATGACCTCCGCAGAGCGCGAGCGCGGGCAAGAGCAACTCTATCGCGAAGAAAAATATGCAGCCACCTATGAAATCAATATGTTGCGTTGCATTTTCTGCGGCTTGTGTGAAGAAGCTTGTCCGAAAGAGGCTATCTTTTTAACAGATCGTTTGGTTCCTACCTTTTTTGAGCGCGATAACTTCATTTACGGAAAAGATAAACTAGTTGAAACACTAGATGAGCGCATCGATATCACCAACAGACAACACACCGGTAAACGTTCCCAAATATGAGTTTACAGATAATATCCATCATTCTAGGAAGCCTTACTTTGGCATCGGCACTTATGGTTGTGCTCAGTAAGCATCCAATTCGTAGCGTCATTTATTTGGTCGTTACTTTTTTCTTCATCACCTCCATGTATATCATGATGAACGCTCAGTTTTTGGCCATTGTCAATATGATTGTCTACGCTGGGGCCATTATGGTACTCTTTTTGTTTGTATTAATGCTCCTCAATTTAAACAAAGAAATGGAGCCAATGAACACGAAAGGCGCTCAGCTTGCCGCTTTTATTGCCGGTGGCTCGCTATTTCTAGTACTCATTACGGCACTTAAAGACACACTTATTCTAGGTCAAACCTACCGTCAACAAGACAACAGCATCGGACTTGTGAAAGAACTCGGAAACCTGCTGTTCACAAAGTATGTGGTAGCCTTTGAGCTCACTTCAATTCTATTTATTGCGGCCATGGTTGGTGCCATATTGTTGGCTAAACGCGAAAAACAAATCATCGAATAACATGCAAACAGCCTCTAGTATCGGAACCTCCCTCGATTTCTTTCTCTTTGTTTCTTTTGCACTCTTTACAATTGGTGCAATTGGAGCAATGACGCGTAAAAACATGATTGTTTTGCTCATGTGCATTGAACTCATGCTCAATGCAGTCAACCTTATGCTCGTAACGTTTTCTACCTACTATGGCAACGGCGACGCACAAATATTCGTGTTTTTCACGATGGTAGTGGCCGCTGCAGAGGCAACAGTAGGACTATCGATCATCATTATGGCATACCGCAATCTCAAGTCTATCGATATTGACATGTACAATCAACTCAAAAACTAACAATGGCTAAAGACCTGACGCTTCTTCTCCTCCTTGCGCTGCCTCTTCTTGGTTTTGCGGTCAACGGACTCTTCGGTAAAAACCTGCCAAAAATTATGGTAGGCAGTTTGGCTACTGGCGTAGTATTTACTGCTTTTTTATTAGCTACTACCTTGTTTTCTGGATTGCACGGTACTCAAATTGTTCATTTGTTCAACATTATTGACTTTGATCAATTACAGATCAACGCCTCTTTTCAAATAGATGCCTTGTCTGTCTGGATGACACTAATCATTACGGGTATAGGTTCACTCATTCATCTATTTTCGATGGGCTATATGAGCCACGATGAAGGCTATCATAAATTCTTTACCTACTTGAATTTATTCATTTTCTCCATGCTACTATTGGTGCTGGGTTCCAATTACTTTGTCTTGTTCTTTGGTTGGGAAGGCGTTGGCATGTGTTCCTATTTATTGATCAGCTTCCACTACAACGACGCACAAAAAGGTTTGGTCAACAGCCTCGCAGGAAGAAAAGCATTTATCATGAATCGCATTGGTGATGTCGGCTTATTACTCGCTTTATTTATGCTACTTGGGCAGTTCAATACCCTAGAATTTCTTCAAATTGGCGCCGCTGTTCAGCAAAATACCGCGCTACAAGGAGGCGCCATGTTTTTTATCACCTTGAGCTTGTTTATTGCTGCAACGGGTAAAAGTGCGCAAATCCCACTTTTTACATGGCTTCCGGATGCCATGGCAGGCCCAACGCCAGTTTCTGCACTCATACACGCCGCTACAATGGTTACAGCCGGTATTTACCTCACGGTAAGATCCAATTTCTTATTTGAACTTGCTCCGTTCACTAAAGATATCATGCTTTATGTAGGGTTGGCTACAACATTATTTGCTGCATTCATGGCCCTTCGTCAAAACGATATCAAAAAAGTACTCGCATACTCTACTGTTTCGCAACTAGGGCTTATGTTTGTGGCACTAGGATTTGGCGCTTACACAGTTGCACTATTCCACGTGACCACACACGCTTTCTTCAAAGCACTCCTCTTTTTAGGTTCTGGCTCTGTCATTCACGGAATGCACGAAGAACAAGACATCCGAAAAATGGGAGGTTTGGCCAAACTGATGCCCGTTACCCACTTTACTTTTCTCATTGGCACCATGGCTATTTCTGGGATTCCTTTTCTCTCAGGCTTTTTCTCCAAAGATGAAATCATGGCACAAGCATTACACCATAACGCTTTTGCATACGTGGTGTTAGTCATTGCAGTGACGATGACAGCCATCTATATGTTTAGATTGTATTTTCTCACCTTCCATGGTGCTTTTCGAGGTGGTGAGGCCCTCAAAAGCAAAGTCCACGAAAGTGGCCTCAGCATGACACTTCCATTGGTTCTCTTAGCGGTGCTCTCCGTTTTTGGCGGATTGCTCAATCTACCAGGCTTGTTCTTCAAAGGAGCTGCACATTGGTTTGATCATTACCTCAGTCATAGCACTTTTGGTTTATCTGAGGTGCACAACGTACACCTCGACTTCAATACCTCAATCGGACTCATGCTCTTTGCCAGTGCTGTGGCAATTGGTGTAATGATTTGGGCTTACCTCAATTATGCCAAAAGAGGTGCGCTGGCCAAAGAAGACGCTGCACTCAGCGGGTGGGAACGTTTGTCCGCTCAAAAATTATACGTCGATGAAATTTACCATGCGGCCTTTGTTAAACCATTACTTGCGCTTTCCGATTTTATCGGCAAGGTGGTCGATATTCAAATGCTGCGCAATGGTATTTATGCCCTAGCCGATGGCATTTTGCATTCGGCCAACCTTACGCGCAAATGGCAAACAGGTTTCTTAAGCAGCTATCTTTTTTGGATGATCTTTGGCCTGATTACTTTTATTGCATATTACATTTTAAAACTTTCAGTTTGGCACTAATTCTATTACCCCTTGTTTTTGGTATGATTGCTTGGTTTATCCCAGGTAATATCTCGCGAATTTTTGGTTTAATCGCCAGTACCGTAGCGCTAGCCTGGAGCATCATAGCCGTTAGTTATTTTGAACCAAACGAGCATCTTTTAGTGGACTTCGGCCTGCGCTTTGTGCGCTTCTCTATTGATAGCCTCGGATTCACCATGATCTTACTCACCAATGCAGTATTTTTCCTAGTCTTTCTCAGCAATTTTAACACGAGTATTGTACATGAAAAACGTTTTACTGCTTTAGCGCTGCTCATGCAATTTGGCTTACTAGGTCTCTTTACAACTAATACTATTCTCGGATTTTATATTTTTTGGGAACTCACCCTGCTACCTATATTTCTCATTCTGTATTGGTTTGGTGCATTTGACAAACCTCGTGCACTGCTTCAATTCTTCCTTTACACGTTGGTTGGCTCTCTTGCCATGCTGTTATCTGTTATTGGATTAATGCACCTCACCAACCAACAAACCTATGATGCGCTTTTAGCTGCCGATCTTCAGTCATTGGGTAACACAAGTATATTGCTAATGGGAGGCTTTTTATTGGCTTTTGCAGTTAAAATTCCTTTGTTTCCGTTTCATACTTGGCAAGCTGAAACCTACACCAAAGCACCTACTGCCGGAACCATGCTCCTTTCGGCCATCATGCTCAAAATGGCCCTATTTGGACTTTTAAAGTGGGTACTTCCCATTTTTGACGGCAATGCAACTGACTTTTGGCGCTGGCCGGTCATCACGCTTGGCTTGGTGGGCATTATATACGGTGCAGTAATTGCGATTCGTCAGCAAAATCTCAAAACCTTATTTGCTTACGCATCCTTGAGCCACCTCGGTTTAATCGCCGCAGCGCTTATGCTCCAAAACGGTGATACAAACCTCATTTCAGTTGTTCAAATTGTCAATCACAGTATTGTATCGATTGGTCTATTCTTAGCTGCCGGTATTATTGAAAACCGTTTAGGGACCCAGCAACTAGATCAACTTGGCGGCATTGCTAAAGTGGCACCTCGTTTTGGCTTCTGGTTTGCCGTACTCACCTTTGTTTCATTGTCGGTTCCGTTTACCGCAGGCTTCATAGGAGAATTCTTCCTCATCAAAGCCTTATTTAGTGCGCATACATTCACAGGAATTCTTGCCAGTACCACCCTTGTTCTAGGAGCAGTCTATATGCTCAAAGCATATCAAGTCCCCATGTTTGGCCCAACCAAAGTCAATTCTTTCCAAGACTTACATTGGTCTGAACTTACCGTTTTTGCGATTTTGAGCATTGCTGCTATTTACTTAGGGCTTGCCCCACATTGCATCACAGATTTTGTTGCCCATAGTCTTACCCAACCTACTCATTAATTTACCTCATGGATAGTATCGTTATTCTTTTTATCAGTGGTCTTGTCGGACTTTTTGCAGGCATGCAGAAAAAACCGCTGCTTTCTATCATCATTGGTAGTATCGGTTTAATTGGCGCTGGCTTGGCTGCTTATTTCAAAGGTTCCTATATTTCGCCGCTTTCTTCATACGAAGCATATGTACCAACACAAGGTCTTATCATTATTTTATTGTGTACTGTTACACTCCTCGCTATATTAGGTGGTTATAAGCGTTATGCAGCCGACAACGAACATACCGGAGACTACCTCGCCCTCATCCTTTTCTCTCTTTGTGGAGCCATACTCATGGCGCAACCCAACGACCTCATGCTTTTCTTCATCGGACTTGAAATCCTTTCCATTCCGATATATGTGCTTGTCGGTATAGAAAAAGGAAGCAGCAGATCTGCTGAAGCTGCAGTCAAATACTTTTTTACGGGCTCGTTCGCTTCGGCAATTATCCTATTTGGAATAGCGCTTTTATATGGTGCAACAGGAAGTTTTCATTTGATCGAAATCCAGTCCAACCTTGCTATCGGTATATGGCAAAGCCCAATGGCCATCATTGGTAGCCTTTTTCTGCTTGCGGGTTTTACCTTTAAAATTGGAGCTGTTCCTTTTCATTTTTGGGGCCCTGATGTGTACGATGGGGCTTCAAATGCGGTACTGATGTACATGGCTACCGTCGTTAAAATTGCCGGTATTTATGCGCTCGTTAATGTATTCGGGCAAGTTTTTAGAGATTCGTATGGCTTTTGGATTGATTTAGTTAGCCTAATTATTGTGCTTTCCATGTTCTATGGCTATATCACTGCTTGGAAACAAATAAGCTTTAGAAGACTCATTGCTTATTCTTCTATTGCCAACGCTGGGCTCATGATTTTTGCATTGGCCGATACCCACAATAGCAATTTGTTTTTATTCGTTGCGGCCTATGCATTCGCCACCATCGCCCTTGTGGTCATCAATAGCATAGTCAATGACGACACCGATAGCTTAGTAAACTGGGAAGGCATTGCCTGGCGGCATCCACTCATTGGAATTGCTTTAGTCATTTCTTTATTTTCTTTGGCAGGGATTCCTCCTTTTGCAGGTTTCTTTGGTAAATTCTCTTTGTTGTGGTCGGCAGTACCTCATGTTCCTTACACAGCAATTTTAGCACTCATTGCATCTGTTATCGGGGCTTTTGTTTATCTTCGACTCATGATGAGTGCGCTTAAAAAACCAAGTGTGGTGGTTCGTTCACCACTTTCTTTAGAACAATTGCTTGTACTTTCCCTAACCTCAATTGCTGCTATCGGAGCGCTGTACTTTATATAGTAAGACCCTTTATGAGTAATTGTGTTTTTATTACAGGTGCAAACGGAATGCTTGGGGCAAGTGTAACCCGAGAGGCCCTAGCGCAAGGCTACCGAGTAAAAGCACAAATTTTACCTGGTACAAGTACTAAGGTTTTAGATGGTCTTGACATCGAAATTAGAGAAGGTAATATTCTTGATCTAGCCTTCTTGGAACAAGAAATGGCCAATTGCCAATATGTCATTAATATTGCAGCTTTAACGACCATTTGGCCGAGAAGGCTACCCATCATAAATGATGTCAATTTTCAAGGCGTTAAAAATATTGCAGCCCTTGCACAACAATTCAATTACCATCGAATGGTGCAGATTGGCACGGCCAATTCGTTCAATCATGGCTCAAAAGAAGCTCCGGGAGACGAAAACCAGCCCTACACTGCAGATCAATTTAAAATGGATTACATGGATAGCAAATACAAGGCACAATGCCATTTGTTAGCACTCCATCACTCAAACAGCTTCCCGGTGGTTATCCTCAACCCCACTTTCATGATTGGCCCTTTTGATTCAGGTCCGACCTCTGGCAGAATGTTACTTGAACTCTATAAGAATACGCTACCGGGCTATGCTGGTGGCGGAAAAAACTTCGTATATTCAAAAGATGTTGCTGTAGCCACTGTGAATGCTTTAAAAATGGGTCGAACAGGACAGTGCTATATAGTTGGCAATGAAAACCTTTACTTTGGTGAGATGTTTAAAAAAGCAGCTTTCGTATTCCAACAGCCTTTTCGTATCAAACAAATCCCTGGTATGGCCATTAATTTGGTAGGTGCCATCAACTCAACAATGTCTCGGCTTACAGGAAAACCACCTCAACTGAGCTACTCCATGGCAAAAATGGCGAGTGTCAAGCAATTTTACTCACCGACTAAAGCACAAAAAGAATTAAATTTACCAAATACCCCTATCGAAGAAGCTATTTTAGATTGTATCTCTTGGTATAAAGAGAATGGGTATTTACCCAAATAAATTTATGATCTTCTATATAAGCGTCCCTTTTGATCAAAAACCTAGCCTTTCAGGTGGTATTGCACCAATTTACTTGGCGCTTATTGGTTTTGTAGTATTTTGGTTCGTCTCTAAATCCAACCGAGTCAAAGCCCATTATTTTCAAAAATTTCCTACCAATACTGCATGGCTTCGCTTTATTTACATGACCAAGTGGGTTGGTTTTTTGAGCATGGGCCTCTTTCCTCTTCTCTATTTATTGATTACACAACCCCAACGAGGACTAGCCTTTTACGGCTTAAATTTCAGAAGTGATACCTTGCTTTTCAACCTCATTGTAAGTATCGGACTTTCATTGGTCGTTATTCCTCTTGCTGCATTTTCAGCAAAGCAAGCTAAAAACTTGGTCAATTACCCACAAATCAGAGCTTCCGTCTGGGACGCTAAAACCTTTAAGCTCAATTTATTGGGTTGGGCCATTTACTTGTTTGGATATGAACTCTTATTTAGAGGAATTTTATTGTTTCCTTTAGTGGAGGCCTACGGAGTTTGGTTAGCCATTGCGGTTAATGTGGCATTGTACGCGGCTACGCATATTCCAAAAGGTCTCGAAGAAACAATCGGGGCCGCACCGTTGGGCTTCGTGCTCTGTCTACTCACCTTAATGGCAGGCAACATCTGGATTGCGTTCTTGGTTCATGTGGCTATGGCCTGGACCAACAGCCTTACTGCCCTTAAGCATCATCCCGATATCCACTACTACAAATGGCAAAAAAACCCTTCGTAAATAAAGTTGCCGTTGTAACAGGTTCAAGTCGAGGAATTGGCCAAGCAATTGCTATGGCACTGGGCAAAGCAGGCGCAAAAGTAGTGCTGAACGGCCGAGACGAAGACCGGCTTCGAGAGGTTCAGTCTCAATTGCAAGCGCAGCAAATTGAAACTACTTATTTTAAAGGTGATGTATCAAATGCGCAAGAAGCAAAAGATTTAATTGCTTTTGCACTCCATCATTATGGTCAACTAGATCTACTGATCAATAATGTAGGTGTCTCTAGCCGGGGCGATCTAGCCGATCTTGACCCGAGTGTCATCGAACAAGTTTTTAAGAGCAATGTATTTGGAACCATTTTTCCGACGCAAGCGGCACTACCCTCTTTGCGGCAAACAAAAGGTAGTATTGTTTTCATCTCAAGCCTGGCCGCAATACATGGTTTACCTGGCTTGTCTCCATATAGCGCCTCTAAAATGGCACTAACCTCTTTTGTTGAATCGCTCCGCATAGAAGAAAATGCGCATCAAGTTCATATTGGACAGCTACAAGTAGCAATGACTGAAATTGTACACAATAAAGAAGTGCTTGCAGCAGATGGAAGCAAACAAGTTTTAGCACCACGTCATAAAGGAAAAGTACTCAGTATGGAAGAGGTAGCTCAAGATTGCCTTGCGCTCATTGCCAAAAGACGCCATAAAAAAACACAAACATTCATTGGTCAATTGAATAGTTTGTTCAATAGAATTAGTCCAGTTCTTGTCGAAAAAATATTGCTCAAAAATTTACACCGATTCAAAGAAAATAGCAAATGATTGGTCAAGACTTTCCTAAAATTGAATGGCATTTTCTAGGTCTAGACTTACTAGAACCAAATGCGATAATAGGTGATGTCATCTTATTTGGCTTATCGCTATGGATTGCTTCAACCTTACAAACACGCTCAGGTAATCATCCATTTTACAGCTACTGGCGGAAATTCTTTCTGTGGTTTGGCTGGGGGTTTTTATTCGGCGGATTCGGCCACCTTTTCTACAATTACCTCGGACTCTGGGGTAAATACCCTTCTTGGCTAATGGGAATGGTCGCCACTTATTTTTTAAGCTTAGCCCAAATCAGCTTGTGGCCAAATGAAAGGCAAAAAAATATTTTCAGATGGAGTGCTACCCTCATACTTTTCTCGGGAATAATCATTGAAATCATGGTGTTTAATTTGGTCGATTTAAGTATTGACCAAAGCAAGGGACTTTTTGTGCCCTCTTTAATCAGCGGAATTAATATGTTATTCTCCCTAGTATTTATGGGTACTTATTACCAAAAGTATTACCATTCAAACTTTAAGTTTTTTTGGATGGCTGTACTCATGCTATTGCCCAGTGCACTCATCCAAAATCAGAAAATCAATTTGCATCAGTGGTTTGATCGCAATGATTTTAGCCATATTCTATTGGCTTTTACACTATTGTTATATTGGAAAGGGATCAGCGCCTATCAAGATAAAAAATATGTCAAAAATGCTTAAGCAAAAAAAAGGCGAGTAAAAACTCGCCTTTTAAATATGGGTTAGATTTACTTACCAACGGTAGTAAAAACCAGCAGTTCCTGTCATGTATTTAGAAAGATCGCCATCAATTTTGAAAAGTGTGGCATAAGACCAATCAAACAAAATTCCTACGTGTTCATTTACTTTTATTGTAGGTGAAACGCCAAAAGTTAGGGCTACCATGTCGTCTCCGCGAAGCATGTAAGCATCGTTGTAAATCATGTTTCCGTTGTTCAGAAGACCAACGCCACCGTGTAGGTTCAAGCCGAATTTAGATTCCGCATTAGCCATGCCGATTACATCTGCACCTAATTGAAGGGTGAGACGGCTAAGGTTATCCTCGCCGAGGTAATCAATACCTGCATCGAGTTTAGTTTGAATATTTTTAGCAAAATTATATGAAACACCGCCGTTCAAAGAAAGGCCTGTGCCGAGCTCGCCGCCAAAGTGTGCACCATGGTTCAATTGGATACCCCATTTACCTGATTGAGCGAAACCGATAGTTCCTGCTAAGAGTGCGAATGCAAGTGTAATTTTTTTCATTGTTATGGATTTTATGAAACGAAGATATTGATTTCTATTGACATGCAGTTAAATTCATTGTTTTTTTTGAATTCAACATAGATTTCTTCTATTTTTGCAA
>ERZ888423.1940-NODE-1940-length-16593-cov-10.011489_pt1 | contig 16593 bp, 14 predicted proteins | sample MGYA00520523_ERZ888423 | MGnify/ENA primary metagenome ERZ888423 (study PRJEB32303, sample SAMEA104408611) | aquatic metagenome | biome: Brackish water; feature: Pelagic; material: water | place: Baltic Sea | collected 2014-06-08T10:24:00 | depth 30,27 m ...
TACACCCAACGGGTTTTTAATACAATTTCTTTAAATGTTAATTATTTGTGAAAAAATAACTTATTAAATTCATAATTCGTTTTTAATTTATAATTCAAAGATACATTTCAACTAATGTTTAAAATTTTTCTTTTTTATTCTCTTTTTTTTGTAGGTTTTTCCAATTTCTATTCACAAGATGGAATTCGTTTTTTTAATAGAAATATTAAAAAGGTTCGTATTGATTTTAAATTAATCAATAATTTAATTGTAATTCCATTAAAAATTAATGGAAAGGAATTGTCATTTATTTTAGATACTGGATCAAATAAAACCATCGTTTTTAATATTTCAGAAAATGAAACTATTGGTCTAAAAAATCTAGAAAAACTAGAACTTCGGGGACTTGGAAAAGGAAACTCGGTTGAAGCATTATTATCTCAAAATAATACAATTACTATTCAAAATATTTAAAGTGAAAACGAATCAATTTATGTTATTTTAAAAGATTATTTTGATTTATCAAGTAAAATGGGGACAACAATTCATGGAATTATTGGGCACAATTTATTAAAGAATTTTACTATTAAAATTAATTATATTGCTAAAAAAATTGATTTTTATGAATCAAAAAATTGGGAGTTTAAAAAATGTAGAAAGTGCGCTGTTTTTCCAATAAGAATTATAAGAGGGAAACCATTTTTGGAGGCTAAAGTACAAGTAGATACTATTGGTAATTTATTGACTGATGTAAATTTATTGATTGATTCTGGTGGGAGTGATGCTTTGTGGCTTTTTGAAGAATCTAAAAAAGAAATAAAAACTCCAAATAATTTTTTTGTGGATATTTTGGGTGAAGGTTTGAGTGGCACTATTTATGGAAATAGGAGTAGAATTCCTTCTTTTAAGCTAGGCATTTTTCAGTTGGAAAAACCAACAGTATCTTTTTTAGATTCATTGACAACTATAAATGCAAAAATTTTTAAAGAAAGGAATGGCAGTATTGGAGCAGGAATTTTGAAAAGATTTACAGTTTGGATTGATTATCCTCACAAAAAAATAATGTTGAAAAAGAATAGTAATTTTTCTGAAAAATTCAACTATAACATGAGTAGTTTGGAGGTGATTTATAATGGAAAGCAATTGGTTAGAGAAGAAGAAAAAAAAATATTAACTGATGGTTATAATCAACAAATTGACTCAAATAACTCATTAAGTTTTGTGACCCGTTTTTCTTATAAATTCAAACCATCTTTTATCATAAAAAGTGTTGTTAAAAACTCTCCTGCTGAAAAAGTTGGTTTGCTGAAAGACGACATAATTTTAAATATCAATGGAATTCAAGCGCATGAATTTAGTCTTGGAAAAATTATTGAAAAGTTTCAGGAAAAAAATAGTAAAAAAATAAAAATTACAGTTGATAGAAAAGGTCAAAAACTAAAATTTGAATTCTTTTTAAAACAAAAAGTGTGAAAATTAGTTCGAAATCAAACTTTTCTCTTTTTCTAACGAAGCAGCTTGCTCTACAATTCCTTTAATTCTAATCACTTTTTTTGGCTCTTTTGCATTTGAAAAAATAGTAATTTGTTTAGAAAATCCGCCAACTCTTTTTGTGTCATAAGAAACTTTAATTTCACCTTTTTCACCTGGCATAATTGGTTTTTCAGGTTTTTTTGGCACAGTACAACCACAAGAGGATTGAATATTTGAAATAATTAAAGGTTGAGTTCCAATATTTTTAAAAACGAAAACTTTATCTCCGTTTGAACCTATAGAAACTGAACCATAATCAATTGTTTCTGTATCAAACTTAAATTCTTGAGAATGAATTGAAATTGAAAGAAAAAGAATTGAAAGAAAAGATAATATTGTTTTCATGTTTTTAAAATTTCTGTAAAATTATCAAATAATATTTGTTTTAAAAAATGAACTACTATTTTTTTTATACAAATTAGATAATTGTACTTTTACAAACTATATTTCAAAAATTATTCCAAAGATGACAATCCCATCAAAATATGATGCAAGCCAAGTAGAAGGTAAATGGTATGAATATTGGATGAAACACAACTATTTTCATTCAACTCCTGATGAAAGAGAGCCTTATACAATTGTGATTCCTCCTCCAAATGTTACTGGAGTTTTGCATATGGGACACATGCTCAACAATACCATTCAAGATGTTTTGATAAGACATGCACGTTTGTTGGGAAAGAATGCTTGTTGGATTCCAGGAACTGACCATGCATCCATAGCTACTGAAGCAAAAGTAGTTGCAAAATTAAAAGAGCAAAGAATCAATAAAAACGACTTAACTCGCGAAGAATTTTTAGCACATGCTTGGGAATGGAAAAATGAATATGGAGGCATTATTTTAGAACAATTAAAAAAACTAGGAGCTTCTTGTGATTGGGATAGAACTGCTTTTACAATGGATCCAGCAATGTCAGAATCTGTTATTAAAGTTTTTGTTAATTTATATAATAAAGGATTGATTTACAGAGGATTCAGAATGGTAAATTGGGATCCAGAAGCAAAAACTACCTTGTCTGATGAAGAGGTGATTTATGAGGAAAAACAAGGAAATTTATACTTTATAAATTATAAAATTCTTGATTCGCAAGAAACTTTAACAATCGCAACTACAAGACCAGAAACTATTTTTGGAGATACAGCTATTTGTATCAACCCAAAAGATCAACGTTTTTCACATTTAAAAGGAAAAAAAGCAATTGTACCAATCTGCAATCGAATCATTCCAATTATTGAAGATGAATATGTAGATGTTGAATTCGGAACTGGTTGTTTAAAAGTAACGCCAGCTCACGATGTCAATGACAAAACTTTAGGTGAAAAACACCATCTTGAAGTGATTGATATTTTTAATGATGATGCTACTTTAAATTCTTTTGGATTGCATTATCAAAGTAAAGACCGTTATGTGGTTCGTAAAGAAATTACAAAAGAATTAGAAAATTTGGGTTTTTTATTGAAAACAGAACAACACATCAATAAAATTGGTACTTCAGAAAGAACCAAAGCTGTAATTGAACCTAGATTGTCTGATCAATGGTTTTTGAAAATGGAGGATTTGGTAAAACCAGCTATTGATTCAGTTTTAGGTGAAAATTCCGAAATTAATTTAGTACCAAAAAAGTTTGATAATACCTATCGTCATTGGATGGAAAATATTCGTGATTGGAATATTTCGCGTCAATTGTGGTGGGGACATCAAATTCCTGCATATTATTTTGGTGAAGGAAAAGAAGATTTTGTAGTTGCTGAGAATATCGAAGATGCACTAGTTTTGGCAAAAGAAAAAACCAAAAACCAACATCTAACAACCAAAAACCTTAAACAAGACAATGATGTTTTAGATACTTGGTTTTCATCTTGGTTGTGGCCAATTTCGGTTTTTGATGGCATTAGAAATCCTGAAAATAAGGAAATTAAATATTATTATCCAACCAATGATTTAGTAACAGGGCCAGATATTTTGTTCTTTTGGGTGGCTAGAATGATTATTGCAGGGTATGAATATAGAGGAGAAAAACCATTTAAAAATGTATATTTGACAGGTTTGGTTCGTGATAAACAGCGGAGAAAAATGTCAAAATCCATAGGAAATTCACCTGATGCATTAAAATTAATTGATGATTATGGGGCTGATGGAGTTAGAGTTGGCTTGTTATTGAGCTCTGCTGCAGGAAACGATTTGATGTTTGATGAAGAATTGTGTCAACAAGGAAAAGCGTTTGCAAACAAAATTTGGAATGCTTTCAGATTGATAAAAGGTTGGGAAATTGATGCTAATTTAGCGCAACCAAATACTGCCAAAATTGGTTTGGAATGGTATGAAGCAAAATTCCAAAAATCACTATCAGAAATTGAAGATCACTTTTCTAAATACAGATTATCAAATGCTTTAATGAGTGTTTATAAACTTATTATAGACGATTTTTCTTCATGGTTATTAGAGATTGTAAAACCAACTTATCTACAACCAATTGACAAAATTACTTTTAATAAAGTCATTGAAATGTTGGAAAATAATTTGAAAATTTTACATCCATTTATGCCTTTCTTGACAGAAGAAATTTGGCAACATATTACTGAAAGAACTCCCGAAGAAGCTTTGATAATTGTAAAATACCCAATAATAAAAAAGTATAATTCTGAGATTATTATTGATTTTGATTTTGTAACTAATGTAATTTCAGGAATAAGAACGATCAGAAAAGAGCAGAATATTTCTTTTAAAGATGCTATTGAATTGTTTGTAATTGGCAATGAAAATAATGCTGCTTTTTTTGATGAAATCATTCAAAAGTTGACAAATATTTCTCAAATTCAATATGTTTCTGAAAAAGTTGAAGGAGCTTCATTTAGAGTGAAATCCAATGAATATTTCGTGCCAATTTCTAATTCAAATATTGATATTGAAGCTGAAAAAGTAAAATTGCAAGAAGAATTAAAAAGAGCAGAAGGATTTTTGGTTAGCGTTCAAAAAAAGTTGTCAAACGAACGTTTTGTCTCAAGCGCGCCAGAAAAAGTGATTGCTTTAGAGCGCAAAAAAGAAGCAGATACTTTGGCAAAAATTGATATGATAAAAAGTAGTTTATCAAACTTATAAAAATAAAAAAAGGAAAGTTTTAACTTTTCTTTTTTGTCTTATAAAATCTCCTTAATATTATTCAATTCTTCCTCAGAAAAATGAGTATTTTGAATAGCTTTTATACTGTCCAAAATTTGCTCAATTTTACTTGCTCCAATTAAAACCGAGGTAATTCTATGGTCTTTTAAAATCCAAGAAATTGCCATTTGTGCCAAACTTTGTTGTCTGTTTTGCGCAATTTCATTTAATTTTTTGATTTTAGGCAATTTTTCTAACACTTGATTTGTGTTCAAAAACGGACTGTCTTTCACTGCTCTTGAATCTTTTGGCAAGCCGTTTATGTATTTATTACTCAACATTCCCTGAGCTAAGGGTGAAAAACAAATCGCACCAACTCCAGAATTCCCCAATAAATCTAACAATTCGTTTTCAATCCATCTGTCAAAAATATTGTAACGTGGTTGATGAATCAAACAAGGCGTTCCCAAATCTTGTAAGATTTTAAATGCTTGTTTAGCTCTTTCAGGTTGGTAATTTGAAATACCAATATACAATGCTTTCCCTTGACGAACCATCAAATCCAACGTCCCCATTGTCTCCTCTATAGGCGTGTCATAATCAGGTCTGTGATGGTAAAAAATATCTACATATTCTAATCCCATTCTTTGTAAACTTTGATCTAAACTTGCAACCAAAAATTTTTTAGACCCCAAATCTCCATAAGGACCCTCCCACATTCCATAGCCCGCTTTTGAAGAAATTATCAATTCATCTCTATAAGATTTGAAATCTTTTTCTAAAATTTTTCCAAAGTTTTCTTCGGCTGAACCTGGAGGTGGTCCGTAGTTATTTGCTAAATCAAAATGCGTAATTCCATTGTCAAAAGCACATTTCAATAAATCTCTTTGATTATAAAAGTCATCATTTTTTCCGAAATTTTGCCATAATCCCAATGAAATTTCTGGTAAAAGCAATCCACTTTTTCCAGTTCTTCTGTAGTTCATTTTTTTATAACGATCAACGCTTGCAGTGTATCTTAATTTTTTGCTCATTAAATAATTGCTTCTTTTAGAATAGTGATTGGGTGTTTTGCAATACGTTTTGTTCCATCATAAATTTGATGGCGACAACTAGTTCCTGCTGCTGCAATTTCGGTTTTTTGATGGCAATTTCTAATTTTTGGGAATAAAGTATCTTCGCCAACTTGCATACTTATTTCGTAATGTTCTTTTTCATATCCAAAGGAACCTGCCATTCCACAACATCCTGTATTTAAAATAGTTACTTTAAAATTTTCAGGAATATTTAACATCTGAAAAATAGCGTGTGTGCTAGATAATGCTTTTTGATGACAATGTCCGTGAATTTTTATTTCTTTTTCTTCGGATGAAAAAATTGTAGAATCAAAGTTGTTTTTTTGATGTTCATTGCTAAGAAATTCTTCAAAAGTAAAAGCATTTTTTGAAATATTTTCAGCCGATTTTTTATCAGACGCCAAACGTATATATTCGTCTCTAAATGTTAAAATTGCAGAAGGTTCAATACCTATTAAAGGTGTTTTATCTGAAATTACATCTTTGAAAATTTCAATATTTTTGTCACAAACTTTTTTGGCTTCTTTCAAAAATCCTTTTGAGATAAAACTTCGTCCACTCTCTGAGTGTTCTAAAATTCTGACTTCATAACCCAATTTTTCTAGCAGAAAAATGGCGTCTTTTCCAATTTCAATGTCATAAAAATTCGTAAATTCATCATTAAACAAATAAACCATTTTTTGTTTTTGTGCGATTTTCTGTTTTGCAAACCAATTGCTAAAAGTGGTGGAAGCTAATTTTGGAACGCTTCTTTGTTGTGCAATTCCCATCAAAGATTTTGTGAATGAGGTATTCAAAACAATGTTTGTAATTGCAGGTGCAATGCTTCCAAATTTATTATATTTTGCATTATGTGCAAACAAATAATTTCGAAAAGAATAGCCATTTGTTTCTTGATATTGATACAAAAATTCTGATTTCATAGTAGCAATATCCACATTGCTTGGACATTCAGAAGCACAGGCTTTGCAACTCAAACAAAGGTCAAAAACTTCTTTTAACTCCTTATGATTAAATTTATTAGCTTCGTCAGAATTTGTTAAAAAATCACGCAAAGCATTGGCTCTTGCTCTTGTAGTATCTTTTTCGTTTTTGGTAGCTCTATAACTTGGGCACATGGTTCCTCCAGCAGAAGCAGGTTTTCTACAATCTCCTGAACCATTACATTTTTCTGCTAATTTTAAAATTCCTTCGCTATCAGAAAAATCTTGAATTGTTTTAATTTCAGGTTCTTTTCTGTCTACTTCATAGCGTAAACTTTTATCCATTGGAAAGGCATCCGTAATTTTTCCTTGATTGAAAACGTTTTTTGGATCAAACACTTTTTTTATTCTTCGCAATAATTGATAGTTTTGTTCGCCAATCATTAAAGGAATAAATTCTGCTCGCACAATACCATCTCCATGTTCACCACTAAATGAACCTTGGTATTTTTTGACCAATTGAGCAGTTTCAGTAGTTATTTTTCGAAATAATACAACATCTTCTTGCTTTTTTAAATTCAGAATTGGACGCAAATGAATTTCTCCAGCTCCAGCATGAGCATAATAGACAGCATTTTGATGAAATTTATTCATTATTTGTGTGAATTCTTCAATATAATTTGGCAAATCTTCCAAAGCAACCGCGGTATCTTCAATACATGCCACGGCTTTCATATCACCAACAATATTTCCTAACAAGCCTAAACCAGCTTTTCTCAATTCATGCACTTTGTTGATTTCACTTCCATATACTTTTGGATGGTAAAATCCGAAGTTGTGTTTTTGTAAATCAGCAATCAATTTATCAGCTAAAATTTCTGTTTCTTCTGCTGAATTCGAAGAAACTTCCAACATTAAAATTGCTTCAGGATCACCTTCTAGAAAAAAGCGATTTTTATTTTGTTCACGATTATTTTTTGTACAGTCTAAAATCGTTTTATCCATCAATTCACAATTGTATAAATTATGATTCATGGCAATTAAAGTAGCTTTCATACTCTCATTAACACTTGTAAAATGAGAACAAACCATGATGCTTTCCTTTGGAGGAAGTGCATCTAATTGTATAGTGATTGATGTTGAAAAAGCCAATGTTCCTTCACTTCCTGTAAGTAATTTTGCAATATTAATGGTTGATTTTGTACCGCCAAATAAATCACTTGTCAAAAATTCATCCACAGAATACCCTGTATTTCTTCTATGAATGGTTTCTTTTGGAAATTCTTTTTTGATTTCTTCTTGAGTTAATTTTGAAGAAAGTTCTTTGAAAATTGCATTATAAATACTGCCTTCTAAGTTATTTTGGTTAGTCTTTTCAAGGAATTTATCCGAAGAAATTTCCTCAAAAATTGCTTTACTTCCATCACTCAAAATAGCTTCAATTTTCAACACTTTATCACGAGTTACGCCATATTTGATAGATGTACTCCCTGAGGAATTGTTTCCAACCATGCCGCCAATCATACATCTATTAGAAGTGGAAGTATTTGGACCAAAAAATAAACCAAAAGGTTTTAAATACAAATTCAATTCATCTCTTACAATTCCTGGCTGAAGAGTGATGGTTTTTGATCGCTTATCAAAATAGATGATTTTAGTAAAATATTTTGAGACATCTACTACAATTCCATCTCCAACACATTGTCCTGCCAATGAAGTTCCTGCAGTTCTTGGAATTAAAGTGATATTTTTTTTTGAAGCAAAATCAATTAAGATTTTGATATCATTTTCATTTTTTGGAAACGCAACTGCAATCGGAATTTTACGATAAACAGAGGCATCTGTTGCATAAATTGTTTTGTGAAGATTGTCAAAAAGTAACTCACCATCAAGTAAATTGTGTAAGTTTTCTAAAACAGATTTTTGAATCATTTGTGGTAAAAAGTAATATTTTATTTTACAAATATCCGAATAAAAAAGGCATTAAAATTTGTAAAAAACAGCTTTTCATTATTTTTATTAATTCTACAAAAAATGAATTATTTAATTATTGATTATCAATTTATTTTAAATTAATAGTTAGTTTAAGATTTGTGACAATTCTTACTTTTGTTTTTCGAAAGAATTTTCAAAATGAAGTAAATTACTTTGATTGAGTATATTTGTTTTTTAAAATTTTACTCTCGATGAAAAAAATCACGATTTTCTTTTCGCTTTTTTCAATAATAAGTATTGCTCAAAAAGTGGACTTATCTTATTATTTACCCAATGAAATTTATAACTCAGCCATTCCAACTCCCAAAGAAATTATAGGTCATGAAGTGGGAGAATGGCATGTGACACATGATAAATTGGTTGAATATATGAAAGCTTTAGCAGCAACTTCTGATAGAATTTCTTTTGAAAATCGTGGTGAAACTTATGAAGGAAGATCTCTCATTTTGTTAACAATTACATCTCCAGAAAATCACAAAAACCTCTCAAAAATCAAACAAGCTCATATTGCTGCTACAAATGATGCAACTATTGATATTTCAAATCATCCAATTGTGGTAAATCAAGGATTTTCGATTCATGGAAACGAGCCAAGTGGTTCGAATGCAGCATTGGCTATAGCTTATTATTTAGCGGCTTCTGATACTGAAGAAACAAAAGAATTATTAAAAAATACCATCATTTTATTTGATCCTTCATTCAATCCAGATGGATTACAACGTTTTTCATATTGGGCAAATACCAATAAAAATAAAAATATCAATCCAGATCCAAATGATAGAGAATATCATGAGGTTTGGCCAGGTGGAAGAACCAATCATTATCAATTTGATATGAATCGAGATTGGTTGACTGTGCAATTGCCAGAAAGCAACGTTCGTTTAAAAACTTTTCATGATTGGTTGCCAAATATTTTAACGGATCATCATGAAATGGGAAGCAATGCTAGTTTCTTTTTTCAACCCGGAATTCCCTCAAGAACACATCCAATGACTCCACAAATCAACCAAGATTTGACCAGAGAAATTGGAACATATCATGCGAAAGCATTTGATAAATTGGGTTCTTTGTATTATTCAGAAGAAAGTTTTGATGATTTTTATTATGGAAAAGGTTCCACGTTTCCTGATATCAATGGAAGTATTGGAATTTTATTTGAACAAGCAAGTTCAAGAGGTCATGCTCAAGAAACTGAAAATGGAATTTTGACGTTTTCATTTACCATTCGCAATCAAATAACAGCGGCATTTTCTACATTAGAAGCTGCTAAAAATATGCGTACAAAAATTTTACAATATCAGCAAGATTTTTATAGTGAAGCCAGAAATTCTTTTGAGAAAAAAGCCATTGTTTTTGGTGATGAAAAAGATGCTGCAAAAGTATTTCATTTAGCTGAAGTACTTAAAAAACAGCAAGTTAAAATCTATGAAGTGAGTTCAGATTTTACACAAAATGGAAAGAATTTTAAAAAAGGATTTAGTTATGTAGTGCCAATGAATCAAAAAAATCATCGTTTAGTAAAAGCAATGTTTAGTGCACAAACCACCTTTAAGGATAGTTTGTTTTATGACATTTCTGCATGGACTTTCAATCATGCATTTGGAGTAGATTTTGCAAAAAATATAACACTTTCGAGAGTTGGAAATGAAATTAAAACCTTAAAAATGGCAGATGGAAAAGTGACTTCTCAGAGTGATTATGGGTATTTGATGCCTTGGAATGAATTTTATGCTCCCAAAGCCTTAAATACTATTTTGAAAAATAATTTACATGCAAAAGTTGCACTGAAAAACTTCAATAATGGTGGAATTTCTTATGATTACGGAACTATTTTTATTCCGGTTCAAAACCAATCGTTGAATGTTAGTGAATTGTTTGAATTTTTACAAAAAATATCACAAGAAAGTCATTTAACAATTGTTCCAGTAACCACAGGTTTGAACGAAGGAATTGATTTAGGAAGTGATGATTTTGCAGCATTAAAATCACCAAAAGTAGCCATGTTAGTTGGCGAAGGCATTGCAGGAAATGATTCTGGTGAAATTTGGCATTTATTTGATCAAAGATTTGATATGCAATTGACACGCATAGATATAAGTTATTTTGGACGAATTGATATTAATAAATATTCGCATATTATCATACCAAGTAGTAGAAATTTAGGTAAAGATAATGAGGAAAAATTAAAAACTTGGGTTACAAATGGAGGTGTCATTATTGGTTATAATAACACCGCAAAATGGCTGGCAAGTGAAAAATTTATCGGACTTGAATTTGATATTCCCAAAAAGGATACTATCAAAAATATTTCATTTGAAAATCGTTCCTTAAAATCAGGAGCACAAGTAATTAGAGGCGCAATTTTTGAAGCAAAAATTGATCGTTCTCATCCAATAAATTTTGGATACAAAAATGATAAAATTGCATTGTTTAGAAATTCAACTTTATTTATAAGACCTGATAATATCAGTTACAACAATCCAATACAATATACTTCCGCACCTTTATTAAGTGGTTATATCTCTAAAGAAAATGCAAAAGTTATTCCGAATAAGATTCCGTTTAAAGTTCAGAAGTTAGGAAAAGGAAAAGTTGTTGTTTTTACTGACAACACAAATTTTAGGGCTTTTTGGTTCGGGACAAATAAATTATTGATGAACGCTGTTTTTTTTGCTAACCAAATGTAAACTGGTTTTTGGTTATAGATTTTTGGCTTTTAATTTAGATTTTAATTTCAATATTTATCAACATAACATTTTAAGAAATGAATCGTTTAAATCATACAACTAACTAATAAAAAATGAGTATTCTAAGGGTATTATTAGCGATTTTTTTTCCTCCTTTGGCAGTGATTGACAAAGGTTGTGGTTCTTTTACCATTATTTTTATTCTAACACTTTGTGGTTGGATTCCTGGAGTTATTGGAGCATTGATTATTTTAAATAAATCAAAAAATTAGGAATATATTTTAGTATTTTATCTAATTTGCTCTCCATTTTTAGATGGATTACTCGATTTTAACAATACAATATTTCCTTCATTGTTATAAACGCCTAAAACCAATACCTCACTGACAAAATTGGCAATTTGTCTCGGTTTGAAATTCACAATGGCCATTACTTGTCTGTTTAGTAAATCACTTTTTGTATATAAATTAGTGATTTGCGCGCTTGATTTTTTAATGCCTAATTCACCAAAATCAAGCGTGAGTTGATAAGCAGGTTTTTTAGCTTTTAGAAAATCGTTGACTTCGATAATTGTTCCAATTCGGAAATCAACTTTTGAGAAATCATCAAATGAAATAATCTCTTTCATAATTATTTTTTATTACCCACCTTTTGAATTACCCACAAAGGACCTATCAATAAAAATTGCAAGTCTTTCAAAAAAGACGGTTTTGCGCCCTCTACTTTATGTCCGTAAAATTGTCCAATCCAAGCCAAAACAAAGATGGTTAATGATACATAAAAAATAGAAAAGTGATTTCCAATCCAGAAATTGATAACAACACTTAGTAGAATTACAAATAACATTTTTACAAAATACCAAAATCCTAAACGCAGGTAAAAAATTGAGATCAGCAAACCAACCACAATTGCCCAATTTTCTAGTAAAGGATTGTGTAAACCCAATATATTTTCTAAAAAAATAGTGGGAATGCTCATCAACAAGCCAATCACACTAAAAAAAATCAGCGGAACACAAATAAAATGAATCATAATATTAGTAAGGTTTTGATGACTAAGTGCATATTCATCAAAATATTCTTGCGCAGTTTTCATAAACGTTGTTTCAAAATATAAAGATAGGATTTTATTGGGATTTTTTGTGATGGAAATTTTGTGACGATTATTTTTAGTTCATGGAATTCGCATTAGGGATTGCAGTGGAAATCTTTTTTTTATGCATTTTTCGGCAGCAAAAAAGATTGGAACGAAAAGCCAGTATAACACCCAAAAAACAAAATAAATCCTTGGTTTTATGATTCATTATTCAGAAAGTTCTTCGTCTAAAATATCGTTACTCATATGAAACAAAGCATCGCCTTTGTTGACAATTGGTGTTTTATTGATGCAAAAAACGTATCCATCAAAAGGTGCAAAAACTTTTTTCTTAAAATTACCAAAAGGATCAAGAATGTGACCTAAAACCTGTTTTTTAGTTACAAAATTACCATTTTCAATCAAAATTTTAAACATTCCTGAATAGGAAGCTCTTAGCCATTTCGTTTTTTTTACAAATATTGGTTCATTAATGATATCAGGAATTCCTTCATTCATTTCAAGATGAATTAGGATATTTTTGACACCTCTAACTCCGTGAGAAATAATCACTGGATCAAAGTTTTTAGATTTTCCACCTTCAAACAAAAGAATTGATTTGTTCATTTTATTTAGAGTTTCGCGCAAAGATTTTGGAATATAATTTGAATGAATGATAAAAGGAGGATTAAAAATATGCGCTAAATTCATGGTTTCTTTTTCGGCATCATTACAACGAATTTGAGCCACGTTGTCTTTTTCTCCACCACCAGTATGAAAATCAATGACATAATCTACAAGAGGCGCTATGTTTTCAATGAATTGATAAGCAAACTGACTTGCCAAAGAACCACTTGGAGAGCCCGGAAAAACTCTATTTAAATCTCTTCCATCAGGAAATTCTCGAGTTTGAATGAGATATCCAAAAATATTAAAAACAGGAATACAAATGATGATTCCTTTTTTTGGTTTGTTGATTTTTTGAGCGATAATTTCTCTAATAATTCCAACTCCATTTACTTCATCTCCATGTAAACCTGCTAATAATAAGACTACAGGACCACTTTTTTTTGCGCGTTCGACAATCAATGGAACTTTAACTGGGGTTCTTGTATGGAGTTTGGCAACTTCTAAATCTACAACTGTACTTGTGCCTTTTAGAATTTCTTTACCTAATAAAATGAATGGTTTACTCGACATGAATTTCTAAAAATCTGATAATCTCTTTAGCAATATTTTTTCCTGTAACTCTCTCAATTCCTTCTAGTCCTGGGGATGAATTTACCTCTAAAACCAGAGGTCCTTTTAATGATTGAACCATATCAACACCTGCGACACCAAGACCCATAGCTTTTGTGGCCTTTAGCGCTGTTTTTTCTTCATCGTCAGTTAATTCAATTACAGTTGCATTGCCACCTCTGTGAAGATTAGATCGGAATTCCCCTTCTTTTCCTTGTCTTTTCATAGCGCCAACAACTTTGCCGTCAATAACAAAAGCTCTGATATCTGCGCCTGCAGCTTCTTTCACAAATTCTTGAGCAATTACCCTTGCTCCAAGCCCATTAAATGCCTCTAAAACTGAGGTTGCTGCATTGGTTGTCTCAGCTAAAACCACACCTAAACCTTGAGTTCCTTCTAATAATTTTAAAACTAAAGGTGCGCCACCTAATGATTTTACAACATGTTCTACGTCTTTTGTATAGTTAGTAAAAACCGTTTTTGGGAGACCAACTCCAGCTCTTGCTAAAATTTGTAAGCTGCTCAATTTATCTCGAGAACGCGTTAATGCTTGGGACGAAACTGAAGTAAAGACTTTCATCATTTCAAATTGTCTGATTACAGCAGTTCCATAAAAAGTAACTGAAGCTCCAATTCTTGGTATAATTGCATCAACATTTTCTAAATATTCTCCTTTGTAAAATATCTTTGGAGCTTTTTTTTCAATTTCGATATTACACTTCAAATGATCAACTACGATCACTTCATGTTTCCTTTTTTCAGCAGCTTCAACCAATCTTCTGGTAGAGTATAGCTTAGGATTTCGAGAAAGTATCACTATTTTCATTGGTTTTTTTGTTTTTGTTTGTGAGATACATTTGTTCTAGAAGTATCAATCAAAAATTGTTTGTTTAAAAATTTTCTACCCAACAGTACCGGAAATTTCATATTTTTACGTTTGCTTAACGTTAAATGTATAGGATGCGAAGTGTTAAATATAAAAATTTCAGTTTCAATTAAATACCGTTTTTGAGCAATTCCATTGGAACTCTTTACCAATTTTATGGCATAATTTTTTGTGATATATTCTTTATTATTATAAAATGGATGTTGAGAATCTAAAAGTGTAAACTTAATGAAATTTTCATCTTTTATAGAAACTTCTTTAATGTCAGAACAATGAATAGACGAAGTATATGCTCCAGAATCTATTTTTACATCAATATCAAAGAGTAAAAACTCTTTAAAATCGGCTTTGTCAATTCGGCCAATGGTTAATTTCATGAATGATTTTGAATTGTGGTAAAAGTAGAAATACTTAATTTATTTATTTAAAAAATGTTTTACAATTTTGAAATGGCTGCTTCTGCACAACGCTCACCATCCATAGCTGCTGAAACAATACCTCCTGCATAACCTCCACCTTCTCCACAAGGAAATAACCCGGTAATTTGAGGATGTTCTAAATCTTGTTTTCTAGGTATATTTACAGGAGATGAAGTTCTTGATTCTACACCAATAATATTCGCTTCATTCGTATAATATCCGTGCATTTTTTTTCCAAATTCGACAAATCCTTTTCGCAATCTACTGCCAATTGCAGAGGGTAAAAGTGAATGAAGAGGTGCTGAATTTATTCCAGGTTGATAAGAACAATCATTCAAATCTGTAGAAAGTTTACCTATCACAAAATCAACCAGTCTTTGAGCTGGTGCAGTTTGAGTTCTTCCTCCAGCAAAAAATGCAGTTTTTTCAAGGTCTTTTTGATATTCTAAACCTTTCAAAGCTCCAAATCTTTTATATTTAGTAAGGTCTTCGTCTGCGTTAATTTCAACAACAATTCCTGAATTTGCAAATTTATTATTTCGTTTGCTTGGAGACATTCCGTTCATAACAACTTCACCAATTGCAGTGGCTGCAGGAACAATAAATCCTCCTGGACACATACAAAAAGAATAAACTCCTCTATTATTTATTTGATTTACCAAAGTATAAGCTGCTGCAGGTAACAATTCATCTCTTTCACTTTTGCAATGATATTGAATTTGGTCAATAATTTCTTGAGGATGTTCAACGCGAACGCCCATCGCAAACGACTTTGCTTGAATTGCAATTTCTTTTTTATGAAGCAATTCATAAATATCTCTAGCAGAATGTCCTGTTGCTAAAATAACTGTATTTACAGTCATTTCAGATCCATTTTGTAGTTGAATGGCTTTTAGTTGGTTATTTTTAGTTATAAAATTGGTCACTTTTGATTCAAAATAAATTTCTCCTCCAAATTGTAAAATTGTTTCACGAATATTTTCTACAATTTTCGGCAATTTATTGGTGCCAATGTGTGGATGAGCATCCACTAAAATTTGCTCTGTGGCTCCATGAAATACCAAATTTTCAAAAATTCTTCGAACATCACCTCGTTTTAAACTTCTTGTATATAATTTTCCGTCAGAATAGGTACCTGCACCACCTTCACCAAAACAGTAGTTAGAATTCTCATTTACAATATGTTCTTGATTAATAGCACGAATATCTCTACGTCGTTCTTGCACTTTTTTTCCACGTTCTAAAACTACAGGTTTGAATCCTAATTCTATACAACGTAAAGCAGCAAACATACCTGCAGGTCCAAAACCAATTATGTGAACTTCTTTTGATTTTGATACATCTTTGTAATCAAAAGCGTAAGCAGTTTTTTCAGAAATGTCTTCATTCAGATAAACAGCAACTTTGTAATTGAAAAAAATTTCTTTTTTTCTAGCGTCAATAGATTTTCTGATAACTTTAACGGCGGATATTTCCTTTTTGTCAATCCCTAAAGCAACTGCTGATTTATACAAAAGAATATCTTCTTTTCGCTCTTCAATAAGATTTATACGAAGTTGAATTTCTTGAATCATTCAGAAATAGTTTGGAAATAATAGAATTTTAAAATTTCTGAAATCAATAATTTAGTATTAAAAATATATTTAATATTGCTGATTTTAAATGTAAATATACTTTTAATT